>Ga0207071_1006_pt1 | contig 43718 bp, 34 predicted proteins | sample Alteio_BWMinHeat_67_FD_153531 | JGI IMG/M metagenome (GOLD analysis project Ga0207071, IMG submission 153531) | Enriched cells from forest soil in Barre Woods Harvard Forest LTER site, Petersham, Massachusetts, United States -... | ecosystem: Environmental > Terrestrial > Soil > Temperate forest >...
CTCATCATCTTCTGGATCACCATCTCCGCCTTCTCGGGTTTCTTGCTACCACGCGTCTTGGAATCCACGGGCACTGACTCAAAGACACTGGCATGGCGCATCTGAGGGAAGTTGTTAATTGCCTCGGGACGCTTGGTGTTCGCGGTGCGTGCGGCAACGGAGCTAGAGTGATTGAGCGGAATCATGCCGACATTGGACAGCTTGGCCGGATACATGAACTTCAACTGCGCTTGTTCAAGTTTGAAGATGGCTACTTCGTCGTCGTGAACGCCGAAGCCTTTGGAAAGTTCCAATGCGATCCTGGCGGCGTTTTCGGTAGTGAGTCCAGCGGCCTGACACTGCTCAGCGAGTTGGTTAAATGGCAATGCGGATGATGCCAACGAAAGCTCTCCTAGAAACTAATCAATGTACCGACTTGTTCGGAAAAAATCGACTGCCATTCGGTTCGCCGAATTACCAAGGGTAACAGCGAGCGCATCTCAAAAGATATGAGCGCGCTCATTTGACCACGACGCCGAACGAACAAGATAATGAAAGGTTTACAGCGAAGATCGCGAAGCACCAAGGAGAAGCAGGGACACGATGGCGACAGCGGCGCCTCCCAGCGCGGAGTTGGAGCATGATCAATGGAACGGCGTGAAGCCATTGCGCGCGGGAGAGGGCCATTCGTTCGTGCTGCGCCGCCTGCACTCACTCAGCGGCATAGTTCCTATCGGTGCATTCCTCATTGAACACTTCATTTCAAATGCTTTTGCGACTAATGGGCCGCACGCTTACGCCAACCAGGTTAAATTCCTGAATTCGCTGCCGTTCGTGCCCTTCCTGGAGTGGGGTGGCATCTATCTTCCGATCCTCTATCACGCTTTGTATGGGTTCTACATCTGGTGGCGCGGCAAATCCAACGTGATTGCGTATCCCTGGGAAGGCAATTGGCTGTACACAGCGCAGCGCTGGACTGGGATCGTCACCTTCGCCTACATGATTCAGCATGTCTATCGCCTGCGATTTACCGGGCCGCTCCTGCTGGAGTATCCCGGCGCGAGCTTCGGGAAGGTCCAACAGGAACTATCGAATCCATGGATGCTGACGTTCTATGTGGTAGCGATCGCCTGCGCATCGTGGCATTTTGCCTATGGAATATGGCTGTTCTGCGCGAAGTGGGGCATCACTCAAGGCGATCGCGCCCGACGGAGATTGGGAGTGGCTTGTCTCGGGGTCGGCTTGCTGTTCGTGGTCGTAGGACTCGTGACCGTGAAGGCATTCGTCGCACCCAGGGATCCGGGGTGGCGAAACATGGGCACCGATCCGGCAACGGCAAAGCAGGTGGAAGCAGAGCCGGTCAAATAAAGCAATCGGGTGATCGGGCGAAGTAACTTCGCCCCATCACCGATGGCCCGATCACGCAATTCTGATTGCAGTTGAGGACTAGTCGAAAGATAGGTGATGGCGAACCCTAAGATCATCGTTGTCGGTGGCGGCCTGGCGGGACTGTCGGCCACCATCAAGATCGCTGAAGCTGGTGGTCATGTCGATCTTTTCTCGGTTGTTCCGGTGAAGCGTTCGCATTCGGTGTGTGCGCAAGGGGGCATTAACGCTGCCAAGAACCTCAAAGGTGAGGGCGACACGCCGTGGCAGCACTTCGATGACACGATTTACGGCGGAGACTTTCTCGCCAATCAGCCTCCTGTAAAGGAAATGTGCGAGGCGGCACCGGCGATCATCGACTTGCTTGATCGCATGGGCGTGCCTTTCAATCGCACTCCGGAAGGCCTCCTCGATTTCCGCCGCTTTGGCGGCACTCTCTACCATCGCACTGCGTTCGCCGGAGCGACCACCGGCCAGCAATTGCTGTATGCGCTCGATGAGCAAGTGCGCCGCTTCGAGGCCGAGGGACGTGTCACCAAGCTGGAGACATGGGAATTTCTTTCGGCCGTTCTCGACGCACAAGGCGTTTGCCGCGGCATTTGCGCCATGGATCTTCGCTCCATGGAGGTTCGCACCTTCCCTGCCGAGGCGGTGATCCTCGCCACGGGTGGCATAGGGGCGATCTTTGGCAAGTCTACGAATTCCGTCGTCTGCACAGGATCGGCGCAATCGGCGCTCTACCAGCAGGGCGCGTACTACGCCAACGGCGAGTTCATCCAGGTCCACCCAACGTCCATTCCCGGCGACGACAAGCTGCGTCTGATGTCAGAGTCTGCGCGCGGCGAAGGCGGGCGCGTTTGGGTTCCCAAGAGTTTGGGTGACAAGCGCGATCCGCTCAGGATTCCCGAATCGGAACGATGGTACTTCCTCGAGGAATGGTATCCGAAATACGGTAATCTCGTGCCGCGCGATGTGGCCACGCGCGCCATACATAAAGTGGTTTACGAGCACCACCTCGGCATCGACGGTCAGCCGATGGTCTACCTCGACCTCACGCACATCGACCGCGCGACGCTCGACCGCAAACTGGAAGGTATTCTCGAAATTTACGAGAAGTTCGTGGGCGATGACCCCCGGGTGACGCCGATGAAGATTTTTCCCGGCATGCATTACACCATGGGCGGACTTTGGGTGGACTTCAAGCAGGCGACGAACATCCCCGGCATCTTTGCTTGCGGCGAATGCGAATACAGCTATCACGGCGCGAATCGTCTGGGCGCGAACTCGCTGGTCTCCTGCATCTTCGGGGGATTTGTCGCTGGCCCTCAGGCGATGGCCTTTGCCAAGAACCAGTCCAAGTCTGGGGCCGCGGCAAATGGCGCCTTCGATTCGGAGCGCAAGCGGCAACACGAGATCAACGATCGTCTCCTGAAGTCAGATGGAACGGAGAATCCGTTCCGCATTTGGCGCGAGTTGGGGGAAATCATGACCAAGGATGTCACCGTAATCCGTTACAACGATGCCCTCGCCAAGACCGACGCAAAGATTGTGGAGTTGCTTGAACGTTATCAACGTATCAACCTGAGCGATAAGGAGATGTGGGCGAACACTTCGTTCGTGTTCACGCGCCAGCTCTACAACATGCTGCAACTTGCGCGGGTCATCACGCAGGGCGCTGGTTTGCGCAACGAGTCGCGCGGCGCGCATTACAAGCCTGAATTCCCTGAGCGTGATGATGCGAATTTCCTGAGGACTACGAAGGCCTATTTTGCGCCGGACGCGGACGAGCCCCGCTTCGAATTCGAGCCGGTGGATACATCACTTATCAAACCGCGTCCGCGGAAATATTGAGATGGCTTTCGTCCCCCGCGATAATCATTTGAACCTCATATCGGAAGGAAAATGGCCCAAAACGGCAAGACGGTAGTCATCAAAATCAAGCGGCAGGCTTCCCCGAAGACGAAGCCCTACTGGGAAGAGTTTTCACTGCCGTGGAAGCCCGGTATGAATGTGATCTCCGCAATGATGGAGATCGCCGCAAATCCCGTTACTCGCGATGGCAACCCGTCGCGGCCGATTACGTATGACTCAAACTGTCTCGAGGAAGTCTGCGGCTCCTGTGCCATGCGCATCAATGGACGGGCGCGTATGGCCTGCTCCGCCCTGATCGATAAACTGGAGCAGCCTGTCTCGCTCGAACCGCTCTCGAAATTCCCCGTCATTCGCGACCTAGCTGTCGACCGCTCGGTGTTATTCGAGAACTTAAAGCGCGTAAAGGCCTGGGTGCCGATCGATGGCACGTATGATCTCGGCTCCGGTCCGCGCCAGACACCGCGCCAGCAGGAAGAGGCCTATCCACTTTCTCGTTGCATCTCCTGCTGTTGCTGCATGGAGGTCTGCCCTCAATTTAACGACAAAACGAATTTCGTTGGCGCGGCGACGATCGCTCAGGTGCGGCTTTTCAACACTCATCCCACCGGCGCTGCCATCAAGGAAGATCGCCTGCATGCGTTGATGGGCGACGGAGGAATCCAGGAGTGCGGCTACGCGCAGAACTGCGTAGAAGTGTGCCCAAAAGACATTCCGCTGACCAATGCCATTTCGGAAGTGAGTGGACAGGTAATGAAGCAGGCGATTAAGGACATCTTTACCCGCTAACTAAACCTTGTTCACAGGGTTCACGAGCAATCGCGGCTGCACTTCTCGAAACCGTAGGTTGGTTGATTTTGTGATTTGGCGATTGTGTCATTTGAACAGTTCAATCGCGACATCACACCAGCGCGACATCACGAAATGAACTTAGTCCGTGACCGTCTCGCCGGTCTGCGAGCGCAGGACTCGGTCTACCGAATAGGGGAGTCGCTTCACGGGTTCGTGATAGTGGCGGACCTGCATCTCTCCCAGCAATCCCAGCGCGAGAAGCTGGACTCCTGCCACGATGATGACCGCCGCAAATACAAGAAGCGGCCCGTGCACGTCCATGACATTAGTGTTGCGGATGAGATTGTCGAAGATCAGCCAGAAAGCAATCAGCGTACCCGAGAGGATGCCGGCTGCTCCGAACGTGCCGAAGAAGTGCAGTGGGCGGGAGAGATAGTTCAACAGGAAACGAATCGTAATGAGATCGAAGAACACGCGAAATGTCCTCGATATGCCGTAGTGTGACTCACCGCGTTCACGATTGATGTTGCGGATGGGAATCTCGCAAATCGAGGCTCCATACCAGGAAGCTAGGGCGGGAATAAAGCGATGGAGCTCGCCGTACAGCGGCACCTGGTTGATGATTTCGCGGCGGTACGCCTTGAAGGTGGTTCCAAAATCGTGGATATCTACGCCGCTGAGCTTGGCCATCAGCCAATTGGCGCAGCGCGAGGGAAAGCGGCGCATCACGAAGTTATCGATGCGCTCCTTACGCCACCCGCTCACGATGTCATAACCCTCGGCGATCTTCTCCAGAAAACTCGGAATGTCATTGGGATCATGCTGAAGGTCGCCATCCATGGCGATGACGTATTCGCCGGTGGCGTGATCGAATCCCGCAGCGAGGGCCGAAGTTTGGCCAAAGTTTCTGCGCAGCTTGATTACCGTAACCCGACTGTCAACGGCCGCGATCTCGCTGAGCAGATGGAAGGTGAGATCCGTACTGCCATCGTCAACGAAGACGAGTTCGAAGCTTTCGGAATGGGCTTCCATCACCCCTTTCAGGCGGTCATAGAGAACGGTTACGTTCTCCTGTTCGTTATGAAAGGGGACAACGATCGAATACTTCGGCATGCTGACCAGATTATAACTAGGGATTCGCTCAATTACAGCAGTATTACGACCAAAGTTGCCTCGGAGACATGATGGTCACTCTCCCTGCGCCCCTGCCGGAATGGGTTTCAAATCCAAGGTTTCCTGGCCATTTTCTGAAACTCGCAGTGAATGGGCTTGATCTGCGAACGTCTTAAGCCACTCTTCGTCTTCGTAGGCCCCCGGCTCGACATGCTCAAACGCATAGACGCGATAGCTGCCGGGACGAAGTCCCAAGATCTGATACTTTCCGTTCTGGTCCGTTGTGGCCGTGCGAGACGTTTCCGCAAGCCCGGCTAATTTCCGCTCGGGAATCAGGACGACGGTGACACCCGGATCTCCCGTGCCATCGGGAGTGGATATGGTTCCAGTCACTTTCGCTCCGGTTGCAAATAGGAGTTCGAGTGTCTTGCTGCTGCCGGCGCTGAAGCCTCTTTCCAGCACATCCTCGCGACCGGCCTGAGCCGATCGCAGATACATTTCTGCCGGCGCGCCCGAGGCGGTCAGCTTGTAACGTTCGTCGGCGGGAGCCTGAAAGGTGAAAGTGCCATCATCCTTGGCTTGCGCATATGCGCCGCGCATCATGGCTTGCATGTCCTCAGGGACGAGTGAAATGCGCACGGCGGAGAGCTTGGCAGTGGAATTCCCATCGAAAGCAACGTGTCCAGTGACATCTACTTTCGGCGAGAGCGCGACGACCACTCCCTGCACATCCGCGTCACGAACGTCCACTTCAACCTTCGCACTGGCGGCGGACTGATTGTCCTGCTGTTGTGCAATCAAGTTGTAGGAGCCGGGAAGCACCTGCTTGAAGGTAAAAGTATTGTCGTCGCGTACGACGGTATTGATTCCCGGGCCAAAGGAAAACTCGGCATCGCTGCGCTTCGAAAGCATTACAAACGTGCCGCGTCCAGCGGTTCCCTGCACTCCACCCATCACCCGTCCCGCAATGGAATACGAGTGTTGTGGATTCATCGCGAAATCGGCATGCAGTTCGTCTCCACCGCGCACGGTGAGCGCGGAGGCCTGACCGGCGTCCTCGACATTCGGATAAAAGATCGCCGGATACGAAGCGGACTCGGAGGGCGCGGACGGATCAACCGCCTCACCTTGGGAGAAAAACGCTCCAAAGCCGCGCGCGGTGGCGCGAACATAGACTTGTCCCGGACGCACGCCGAAAATCCGATATTCGCCCCGATCATCCGTCGACCCATTTCCCATCGGTACTAGCCGACGTCGCCCTTGGAAATAGCGCAACTGTAGCGCCTGAACCTGCACGCGCGGCATGGGTTCGGAATCCTCATCAACCACGCGACCCGCGATCACTCCACCTTGAATCAGCCGGAAGAGAATATCGCCAAGCTTCTGTCCCGGCGTCAGGGAAATCGTCGTGCCCTGATCGTTCGTGCTTTTTTGGCCGTATGTCTGATTGACATAGCCGTTGCGCTGGGCCGAGAGCAGGTAGCGGCCGCCGTCAAGATCTTTGAGCAGGAAGTGGCCTTCGGCATCCGTGGCGACCGTGGAACCGCCGCGTCCGTTTCGATCCAACGACCGGGCGGTAATCCATGCTTTCTTGAGCGGCTGGCCATTGCCGGAATCAAGCACCTGTCCTGAGATTTGGGCCTTGGGGGCGTTCGGATCCACTGCTGGCGTGCTGGATCGCGAGGTCAGGCCTGCGGTTTGACCTCCTCCTCCAACGCCCCCTGCGTGGGCGAAGCAGCTACTGGCAAGTACTAGAAGACCTGCGATGAGCTTGAACATCGACACCTTCCAACCGGCTTCGGAGCGGGGGGGCTGGCTTTATTGCGGGCATTGTATGCGAAGCTCTGCCCCCAGTGAATACCCTCTTTCCAGACGTTTTACGGATTGATGCGTGAGCGAAAAGCCAGAATCTCAATTTAGAAGCGAAGCTTTGACCCGATCACCGCTTCGCCGGCGCCCTTGCTGATCTCGCCGATCTCAATGCTTGTGGCTATTTGTCTGAGAGCAACGCTCGAGAGTCCCGTGCTTTTCCGGCAGCGGCGTCTCGGACTCGATGGGCGACTATTCACCCTCGAACAGTCGCGCGCGTTTCTCACACGCGAAGGAATCAATCAGCCGGGACGCGCGAGTATGCCGGAGTTTAAGGGATCGGCGGAAACCGATCGGACACGGCAACAATCAAGTTAGACTGCTTGCCGCACACGCGTCTCCTGAACGGCTGCGCGAGCGAATGGAGGAAAACGCAGCAATGACAAAGCGGTGAGCCGAAGAGGCTTCGGAAGATGAATCAAGCGGCGCAGATTGGCTGCGTTTCGCAGCGCCGGTTGTATGAGTTGCCGGTGAGCACTCTCGTACTCCTGCATCGCCGCCTGCATTGAACCGCGGCTCCTTAGATATGGCGTAAGCGCTTGCACGGCAAGGCGTCCGCTATGCAGCGCCATCGAAATACCGTCGCCTGCAAACGGATCGATGAATGCGGCGGCGTCGCCCGCGAGGATCATTCCGCGGTCTTGTGTTTTGGCCGGACGAAAGATCAACGGCGCAGTGCCAACCGGCTCGATCGCAGGCTGCCAGTTGCGAGATCGCGCCTTGAGTTCACGATTCATCGAGAACACTGTTTGCAGATTACTCGCAACCTCGGCCCGCACCATCGCCGCCGCGTTGACAATACCGCCGGATAAAGGCTGCACTCCACAATATCCGCCCTCAAAAAAATATAGGTCGCAGGATTGGGCCGGAGTCGTTTCATGATAGTGCGCCTTAAGCCCGATCCAGCGCGGAGTTGGTAGTGGCCCTTGGCATGTAAGATTCGACCAGCGACCGCTGGCATTCACGACTGCTCTTGCGTGCAGTTCTTCCGCCTGGAGCTCGACCTCGAATACTTGCTCCTTTCTGCGTACCGTCAGGACCTTGGCTCGTTCGCGTACAACAACGCCGCAGGATGCTGCCGCCTGCCAAAGAGCTAAATCCAAGTTATATCGGGAAACGCTCGCTGCAGCGGGAGAGATGGGAAACTCTAGGACTCGCCCATCGATATAAACGCGAGCCTCGGAGAGGCGAGGGGAGGTGACGAGAAACCGATTGCGACCGAGTAGCTCATCGAGTAGTGAAAGAGCTTCTCCGGAGACAAACTCTCCACAAACCTTGTGCCTTGGGAACCTGCCCGCCTCCAGCAAAGCCGTCTTGAATCCAAGTCGAGCGGCTGCGATCGCAGCCGATGCGCCAGCGGGACCGCCTCCAATCACGATCAGATCCAAAACCGCGCTCACGGCTTCCCTTTCCAGAGAATCAGGCCTAAGCGCTGAAAGTAATATGGCTTCACTTCGCTCCGAGCTGCGACAGTACGCTCCGCTAGTGACCGTATTTCCTTGATCGTGTACGCCCGCCGCACGGATGCGGGCGCATCGTTGCGGGTGAGGCGGCTGCGGTATGTGAGCCGTCCGGCATAAGCCGCAAACCAGTGAAACAGATTCCGACGCAGATCGCTAGCTATGAGCGCCAGCCGCGACACCCGCAGCGCTTCATTGAAGAAGCTGATCATCTGCTCCGGTTCCAGATGGTGGCAGAACAGATTGCATCCCACCACGTCAAAGCTACTCGAGGAGAAGGGCAATGCGAGTGCATCTCCGGCAATTCTTGCGACGGGTAACCCATTCCCGTTCAGATGCGATAGCGCGCGATCGAGCACGGTGGGACGAATGTGAATGTCTTGACTGCGAAGATCGTTCGCGACTTGATCGGCTAGATCGCCGGTGCCGCCAGCAACGTCAAGAAAACTCATGCTTGCGCTACTGGACTCATGCGCTACTGTCCGAAGCATCGCGGACATGCTGCTGAATCCGCCAAAGTTCTGATTGAGTCCGCGCAAATCGAGGAGTGTGCTTCGAACTTCTTGCGGCGTGCCAAGATCCTCATCGAGCAGCTCGGGCGTGACCACGCGCTTCATTGGCAGCTAGACCTTCGCAAGTTCTTCTTCCAGCAGCTGTTTGTTGTAGAGATCGGCATAATAACCGTTTCGGGACAACAGATCCTCGTGCGTCCCCAGCTCAACGATGGAGCCGCCGTGGAGCACAGCAATCCGGTCGGCTGCGCGCACGGTGGAAACTCGATGCGATATGAAGATGGTTGTCCGGCCCTGCATGATCTCACGCAGGTGGTTTAGGATGCGCTCCTCGGTATAGGTGTCGACACTCGAGAGAGCATCATCGAGTATCAGGATTCGCGGATTGCGTATGAGGGCGCGTGCAATAGCCGTGCGCTGTTTCTGTCCGCCCGAAAGAGTCAGGCCGCGTTCGCCGACGACTGTTGCATAGCGTTGCGGAAAGCTGTCAATCTCATGGGCCAAATTGGCCGCTTCGGCTGCGGCCCTCACCGCCTCGTCCGTGCTGTCCTCAGTTCCAAAGGCAATGTTGTCGCGGATGGTAGCGCTGAACAGAAACGTTTCCTGCGGAACAAATCCGATGTTCTTACGCAAAGTCGCCAACGGAAACTCAGACACTTCATGGCCGTCGATGAACGCTGAACCCGGCTCCGCGTCGTAGATACGTGGTATCAGGCTTACTAGAGTGCTCTTGCCCGATCCCGTAGGACCGACAATCGCAAGACTCGTGCCTGCCGGAATGCGGAGATTGATTCCCTTCAGAACCGCTCCGCTCGCGGGATACGCAAACGTGAGGTCTCGAAATTCGATGTCGCCATCGATCACGTCAGCGCTCTTCAGATCGGCGGCAACTCGTGCGTCCGTGATTGCGGGTTTCTCCGAAACGATCTCATTGATTCGGCTCAGCGACGCGGTGCCACGCTGAAAAATGTTGATGACCCAACCCAAGGCGATCACTGGCCACGTGAGCTGCACCATATAAGTGTTGTAGGCAACGAAATCACCAACCGTCATCCGGTGCAGCAGCACTTCCCTTCCGCCAAGCCAGAGAACCAGAATGATCGCTAGCCCGAGCAGCGTCTCGAGTGTTGGCCAAAGCATGCCGATAAGACGCACCAGCTTGAGACTGCGCGCGATGTACTCACGATTCGCGGTCTCAAACAACTCGATCTCCGGCTCTTCCTGTACGTAGGCGCGCACGAGGCGTGCGCCGGAGAAGTTTTCTTGGGCACGCGCAGTGATATCAGAGAACGTCGCTTGAATCCGCTCAAACCGCTCATGGATGCGCCGCCCAAAGTACTGCACCAGAATGCTGGCCGCCGGGAGCGGCAGAAACGCGACCATGGTGAGTCGCGGACTGATCTTCAACATGAACAGCAACGCGCCCGCAGTGAACACGATGGTGTTCGCCGTATACATGATCGCGGGGCCGAGCAACATGCGTACGGCATTGAGATCGTTGGTTGCGCGCGCCATAATGTCACCGGTGCGCGTGCGCTGGTAATACGAATACGAGAGCGATTCCAGATGCCGGAAGAGGTCATTGCGCAGATCGAATTCAATCTCACGCGAAATACCGATCAGGATCGAACGCATCAGGAACTGAAACATACCCTTGCTGAGCGCTATTGCAACCAGCGCCAGTGAGTAGGCAAGAATCTTGTGGTGGGTGACGCCGCGATTCAGATCGTCAATGGCGCGGCGAATGACCTGTGGGAAGAGTATCCAGATCGCGTTGTTGAGAATCAGCGCAACTCCGCCCCAGAAGAACTGAAGGCGATACTTGTACAGGTAAGGTTTAAGCGGATCGAGCTTCTTGAACATACGCAACTACATTAGACGCAACCGGCAGGCGTGTTGCTTCAGCCAATTATGTCGGAACCTTGAGCATGTAATAGCCGCCGACGAGAGCGAAGATCACATCGGGGGACCAAGCCGCCAAGGCGGCAGGTAACTGGTTGACATTGCCCATGGCTTCAAAGAGCCCGCTTGTGATCCAGTAGACCACGGCGATCCCAATGGCGGTTGCCACTCCGCGAAGCGCGCCCTGTCGTCCTGCGGAAACCGCAAATGGGACTGCGAGGATCGACATCACAAACGTGATCAAAGGAAACGAAAGTTTCTTGTAAAGCTGCACCTTCAATCGCACGACGTCAAAGCCACCTTGTTCGAGCTCTCGGATATAGGCTTTGAGCTCGTCGAAGTTCATCTCGGAAGATTGCTTGACCTCCTTCTTGAAGTAGTTCGGAGGCTCATCCACGTCGGCAAAGGTAGTGACGTCAAACGTGCGATAGTCTTTCACCTGCTCACGATCCAGATGTCGCGTCCATCCCTGCTCAAAGACCCACTTCTGCAGCGATTCGTTCCAGAAAACGCGAGACGCAAATGTCCGTTCCCTGAGTGCAAACGCTTTCGGATCGACTGCGAAGACAGAGAGATTCGCAAATTGATTGCGTTCTCCGTCAAAGAACTCGTAGTAATAGATCTCGTGATGAGCCCCGAAAATCCACTTGTGCTGCGGATTCAGGTACGTCTGCGGTGGCTTTCCCTTGATTTCGTTGCGTAATGCGTCCTGGCGTTTGTTCGCGTGCGGCAGATAGAGTTGGTCGAACAGAAACAGAGTAAGAGACAAGGTGGCTGAAATCGCCATCACCGGCACGATCAGACGGTACAAGCTGATGCCCGTCGCCTTCATTGCCGTCAGCTCATTGGATTTCTGCAGAAGCCCGAACGTGACCAGCACCGCGATAAGGACGCTCAGAGGCGTCATGAGGTATAGGATGGACGGAATCACGTTCAGCAAATATTCGCCTACCGTTACCAGCGGCACACGATTGCGAATAATGTCCGCAAGCAGTTCGAAAAACGTGAAGACCAGCGTGAGAACGACGAAAGTAGAGAGAACGAGACCAAGATACTCGAGGAATTGACGCAGGATGTAGTCGTCGAGAATTTGCGGAAATCTCGAACTTGCCTTCCGCAACACCATAGTCCCTTCCGGCGCTTCTGCCTCTTCTCTTTCCCGCGAGAACCTTTGCCCAAGTTCCTTCCAGAGCGATCGGAACGAAACCACGTCGATGGTCGACTGCTGCACTCTGAGCAGCAATAGCAGACCTCCTAGAGCAAACAGAATATCGGCGCTCCATACTCCCAGGCCGGGAGAGACTTTTCCCTGCCGTGCAAAAGCGATGCCGGCACTTAGAGTGAAGTAATACAGAAAGACCAGTAGGATCGTCAGCACGAATCCCGTGGACTTGCCGCCTTTCTTCGATGAAAGTCCAAGCGGGATTCCCACCAACATCAACACTATGCACGAGGACGCCAGCGCGATCCTTCGATGGAATTCAATCCAGTACAAACGAGCCCTTGCTGCTGGACTCTGTCGCGCGCGCTCAAGCAACTCGCCGGTTCGCACTTCGGCAACCGGCAGCAGATCGCGTGACGGCGGAGGTTCAGCCGCCGGCAGCGGAATTGGAATGTCGGACTCCGCAAAAGTCGAAATCGTGTACTGGTTCGGATTGGCGGGATCTGTCTCCTGCTGGCTGCCATTCTCCAAGTGCATGTTCAGGGAATCATTCTGAGTGACAACCACCGCTCGCTGCGCCAACGTGACCTTGGGAGCTGCCGGGTTGCTGATGTCGGCCAGAAAGACGTTCTTCCACACGGCAGCGCCCGCCACCGGTTCCACATCCTGCACGTAAAGCACATAGCCCTTCAGATCTTCGTAGAAGACCCGGGGCTGGACCTCGAAGGAAATTTGCGAACTCTTGAGCGAGTTTTGGAGTTTAGCGAGCGCTGCTGCCGATCTCGGCGCCACAATCTCGTTGTTCAGCAGCGATATGACGAGCGCACCTGCCGCAAAGATGCCGATAATGCCGACAAAGCGCCAGGCCCCGATGCCGCTTGCCCTCAAAGCGGTGACTTCGCTATCTGCGGCCATGCGCGAGAGGCCGATCAGGATGCCCACTAGCACGCCCATAGGCAGCGTAAAGGTGAGCGCGGTGGGAATTGTGAGAAAGAAGATTTCGGCGACACTTGGAATCGGCGCGCTGTTGCGAACCACGAGTTCCAGGATCCGCCCAACATCCCGCATGAAGATCACAAACGTGAACAAAGCCGCGCCGATCACGCCGTGTGAGAACACTTCCCACAGGATGTAACGAGTCAAAATGCGCATGTTGCTGGTCAACGCCAGTCTAGCACTGGCGCGCCAAAATCCATGGAGCGGTGGGCTTGATTAAACTAGCGAATGATGGCTTCGATCCGGCTCATCTTTCTGTGGCACATGCACCAGCCGTTTTACAAGGACCTGGTCACGGGAGAATACCGCTTACCGTGGGTCCGCATGCATGCGCTGAAGGACTACTACGGCATGGTGAAGCTCCTCGACGAGTTTCCACTTGTTCACCAGAATTTCAACCTCGTGCCCTCGCTTATTACGCAGATCGAGGACTATATTGCCGGCACCACGAAAGAGGCGTGGCACGACCTCGTACGCAAGCCGGCAAGTGATTTTTCCTACGCAGAGAAGGGATTTGCGCTTACTTATCTTTTTCAGGCGAACCACAGTCACCAGATAGTGAGATACCCCAGATACCTTGAGCTGTGGCAGAAACGAGCATCATTCAGAACCCCTGAGGCTGCCATCGAAAGTTTTGATTCGCAGGACTTTGCCGACTTGCAGGTTCTTTCCCAGGTGGCTTGGTTTGACGAGTTCTTCCTCGACGCTCCCCAGGTTGCTGCTCTGATTGAAAAAGGGCGCGACTTCACCCCAGCCGATCAACAGACGGTTCTGGAGGCGGAAGCCCAGATCTTAGCTGCTGTGATTCCAGCCTATCGGGGAGCGGTGAAGCGCGGAGGCGTGGAGCTTTCGACTACGCCGTTCTATCACCCGATCTTGCCGCTGCTGTGCGACACGAACAACGGCCGCCTGAGCAGCCCAGGACTTCCTCTTCCCCGCCGGCGATTCTTGCAGACAAACGACGCACTCGAGCAGATGCGCCGGGCTCTCGAATTTCACGAGCAGACCTTCGGACAGCGTCCTGCCGGCATGTGGCCGTCGGAAGGCAGTGTCTCGAACGAGGTGCTTACGCTCGCGCGGCAGGTTGGCCTTAAGTGGTTGGCGACCGATGAAGGTGTGTTGGGCCGTTCCACGCAGAGCTATTTCGAGCGCAGCGCTGGTGGGACTTTGACCTCCGACTCCGCTCAACGCTTGTATCGCATCTATCGCCACGGCGAAAGTCACGATGCGGTTGCAGTATTGTTCCGCGATCACAACCTATCCGACCTTATCGGCTTCGTCTATTCCGGCATGGATCCGAAAGATGCGGCCGCGCATTTTGTGAAAAGTGTGAAGGCCTCGGCGCAGCCGGTGCTGGCGTCAGCTCGGGACGCGGTGGTCTCCATCATCCTGGACGGAGAGAATGCTTGGGAGCATTTTCCTCGATCTGGCCGGGAATTTCTGCGCAGGCTGTACCATGCGATACAGGACGATTCCCAAATTGAACCGCTCACCATCTCCGAAGTACTCGATCGCACTCACGATTCCGCATCGATTTCGTCGCTCGTCCCCGGGTCCTGGATCAACGCCAACTTCAACGTTTGGATCGGAGCGCCGGAAGACAATCTTGCATGGGACTACCTGGCCGAAGCACGGGACTTCTACGCGCGCAATCAGCAATCGGCCAGCGAGGAGAATCGGCAACTCGCATACGAGGAGCTATTGATCGCTGAAGGCAGCGATTGGAATTGGTGGTACGGTCCCGAACACCATTCCGCTAACGACAAGGACTTCGATGAACTCTACCGCCGTCATCTGTCGAACGTGTATCGATTGCTTGGCGCCAATCCGCCGGACTATCTTCAGCATCCCATCTCGCAGGACCTGCTCGGAAAATCACGAACGGTGCCGCAGACGGCGTTCATCCGTCCACAAATTGAGTCTCCGAATATCGGATATTTCGACTGGCTTGGCGCTGCAAGCTTCACGGCAGACCGACGAAGCTCGGCGATGCACGGAAAGAAATTTCTGCTGGAGCGTGCCTACGCAGGAATCAATGAAGAAGACTTATTCTTCCGTCTGGATCCCGGCAGCGTGCTGCAGGGTGAGTACCAAATCGACACGCGAATTGAGATTCAACCGATCAGCATTCAAGAGCGGAGGAAAACAGTTCTTGCAACTTTTCGTCTCTCCTCCAGCCGGCTGCTGAGCGCGAAGCTGCGACATAGCGATGATCTGAGCAGCGGAAATGGCGCAGGCGGCAATGAGGAGGATCTTCACGCCAATTTCGAAAAAGTCCTGCGCGCTAGAGTTCCGCTCGCCAAGTTGGGAGCGCAAAGCGGTGACACCCTGCTGTTGCGCTTCACCATCCTTCGTGAACAATTGCCCGTGGATTCACTGCCGGCACAGGGCTGGATGGAATTACCTATCACCGCTGAGGAACAAATGATTGAAAGCGGCGATCAGGTCTGGTAACTAGCGTCGGTCTGATCGATCACGTGCAAAGCGTGCAACACCTGGTCAATCGGCGCTCGATCTGTCTGACTACTGCCGACGTAAAGATAGCGGATGTGCGCACTCGCATCCAGCACCAGTGTGGCCGGACGAGCGATATTGATGGAATCGATTCCCATGGCTTTGTACACGCCATAGGCTTTGGTTACGGCGCGGTCTTCATCCAGCAGAAATGGGAAAGAGATCGGATTCTTTTCGAAGTACTTTTCTGGCTTGAACAAGCCTCCGCGTTTCTCGGCAGCAATGAACACCAGCGACCCGTGGCGCAGAATCTCTTCTTTTTGCGGCTCAAACTGAGCCATGCGCTTCACGCAGTTCGGTCACCAGGTCCCACGTAGAAACTCCACAATCACCGGACCGTGCGCGAGGAGGCTCTTAAGATCGGTCGAGTCCGGGCGATTGGCCGCACTCAGTGTGAATAAGGGAGCCACGTCTCCCAAATTGAGAGTCTCGGTCGAGGACTTATCGTCGGTCATTAGGGCTACAACGTACCCCGAATTTGACGCAAATGCAATCCGGAATCGCTGCGTTTAGTTTTCCGCGGCGTTTGTTGGCGACATCCCACAGAAAACGGCATCTCTTTAAGCTTCTGGCACAGGGCGGCGTTTTTCCGCGCTCAGCAGGCGTTCACGCTCTGAGAATGCGCTCTGCCCCTGGGTGGTTTAGCGCGACAGCGATCTCCCTATCTTTCCAAGCGACCCTCACTTGATCCTGACCGATCGCCACCGTTCGAACCTCTGCCGGGACAAGGACGGTGACGAACCTGACCGGCAGTGCAACGCCGTGACCGCCAAAGACAACGCCGGCGCTTTGTACGCCATAGTAAAAGAGAACGCCAAGCGCGGATTTGCAATTCGTTCTCGGCAACTGTCACTCGCTCGCCGAAGATAACCTCTCCCGCCCTCACCAGTGTGGTTGTCGGCCGAGTGATGAACTTACATGGCACTCAAAGCCTCCCCTCGGCGTTGTCATTCGCAATTGTCCGTCGACGCACTCGTAGGGACAGTCGGCAAACAGCCAATGCAGCCGCGCTTCTTGGACCGATTTTGCCAGGAACGTCATCAACGACAATCCAAAAGTCCTGCTGTTCGGAGTAAAGAACCGCTCGCCTGTGATGGACTCCAATTCGGGAATAACCGTCGTGCCATGCTTCCACTACCCGCGCCTTACTGACGTGGTACTTAGTCGACTCTGCCTGTGCCCAGTCAACCCACAGAAAACAGCCGGCCCTGGTCATCTGGTCGCGATTCGCAACCGCGACGGTATTGTGCACCGCTGTCTCGGCAAACGCATTTGTCCACGGATCGGCGGCGTTGTAGAGCTACGTTCCGGCATCGCAGGCGATGTTTTCCCCACGCCACCAAAGATCCAGATAAAGCTGATCTGCCTGCGACGGCCGATCTCGGATATCGCGCGGCGCGCAGCATGGGGTAGCTCTCGCGTCGGCAACTCGGGTTCCATCCAGTGCATCAAGTGCCAATCTGGAGGGAAGCCCACCCGAATCCATTCATCAGCAAAGTATGGCCACTCTCCAGATAAAACGCGATCAGCCGCTCCGACACTCTCTTCCACATAGGACGTCGAATGTATCTGCCAGACTTGAACTGTTCGGGATCGCTGGACGCATCGCTCTTCAACCAATCACGCGAGGAGAAATCCCATTTGGAAACCGGCATGCGGCTCCGGACCATCCCCGATCGGAGCCGCGTCTCAAGCCCAACACGCCTTGCGTTCCAAAGCGGACCGAGATTGCGCGGGATTTTCCAAGCGAGAGTAGGGGATAGCATCCGAATCAATGCAACCGCGGAATTGCTTCGCATTGTGCGACGGAGACTGGTAGCCCTGGGCAGAGTCGAACTGCCGACCTTCGGTTTAGGAAACCGCTGCTCTATCCAACTGAGCTACAGGGCCACACGCGACGTAATCCGATTATTTCATGTCAGGTGACAGAAGTGGGGGGCTGGCAACGTGCTGAGTCCTACTGTCTCCTGGGTGTCCCGAACAGGCTCTTGTGCCGCCGGGATGTTCTCCAGTTTCACCATCAATGCCCAAACGCGACAATGAATAACAGAGTAGAACCTATCTCATAAATCGCCCCAACCGGTTGGTTCGTCCTCGGCAAAACTCCCGGTTTGCTCGTGATCCGGCCAGGGATCGGGTTATTCTGATTTGAACGACAGTCTGAGCGGCGGCGAGTCCGAGCATGTCCACCTGGCGCTTATTGGGCGATTTACCAAAAGCAAGAACGCGAGAGGAAATCAGAACTCAATCACTCGATGGCTGGAGTCCATGGCAGCATCCTTGGAAGCGCTGTCAGGAGCCTGAGATTGTCGTTCCTGATTCAGAGGACTCAAAGCGTTTTCGTCACGCCACTACATATTGTGTAGAACATGAAGGCAAGGTGATCAAGTTCGCTGTGGACCACCAGGAGTGCGGTGCGTTGCGATTCTTTGTACCCGCTACATCTACGGAAGAAGGAGCTTTCGAAACAAGGATTGCGCGGTACGAGGGCTTCTGGAGATCTTCATTGCACGTTGACGAAAACTTGCCCTGGCCACACCCGGAGGCAAAATGGCCTCAGAGAGCCGCCTTCCTCGAGGTGCTTGATCGTGCTGAGGCTGAAGCACAGAGGGTTTCTTACCGTGGCTTTTCTCATTGCCGCGTCTGCGGATCCAGAAACGGCAGTCAGAGTTTTCGATTGGACGTCTGGGAGTGGCCTCAGGGCTTCCGACACTATGTGGGCGACCACGAAGTTCGTCCATCTCCTGAATTGGAGCTCTTCGTTCGAGAATGGGCGCAACGATCAGCACGGCTAACGGTGTAGGAGTCGTTGGTATGCCATTGATTCTGATCCGAGCGTATCGTCGGCAAACAGGAAGTTGAGATCGTGTAAAAGGCCAAGTGTCGAATCGCCCGTTACTCGGGAACCACTCGCTATGCCTCATCCGTATGTTTCGGTTCCATCTTATCGTCGCGCTTCTGTTTGCTACATCCACTGCTGCTACGGCGCAATGGACGATACAGGACTCACACGCCACTGCCGACCTGCGCGGCATCCACTCCATCGGCAACGGCATCGCCTGGGCCAGCGGCACCAACGGCGCGGTCTTGCGCACCATCGACGGCGGGACGACCTGGCAAACCTGCTCCATCCCGCCCGGCGCTGAAGCCCTCGACTTCCGCGGCATCCAGGCCTTTGATGCCGACCGCGCCATCGTCATGTCAAGCGGCAAAGGCGACCTCTCCCGTCTCTACAAAACCACCGATGGCTGCAAGATGTAGAAGCTCGTCATCACGAATCCGGACAAAGATGGTTTCTGGGATGCGTTTGTTGCAAGGGCTGGGCGAGGCTTCCTCATCGGCGATCCCGTGGCAAATCGCGTTGTGATCTACTCTTCCTCAGATGGCAACTTTGAACAGTGGAATCGATTCGGCGAGTACTCTTCCTTCCACGAGTTCAGGTTTGATCTCTTTCCTTATGCAGGAGAGGAATTTTTCGCCGCGAGCAATTCAACTCTGCAAGGCGACCCCTCCTCTGGGATCACATTCGTAAGCGGCGGTATTGATGGAGCTTACTGTTTCAGCGCTGTCTGGAGTGAACACGGCATCGACGGACTACCAACCTTCTCTTCATTCAAATTGCCCATACCGCTCGCAAAAGGAGCGACCAGCGGCGCATTCTCGTTCGCAAACAAAGAGGAACATAGTCTAGACATAACTCTCCGGCATTCCTATCAACACCTGATTGCGGTTGGTGGAGACTATCAGAAACCGAACTCGAGTTCCGGAACAGCGGCGTGGAGCAAAGATGGCGGTTCACATTGGCGCGCCGCAAAGAACCCACCGCGCGGCTACCGCAGCGCAGTAACCTACGACGAAAAGACCAAAACCTGGATCACCGTAGGCCCCAACGGAACAGACATCTCCACAGACGACGGCCGAGACTGGCAGTCCCTCAAACCCACCTTCATCGACGCGCCCGACGCCGATCGCAACTGGAATGCACTCTCCCTCCCATTCGTCGTTGGTCCCAAAGGCCGCATCGGCAAACTCCGCACCGATGCAGTAAAGCCCTAGCGGTGTGTGGTCCAACTCCCGGATGGTCGGCGATCCGGAAATTAAGCTTCCGGAAGATGGCCCTGTTTACCGGCAATGATTCAACACATGCCTCTTCGCATGCCATTCGTCCGCGGTGATTTCCCACATTTCGGTTAGCAAGCGGCCGCAGACGTATTCACTTTCACACGTGGCAACGATCCGCATTCCTGTCTTCTCGGAAATCCGGCGGGACGCAATGTTCTCCGCCGCCTTGGGTGCGCGCAGCACGTCGAAGCCCAATACATCGAACCAGAAATCATTGGTCGCACAGACTGCTTCGGTCATCAAGCCTTTACCCTGCCACGGTTGGCTCAACCAGAATCCGCGGTTAATCTGATCACCCCGATGAAGGCTGATAGCTCCGATTAATTCATCAGGCGCATTCTTCAGCCTGAGGGTCCAATGCCATTCGTCCCCGCGTTCAATGGCCGGAAACGAGACATCACGGTAAAAGGTGAGAACCCCGTCTGCCGGAAATGGCCACGGAACTTTTGCGTTCAGATATTTAACAATTTCCCATTGTGGAAATAGCCGCTGCGCCTGGTCTGCATCGGAAAGCTGTAACGGCCGCAAAATAAGGCGCTCCGCGGTGAGCTGGGCAAGCATTCACGAACTATAGCAATTGGATGGTGTGTCTACCCTCTCCTATGGCGCAAAGATCCCGGGTAGTCGGCAACTCGGAAGTAGCAGCAGCGCCGAGCATGTCGCGAGCGCAGATGTCATCCCTTGCGAAATACACGTGTTCGCAATATCGAAGCTGTGATTTGGAATGGAGCGACAGACACCATGAAAAGCAGCCACAGGAATGCGAGCCCAAACGGAATTCCGACTAATGACAATACAATCGTGACAAAGCTGCGATGCACGACGGCAAAATAGGCCACTGTTCCATAGACTGCGACCATCGCAAATAGGATGAATATGAGCGGAATGTCTCTCAGCCACTGCTGTTTCTCCCAGTCGCTCAGGTAATCCCATTCTGTTGCTCCTGAAAGATAACTTTGCCCGCAACGGCAGACATATCTCACGGGGCCAAGCGGCTGTCGAACGTGAGCGCGTCCGCGATGGAGATGAACGGTAATGTCCCTTCCGCACTCGTCACAGACGTACAAATCAGCAGTTTCTGGAAACTCACTAGCCGGACGCTTCATTGGAGAGGGGAAGTTTTGGATCGAAGTTCAGCGCTGCATTTTGAGTCGCCGCGTGTCTGGCAGAAGCGATTGTATGCGACCGGGCAGACGGCTGTCGCAAGTTCGACCACCCATTCATTCGCTCGTGTTCGTTGCGCGAATCATGCCCGAGCTGCTGGACGGGCTTGCGCGTCTGTCGCGCGGAGGGGTTCCGGGACATCCGCAAGGTACTCGTCAACGTCTTTCGGAGCAGCGCTGCCTTTCGCCGCAGAATCGCGCTCGCGCCAGTTTTGACTCTTTGCATGCTGGCGATGCAGAAAATTATAGGGAACTTACAGGGAATTCTGCTGCACTACTGAAGTGAGTTAGGAAGGCACGCCAGGAGACGAAAAGGCATGACGCAGCTGATGAATCTCACTATAGCTTTTGTTGTTTTGTTCCCCACTTGCCTGTGGGCTAATCCTGCAAAGCCAGCGTTGGAAGTGGTGGTGCTTGGTTCCGGCGGGCCACGAGCATTCGGGAGAGCCGGGTCAAGTTTCATCGTGATTTTCGAAGGCAAGCCCCGGATCCTAGTAGATGCGGGCCCGGGAACGTTCCTCCGAATTGGAGAATTGCACCTCGATTTGGAAAAGGTGGATACAGTCTTGTTGACGCATCTGCACATCGATCATAGTGGGGACTTGGCGGCGTTCTTCAACGCGCGAGCGCTTACCAGTGACGCACCAGTCGCGTACCGCGTGTTTGGTCCCGACGGTGCAGGACTATTCCCCAAGACCTCGCGATTTGTGGACTTGCTGGTTGGAGGAGGCAGCGCGTTCGCCTATCAGAAGACATTTGGCGCGCGCGAGTCGTTTGAGGTTCGCGATCTGGCAATCCGTCTGGATTCAGCGCGCACCAGGATTGTGGATGAGGATGGCTTAGTGGTGGAAGAAATTGCGACGCATCACGGCGACTGTCCGTCAGTGGCTTACCGCATTTCTTATAAGAGTCTGGTCGTCGTTTTCTCCGGAGACATGGATGTATCAGCGCTGCCGAATCTGGAGCAATTGGCAAAGAATGCAGATCTGTTGATCTTTAATTGTGCTGTGCTTGATCCTCCGGGTTCGCCGTCACAGTTGTACGACCTGCATACGCCGCCGAACAAAATTGGCGAGGCCGCGCGCGAGAGTGGGGTAAAGAGCTTATTGCTGAGCCATCTTGCGCCGGATGTTGAAGGGCAGGAGGCTGCGGTGCGGAGATCAATTCGTGTGGCTTTTACAGGACAGGTTAGCTTCGCGAGCGATAGGTTGCGCGTGCCCGTCGGCAAGTGAGCGGAGGGCCGGAAGATAACGAGTCAGAACTACCTGCGGGTGGCGCAGTTTCTGCAGGCGCCTATGTTGGGGCGCTGAGGTGCGGGTAGCGGACCGCGCAGTGCTGCTACTCCTTGATGCGTGATTGCCACGTACCCAAATGTGCGACCGGCTACCGCCGGGCGGCTCCAACTTCACCCGATGGCTCGATCACCCGATTCTTCCCTGCCCCTGTAATCTGTCCAACATGGTGGTCCTAATCATGGGAGTCGCGGGTTCAGGCAAGACGCTGATCGGCAGCATGCTTGCCCAATCCCTGAATTGGAACTTCGCCGACGCCGACGAGTTTCATCCCGCCGCAAACATCCAAAAGATGAGCCAGGGTGTGCCGCTCACCGACGGTGATCGCGAACCGTGGCTCCGTGCCATGCGTGAGGCGATCGATGGCTGGATCAAATCGGGACAGAGCGCCATGCTCGCCTGTTCCGCGTTGAAGCAGCGCTACAGAGATCGGCTCACCGCCGGCCCGGAAGTCAAGATTGTGTATCTGAAGGGCGAGTCTGACCTGATCTATAGCCGCCTATCGCATCGGCAAGGTCATTACATGAAGGCAGAGATGCTCGCCAGCCAGTTCGCCGACCTCGAAGAACCGCCCGACGCAATCGTCATTGACATCGCACGCCTGCCCGATCAAATCGTCTTCGAGATACAACAGAGGCTCGGGCTGTCCGACCTCCGCACTCGTCAGTTCTGAGATTGGGGACAGCTTGGTCTCGGGGACCAGGACCTGGCCTACCGCGCGGTGTTCGATGGCTCCGGGATTTGTCCCACCACGGCACAACATGGCAAGAGCCGCAGGTTCGCCGTGGGTTCCGGGCTCGCCGCCTGTTCTGAATACAACTTCGCTGGAAACGAGCAATTCTGAACAGCCCCGCCAACGGCCGGAGTCATATGCTGGGGACTTAGGACATGAACAAAAGAAGCGGAGCCTGTGGTAATTGTCGCCATATCGTACGACTCCCAAAGCCTGAACCGCCGGATGGACACTCTGCAAGGCGTAGGCCACGTCATCATTCCTGCCTCATCCCTGGCAAGCGGTCTCCGTGTAATTCAAACTGGGAACTATCATCTCCTTCTCATGGGCGCCACCGTTTCGACATCCGATCAGTTGGAACTGGCAATGGCAAGCCGCAGATTGCACCCACGCAGCAAGATCATCTCCGTGAGTTTTCCCGAATCAGAACCTATTGAGACTGCGGACCGCCAAGTCCCAGCGGGAGATGAAAACGCGATATTGTTCGCAGTGACTGCCTTGGTGTCCGGAGACGCAGAAAGCGCTTACGAAAGGGGCCGGCGGTAAGACCCCTCGTATCCCTCTGCGCACTCTTGGAAAACCATCAAGAACCCTCCTGAAAGATGTTCAGCTATGCGCTCAAAGGGGCGTCATCTTGCACGGACGTGTGACGAATGTCGACTTCGCTGGGCAGACTGAAGTAAAAACTTGCACCCTGCCCAGAGTTGGCGGTGGCCCACAAACGGCCTCCATGAGATTCAATAATCGAGCGGCTGATTGGGAGTCCCATACCGGTACCGTGAGTCTTGGTAGTGAAGAATGCACTGAAGATCTGTTCCGGCTGTGGCGGCAATCCGATGCCCGTATCGCTGACCGAGATCAGCAACTGGCCATCCTTGACTCGTTGCGACCGTATCGTAAGTTCACGTGCGGTAGATAGGTCCTTCATGGCGTCGATGCCATTGAGCATCAGGTTCATGAATACCTGCTGCAACTGGATACGGTCTGCCATAACCTTGGGAAGATCCTCGGCAAGGTCGGAGCGGATCGAAATCGAGTACCGGGCGGCTTCGTTGCGAAGTAGGACAATCATTTCTCGAATCAACTCGTTTGCATCGACCAACTCGTGCTGCAGAACGCCCTTCTTAAACAGCAGGCTGATTCTGCTAATGATGTCCGCCGCGCGCGTTACGTCTGTCACGAGTCTCGATGCGGCTTCGCGCGCCTCTGACACGTCGGGATCATCGCGCCCAAGCCAGCGCAAGCAGGTCTTGGCGTTGATCACTGCCGCGGTAATCGGCTGCTTGATCTCGTGCGCCAGGGAAGCGGTGAGCTCACCCATGGTGGTCACCCTGTTTATGTGCGCGAGATCCGCCTGAGCCTGAAGCAAGCGTTCGCGCTCTTCACGCGCCAGTTTGCGTGCAATGGCAATGCCGGCGAGGTGCGTGGCCATTCCCAATGCCTGGGTCTCAGCTGGGCTCGGACTGCGCGGTTCGCGGTAATACATGGCAAACGAGCCCAGCGCCTGGCCCGAATGCGCAAGGATCGGAGTGGACCAGCAGGCGCGAAGGCCATATGGCTCGGCTACACTGCGGAACGGCTTCCATAGCGGATCCCGCAGAATGTCGGTCACGACAACAGGTTCCCTGCGGTACATGGCCGTACCGCATGATCCCGCTTCGGGACCGATGAGAAGGCCATCGATCGCCGCAGTGTAAGGCGCGGGGAGGCTGGGGGCGGCGCCGTGTCGAATGTGCTGACCGTCCTCGTCCAGGAGCAGCACAGAGCAAAGCAATCCTAAGAACTGTGCTTCGACAACGCGCACCAGCTTCTCCAATGTTTCCTCCAGAGGAGCATCGCGCGCGATCATCTCCAAGATGCGGCTCTCTCCGTCACGCAGTGCCTCGGCACGCTGACGCTCCAGAATCTCCTTTTTCAGCTTTTCATTGACGGACGTGAGTTGGCTGGTCCGTTCTACGACACGTTGCTCAAGTTCTTCATTCAGGCGTTTGATTTCAGCCTTAGCTTGTTTATGCCCGGCGGTTTCGATGACGTCCCAACCCCCGCGCCGCCTTGTTACTGCGAACTGATGGGTTCGCACCACATCCAGGATTTCAGCAGCTCCGCATGAAGCCAGCGGGTACGTGCATAGCACTGCCAGACGCTGATTGGCGATCGCCTGGTTGAGTGAGTCTTCGTATTCACAGAAGTCCTTCCAGTCCTTCTTTTCGAGCCAGGCGGTGTCTCCAGTCACTCTTACGCCGGCGTAACCTCTGGTCGATGCACGGGCGAGTTTCTCGTTCCAACCGCTAATCACTCTGTTGAGATCGAACGCGCCGTCCTGGAGATACCAGTCGCGAGCCGCGACAATTTCTATGCTCTCCTCAGCGAAGTAGCGATCGGAGTCAGGAACAGCTCGCTTGAACGCAAGCCTGGCGTCTTCGGCCGTAACCGGTTCAGCAACCACCCACAGGCAGAACTCCTGGTTCTCCAATCCAGCTTTCAAGTAGGAGACCAAGGTTTCGAGGAGATCCGCTTTGGTCTCGTAGAAGAGGCAAAAGTGTGTGCCCCAAGGCACGTCGCCGACGACGTCGACTCCCGTCTTCCGCATGTCCGTGATCATCGCGGTCGCCTTCTAATTTTAGTTTTGGGATGTCTGCTTAGTGCCGGCGAGAAAGCGCAAAACAAAAACGCAGAACTGTAGCGCAGAATCAGCGGCAGTAACGTCGGGGACGGAGTATCCCACTGCGCCATGGCTTACCTCGCATGGATCGCACAGTCCGTAGTCTTCGGATAATAGCGCCGTTGCTCCTGCTTGACAAACCCCGAGCGCCCCGATGGGGCAAAGGTGAAGGTAACAAAACGTTCGAACAAATGGTGAGCGTCCGTCTGTCCCCGTCTTTCCGCTGACAGGGCCCTTTCACCCTTGAAAACTAGTTCTTGAATTCTTGTTCGCGGCGCCCACGTCCAGGAGTCCCAAAACGGAATCACCCCAACAAGTAACAAGAGCGAGAGGAGGTGTGCCACCTGTCGGAGTCCAAAATGACAGCTTTATTGTGAATTGATTCAAAAGGATGGAAACCCGACGCGTAGCGAAGGTGCACAGCTTGAACACCCGATTTGTCAATGCAACAGGGGAAAGGGGACATCCGGTTGTCCTCTTTGGCTCACTAGAAAATTTCGGCTAGTGCGTGGCTCCGTTCGGGTTGTACCATCGGCCCGAATGATTGAGTTCGAACACATCAGCAAGGAGTACGGGGATGTAATTGCCGTTCAGGGTCTCACCACCCAGATCCCAGAAGGTGAGATCTACGGGCTTGTTGGCCCGAACGGCGCGGGAAAAACCACGAGCATCCGCATGGCGTGCGGTCTGCTCACGCCAACTCTCGGCTGCATTCGGATTGCCGGCGTCGACGTGCACCGCGCACCCGAACTCGCTCAAAGCTACATCGGATATCTCTCCGACTTCTTCTCCCTGTACGACGACCTTACGGTCTGGGAATACCTCGACTACTTCGCCCACGCATACAAGATGCCGGAGGCAGCGATAGGACCGCGCATTGACGAGGTCATCGAGCAGGTTGCGCTCGAGGTCAAGCGCGACGCATTCATTCGCGGCCTTTCGCGGGGCATGAAGCAGCGCCTCGGCATCGGGCGTGCGATTCTGCACAAGCCTAAAGTGCTGTTGCTCGACGAGCCCGCCTCCGGCCTGGATCCCAAGGCGCGCGCCGATCTGCGCAACTTGCTGATGTCGCTCAATGCAATTGGAACGACCATCCTGATCTCCTCGCACATCCTGCCCGATCTCGAGGGCTTCTGCACGTCTATCGGCGTGATGGAAAGGGGAAAGATGGTGCGCAGCGGCCGCATCGACGCCATCTCCAAGCAAGAGACCTCCTACCGAGTCGTGCGCTTAAGCTGGATAGGTGTGGCGGACATCGCTCCGATCGTCAGTTCATTTCCGAACATCTCCAATCTCGCCAGCCAGCGCAGCGAAGCCGTCTTTCGCTTCTCAGGTACAGAAGACGAACTCGCCGATGTGCTCAAGAAACTCGTCGCCGCGGGCTTGCGCATCGTTGCTTTCGGCGAAGCGAAGCAGACGGTGGAGGATCTCTACCTCAAGCTCTCGCGGAACGAGGTCATGTAATGGATGAACTCTGGCGCAACCCGGAATTCGTGCGGCGCAGACGCATGGAACTGCGTCCGGCTCGAATGGTGATTGCCGCCTCCATTTCCACGCTGCTTTGTCTGCTTCTGCTGCTGCTCATTCAGCAGATGGATGGCTCCGCTAAGGAGCATGTGGCGGCGTTCTACACGACTCTCGTTTTCGTTCAGGCGCTGGTGCTGTGCCTGACCTGTCTGTCGGCCTGCGGCCAGGCCATCTCCTCCGAGCGATCGCTGAAGACCTACGATTTTCTCCGCACTACACGACTCACTTCTGCCGAGCTGCTGTTTGGCATGATCTTCGGAGCTCCGGTGATGGGTTACTACCTCCTGGCGTGCACCTTGCCATTCAGCTTGATCAGCGGACTGATAGCCGGCTTCCCGGTGCCGGCGATCATCGTGACTTATATCCTCATGCTTCTGGTCGCTGTGGTGATGTCGCTGATCGCCCTGACGAGTTCGATGGTGACGGAGAAGCCGCGCCCGGGGGAATTGCTTGTTGATCGCGTGGGCGTCTTCACTCCATGTAACCGGCGTGAGGGCTTCGAGGTATTCGACCTTGCTCTGCGGCTGGACGATCACGTGCTTTGGCGTGAGGCCGTCGCCGGCTTGGGGAAAGAGCCGGACGAACGTGGGTTGATTGTCGCGGTGTGCGTCGGCAATGATGGGATACGAGCAGCGTTCCACCTGTCCGTTCGACCTGCTCTCCATACAGCGCCAGGCCGGTTGCAGCTTGCCGTTGGTCCAATCGATCAGCACCGGATAAATGATGTTGACGTTCCCGGTCCACACTCGGAACTTCAGCACATCGCGCGTCACGGTGGCCATTGCTCTTCCGCCAAAAACGGGAGAAGGCCGAAACGAGTCGGTGTCAACGTCGAGAAATTCTCCTTCGATGGAGATCGGCGGACCAAACGGCACGAAGAGACTTTCGTCCGCTCCGTATTTATCGCGGCCATATTTGTATCCGAAGACTCGCAGCCAGCCTCCGCTCTCCGGAGCGGAGGGCAAATCCATGCCCCGCACGAGCATTCCACTGCCCTGTTTGGTGGTAAATGAGCTTGCGCTCACCGCGACCGTTTCCGCGAACTGGCCATTCTCAAAAGCTAGGGGGTACGCCTCGCGATAGACCACCTGATCTTTAGCATTGCGCAACTCCCACGATTCCACCGTTTGATCGGCAGGATGCGCGGCAGTCGCTTCAATGTGCTCCACGCGCATGAGCATGCGAAACGTTTGCTGCGCTACGGTAAGGCTCTGGCTACTGTCTGAAGCCACCAGCTTCGGAGCAGCCGTTTCGGCCGGAGCGGACGGTTGCGGCGCGGAAGCAGGTGATTCCGGCGCAGCGATTGGTGCCGAAGGCGCTGCGGACACCTGTGCCAGAACGGGTGGTTGCGGGTTCTGCGACGCAGGGCGCGCAATGGCTCCTGTCAGCGCCTGAGTAGATGGCGGCGCCGGAGTCCGATTGCACGCAGTGAAACACACGGCAAACGCTGCCGTGATGACCATGGTCACACCGCTGCCTTGCGCTTTCATGACTACGTTATAGCGCGGTTACGCACGGAGGATAAGGAACGAAAGGGCGCGAACCTCCGGCGTAAAGTGCCGCGGCGCGCCGTGCAATACTGGCTCGATTCGCGCTGGCGAGCGGAAGGCAGGTAGTTTTTGAATGGAATCCGGGACGTTGCATGACTACAGGCCAGATGATGCTGATGACTGTCCTGTATCTGGCGGCTTTTGTCGCAGCGGCATACTTTACCCGCGCTAAGGTTCGCCGAATCGCGGGAGCCCTGGCTGGCGGCGCCGTTTTCGCAGTGATCGGGGTACTCGCTGTGGCCATGGGTGAAGCCCAGAACTGGTGGCGAGTGCCGAAGGCACACGCTTCGCCCTTCTGGCTGTTGCTCTGGCTTGGTCTCGCCGTCTCATGCGCTCCGGTTTACCTGATTACATGGAGAGTAGCCCGGCGCTTTGGCGGACGCAGCCTGGCGCTTTGTGCACTCGTTTCCGGGATCATCGGCCCGCCGCGTGACTATTTCTACGCCGCAACATTCCCAAGTTGGATGGTCTTCTCGCCGGGAATAACGCCCGTTGTCGCTGACGCCACAATCTATGTCTTGCTGGTGGTTGTGGGCCACGGAGTGATGCGCATGTTCGCCGGTCCCGCTAAAGACGACTCATTACAAACCGGGTGACCCGGGGATAAGGAAGCACTCGCTTCAGCCTTTCGCAGAGTGCTCCGGATGCAGGTATTCTTCTGCAGCAGTGTGAATTGGACTTACGCAGAATGACGAGCACAGAGACCTTAACCCCGCTGCAAGTCGATCGCGTCGTGAAACGCTTCGGCAGTTTGACGGCGGTCGCCGGAGTGTCGTTCGAGCTCGGTGACCGCGAGTGCCTTGGCCTGCTGGGTCCGAATGGGGCCGGCAAGTCCACGCTCATCCGAAGCATTGCCGGGCGCGTTCGACCCGATTCGGGAAGCATCCACATCTTTGGTCAACCGGCGCTCTCGTTTAAGGCTCGTGCCGCGCTTGGCTGGATCCCGCAGGACCTTGCGCTCTATCCATTGCTTACCTGCCGCGAGAACCTGCATTCGTTCGGGCAATATCAAGGACTTCGGGGAAGGACGTTACAGGACGCGATCCAGTGGTGTCTCGACTGGGCGGCGCTCACCGACCGGAGCGATGAGCCGGTGAAGAAGCTTTCGGGCGGCATGAAGCGCCGCCTTAACATGGCCGCGGGCTTGATCCATCGCCCACGCGTGGTGCTGATGGATGAGCCCACTGCCGGCGTGGATCCGCAGTCCCGCAACCGCATCTTCGAAATGATCGAAGGGCTGCGGGCCGAAGGGATGTCGGTGTTGTACACGACGCACTACATGGAAGAGGCAGAACGGCTCTGCGATCGCATCGCCATCATGGACCACGGATCGTTTATCGCGCTCGGCACCAAGGAGGAGCTCGTGCGCGGCGCCTTCGGCGGCCGCAACGACGTGATTATGCGCTTCTCCCAAAACGGTAAAGACGCTGCCGCTTGGGCGGCGTCGCGAGGTGGCGCGTTCGAAAACGATACCGCGCGGTTTGCGGTCGATCAGCCGTCACAGATTGCCCCGCTGCTGGAGGCCGCCGGAGACCAGGGGCTGGAGTTGATCGACCTGACACTGCGACGTCCCAATCTGGAATCGGTCTTTCTGCAACTCACCGGAAGGGAGTTGCGCGAATGATTCCCGCAATTATCCGTACCGCGTTCACCGGGCTGCGCCGCGATCGCGGCGCGCTCATCCTGTCATTTATCTTGCCGGTGGCATTCTTCAGCATCTTCGCGATTGTGTTCGGCGGACAGCGCGGCAACCGGACCCCGCGCATCAGCGTGGCGATTGTGGACGAAGACCACAGCGCCACGTCACAACGCCTGGTCGAGGCCCTCAAGCGCGAGGGCGCATTGAACGTCCTTACCCGTCCTGAGCAAAAGAAAGGAGCGCCGGTTCCCGCGGACTACACATCCGCCGGCGCGGAGAATGCGGTCAAGCAGGGCGTTGCTCCGGCGGCGCTGATTATTCCGAAAGGATTCGGAACAAATCCAGTTGCATTCGGCTCGAGCTCGAGCCGTCCCGTGTTTCAGCTTCTGCATGACAGCTCCGACCCGATTGCCCCGCAGATGATTGCCGGTCTGCTGCAGAAAGTCGTCATGAGCTCCATGGGCGACCTGATGGCCGATGCCGGAGCAAAGGAGTTTGAGGCTATCGCGGGCGGGCTCACGCCACAGCAGCGGCAAACGGTGGACTCGCGTCTGGCGCAGATCCATCGTTACGCGCAGCAAGTCGATACCGCACCTTCGGCAAGCTCTCAAGGAAACGCCGGAGGCATGGTGAACGTGCAGGAGCGCGACGTGGTTGGCGAGAAAAAAACCAATCCCATGATTTCGTTTGAAGCCGCGGGAATCGGCGTGATGTTTCTGCTCTTCACCGCCAGCGCCGCCGGGGGAACGCTGCTCGATGAAGCCGAAAGCGGAACGCTCGACCGCGTCCTGAGTTCCCGCGTGAGCATGACGAGCCTGCTGGCCGGCAAAATGGCTTACTGCACTCTGCTCGCCTTCGGGGAACTATCGGTGATGTTCCTGTGGGCCTGGGCGGTCTTCCACCTCGATCTATTTGAACATCTCTCCGGTTTTGTCGTCATGGGACTCTCCACGGCCTTCGCGGTCGCGTCGTTTGGAATGGTTTTGGCTAGCGTCGCCGGTACGCGCGCGCAACAAGCCGGCATCTCGACACTGCTGATCCTTACGATGTCCGCGATCGGCGGCAGCATGTTCCCCAGGTTCCTCATGCCTGAAATGATGAGAAAAATCGGGCTGGTGACCTTCAATGCCTGGGCCATCGACGGCTTCACCAAAGTGTTCTGGCGCGACGAGCCTGTCATGAACCTGATGCCGCAAGTAGCGGTGCTCCTGGGATCGGGGATCGTGCTCTTCTTCGTTGCGCGCAGGTTTGCGAAGCGGTGGGAATACAATTGATCCGAACCGCGATCAAAAGTTGATCCCGACATTGAGGAGGTCGGGGACAAGGAAATCGGAGATGGAACTTTAGTCTTGCTCGGGCCTGGGAGTCGGGCTTGATTCTATTCTTGTCCGCCTACCAGACATACACGGCTTCTATCGACGGAGCGCCGCTCTTGCCGCCAACCACTTTGGTTTTCAACACGACCTCTACATTTTTCGACGCCCAATCTTTGGACTGTTGGTTCAGCAAATCCATGTAGCGAGCAGTGGTGGCGAACTGTGCCGCCGCCTCGGTTCCGTTCTTGGCAATGCCTGCGATCACTACGACCATCCCATCGGTCAACTTGCTGTGAAACCGCGCTACTACGGCAAAGTCATCCTCTTCCAGGAAGGGCAAAGATTTCGGCCTCGTCCATGTGGTGGAGGGATTCATTCCGTCGTAGATTTGCCGGGCGGGATCATCGGCAAAGCGGTATCGCAGGTCGCCTTGAAGACGTAGTGTCCACTCGTTGTTGTAGGCCCCAATCAGAATGACTGGATGCTCTCGCATGTCGGTTAGCGTGGTTACGGAAGTTGGCTGAACAATGTACGCGGTGTGGCTTAGCGAAAACAAATTCACGAGTTCGGCCAGCGCGACCGTCGTCGCCATGGACGTAAAGGTGTAGTCGTCGGTCCTGGTAGCCATCGTCAAGCCGTACGCGGTCTTCGGAGCGCGGGCCAAGGCGCCAGGGCAGAGGATGGCTGGGCCGGAGGAGGCTTGAACGGGCTGCCAGAAAAGATCGAGCGAAGTCTTGCGCGCCCCTGTCCTCGAGTGCACGAAGAACGCGATAAAAGCTGCAGCGAGAAGCACTATTGCAATGGCGATGCCGGGCTTCCGCCAGACATTCGGCAAAGGGCTTGAGGCGATAGCAGGAGTCAGCTCCTCGAACCTTGTCTGCCCGATCCGTTGATATAAGACTGGCTCGGTCGAGGTCGCGGGAACCAGCGCTTCCAGCGAGGCGAACCGGAAGAACTCAGGGACATAGGAGCCCACAGGCAGGGTTATCTCGATCGTATGTTCCGCTTCGCTCTCGTGGTAGATCAGCGCAAGTCTTCTGCGTACCTCACCGGCAGCCACACGGACGACGGTGTCATTGTTGCTGTCGTAATCCGCGGGCCGGTGGAAAACCTCGATCCCCAGAATCCGCTCTTTCAGTTCATCCGAACGTCCTGCGAGGGTCTCCTCGACGACGTAAGAGAGCAGCGCCGGATACCTTTTGCTGTTGCTGAAATGAGGGCTCTTCAGCAGTTCCGCTAATTCATCGCGGATCAACCGACGGTCCTCGTCAGACGCCGGGTGGATACGCGTTCGAGATGCTGCTACTCGGGGCATTTTACGCTGCGAAAATGATACGACAAACCGCGCCTCCCCGTTCAGGAAACGTTTATAACGTGCCGCTACGTCCCATGAAAGTCCTTATTATACCGGCGCTTACCTTATATCTGGCGTAAAGAACGGTTCGGCACTTGTAAATGCCTTGCTCTAGCGAAGACTGTGGTTCGCTTTCAAAACTAGAGCTCCGCGAGACTCTCAAATCAAGAATCTTGTAGGCGGCCCCTCCCCTCTGGGCAGATTTCGCAGGAGCGAAGTTTCAAGACTACAGCTTGCAGTTCCTTCGGGAGGCTTCTCGTGCGTTTCAGCCAGCTACTCAGCACCGCTCTATATCAAGTCAGACGCATTCTGCGGAACCAGACGGCAGTATTCGGTTTAGCCGGATCGTGCATGCTGCTTGTTTTGTTCTTTGGCGCAGGTTCAGCACATGCGCAGAACTCCAATGCAACGATTCGTGGCCAGGTGTTGGATCCTGCCGGAGCGCTGGTGCCCAACGCCCAAGTTGTGATCGTTAACAAGCAGACTGGCCAGACCATTTTCACCGGTCAGACGGATTCCGCAGGCACGTTCGTCGCGGCTCAGGTGATCCCCGGGGTGTACGACATCACCGTCACCGCGAGCGGTCTGAAGCGGAAGCTCGTCAACAATGTGGTCGCAACCGTGGCACAGGTAGAGTCGCTGAACATCACGATGGACCTTGGGCAGGTGTCGGAAACCATCACCGTCGAAGCCAAGGGCGAGGGAACGGATCGCAGCACGTCAAACATCTCCACACTGATCTCTCCGGAGGAGGTGCAAAATCTTCCTCTGGCGAACCGCAGTCCGGAGAACCTGCTGGCCTTCATTCCGGGCGTAACCTACGGCGGTTCGGCGACGTCGCCTAATACTTCGCAGCTTTCCATCAACGGCAGCCGAACGCTGAACTCCGACGTCTTGTTGAACGGCGTATCCACGACCATCGCGTCAACGGGAACATCCGCCACGCTGCCATCGCCAGACGGCATCGATGCGCTTCGCTTTCTAACCTCGACGGCGCCAGCAGAGTATGGCCGCACGGCAGGCGCAGTGCTGGCCGCGAATACAAAGTCGGGAACCAACGCATTTCACGGCAACGCGTATCTGCTGGCGCGCAACAGCGCCACCGACGCAAATAGCTTCTTCAACAACTTGAAGGGACTATCGCGAATCGGCACGCACTACTATCAGGTTGGCGGCTCGTTCGGCGGCCCGGTCTGGATTCCTCACCTCTACGATGGGCATCAGAAGACTTTCTTCTTCGTCAACTATGACCGCACGCTGCAAAAGGTCCCACAGACGGTTACCTCAACCGTACCCAACGCAGTTGAGCGGACCGGAGACTTTAGCGCATCTCCTCAGCCTGTATTTATGCCTGGAGGCACGAAGACAGCTCAGTTCCCAGGCAATAAGATTCCGGCGGGAATGATCGATCCGGCCGCCGCGAAGATTCTTGCGATGCTGCCTCTGCCCAACAATCCGGGCACGTTCGATGCCGCCAACAATCGATTCACCGGCAATTACGTGGCGCAGCAGAGTGCTAACGATGACGCTCTTCGCCTCGTGGCGCGAGTGGATCAGCAGGCGACCGACAAGGATCTATTCCACGTTTCGCTCTTCCGGAATACCAGCACCAACCCAAATCCTCTTACTTACCTGACCGCTCCATTGCTCAACACGACTTGGGACTGTTCCTGCAGCAACGCCTGGATTACCTCGGTCGACTACACGCGAGTCTGGTCGCCAACCCTGGTTACGGATTTCAACATGGGATTCTTCCGCAATGCGGTGTTCCGCAACCCGCCCGGAGTGGCGCCGGATGTGGCGCAGCAGCTTGGCATTGCCACTCTGCCGCTCACCCAGGTGCCACAGCTGACTTACAACGGCTACAGCAACGTCGGCGCCGACACCAACACGGACCAAGTCAACATTACAAATACCTTTACGCCGTTCGGCACCGTCACCAAGGTACTTGGACCGCATACGTTCAAGTTTGGGGCATCCTTACGTAAGGACCAGTTCAACTCGTTCAACCCGTCCGGCAGTCCGGAGGGAACCCTGAGCTTCGATGGGTCCATTACCAACCACGGCAATTCAGGTAACGCAACCACCGGGCTAGCCGACTTCCTTCTGGGAAAGATAAAGACCGGCAATTACCAATTGCCCATGCCACCCACCGGACGGCGCAACTACAACGCTGCCGCGTTCTTTCAGGATGACTACAAAATCACCCCGAAGCTGACCATCAACGCCGGTCTTCGCTACGAATACGAATCGCCGTTGACAATCGCGAACAATATCTACACGCGCTTCGATCCCGCGACCGGGAATCTTCTCGCAGCCGGGATCAACGCCTCAAGCTCACTCAACATCGAGACGCCGAAGGTGAATTTGTCGCCCCGTATAGGACTAGCCTACGGCCTCAATGACAAGACCGTATTCCGGGCGGCATTTGGCACGTTCTACGGCCCCATCTTCCAGAACCTGGGCGGCCAAGTCGCCTTTCCCGGCTATGACGTAACCGACACGTATAACAACTTGGGAACCGCGGTTGCGCAGCCTTTCTCTTTGTCGCAAGGATTTGTTCTTGGTGCCGTTCGAGATCTTTCGAATCCATTTGCGGCGCTTTCCACTGCGAGTCCAACCACGCCTTTCAGCATACCCGGAGTGGAATTCAACGGACTTTCAAAACTCTCGATGGTGGAGCAATGGAATGCCGGCTTTCAGCGGGAGCTTCCGCTTAGCCTTGTGATGGAAGTCAACTTCGTTGGGAATCGTGCCCTGCATCAACCGCTCAATATCCCAACCAACGTTGTGCCGCTCTCGCAGGTGGATGCCGTGACCCTGGCAAACAGCATCAAGACCACACAACTTGCCCGCCCGTTTCCCAATCTTGGAAGCTGGACCCTGGTCAACGATGTCGGCAATTCCTGGTATAACTCGCTGCAGGTAACGGTGCGTCGTCAGTTCAACACCAGGCTCGCGATTCTCTCGAACTACACGTACTCGAAGAGTATCGACGATGGGAGCACAGTCTATAACTTCTCCGCTCCGCAAGGGACGGCGAACGCGCAGTATACGGCTGACCCCGTACTTCGTGCGCAGGATCGCGCTGTCAGCGACCTCGATGAGAAGCATAAGCTGAACATCGCCATGGTCTACACCTCGGGAGGCCCCCGCTGGTTGCGCAACTGGAAGATATCCCCAGTGTTCGTCGCGCATACTGGCCTGCCCATCAACATTACGCAGACCAACGAGATCACGAACGTATCGCAGCAACGTCCCAACGGAGATGTGAGCTCCCTTAAGCTGACCCAGGCGACGATCGCGGGAACCGCGATTCAATACCTGCTGCCGGCTTCGGCCGCGAACTTCCCGCTCACGCCGTCCGGCCCGGTCTATTCGACCATCAATGGCGTCCGCACCCGCATCGTTGCTACCGGCTTTGGCGACGTGCCGCGCGATGCGATTCGGGCGCCGGGCGAGATTGCGTTCGACGCTTCCATCTCGAAGGAGTTCCCGCTAGTCAAAGAGTTCCTCAAGTTCCAGTTTCGTGTGGACGCGTTCAATGTTCTCAACCACACGAACTTCAACGCGCCGAATGGCTCTCTCTCTGTGAGTACAAGTGGCACGAACGCGACATTCGCCACGAACTCCAACAGCTTTGGACAGATAACCGGTGCGCAGTCGCCGCGTACGCTGCAGTTGGTCGGCCGGTTCATCTTCTAGAGCATGTCGAGGACGGGCTGTATCCGCCAACGGCGAGCCAAGTGAAAGGGCACGAGTTCGAGTGTTTCTGAAAAACTCGGTTCATACCCGGTGGGAGCCCCCGACTTCTACCGCGGTCACACAGGGGTAAGAGTGGCCTCGGTCGCACAAGGCAAGCGCCGCTGTTGCGGCTGCTGGAGTGGTCGTCGGGGAGGCGGACTTTCAGTCAGCCGGGAGAAAGACGTCGAGTATCAAGATGGGCTTTCTTAGCCCCGGGCCTTCGTGCGAGCCGGCGCTTAAAGCGCGAGAAAAAGCAAAAACAATCAAGGCAGCTTTTCCCGCAGCGCTGAAAGCCGAGGGCTCCCATCGCGACAAGTCTTTCCGCCGCCCCTTCGAGTCGTGCCGAAACGCGGCAGTTGGAAATCGCCTTCCGCTTGCGTTTCTGAAAATACGGTCAGGCTGAACTCATCCCATCGACGAGATCGGCTATACAACGTGTACCACAACCGGCTCGGCATCGACCTGCCAAACACCCGGGAGTATCTGCAGACGGTCATCCATGAACTGCTCGATCCCACCGAGAGACACATCCTGGTCTACGAGAGCCTCACTCATGGTGGCGAAGCTTCCTCTCCCGCTCCGGTCTCGCAGAAAACGAAACATCCAAACCGCTAGTCTCGCATCTACGAAGGCATGGCAAGCTCAACGGAATTCAGTATGGCCGAGGCTATCGCAGTTCTCACCCGCACTCCTCCAACCTTAAATGCGCTGTTGCGCGGGCTGCCCGACACCTGGGTGCGCTGCAACGAAGGAAACGATAGCTGGAGCGCATTCGACATCGTGGGCCACCTGATCGTCGGCGAACGCACCGACTGGATGCCGCGCGTACGGATCATCCTAGAGAACGGCGAAGCACGACCGTTTGATCCCTTTGATCGCCTTGCGCAGTCGAAGGAGAGTAAAGACAAGTCGCTGGGGCAGCTCTTGGACGAGTTCGCTCGGCTGCGAAGGAAGAATCTGGCTGCGCTGCAGGCACTGAAGTTGCAAGCGGAAGACTTGACCCGGCGGGGAAGGCATCCCGCATTGGGAATGGTGACGCTGTCGGAACTCCTGGCGACATGGGCCGTCCACGACCTCACTCATCTGCATCAAGTGTCCCGAGTGATGGCCTACCAGTATCGCGACGCAGTCGGTCCGTGGAGCGCCTATCTGGGAGTGCTGCAGTGTACCGGTCATAGCGCTCCGTAGGCTGTAGGCCCGCCCTTCTTCCCTTTTTGGTTTCTGTTTCGGATTTCCCAAGATGTGGTCCCTCTCTCGCGCGGTGTTCGCGAGGGCGCCCATTTCGCGTATCATCGAGTGCCATGACGAAATGGATTGCTGCGGTTTTGCTTATCACCAGTGCGGCTGCCACGCAGCAAACCCACAATCAATACGAGCCGCCGAACCCGGCGGGCGCCGGTCAGAAGCTGCTAGCGCAATTCGTGGGCGAGTGGGATGTCGTGAAGACGTTCTTCCCGATGAACGGGAAGCCGATGGTGACCAAGGCAACGTGCAAGCAGTACCTGATCCAGGACGGTAAGTTTCTGCAATCCGATTTTACCTTCTTCAATTCCGACGGAAACAAGAGCACGGGCACCGGAATCTCCGGCTTCGATCCGAAGACGAATCGCTTCACAACAGTGTGGTACGACTCGCGGCAGACGACGATGTCGATCCGTCAGAGCGACGGCGCCTTTGATGGCAAGAACATCGTTCTGTGGGCTACGCCCCTCGATCCCGATCGTCCCGGGCGCAAGACCGTCGCACGCGCACACCTTGAGGAAGACGGCCGCCTTCTCTTCCATCGCCATTTCCTGATCGATGACCAAGGGAACGAGCGGATGATGATCGAGCTGCGGATGACGCGGAAGTAGGCAGGGTGGCGCCGGCAAACCTCAGGGAATTGTCCGTGTTGGCTTTTGCCGCTTCAAACGTCCCAAGTAAAACCCGCGAATTGAACCAGATGAAAGGCTACGCCCGCGCCGCCCACTTCTTGAAAGGCCCACAACGGAATCACACCAGGGTAGATCCTGCCACCTATGGCAATGGCGGCTTTCCGCCAACCAGAAGCAATGCTCTTTCATACTCGCCGCCAAATTCGACACCTGTGATTTCACTCAGCTTGTACGAGGTGGGCTTACAATCCCACTTCGCATCTGGGCCAATCTCTAACAGCGAAACCTGTCCTCGCGCTATCTCTTCAATCCTCCCAATCCAGCACACATCCGATCGGGACTTCTCGCGATGAATCGTAAGAAGCGGAAACAACCTGCCGGCAGACAGTAGCAATTCTTCAATACTTGCGACGCTCACTTTCGGCCTCCTGGGCCTTGGTTCCCCGAACTTCTTCAGGGCTGCTTCGGAAAATGCCGCATGCGGGTCGGGCCTGAGATTTTTCACGTCTACAATTCGAAAACAGGAGAACCCATCGAGTCGAATCTGGTCGCTCTGCAATGCTAGGAGGAAGAACTTCGGTCCGACATCCAGAACATATCCTTTGGCAAATCCCTCCTCGAATCTGCGCGTGAATCGGACAAACTGACGTTGGCGCATGAATCGTCGAAGTTGAGCCGCTGTGCTGGATACCTTACCCATATACGTACACTCTAGGCTGATGGCGGTTCCAAAATCACGGACTACTAGCTGCGAAGATCGAATACGAGAAATGCTGTATTCGTCGGTCAAGGACTCCATCCTGCTGCAGGCAAACCGAGGTCTCGCCTACTTTCATTCAGGACTGTAGATCAGCCTCAATCCTTCTCTTTCAGGATCGTTGCGGACTTCGCAGGGCGTGTCGAAGTACATGGTTGTCCGGTGTTCAGACGTGTACGTCGGCCAATGCGGCAGGCTGTTGTGATTAGGATTCCCGGTTCGGGCAAAATTCACCCAGGCAGTACTGATCTGCTTCGATAGCATGAATGCCTCGGGAGTGCCTCCGCTGTAGTGGTCGCAAAGTTCAGCATTGTCGAAGGTGAACGCAATTTCACAGGCGTGGAATGGGCCGGGACGGCCGTCCAATACGGGAGTCCGCCAAGAGAAGATATAAGAGTATGCGGGCGCGGCGCCCAACGCAGCCTTCCTGATAGCCTGTTCGAACGCCGGGCGGCGAGTTTGAGACGAGGCAGCGATTGTGGCATAGAAATCGAATGGACCCGCCTTGGGGTAGTCGCGCCGGTAGGCGTCGATGATCGACTTGCTGCGATCGCCGAATGCTTCGCTCAACATCCGGTTCATCTCCTCCACCCCCATGGCGCCGGCTTCGGGACGGTCTAGCCCATTCACAAACTCGTGAAGATTCGTGCCCGTAATCAAGGGAATGTCCGCAGATATTTGTGGAGCTACTGGATCGAAGGGATGATGAGGGAGTATGTGGCCGTCCACTGTCGGCCCCCAATCGTATTCGCCGTACACTCTGCGCAGGGTCGATTTGGGCCGAGGCATTTTCTTCATAGCTTCCGCCGCCGCGCCCGAAAGCCGGTCCACAGGAATTGTCTGCAGTTCGTTCACTTGCGAGTTGGACAAACCCAGCTCTGCGATCACCAGCTCAGCCAATCGTCCTGAATAATCGGGAGAGAGCGATTTGAGAAAAGGACCGCTCTGCACAATCGCACGGTGAAATAAGCCTTTGGCCGCCGGCATCGCCATAAGGGCAATCACTTTTCCACCCCCGCCCGACTGACCAAAAATGGTTACGCTACCGGGGTCGCCTCCGAAGGTCGCGATGTTATCGCGAACCCACTCCAGGACAGCTACCAGATCGAGCATGCCAACGTTGGCGGAGCCGGCAAATTCTTCTCCTCCCAAGTGCGCGAGATTGAGATAGCCATACACGTTCAGCCGATGATTGTGAGTCACCACTACTACATCGTGATTGCGGGCGAGACTCTCGCCGTCATAAGAAAGAAGATCATGCCCGCTGCCGTTGGAAAATCCTCCGCCGTGCATGTAGACCATGACCGGGCGCTTATGGGAGCCGTTGAGCTCCTGTGTCCAAAGATTGAGTCGGAGGCAGTCCTCGCCGGGAACTGTGGCGGCCGCGCCACGATGCAGCACGAACTGATCTTCGTCGGAGTTCGCCAGGTTTTTCCCGTCAGTATTAAAGTGCGCTGAGTCCTGGGCCGGGCACACGCGTCCATATTGCAGCGCGTTGCGAATTCCCTTCCAGGGCTCGGCCTTGACGGGCGGCATGAAGCGCCTAGCGCCGGCTGTGGACGCGCCATAGGGCACGCCTTTGAAAATATACACACCGTTGCGCTTGAATCCGCGGATTTTCCCCGCAGTTGTTTCCGCGACTGTTTCCGCGTCGGAAGCAATGACCGTATTGCGTCCGCAACCGCTTGTTGTGGATTTTGTTTTCGCTGGGGCTTCCGGAGTGGGCTGCGCGATCGCGGTTGTAGGCAAGATGACCGACCCGGCTAACCCTGCTCCCAGGGTTGCCATGCCGCCGAGGAAGGAACGCCGGGCTTTGGAAGTAGGCCCTAAGGAAGCAGGCGCTAACTCGCGATTTAACTTTTTCTGCAGGTCAGGATCTCTCATCAAATGCCTCCACGCGCTCATCGGATGCCGACCCATAGCACTTCCCTAACAGTCCGCTCTAATTGACGGTCGCCGGAACACTTATCGTTGACTGATCACCGCTTACCGTATAGCTCGTTACAGTCACGCTGTAGGAACCGCTTGGTGTTCCGCCTAAGGTGGGAGCAGTCGGTGTGGATGACATGCTGCTGCCACCTCCGCCACACGCGTTCATTCCCATTATGAAGATGCCCAGAACCGCAGTTGCCAGAACGACGAGCCTAGTTTTCCGCCGCAGTTGCGATCCCGGAGCCAGCAGCAGTCCCAAGATCGTTCCACTGAAGGTTATGAAGGCCCAAACGGGTCTCTTTGTGAACCTCGACGATCCCGTGTGCGCTTGAGTCGTCAGGCTGACGCTTGCGGTTGCACTTCCAGAACTACTGAAATCAACATAAGTGGGAGTGACGGCGCACGTGGAATTCGCCGGCGCGTTGGAGCAGATGAGGTAAACCTTCCCGGTGCCTTTGGGTGAACTCAGGTTCAGAGTGCTCGTCCCGGTTTGTCCGGCGGTAACAGTCATCGAGGATGCGGTCATCGTCGGTCCGGGAACCGTGACTGCTTTGTAGACACGAACATAGTCCACGTACATGAGCGACGGGTTGGGTGTGCTGCTGTCCGGCGGGCCGGGCCAGTCGCCGCCCACGGCGAGGTTCAGCAGCAAGAAAAAGTTGTTGTTGTAAACCCATGGTGCTCCCGACGGAATCGCACTGGCGGGAATCGTGACAAATACGTTGGCGGGGTCGTCAACGTAAAACTGGGTCATGTAGGGTGACCAGATGACGCCGTAGATGTGGTAGCTGCCATCGTCCACGCGCCCGTTGTTGGGGAATGCGTATACCTGACCGATGCCATTGCTGCCCGAATATCCTGGGCCGTGAATCGTGGACTTAATTTTGGTCGCGCCCAGCGGAGCAGTGAGCACGTTCTCCATGATGTCGATCTCTCCCGACTGCGGCCAGCCCACCGAGGAGATATTGCTGCCTAGCATCCAGAACGCTGGCCACAGGCCGGTTGCCGACGGCAGCTTCATGCGCGCTTCAATCCTTCCGTATTGAAAATTGGCGCTGGAGATTCCTTGCGTCTTCAGACGCGCCGAGGTCCATGTTCCGCTTGCGGTCTTGATGGCCTGGATTACCAGGTTCCCATTTCCGTCCTGGTAAGCGTTCGGATTGTTGGCATCGCAAGGCGGAGCTGGCGAAGCGCCAACCGGATTGGCACAGTAAATTTCCAGCTCATGGTTGACATTCAAATTCCCGACGTCATAAGTCCATTTCGTGGAATCGGGTGCGGAGTTGGCCGCTCCGTTGAACTCGTCGCTCCATACCGGCGGCCCCCAGTTCTGCGCTGAGAGACTGCCTGTGAGAAAAAGAAATGAAAGCAAAGACAAAAGCATGAAATCGCGCACAGCGAACGGTTTCTCAACGATTCTGAGCAGTCGCGTATCGATCACATTAGTCAAGTTCTTGTTCACCCTCTCCCCTTTTCCCAGCCCTTCATCGAATTTTTCGCAAGGCGAAGAAAGCTCTTGAAGCCGAACTCTCTGCACCGCCGGCAGCGGATCTAGTCAACCCAGCGACAGAATTGTAACTTCTTCGAAGGAACCTAGCGCGGTGTTTATGAAGTACGGGTTACGGATCACCCAAAATGGGGTGATGACCACGAGTACCGCACTGGGGTGGACCACGATTGCGCTACACTGCTCCTGCTATGAGCAACGATCCGGAAAAACAAGCCACCGCCCGCGCCAGTCTGAAGTTCATCGAGAATGGCCAGGTTGTCGGATTGGGCAGTGGTTCCACCGCCACCTTTTTCATCCAATTTCTCGGCGAGCAGGTAAAAGCGGGACTTCACATTCGTGGTGTTCCTACCTCGGTCCGCACGCAACGGCTCGCGGAGGAATGCGGCATTCCCCTAGTCACTCTCGACCAGGTGGGTAGCATCGACGTGGCTGTCGACGGCGCCGATGAGTTCGACCCGAAGCTTTGTCTCACCAAGGGCGGGGGCGGAGCTCTGCTGCGCGAGAAGATCATCGCTTCCGCGGCGAAGAAATTCGTCGTGGTGACCGACTCCAGCAAACAGGTTCCGGTTCTAGGCAAGTTTCCGTTGCCCGTCGAGGTGATCGCTTTCGCCGAGACATTGCTGACGCGAAGAATCTCCGCGTTGGGGGCTAAGGTCACCTTGCGAAAAGCCGCTGACGGCGCAGCCTACAAGACCGATGAAGGCCACCATATCCTCGATTGCAATTTCGGCCAGATCCCCGACCCGCCGGCATTGGCGCGCACCCTCAGCGACATGCCAGGCGTAGTGGAACACGGCCTGTTCATCAACATGGCGACCGTGGTTCTGCTGGCAAAAGGAAACCAGGTGATAGAACTTCGGAGATAGCTGCTAGCCCAGGGACCCCCCGCGCGAGCCAATCGGACTGGTAAGTGCAGCCGGCATCGGCACAGGCGATGACGTCCCCAGAAGCCGCCGCGATTGCGAGGTTGCGCCCGCGGGCGATCGGCC
>Ga0207071_1007_pt1 | contig 43230 bp, 45 predicted proteins | sample Alteio_BWMinHeat_67_FD_153531 | JGI IMG/M metagenome (GOLD analysis project Ga0207071, IMG submission 153531) | Enriched cells from forest soil in Barre Woods Harvard Forest LTER site, Petersham, Massachusetts, United States -... | ecosystem: Environmental > Terrestrial > Soil > Temperate forest >...
TTGCTCAGAACTCCCTCCACGATTGTGATGTCCACACCCGGATTGGAAGTCAGATCCGCCCCAAGCAACGGTGCGACATTCGGATGACGCATGATCGCTTTTCGATAGGCTCGCATTAACGCGACGAGCCAATCTTGCCATGAGACACCGTACTCTTTCTCTGGGGGCAAAATATTCCCAAGCACCATCTCGACAACTGCTGCAAGCAATCCACTACGCGTCTGAACGTACCAATAGATTGCCGTAGGATAGACTGAAAGCCGCTCCGCAAGTCTTCGCATAGAGAGAGCCCCGAGCCCCTGCTCGTCGATCAGTGCCAAGGCCTCGCGGACAATGCGATCTCGATCCAGAGGAGGGCGCAGCGTCCGTGGTTTGCGTTTGTGCGGCATGGAAGCACCCCTAAATGCAGACAACATAGCTGTACAAATCGCTTGTACAGCGTACAATGAACTTTCTTTTTGGAGAACGAGTTATGGCTTTACCCGTTGTTCGTCCGAACACCGCAGATATCGATACCGCCCTCCTGGAGGCGCGTCACAGCTATTCGATACGACGTCCAGAATCACAACGCGCTCACGAGGTTGCCACGCGAGTCATGCCGGGTGGAAACACACGCACCGTGCTTTTCCACAAACCGTTTCCACTTCGAATCACACACGGCAAAGGCGCCAGACTGTGGGATATCGACGGCAACGAATATCTGAATCTGCTTGGCGAATTCACGGCTGGAATTTTCGGCCACACGCATCCTGTCATTCACAAAGCGATCAAGGATGCGCTGGAGCGCGGCATAAATCTCAGTGCGCACACGAATGCTGAAATATCGCTCGCGGGCCAAATCAAGCAACGTTTTCACTCGATGGACCTGCTGCGTTTCACGAATTCTGGAACGGAGGCGAATCTCATGGCTGTGATGGCATCGCGAATCGTCGCCAAACGCGAGGTCGTGATGGTTTTCGCTGGCGGCTATCACGGCGGCGTTTTCCATTTCGGAGGGGGCGGGTCGCCGGTGAACGCGCCCTTTCCTTATGTGGTGGGTCGCTTTAACGATGTCGTTGGAACCTGGAATATCCTCCGTGAGCAAGGGAGACAGATTGCTTGCGTATTAATGGAGCCGATGATCGGCTCGGGTGGTTGCATACCTGTCCGCCGAGCGTTTCTTAGCATGTTGCGGGAAGAGACGCATAGGTGCGGCGCCGCCCTGATTTTCGACGAAGTGATGACATCCCGCCTTTCAATGGGAGGCGCGCAGCAGCTTTTTAACGTGCGCCCCGATATGACAACGCTAGGAAAATACATTGGTGGAGGGATGTCGTTCGGCGCCTTTGGAGGGGCGGAACGATTTATGACGATATTTGATCCGCGCCTGACGGATTCCATTCCACATGCCGGCACATTCAATAATAACGCCTTGACGATGGCGGCCGGATCGGCAGCCCTCTCACAGGTTCTTACCAAGGATGCATTGGATGATTTGAATCGAAGAGGCGACAATCTGCGTCGACGTTTGAACGAATTGTTTGCGACTTTAAGCGTGAATATGCAAGCGACTGGCATAGGATCTTTACTTAACATCCACCCGCAACGTGGTGAGATTAGTGACCCCGATCAACTCGTCGCAAGCGATGACCGCATTAAGGAACTTCTGTTCTTGGATCTTCTTGATGCCGGATTCTATATGGCGCGTCGTGGCTTTATCGCGCTGAGCCTGGCGGTGACAGACGACGACTTGAATAATTTTATCCAAAAAATCGAGCAGATCTTGCGAGATCGTCGTCCGATCTTCGAGATCGCATAAGCTCCTAGAGTTCGTTACCGATTTTACAGAACCTAGGGGACGGCGAGAGCGGCAAGCCCCGTCTCTGAACTTCGGTCTCCTCGGAATTTCCGGAATCGCAAACCGCAAACGCGCGGTCACTCGCCTGCGAGAGCGCTTTGCTAGCTGGCGGTTCAACAGGGTGCCGAACCGGCCGCGTCGATTGGAGATCACTGGTCCCTGTATGTGGGCCAGCACGTTCCCGCGATGAATCCGCTCTGCGGAAAGGGCCGCGACTCTCATCGACTATATGCATGGACATCAAACGCTCCAGTATCGTACGTCTAATCATCGGGCGAGAGCGGGCCGTGTCGCCATAAGAACCGAATTGGTGTTCCGCTTCGGCTATGGCGCCACCATGCCGCGGATGATGCGACTTGACGATGGCACGGGCAGAGCCGTTGTTGCGGGACCCCATAGGGTACTGCCGCGAACCGTGGATCGGTTCACAGACACGATTGCTGATGAGAATGACAGCACGGAAAAATTCATGACCCCAGTTACGCCTGAATCTCACCTCGCTCACAGCCAAATAATTTAAGGCATATTACTTCGATACCAATCTTGGTCTGCACCTTCAGCAAGAGTCGGACATGTTTCCGAAAAGGCACTGACCTTCAACGCGAACAAAACGCCTAGGATACAAGCGTGTACTTTGGATCTAGGCGCCTGACAATGAAGGAGAGCCCATATGAGCAACTGAAATACACGACAGCCATTGTCGTATAGAGGGCGTAAGGCGCGATATCGCGATTGTTGATAATGATTGTCGCCCGAAAGAAATCGGTCAATCCGATCATGTAGACCAGTGAGGTAATTTTAAAAATCATCACGAAGTGCGCGATCAGGGCGGGAAGCATGTTGCGCACGGCCTGGGGCAACAAGACGTGTATGAAGGTCTGGACTGGGCTGAGGCCAGTCACTTTGGCGCTCTCCGCCTGCACCCTTGGCAACGATAAGAGGCCGGCGCGAATGACTTCAGCAAGGTAGGCGGCGGCAATCATGGAAAGCGAGATGATTGCTGCCTCCCAGGCTGACATAGTCTGGCCGGTCAATGCGGGATAAGTGAAGAACACCCAGAAGATAACCATGAGCTGAGGTGTCGCCCGGATGATCTCGATATAAGCCACCGCGATGTGGCGTACTCCCCACGCCCCGCCGAGGCGCGCAGCAGCGAGTACTATGCCCCCGAGCATCCCCAGGGTCACTGACACAATTGTCAACAGACATGACACGCCGAGCCCCTTAAGAAGGAAAGGCGCCGTCCGCCAGACAACGCTCCACTGGAAGTCGCGGACGATCCAAAAAAATGCGAACCAACAGGCCGCCAGACCGACGCGCCAGACCATGAACTTCCATCTCGTCGACGATAGAGGTACTCGATCCATGCTTATTGCATCCCTGTATGGCGCCAACGCCGCTGGAGGAATGACATCGCGGTCGCCACGACGAGGGTTATGATCAGATAGAGGACCGTTACCGCGGTCGCCGCCTCAAAACCACGAAACGTTTCCGATTCGATTTGTTGCGTACGGAACGTCAGTTCCTCTACGCCAACCATCATTACTACGGACGAATTCTTGACTACTTCGATTAACTGATTCGTCAGTGGCGGATTGATCAATCTGAAGACCTGCGGGAGCAATATGAAGCGCAATATTTCCCAATAGCTGTGCCCGAGTACGCGGGCACCCTCAAATTGTTCCCGAGCAATCGAACGGAAGCCGGACGCGACAACGTCAGCGATATAAGCACTCTGGTGGGTCGTCAGCGCGATGACACCACTGGGGAACGCGTCAAGCCCTACAACGAAGTAAAAGAAGAAGACCTTCACGACGACAGGTATGTTCCGCAACAGCTCGATATAGGCGCGTGCGAAGCGCGGCAGGAAAAATCCCGATCCTGCACCGAGGCTGCCAATGACCGTCCCGACGCTAAGGCTGCCAGCAATCGAGAGAGCTGAAAGTTCGACGGTCAGGATCAGACCGTCCCACAGGGCTGATCGATACTGCCATATCACCGACCAGTGCATTTTTAGCCCGCGCCCCGCTCAACGTTCCGCCGACTACGACAAGCGATTTTCCCCAGCCCCAACGGGCGGGCGCCGTGGACGAGTCGCGTTTAATTCAACCAAAGCCTCGCGCGCGACCTGTCCGATTAGCCTATTGCGAACTGAAAGCGTGACGACGGTCAATTGACGCCACCAATCCCGGGCTGCAGACCGAATTCGGACCACATGTGGAAGGTTGGTGCTTCGCCGAAGTATTGCGCATAAAGCTTTTGATACTCGCCGCTCTTCCACATCTCCTGCATCGTGAAATTGAGGAAGTTTCGCCACTTCGTGTCATCCTGCCGGATGCCGATCGCCCACGGATCGTGAAGGAAATCGTTGCCTACCACGAGTTGTGGATATTTCTTTATGAGCGTCGCAGCGTTGAAGTGGTTGGTGGCAACAGCGTCAACTTTGTGATTGACGAGCGCTACCAGGGTATCGGGGAATTCCTGGAAGAGCACAAGCTCGGCATTTGGAACACGCTCTTTGACTAAACTGACAAACAGGCTGCCTTGCGTGGTCGCGATCTTCTTGGGGGGGGGCATAATCCGTGATGTTCAAGCTCGCCCCTTTGTACACGATAAGGCTGTCGCCATCCCACACATAGGGAATTGTGAAGTCGACCACCTTGTTTCGTTCGACTGTAGGCGTCGTCGGGCCGATGTCGGCATCGATTGAACCGTTCAGCAGTAACGGAATTCGCGACTTAGAAGTGACTTGCACGTATTGCACCTTAACGCCCAGCTTATCGGCAAAACTTTTCGCCAAGGCGGGGCCGAAGCCAGTCGGTTTACCCGCATCATCGACCGTGCCAACAGGTGGAAAATCATAACGAACACCGGCGAGGAACACGCCGGTCCGGTGAATTTTGTCCAGAGTATTTTCAGCCTGCGCCGAAGGCGCGAGCGTGAGGCCAATGAACATCAGTGTCGCAATAGCGCCGACTTTGATTAAAAGGCTCCTGACCGCTTTCGACATTTTCTTCTCCCATTCTGCTGTGTATTTGCCGTAGGTCACCTGATTAGTGGTGTAAGATATTGTCGAGGAATGTCCGGGCGCGCGCTGTCCTCGGATCATCGAAAAATGCGCCCGCTTTCCCGTCTTCGACGATGCGTGCTTCATCCACGAAGATCGCGCGGTCGGCCGCCTCCCGCGCAAACCCCATCTCATGCGTGACGACAACCATCGTCATGCCGCTCGCCGCAAGATCGCGCATAACGTCGAGTACTTCCCGAACCATTTCAGGGTCGAGCGCCGAGGTCGGTTCGTCAAATAACATCACCTTCGGCTGCATCACAAGCGCTCTCGCAATGGCTGCGCGTTGCTGTTGGCCACCGGAGAGTTCGCCTGGGAAGGCATGAAGCTTATCGCCGAGCCCAACGCGATCTAGCATCGCTCGCGCCTGCTGTGCCGCTTCGCTGACAGGTATCCGCCGCACCTTTCGGGGCGCCAATGTAAGGTTATCAAGTACAGACATGTGCGGATATAGGCTGAATCGCTGGAATACCATTCCGATGTTGGCCCGAAATCCGACGTCCCGGAGCGCGGCGTCTGTAATTTCCCGCCCCATCACTTGGATGGTTCCAGCGTGGATCCGCTCCAATCCACATATGCACCGCAGCAGCGTACTTTTACCCGATCCACTGGGGCCACAGATCACAACCACACTTCCGGCATCGATCTCAAGATCGATGTCTTTCAGAACTTGCGCCGCGCCAAACCATTTGTTGACGCGAGCGAATGAAATTATTGACCCTGACATATGCGTGCAACTCGTTGCCGTCACTTCAGTCGCCATTCTCGTGCCCGACGATGCGCATCCCGGTTCTGCTTACCGATTGGAGATCCGCGAGCTCTCGCGGCCACTCTCCATGAGTGTCCGCAGCTCTAGATGGAGTCGCCTCGTGCTTTGGCCCACCTTGCCATCCCCCACTTTGCGTCCATCGATTTCGACGATTGGAGTCAACTCGGCCATGGAGGCGCTTTCGAAAACCTCGTCGGCGTTGACGAAGTCGTACACCGTCATCGGGCGCTCCACCGTTTTGAGTTCGAGCGCCCCGGCAAGCTCGATGACGGTCTCGCGCGTAATACCGGCAAGGATGTTTCCGATCGGCGGCGTAAGCAGCACGCCGTTTTTGACAGCAAAGAGATTATTTCCATAGCCCTCAGAAACGTATCCTTGCATGTCAAGCATGATCGCAGTATGTGCGCCGGCGTGTTTGGCTTCCATGTAGGCGAGAATGTTGTTGATGTAGTTGCAAGACTTCACTCGTGGGTCTATGCACTCCGGCGGTATTCGTCTGACAGATGCGACGTGCGCGGAAACGCCGCTTTCAAACGCCGAACGCCGATCTTCGATCTTCTCGTGCTGGGCGATTATTACGACCGTCGGGGGCCCAAGCTCATCCATGTTCCGCACGCCAACTGGGCCTACGCCGCGCGAGACAACAGGCCTCATGTAGCCATCTCTAAGCCGATTACGCCGTGCGGTCTCCAGAACGTCGACCATGAACTTATCGATGGTCATCGGGATCTGGATGGCTAGGAAGCGCGCGGATTGGTAAAGGCGATCTATGTGTTGGCGTAGTTTGAAGACACCTCCGCTGACCGCCTGAAGACCTTCGAAGACGCCATCCCCATAATTAAAATTGTGATCGAAAACCGATATCTTCGCGTCATCCTTGTGAACGAATGCGCCATTCACGTACACGATTTCCCCGATCATATCCGCCACCGCCATCTGTGAAATGCCTACCGTCTATATGTCTCGCACGGTTCTGCGCCTGATTTCTTCCCCAACTGATATGCTAGTTGAGCGACCAGGACCGACTGAGTGACCCCTTAATTATTGTACACTGTACAAAGGTGCCGGCAAACGGTATTTCGACGCGGATGCGAGTGTCCGCGTTCCGCCGTCAACAGCACAGGAGATAACATGTCCGAGAAGATCAGCGCTTTGAACGCGATGATGGAACCATCGTCCTTTACAAGTATCGCTGGCGTCTACGACATGCTGAGCGCCCGTATAGCGGTGCAGCGTGGATGCCGGGTGCTGCATGTTGGCGGCTACGCGCTTTCCGCCGTTCGGTTGGGTTTGCCCGATGTCGGGTTGTTGACTCTATCGGAAAATGTCGATGCTGTTTCACGCATTGCCGACTCCGTGAACGTCCCAGTGATCGCAGATGGCGACGACGGTTACGGGAATCACATCAACGTGGTACGCCTCATACGCGAGCTTGAGCGCGGCGGTCTTGCCGGCGTTCATATCGAAGATCAGGTTTTTCCGAAACGCTGCGGCCATATGGCGGGAAAGCGCATTGTTTCGTGCGAAGCGATGGTGCAGAAAATCAAGGCAGCGGTGGATACGCGGAAAGATAGGGGTTTCGTCATCATCGCACGCACGGACGCCATCGCGGTTGAAGGGTTCGAAGCTGCTATTGATCGCGCGCGCTCATACCGCGAGGCAGGTGCCGACGTGATGTTCGTAGAAGCTCCGGTCGATGACGCGCAGGTTGCAGCGATTCCAAAGGCTGTGGGTATCCCAGCATTGTTCAACTGGTGCTATCGCGGCCGTTCGCCGATGCCTCCTGTCGAGGATATACGCGCTCTTGGTTATCGTTTCATTCTCATGACTGATGTAGTCTTCGCTATCGCGACGCGTCTCCGGAGTTTGTATGACGCTATCAGCGCCGATCGCGGTTATGGCGACGACAATGTTCGCGACATGATTTCGGTCGATGCTTTCAACGAGATGATTGGTCTCGATGAAATTGAGCGTTTGGATCGTCGCTTTTCGACCGGTTAACTTAATGGTAAAATCTGTTCTCGCTTTGCTTCATAAGCGGCGATCGCAGCTTCGTGCACCATAGTATCATCGATTTCGTCGCGACCACTCATCAGTCGCTCAATGCCGCTTTCCTCAATGGTAAAGCGTGTCTGAAATGCCTCCGCGACTATTTGTCGCGTCTGTAAGTCCACGTTCAGACGAACGGGGCGGTGATTGACCAGTGCTCGCAACTGAGCGGCTATTTCGCAGGTGACGCTAGCCGGGACCACACCATTGCGGATGCAATTCAAGCGGAAAATCTCGCCAAAACTTGGTGCAATGACAGCGCGGATGCCGAAATCACTTAGGGCATAGACAGCTTGCTCCCGTGCCGAACCGCAGCCGAAATTCTCGTTTGCGACCAAAATGCGTACGGGCTCGCCTACCTCGCAGTCGAGCGGAAAATCGAGTCGATGAATGCCTTCAGCAGTAAACCGATGATCGTGAAATAATAGATTCGCATAGCCCGCGTCACGCGGCTTCAACAGGAAACGCGCGGGAATGATCTGGTCCGTATCAATATTGGGCGCTTCGAGCGCGACCGCCATTCCTTCAATCCTGCGGACCGGGTTCAATCGAGTTCCCTCACGTCGACGATGCATCCGGCAACCGCAGCCGCGGCCGCCATGGCGGGGCTCATTAGATGCGTGCGACTGCCAGGGCCCTGCCGGCCCTTGAAGTTGCGATTTGAAGTCGATGCACAACGTTCTCCTGGTTTGACGAAGTCTCCATTCATGCTCACGCACATTGAGCAGCCCGCATCGCGCCATTCAAGGCCTGCATCGAGGAATATTTTATCGAGTCCTTCAGCTTCCGCCTGCCGCTTTACTGCTTGCGAGCCCGGCACCACGATGCCGGGCACAACGGCGCGCCGGTCGCGCAGCACGGCTGCAGCCGAGCGAAGGTCTTCGATCCGCCCGTTTGTACAAGATCCGATAAATATAGTATCTATAGGCATTCCTAACAGCGTCATTCCTGGCGACAAACCCATGTAATCGAGAGCCCGGCGTTGGCGATCGCGTTCTGCTCCGTCCAAACAATCTTCCGGATCCGGCACTTCCGCAAAAATAGGGCTAGCGTCCTGCGGGCTGATACCCCAGGTCACCATGGGTGCAATGCCGTGCGCATCGAAGATTTCGTACCGTTCATAGACTGCATCCGAGCTCGGTAGCAGGCGGCGGCCGACAGCGGCGAGTCGTTCGAAACCTTCGTCGATGGGAGCCCGTTTTCGAGATGCAACGTAGTCGAACGTCAACTTGTCAGGCGGTACAATCGCGGTACGTGCGCCACCTTCCACCATCATATTGCATAATGTCATGCGCTGTTCGACCGGCATGGTCGCTATAACGTCGCCTGCAAACTCAACGGCATATCCAATCGCGCCTGCTGCACCTAGTCGAGCGATGATCGTAAGGACGACATCCTTGGCTGTAACATGGGGGTGTAGCCGGCCTACCAGATCGATACGCAAATCGCGCAATGGCCGATGCCAGAACGTTTGTGTCGCAAGCACGTGCGTCTGCTCGCTCAAACCGATACCGATACCGAGCGCGCCCAGTCCACCATGAGTCGGCATATGAGAATCGCTGCCAACTACAATCAGACCTGGCAAAGTAAGGCCTTGTTCAGGCGCCGACACATGAGCAATGCCTTGTCCCGGCGAGCCCATGGCAAAAAGTTCTACGCCGTGAGCGGTGCAGTCCGCAGTGAGCCGATCAAGCACAAAGTTGACTTCGGCGCTGGTGACGGCATTTCGTCCTCCTGCCGTTGGAACCACATGATCGGCAAAAGCGAAGGTCAGATCTGGGCGGCGGAGCTTGCGTTTTCTCGCGTCGAGCGCATCGAAACATGTGAAGCAGGTTTCGTCGATGTAATGACGATCCACATACACGAGCCTGTCTCCGGAGGCGTTCTCCGTCAGGGTGTGTGCGTCCAAAATATTGCGGTAAAAGCTGCTCGAGAGTGCCATGAATATAACCGCTATGGTACGATGTACAATAAGCGGCGTTCCACCTTAGCGCAATGCCGATGTGTCCGCCCGTTTCGCACATGATGCCAGAGTCCGGCGCGAATCCTTCTTCGATTTCTTGCTCCACGCCAGGAGCGGTATCGCAAAGGCCGCACCAGATGATTCACAAGATGTGATCTTGGTCGAGAAACGTGAACGCGCCGCGGCTCATTGTCGTTCAGCTCCATTCACGGAGCCGGGCGGGACGTTCTCAAAGGCGATGCGTCCGCCGCAATTTTTACGGCGCCAAATCTGGGAGGCTAGATTCAAAGGGCTCGATATGCAGCTAAACGAATGTACACGGGCGTCACGTGGCTCCCCATCAACTCAAGATTTTTTCCCAGATCAGTTCACGATGCTGATTGACGTCTCCCAACGCGCGCGGAGGCGGGAAAAGCACCATCATCTCGCCACGAAACTCTACCCGACGGACCTGCACTCCACCAATACGGCCGGCGTCGGACGTGCCGTCCACAGCAGTCCTTAAGGTCTTGCCATCAAAACAATATTGGCCGCAGTACGAAACATATTCGCGCCCACTCTGCCCTTCCGGCAGAACCGCGCGACCATCCGACAGTACAGCCATCATCCGACCTTGTGTATTGAACTTGAGAAGCCCCATAGGCTCGGGACCGTAAGGCGACGGTACAGGATGCCCATCATCGTCGGTCGCGCGTGTCTCGACGAGACGCCACTCACCTACAATTTGTTTATCCAAAGTACTCTCCAGCGAACGATTAATTCAGAATGACTAACTGATGAAGAAAGTCTCATTTCTTCATGAGTATCAAATGCTCTTTCCAACTGAAAACAGATTGAACGCTAGAATAATGCAACAAGAAACCATCTCGTTCGCTGAGAAAAGCCGCTAGTTCATACCACTTGATTGCGTAATTGTGTTTCTCCCCGCCACAGCCGGCCAAGATTCTCATTGAGAAGATCGATAACGTTCCCCTCGTAATGGCGCGTCTCACCCGCGGAATGCGGTGTGATAATGACGCTCTCCATGCCCCAGAGAGGCGAATCCGAAGGAAGCGGCTCCTGCACAACGACATCGAGCCCAGCACCAGCAATCGCTTTGTCTCTCAGCGCATGAATCAAGGCCGCTTCATCCACGCATCGCCCACGCGACAGATTGATCAGGACTGCAGACCTTTTCATACGCGACAACGCGGCGCCATCGATCAGTTTTTCTGTATCCTTGGTCAAGGGACAGGTCAGCGCAACGAAATCCGCTTGGGGCAACACGCTATACAACTGATCGATGCCGTACACCGCATCGGCGCCTTCCCCGCCGGTACCCGGATTGCGCTTCATCCCAATGATGCGCATGCCAAATGCCTTGGCCAAGGAAGCGAGCGAACGCCCAACATGACCATAGCCTACAATAACAAGCGTCTTACCGGTGAGTTCGTCTTCACGCTGCTCGATACTACGGTTCATAGGCCGCCACCTAGCATTCGCCTGCCATCGCAAAACTTCGGGCAGACGGCGCGTCAACGCCAGAATGAGAGTCATCGCGTGATGGGAGACCGCATTCGAATTGGTACCTTGGCCGCTGGCAAGCCGCAGACCGCGCTGACGAAACTGATCGAGATCGAATTGTTCTGTGCCAGCCCCGTTGCATTGAACGAAACGCAACCGGCGCGCCGCATCGAGAAGATCATTGCGCCACAGGCTAGAGACTACTAGCACATCCGCTTCCCCGATGCGGCGCGCGAGGTCGTCACAGGTGCGCACTTCAAAGCTGTCAATTCCGTTTTGCCGCGCCCGAAACTCGCGCTGAAAGTGGTACGTCGCGTGGGCAAAGCAGATTGTCATCTTCTCTTTCTTCGGTAGCATCCACTTTCTCCCCAGCCCAAAACGAATCGTCGCTATGAAAATCGCTGCGCCGAATAAGGCGCCGGATCGATTACTGGCGGCTTCCCGCTGACGAGATCGGCGACCAGACGCCCAGTGACAGCGCCGGCCGCAAGGCCGATGTGCCCGTGGCCGAATCCGTACACGATGTCAGAACAGCCCGATGCAATTCCGATGACCGGCAACGCGTCCGGGGTCGCGGGGCGATGACCCATCCAGACTTTGACGCGCTCGATCGTCAGCCCTTGCGGTACCTCTGGGAACACCCGCTTGAGATGCTCGAGTAGGATTTGCGCGCGTTTCCAGTTCGGTGCAGCATCCAGGCCCGCTAGCTCGACTTGGCCCGCGATACGCAATCCGCCCCGCGTGTTGGTAATGGACGCTTTGACATCGGTCGGCATTGTCGGATAGCGCGGACCTGCTTCCAGGGTCGGGATCATGGCGTGATATCCCCGCTCCGATTCTAGCACGACGTCGTCACCAGCATCGCGTGCCAGCGTCTTCGACCAAGCGCCGGCACAGATGACTGCTTTGTCGCAAGCAATGTCACCATCACTGGCGCGAACTGCCCGCAACCGGCCCTGTTCAATGACAAAGCCCAACGCCTTCGTCTTGCGGACGACCGCGCCGCTTCTTGTTGCGTGCCTCACCAGCGCGGCAACGTAGCCGCCGGGATCAAGGCAATGACCGCCATCCTCGATCAGAATACCAAATGTATAACTGCGATTAAGTCCCGGCTCGCGCTGGCGTAGGTCGTTTTCATCAAGCTCAAGCCATTTGACCCCCGTGGCGGCACGCACCTCCCAGGCAAGGGCATCCGCCTCGAATGCCGCGCGATTCGGATAGGCGTACAGCAGTCCTTGACGTTTGATCAGATCTCCGACGCCAGCCTCGGCAGCAAGTTTTTCGTGCCGCACCGGAGCATCAGCAACCAGTGGCCGCAAGGCATGCCCGATGGCGTGAACTTTCGCCTTCGTCGATCCCGAAGACAAAAACCGGAACAACCAGGGAATGGCACGCGGAAAATGCCGCCAGCGAATGGCCAATGGTCCCAGTGGATCGAGCAAGTAGCCCGGCACGCTCTTCCAGAGTCCGGGATGCGACATCGTTACCACCGAACTCGGGCTCAACCATGCACCGTTGCCATAGCTAGCCGCCTGCTCGGCGCCGACCTCGCCAGGCTCAACGATCGTCACGGAATGACCGTCGCGCAATAGTTCAACCGCACTGGCAGCACCTGCGATTCCGGCGCCGATGACAACAACGCGGTAGTGTCGGACCGGCCGGTTAGCTTGTTTTCGGGGCTCAACTGTCGTCATAATGAAACAGCTTTCGTGTGGGGGATTGTCGTTGCGGGTCGTAGAGGTGAGGGTGTCAGAGATAATACAAATTCCCCTCTTGAACAAACCTCGATCGGCTACGCCTGCACCGCGAAGTTGGGTCGGCTTCCGGAACCGGAGTTGAATAGTGTCGCTTTCCGGATCAACCTCAGAACGCGGCGATCAATCGCGGTCGATCAATTCGGGAAAAGGCGAAGCTGCCAAGCAAGTAATCCTCGAATACCAAAACCTCGGCCTTCACTACGGCGCCTTCCGGGCGCTTTCCGACATCAACGAGCGAGTTCATCGCGGCGAGGTGATCGTCGTTTGCGGGCCGAGCGGATCGGGCAAGAGCTCGCTCCTTCGATGCACTAACGGGCTCGAAGTCTTTAACGAAGGCGACGTCATCGTTGACAACGTGAGCGTGAAAGCCTGCCGTAATCTACCGCTTTTGCGCTCGCAAATCGGAATGGTTTTTCAGCAATTCGACCTTTATCCGCACATGACTTGCGCCAGGAATCTCACGCTAGCGCCGATCAAAGTGCTGGGCTGGGCGCGCGAGCACGCCTACGCCAAGGCCGAGGCCCTTCTTCGACGGTTCGGCATCGCCGACCAGGCGGATAAGTATCCAGCCGAATTGTCCGGCGGCCAGCAGCAGCGTGTGGCGATCTGCCGTTCGCTGATTCTCGAGCCGAAATTGATAATGTTCGACGAGCCAACGTCCGCGCTTGATCCGGAGATGATGAGCGAGGTTCTCGACGTTATCCGGGGCCTTTCGGCCGATGGCATGACGATGCTTATTGTCACGCACGAGATGCGCTTCGCGCGCGAGATCGCCAACCGGATCATTTTCATGGAACATGGAACGATCGTCGAGAGTGGGCCCGGCTCAACATTCTTCGTAAATCCAAGAAGTCCGCGAACAAGAAAATTTCTCGAGAAGATTCTTGGCTAGTCGCACAAAACTGAAACCGCAGAAGGGTGAGGAGACAAAAATGAAAAATGACCGTAAGACACAAAATCGAATGCCGTCTAGCATCGACCGGCGCCGCATGCTTGCACTTTCGACAGGCATCGGTGTGGGAACACTGCTCGCCGGTGCCAGTTCCGCAAACGCGCAAGGCGCAGGCGAAGATACTTTCGACAAGATCAAGCGGACGGGCGAATTCAATCTTGGAGCGCGGGAAGCCGCTCCGCCATACGGCTTCAAAGACAAGGACGGAAATTGGAACGGCTTTGCGACCGAGATCGCTCGCGCCGTTCATGCCGCCGTGCAGACGGAAGCCGGGAAGCCGATCAAACTCAACTACATCCCGGTCACCAGCCAGACCCGCATCCCGCTCCTGCAAAACGGCACAATCGACATGGAAGCCGGCGCAACCGTCGTTACCAAAGCGCGGGTGAAAGTGGTTAGCTTTGCTGTCTCGCACTTTGTCAGCTCGACCGCTTTTATCGTCGCCGCCGACGGGCCAATCAAGAAACTAGAAGATCTGTCAGGCAAGCGACTTGGTTATCCATCTGGCGGTGGTGAAGGACTGGTGAAAGCCCTCATCGACACGGGTCGCATCAAGCCTCCCGGTCCGGCCATTGGCTTCCCGGATCACCCGCAAGGCTTCACCGCGCTAGAAACCGGATCAATTGAAGCCTACGTCACCGAAGGCCCGCTTCTTTACGGCATCAGCGCGAAGTCGACCAATCCGTCGAAATGGAAAATCATCGAGCCGAACGTCGATGGCTTCCAGCAAGCAATGCCAATCCGGCCGGACGGTGTGAAATTCAAGCGCATTGCCGATCTCGCGGTTGTCGACCTGTTTCGCAGCGGCGAATGGCAAAAGCTCTACAACAAATACTTCGGCTCAGGCACCACCGCGCCACTTCCCATGAGCGAGTTGTTACGCTCGCTTGCGGTGCTCAATTCCTGGCCGGATTAGGCCTTCCGCTGGCACGCGATAGCGACCCTGGGTAACGCCGGCGTAGCCAGCATGTACGCCGGAATTGGAATGAGTGATGCGAATCGAATTTGACTGGTCGGTCCTTTGGCGTCCGCCCTTTGACGAGCTGATCGTCAGCGGGATTCTTACGACCATCAAGCTTTCGCTCATCGCCTGGGTCTTCGCTCTCATTATCGGCACGCTGGTCGGTGTTGCGCGCGGATCGCCGTACCGGATTGTGCGATTTCTCGCTTCTGCACACGTTGAAATCTTCCGCAATATTCCCTTGCTCGTGCAGTTGTTCTTTGCCTACTACGTGCTGCCGCGGCTGCTGCCGATGGATATGCGCCGCGAACTGTTCAATTTCGGCTGGGAGTTTGGTAGCGCAGTCCTGACCTTGTCGCTCTATACTTCAGCGAAGGTCGCCGAACACGTTCGTGCCGGTGCGATTGCGGTCGATCAGAAAATCAAAAGTAGCGCGCTTTCGACCGGGCTGACCTGGACCCAGGCCCATGTCTACGTGATAACGCCGCTGATTTTGCGCATCATCACGCCCAGCCTGACCTCCGAATTTGTAACTGTCTTCAAAAGCTCGTCGATTGCGCTTGCCGTAGGCGTCGCCGAGACGTCGTTTCTCACTCAACAGCTTGGGTATCAAACGTTTCACTGGGTCGAGGCCAATGCACTTGGCACCGCAGTGTACCTCACATGCGCGGGGCTCGTTGCCGGGCTGATGAGCATCATCGAGCGCAACACGCGCGTGCCGGGACTGTTGCGTCGCGGAGCAACTGACTGATGTCGCTCGTCTTCGATAATCTTGGCGGCTTGATCACGGCGCTGCTATGGGTCAACGTCCGCATGACGCTGACGGCGGTCATCGTCGGGTTTCCAATTGCATGCTTGTTTGCGGTCGGGCGCCTCTCGCGTAATCCACTGATCTATTACGCTGTCACGGTATACGTGAATGTGCTCAGAAGCAGCCCACTGCTGATGATTTTGTTCTGGGCTTACTATACCGGCCCGATGGTCACCGGCCATTCGACATCGGCCTACATGGCGGCGGTGATCGCATTAACAGCATTTGAAGTCGCCTATTTCACCGAGATCGTGCGAGCCGGCCTGCAGGCCGTCGCCAGCCGGCAGCGCCGCGCTGGCCTCGCCACCGGACTCTCGGTAACTCAGGTTTACGTCTTCATCATCCTGCCGCAAGCCGTTCGGAAAATGGTTCCGTCGCTGCTGACCCAAAGCATCATCGCTTTTCAGGACTCCACGATCGCCAGCATCATCAGCGTGCCCGACATCGTCCAGGTCACCACGATTATCAACGCGCGTGAACAGCGGCCGATTGAGCTTTACTTCGCGCTTGCGATCATCTTTTTCATCATCTGCTACTGCCTGAGCCGATTGGTTGATTATCTTGAAGCGAGACAGAGTCGACGGATTCTCGGAGTTAGCAAAACAACGTAGTCTTCCACTTATCCACTCATCCCGCCGGCGGAGTATACTGCAATGCTTCCCACCAAGGATCGCTTGACAATTTGCTTCGCCCATGTCGCTTACCAATTGCAGGAGCGCTTTCTACCGCGGGGAACCGACATTAACAGCGTGAGTGTCCGCACGCCCGAGGATTTTGAACGGCAGATTGGCAATGCCGATGTCGTCGTCGTGTCGGGCATGTGGCGCGACGAACTGCTAGAGAAGGCACCGCGGCTTCGGTTTATCCAGTCGATCGGCGCGGGCACGGACCAGTTCGATCGCGAGAAACTGAAACAGCGCGGAATACGGCTCGCCAGCGCGCAAGGTGTCAATGTGCGCGCCGTTTCAGAGCATGTGATGGCGCTGATCCTCGCCCTTGCGCGGCGGCTGCCGGAGGCGCGCGACAATCAACTAAAACACGTCTGGCGCGGCATGACCTCGGATCTAAGGCAACGCGAAGACGAACTCGGCGAAAAGACTCTTCTGATTTTCGGACTTGGTGGCATCGGCAGCCGCCTTGCCGAGCTCGCAAAGACGTTCGGCATGCGCGTGATCGGAATCAAACGTAATCCGTCGAAGGGAGGTCAGGCCGCCGACTCCGTTCACGGGTTTGGTGAATTTAGGACGCTTCTGCCGCAATCCGATTTCGTCGCCCTCACCTGTCCTCTCACGAAGGAGACTGAGAAGGTGGTCGACGCCGACGCATTTTCGCGCATGAGGGAATCGGCCTTTTTGATCAGCGCCGCGCGCGGCCGCTGCGTCGACGAGTCCGCCCTGATCAAGGCGCTGCAGGACAAGGCGATCGCCGGTGCCGGCATCGATGTGACCGTGGAAGAGCCGCTGTCGCCGTCGTCGCCGCTGTGGGATTTTCCAAATGTGCTGATAACGCCCCACACCGCCGGCGAAACGCGGCGCTATGAAGAAAACGTTCTCGACATTTTGATCGACAATCTCGACCGGCTTTGGCGCGAGGAACCGACGTTGCGCAATCAGATTGTCTGAGCGTACTTCGCCCAAAGCCCGCACGAAGTGAGCCCAAGTTCTGAACTCATGGCATTTGTCGCATTTTCTACTGAGTTGTCGACGACCGATGGGGCGCGTCGTATGGAGTTCGGCAGGTAGGATTCGCTTAAGTCGGCGTCATCCAAACCGGGTGTAGGCCAGCCACGGCGCTTTCTGCCGAAGCGCAGGCGGCTGCGATTTTCGGTTGGCGCGTTGCAAACCATGCACTTCTTGTTTTGCACGCAAACCTGTAAACGACGTTAGTCATTCAATGGTCAGGCTGACGCAGGGATGAACATCCAATGAACTTCAAAAGTGACGACCTCCCGTTTGTGCCCGTTACTGAGCTTACTAAACTCTATGCAAATCGGGACGTTTCGCCAGTGGAGGTTGTTAACGCCTGTGTTCAAAGGATCGAGACCTACAATGCGAAAATAAACGCCTTTACTCTGATCGATTACCAAGGTGCCCAGCGCGCCGCTGCCGATAGCGAAGCGCGTTGGAGCAAAAAACAACCGCAAGGCCTCCTCGACGGCGTGCCGTTCACCGTAAAGGATAATCTGATGGTGAGCGGCTACCCATTCCGGCGTGGTTCACTTGTCACTCCAGACAATCCGGTGAATGAAGATGCGCCCATCGTGGCGCGATGCCGCGAAGCGGGGGGAATTTTTGTCGGCTTGACAACAATGCCTGAGTTCGGAGTCGGGGCGGTAACGATCAGTCCGCTTACCGGAGTTACGCGGAATCCTTGGGATGTCCGCAAGCAATCTGGCGGTTCCAGCGGCGGCGCGGCCGCTGGTTTGGCGGCGGGCTTTTGCAATTTCGCGCTCGGCTCCGACGCAGGAGGGTCAATACGGATTCCGGCGGCTCTGACTGGAGTTGTCGGCCTCAAGCCAAGTGCTGGTCGCGTGCCTATGTATCCCGCCAGCGCAGCCGGTACCTTGTCGTGCAACGGACCTCTCACTCGTAGGGTCGCCGATGCTGCTTTTCTGCTTAGTCTAGCCGCGCAATCCGATCCGCGAGACGGTATGGCAGGTTTGACACACGCCACAAACTATAGTGCCTCACCGAACGAAAACATTACCGGCCTACGCGTCGCGACAAGCGAGACATTGGGCTATGCGCCGCTCGTCGACCCCGAGATCGTCGCTGCTTTCAAAAATGCCGTGAAACTTTTTGACAAACTCGGCGCCATCGTGACCGCGGAAGATCTTGACATCCAAGATCCTATCACGACCTACCTCACTTTATTACGTGCCGGGTATCAATTTTCACTGCGGAATATCGCCGTCCACGATAAGGAGCGTCTGTCGCCCCCAATCCAGGAAATCGTTTTCGAGCAGAAGCCGATTACGCTGGTGGAATATCTCCAGGCGCTCGAACAATGTCAGTTGCTTGCACGACGCTTTCACTCATTCCACAGCCGTTACGACGTGCTGCTTACGCCTACCGTCGCAGCGCCAGCATTCGCCGCAGAGCGGTATTATCCTGAAGATTACGAGAAATTCTCCAACCGCCGAGCTTGGACACCCTTCACGGCGATTTTCAACCTAACCGGACAGCCAGCCATTACCGTACCGATGGCGTTGACTTCGAAAGGCTTGCCAATTGGACTACAGATCGTTGGCGCTCGCGGCGCCGAAATAATGATATTAAAGGCCGCGGCCGCTTTCGAGAAAGCTAATAACTTCACGCAACGACCGTCGCTGTAACTATATTCCAATCTGTCTCACTTATTTCTCAAAGCAACGGCCGCCTGTTTGACCGCTTCGATCATGTTTACATAGCCAGTGCAGCGGCACAGGTTGCCACTGAGCGCGCGAATGATTTCGTCGTCGCTCGGCGATGAGTTGTCTTCAAGAAACTCGGTTAGCACCATCAGAAAGCCCGGCGTGCAGAAGCCGCATTGAAGGGCATGGCTGCGATGAAATGCGACTTGCAGCGGGGTCAGAGGGCCGTCGCCAGCCAGCCCTTCGACAGTTCTGATCGAGCTTTCGTGTGCCTGAATAGCAAAGGTCAGACAGCTACGTACGGTTCTGCCATCTAAGACCACTGTGCACGCGCCGCATACACCCTGCTCGCACCCGACATGCGTTCCCTTGAGGTTGGCTTGATGCCGAAGGAAGTCACATAGCAATACCCGAGGCTCAACTTCACCAATGAAAGTGGCACCGTTAATCTCCATTCGCACCTGGACGGTTTGGCTCCCTTCTGTCATTGCGGCGGCCCAGCAATCAGTTCGCGAATATACTTGGCCGTCAGGGGCAGCGTATTGACCCGAGCCTTTTCGAGGCCGAGCGCATCTCCGATTGCATTGGCGAGCGCCGGCACTGAGCCGATCGTACCACCCTCTCCGACGCCTTTCAGGGTGTTGACTCCCATCTCGCTATGGAGTGCTTCGATCTGCATCGGCATCACGTCGCAAGCCCGCGGTAGTTGATAATCCATTAGACTTACGGTGAGCGGTTGGCCGCTATCGCCGATCTCAATCTCCTCCATCAAGACTTCACCAAGCCCTTGCACGATACCCCCTTGGATTTGGCCGTCGATCAGCGTCGGGTTGATCATTCGTCCGCAATCGTGGACCACAGCATAGCGGTCGATTTTCACATTGCCGGTTCGCGTATCGATGATCACCGAAGCTATATGGACCATGCTCGCAATTACGGCAGTCGGTGTATCGTAATATTCGATCGCTTCGATGCCGTGACTTTCGCCAGGCGGTAGCGAGGCTTCTGTTTGTGAGTAGGCCGCCGCAGCGATCGTGCGCAAACTCACCTTCAGATCTCTAGCGCCTGCCACGTGGGCACTACCGTTTTCGAAGCGGATATCGGCAGGATCGCATTCGATCATGTGCGCAGCGATACGCGCCATTTTGTCGCGCACCTTAACGGCCGCGCCCAGCACTGCGTTGCCGGCAATGGTAATCCCACGGCTCGCGAAGGTGCCGGAGCCTTCCGGCGTCCGGCCGGTATCGCCCTCAACGATGCGAATGTCCTTTATGGGTATACCGACAATGTCTGAAACGATTTGGGAGAAGGCTGTCGCACTCCCCTGCCCTATCGCGGCCTGACTGATTGCGGCGACCAGCGTGCCATCCGGCTCGACTTTGATGTGGGCGCCTTCGAAGCCCGGCACGCGCAAGATGCCGCGTGCCTTATAGCGTGATGCGCCCATTCCGGTCTGCTCAGTGATGATGGCGATGCCTAGGCCGTAGCGTAGATCATTATTCGTGTTTTGCTGTTGCCGCTTACGCAAAATGTCATAGTCGAAAATTTCAAGAGCCCGTTCAAACGATGGGACGAAACATCCCTCGGCATAATCCTGCCCCAGGACGTTTTTGAACGGAAATTCGCGCACGAGATTTCGTCTGCGCAACTCGGCCGGGTCAAGTTTAAGCTCATGCGCAATTCGATCTAACAAACCCTCAACCGTAAAACAGGCAAGCGGCGCCGATACGCCGCGATACGGCCCGGTCGGGCATGTGTTTGTCGCGATCGCGCGCGTGCGATAGCGGAAGTTCTTCAAAGTGTAGGGCCCCGGCATGTTCCGAGAGGCGCCATTCGCCTCGAGGCTCGATCCCATGGGAAGCGATGGATAGGCGCCAATATTGATTATAATGTCGGCGGCTAACGACGTGACAATACCATCGCGATCGAACCCGGCCTCGACTTCGTAAATATGGTCGCGCGCCTGCGCACTAGTGAGCATGTCCTCGTACCGGTCCCCGATCCATTTGACGGGAGCGTCGAGTTTCATCGCCGCTGCGCAAACCAGAATTTCCTCCGGATATACGACCGTCTTCGCACCAAAACCGCCTCCGACATCCGGAGCTATTACCCGCACGTCGCTTTTCGGTAGATCAAGATATTCGGCTATCACCGCACGCACCAGGTGCGGGCTCTGGGTCGACGACCACAACGTTAAGTTGCCGGAGCCTTTTTGAAAGCTGGCGATGCAACCTCGTGGTTCGATCGGCACCGCGGCTACGCGCGCCGCTGAGAATGTTTCCTTAATTTTCAAGGGGGCAGCGGCGTGCCGAGCAGCGAAGTCGGGAGACTCGAACGTACCTTCATAAATAACGTTTTTGGCGACATGATCGAAGAGCAGCGGCGCGTTCGGCTGGATGGCAGCTTTTGCTTCGGTGACGCACGGCAGCTCTTCGAACTCGACATCGATCGCCTCGACGGCGTCGATCGCCTCATAAGGGTTCTTAGCGACCACCATCGCGATCGCATCCCCAACGAAACGTACACGGTCTGCCGCAAGCGCTGGCCGACCAGCCACTACAAAACCCGGCTTTTCGAAATCGGCGCAGATCGGCTTTATCCGTGGGAAGTCTTGGGCGGTCAGAACCGCCACGATATTCGGCAAGGCCCGCGCTAGCGCCACGTCGAGCTTGCGAATTCGGGCATGCGCGTACTGGCTGCGGAGAAATGCGACATGGACAACGCCGTGACCGACATCGATGTCGTCAATAAAGGCAGCACGCCCACGCAGCAAGCGGTCGTCTTCGATACGGAAGACCGATTCGCCGATCATGCTGTTACGGGCCGGATCGTGGAAGTATTTGTTTGGGTGTGCGCTCATGTAGCCATTTCTCTTGGTGCGCGCAAAGATGCGATGGCGTCTTCCACAGCCACCCCGACGAGCTGGCGTTGGCGCGCATCGGGGTCTGCGCCTTCGACGGATCTGTCCATCACCTCGAGGTCAGCGGCCAAGGCTTCGCGAACATTAGCGTCTCCATTCGTGACCGCCGCCTCGACATGACTGAGCCGTACCGGAATGGGCCGCAAACCGGCGACGGCAAGGCTCACTTTAGTCGGACGCCCATTGGGGCCTTCCTCGGCGCAAGCAGCAACGATGGCCAAGGCCGCGCCACTACTATGATTTCCGCGTTCAACAAACGCGTAACGCGTTTGCCGTCCTGTCACCGGAAACACAATCTCCCGCAACAGTTCACCCGCCCCGATCGCCGTCACAAAGGCTGCGGTGAAAAAGTCCTTTGCAGAAACGCTGCGTTCACCGTTCGGCCCGACCAGCATAATTTCCGCGCTGAGGCACAGCGCCACAACGGGCAGCTGCGCTACCGGATATCCGTTCGCGATCGTTCCTCCCACAGTCGCCCTGTTACGGACGGTTAAAGGACCGGCGTGGGAGAGCGCCTGTGCGATCAGCGGACAGTATTGCCCAACAGCCTCGTCAAGCTCGGCATCACGCTGCCGCGTCATGGCACCAATCCGCAGCTTTCCGGCATCGCGCCGGATAAACATCAAATCATTGCACGCCGATAGATCAACGAGGGCGACTGGGCGGGCGATCCGGAAGTTCATCATCGGAATCAAACTTTGCCCCCCCGCGAGAAAACGCGCATCGTCGCCAGCTCCAGCGATTTTCTCGACCGCTTCGGCCGCGTTGTGGGGCAAAAAATATGAAAATCGAGCTGGCTTCATAAGGAATAAGGCCCACTCCATTTAAACATAATGGAGTGGGGCTCAGTACAACCTGAAGTCATAGGCTTTAGCGCTTTCCGAGCTCTTTGAGGCTCGCATCGACCAGCGACGTGTCCACCAACTTGTCATACGGCACGTCGGCCGTCACATCGCCGCTCTCGCGGTAAACCTTCTGCGAAAAATCGAGCACGTCCTTATCGATGCCGCCATTAATGCCCCACACACCCAGGGTATTAAGCTTCTTGAGAGTCTCTGTAAGCCCCGCGACGTCGTCGGTCTTCATCCGTTTTGCGAGGATCTTGGCCGCCTCTTCCGGATTATCGATGACATAGCGAACGCCGCGAATTCCCTCGCGAACGAAAATTTGCATTGCCGCACGCTGTTTTGGATCGCTCAGCGCCGCCGTGCGCATCGGAAAAAAGACATATCCCATATTGGGTAAGTCGTCATGGACCGAACGTATGGTCTTAGTGCGTCCCTCATGCTCGCCTCGAAGTGCGAGTTGAACGTCGAGCAGAGACGCATCGACCGTGCCCGCAGCAATCGCCTGATACCGAGCTGCAAGACCCCCGACCGAAAGGTATTGTGCACCCGAACTGTCGATGCCGCTATTCTTCATCATCATGCGGGGTAACGCTTGCGTCATTCCGCCCACTGACGCGATAGCCCATTTTTTATCACCTAGGTCCTTGAGACTATTGCCTGAGCCGACGCGCGCGACAATTTGATAATCGACGACCGGCTGCAGCGTACCAACGATCTTGATTGGCGCCCCGCTGACAATGCCCTGCATGATTGTGTTTGGGCCGATCAGAGTGGTGTCGGCCTCTCCGCTAATAACAGCGCGAAGGCAGTTTACGTCGCCAGTGACTACTTTTTCTTCCACGGTGAGGCCAGCTTTTTCCAACCACCCGAGATCTTTGGCGACAAAGAACGGCAACACGTAGGGTGCCGGCGTCGTCGGCATAGCAAACGTCATTTTCAGGTCGGCGCTGTGCGCCATCGAACCAAACGCAAGGGTTGCCGCCACCAGCGCGGCGCTGAACTTCCCTAAGTAATTGTTCGTCATGTACTGTCCTCCATTTATCAAGCAGACTTGCCTGCCGTTTCTACTGTCGGTTTCGCTCACTTACTCGCCACGATGCCCAATGGCGTTCAAGCGCCATTGCCGCTTCGCTCAAGATGACGCCTAAGATCCCTATTGCGAAAATCGCCACAAACATCTTTGCCGTTTGAAAGGTATTTCCGTATTCCACAATAATGCCGCCGAGGCCATTAACCGCGGTAAAAAATTCCGCAACAACCATTCCGATAATTCCAAGCGCAAGTCCTACCCGAACACCCGTCATGATGAACGGAAGCGCGGCGGGCAGGATGATCAGATGCAATGATTGCCATTTGCTCGCTGAGTACGCATTGCCGACATCAAGCAGAGCGCCCCGGACATCGCGCACGCCAGAATAGGTATTGATGATGATTGGAAAGATCGCGACCGATACGACGATGACAATTTTTGCGAGCACTCCGAGCCCAAACCACAAGATGATCAATGGTACCAAAGCAACACGCGGGATTGCGTTGAGCGCGTTGACGTAGGGATCAGTCGCATATTCGAAGATTCTCCAAAGGCCCATGGCCAAACCAATAGCGATGCCAAGCACGATTGAAATCAGCATGCCGACGGCGAATGGCACGAGGCTCTGCAAAAACCCCTTCAACAACTCGCCGGAGGCGATGAGACCGATAGCGGCACGAAAAATTGCGACCGGATAGGTCATGAAAATCGGATCCATCCGCCGCCCGACAATTTCCCAAACGCAGAGGAAAAGAACGACAGAAATTGCGCGTACGACATTTGGATAAGTGTCGAAGAACTCGATCAAACCCATCCGAGTGCCAGGATCTTTTCCCGAAAGAGGTCCGGTTTGACCGCTCATTGGATCCCCTCGTGTTCGCGAAGCATCTCGCGGAGTTCGCGCTCAATTTCTTTCCGTTCGAGCGACGTACGTGCCTCAGCAGCTGACATGTCAGAGGAGCGCGGCGGGATTGTTACGACATTTTTGATCCGGCCAGGTAATGATGAAAAAACTAGGACGTGTTTGGATACCAGCACGGCTTCGGTAATACTGTGGGTAACCAGAATGACGGTATTCCGCGTCTTCGCCAAGATATTGAGGAGCTCTTCTTGAAGAACTTCCCTAGTCTGCGCGTCGAGGGCACCAAATGGCTCATCCATCAAGAGTAAACTCGGATCGCGCGCTAGAGCGCGGGCAATACCGACCCGTTGCTGCATGCCGCCGGACAAATTATGCGGATAGTGCCGTTCGAAGCCGTTGAGATTAACTAGCTTAATATAGCGCTCAGCCCTCGCCGTACGCTCGGCAAGCGGGATGCCGTCGAGCTTTAGCGGAAAGGCAACGTTTGAAATGACGTCGAGCCAGGGCAACAGACCGAAGTGCTGGAATACGACGGCCTTATCCTTACTGGGACCAACGACTTTATTGCCGTCGAGTTTGATCGTGCCACTATCCGCTTGCGCCAGACCCGCGATGATACGTAACAGAGTTGTTTTTCCGCATCCACTCGGGCCCAGGAGTGTCACGACTTCGCCGGGATGCGCATCAAAATTAATGTCCTCGAGCACCGAGAGCTCGGAAGTTACTATTTTGCGGCCCCATTTCGCCACCGTACTGCGATACGTCTTATGAACGTGCGATACAGCGAGGCCTTTGGCTACCACGGGGCTTACCGGGTTAGTCGCCAAGTCACGCTCTAACACGGCCACACTCATTGTCCTGTCATCAACCGTTAGTCTTGCAGAAATCGTTTATTGCGCAGCCTCCGACTGAGCCTTGTGCTCGGTTCGGTTTCTGGCTGCCGGCAAAGTAGGTGCGAGCTTCGATGCAATATCCGCAAGCGATTGCGGCGCGACAATCGCCCCGTTCCGAATTATCTGCTGATCGTCGAGCCAAACCGACTGCTCGGTGAGAACTGTGTCCGGATGGTTTTCGCCGCCGCCGGGTTCCCACCAGGGAATGCCGAGGCCAACCGCATTGCTGCCGATCGTACGCATATCTTCGATGAAACATTTCCCGGTAAACCGGGCCGCTGGATGCAGTCCATGGGTAAAATGGATAATCGAGCCGTATTCGCCACCGCCCGCGCGCAGCATCGCTCTATTTAAAGGCTCCCGCGAGGGGCCGCCGCCCGTCAACTCTGATATCTTGCCGTTGACCTTGAACATTATAGGCGACGCCAATGGCTCATAAAATTCGTGGAAGCTACTGGTGACGACCACTTTTCCCTTCACGGTCTCGATCTGCGGCGCGATCGAACACGAGCCGGGCACCAGATACATGCCTGGGTTCATTGCACGTCGTGGTTTGATGAAGCTGCTCTTGCCGAGCGCAAACGTGACATCCGTTCCAAGCGACGTAGTAATGCGAACCTGTTTGCCGGTCGCGGCGCCAAAGACCTTGTCGAATTCCCCCTGCGCTTCGAAGTATTTGTCAAAGTCAACCATCCCGAACAAGCGTTCGAAATTCGCCGCGGCCATGTCGCCACCAAGAATATAGCGCACACTCTTGGTGCCCATCGCGGCGTCGTGCACGTGTGAGCCAGCAAGGTACGGAAAGGTCAAATCAATCCAAACGTCGCAACTTTGAACTGCTGTAGCGAGCGTGCGTGAAATGTAGGGATCGGCGAGCGTGCCTTGGAACGGTAGCTTCGGCGCCGTAAAGATCGATGGATTGGCCCCCAATCGCTCAGCCATTGCGAAAATTGCATAGCAGACAGCTTGATCGGTGTTGGTATCGGCGGTGATCAGCAAATCTTCGCCGTTACGAACCGACATGAAGTCAAGCAAATTTTCAGCGGCCTGAATCAACGTCTTTTGTAGATGCATGGTTGGCCCTTCCGATTGTTGAAGACTGTATCGGCGATGTGACTATATACAACTCATTTCACAGTGGTGATCAAAGAGAATTTCGTCGCGCCGCCGAAAAGAGATCGATTAGGGTGCCACTCTCGTTCTTCAAACGCCTGGGGGCACGTTGAGGGTGAGCCTCAAGCCGTTCGACCTGGGCTCCCCCTTCCCGGGTGTCCCAAAATCCAAGGCGCTGCGAAGCCATATCCGCAATCCGGAGCAACGTTCGTGCGGGCGAAATTGGCATATCGCCGTGCACTTGGTCCGATGCCCCGATCAAGGTGAGAGAAGCTACGATGTGACCCGAATGGTCGAATATTGGCGCTGCCAGCGCGCTCTGGCCCGGAACGACATCGCCATGGGTTGTTCCGAGTCGTTCTTTGCGAACTTTCTTGATAAGCGCCTCGACGTCGTCCATCGACCGAATATTCGAACTCGATATTGCACTGAACGGACCCTTAAGTTCCTGCTTGACGCGCGATAGCGTCGTCTTGCGAGGCATATAGGCCAAAAAAACGCGGCCGGTCGCTGAACGCGTAACAGGCAGGACCGATCCAACTCTCACGTTTTGAATCATGAGGTCGCTACTGTCGTACATTACGACGACGGTCGGCCCGTAATTCCCCCAGACGCAAAGCAACACCGTCGTATCTAACTCCTGGTTAAGCCAGCTGGCAGCTTCATTTCCGAAACGAACCAGATCGACACGGCTCAAAGCGGCCAGACCAAGCTTTAGGGACAGATAGCCCACATCATAGCGATTGGTGAGCGGGTCTTGCATCACGAGACCGGTCCGCAGCAAGCTAACTAGATAGCGATGAGCTTTGCTCGGAGACATCTTTGCCTGGCTCGACAGATCCCGCAGGCTGAGCGGTTCCTGGGCGCGGCCGAGCACAGCCAGCAAGACCGAACCAACCTCGATCGATTGGATGCCTTGGCGCCGCCCGCCAGCGTTACCGCGCACCTTTCCAGTTTTCACGCCGCATCTCCCCGAGATCGCCGCCAGAGCATCAAGCCACACGCACGACTTTTTGGTCCGCTGGGATTACATCGCCTGCAACTACCATCGGTTCGTTATCGATGAAAAAGCTGCATTTTCGCATTGGAATGTCGAGATGGCATGGGGTCGGCTTCCCTGCGGTCGGCCCCGTTGAAAACAGGAAGTTGCCGTAGAAAGCTCGCGCTTCCATTCCATAAGTGCCGCTCTTGTCGTTCATGCCGAGTGCGGACCAGCGTGCCTTAGGCTGCAAGCCCCAGCCCAGATGTGAGATCGTGTAGGCATTCTTGTCGTCGAACTCTTTCATATACTCTCGAAGATATTCAGCGTCGAAGCCACCTTCGATTTTAGTAATCGCTCCGCCTTCGACGGTGAGATCGATATTCGACTGGACGTAACTGTTGAACGGCAGAATGATATCGCCTGGCGCTAGAACAACCCTTCCCCGTGCGGTGCCTGCATTGGTCACGCGTGCAACAAATCCGCTGGGCCAATGATCCCACCGGCCGGGCGTATCGGCGAAACCGTACTCGGCAGTAATCGGATAGTCGCCGATCTCCGCATTTAGATCCGTACCAGCGTCTGACGTAATACGGATACGCTTGCCATGGGCATACGCCTCACGGGCCGCGAGTACGCGGCGCCGGTCCCCTTCGCTTGGCATAACCCGAGCTAAAACCTCCGGAGGCTCATAAGCAAGCAGCATCCGAGTACCGGATTTCAACACCTCTTTCTGCGCCGGCGAATGAATAAGCCAAATCAGATCGATCACCAGATCTGCGGCTTTCATTGCCCCAATCGCGAGATCATGGCCTTCGATTGCCGAGATGCCGTCAATCGTGGTGGCATCCGAACGGTATTCTTCAACATGCCATGTCGGCGGCAAATCAAGGCGCGCAACCTTGGCGCCAAGTTCAGCCGCGGCGCGCATCGCGCCCTCGATAAGAACTGGGTTCGAATTTGAAGACGTAAGGACGAGCACCTTCTCGTTCGGCTTCAGGTTCGACAGCGCGAGAACCTCACGCCACATCGCAGCTATCTTCACAGAGCTGACTGGCATTTGTTACCTCAATCATCCATTTGACGGAGTTCACAACAGCCGCACGCTTTATGCAACAATAAATAATCTGTTGCATAATCCAAAATGCGGTCTAGCATCCATTAATGGCGAGCACTTCCCGCGTGAACAAATCGGCGGGCGGTATTTGGATCCATGTGAGAAACGGCCCAAGGTATGTCACGTTCGGTTGCGGTAGTTGGCGCAGGTATCGGCGGGGCCACCGCGGCTTTACTGCTGCAAAAGGCCGGCTTCGAATGCCATGTCTACGAGCAAACGCGTGCTGTGACGCGCATCGGCGCCGGCATCAACCTCTATCCGAACGGCACGCGCGTTCTTCAGTCACTCGGGCTGCTGAAGGGTCTCTTTACGATCGGCTTGCAACACGACGTGAAACGCAGCCGAGATTTCGATACCGGGCGTCTCACATATTCCATCGAATGCAAGACACTGGAAGATCTGTATGGCGCGCCGGTTCTCACTATCCATCGCGGCGATCTTGCTCAGATTCTGACGTCGGCGCTGAAGCCTGGGACTTTGCATCTCGCCCGCTCGCTCACGGCACTCGATGATACGGGTAGCAACGTTCGTTTGATGTTCGCCGACGGCTCGAGCGAACAGGCCGACATCGTGATCGGTGCCGACGGAGTGAATTCAAAAGTTCGGGAAATTCTTCTCGGGCCGGAGCCGCCAAAATACAGCGGCGACGTCGCCTACCGCGGCCTATTTCCAATCTCATTGCTTAACGGCTTCATACCTGAAGATCACGCGAAGTGGTGGTACGACAATCGGCTATTCGTACTGATCTACTATATAGCCGCCGCGCGTGATGAAGCCTATTTCGTCGCCTGCGCCCCCGAGCCAGTCTGGGGAAAAGGTGACTACTCTCCTATGCCCGTTACCTCTGAGCACGTCTTGAATGTGTTCCGCGGCTTCCACCCGGATGTGCTCCGTGTTCTCGGGGCGGCGCCCGAGATCAGCCGCTGGGCGATTCTTGAACGCGATCCGTTACCGCTTTGGTCTCGCGGCCGAATCGTCGTTCTCGGCGACGCATGCCACCCGATGACGCCATATATGGGCCAGGGAGGATCGATGGCCCTGGAGGACGCGGCAATGCTGGTGCGATGCTTACAAGCCGCAGGCGACAGCAATCCGGATCGAGCGTTCAAAATGTACGAAACGAATCGAGCACCTCGCACTAGGCGAGTACAAGTCGAGTCCAGAAAAGGCGATTGGCAGCGCTACGATATGGATCATGAATGGGTGATGGGCTACGACCCATTTACTGTGCCACTCATCGAACCACAAAGCGTGGCAATTGGCGGCAAGTAGCCTATGCGCTCGGCTGATCCAGCTTGATCACGAAACTCATGAGATTTGTGTCATTTTCTACTGAGTTAATGACTGCTTCCGACGAGGTTCTTTATACTGCCACCTTTGATGGGGGATTTCCGTCGCCGAGCTAATCGACGCCGACCTCCGATCAGACCGTTATGAGCGAGTCTCCGGATCGAGAGAAGCCTGTAAATCTTGATGAATCCGAGTGCGATTGATCCCGTTTGTTCGCGTTTGGTTTACGCGTTTCATTGGCGAAACATTGGCAGTTCGTCCGATGCAATTCTTGAGGCGCACATTCGCGCGCTCAAGATCCTTCATCCGCTTGGCTTGATCGATCTCAAGCCCACCGTATTCCTTGCGCCAGCGGTAATAGCTCTGCTGCGATATCCCAGCTTCCCGGCAAGCCTCCGGTGTCGGCTTGCCCTGTGCCATCAACACTTCAATCTGACGCAGCACCGTCACGATCTGCTCCGCGCTGAACCTCTTCTTCGGCATGACCAGCTCCTTTCCACGCGATTCTCGCACAACGTTGTTAGGTGGCTCCCTCCACTAATCAACGTAAATGAGATTTTCGGAAAACACACCTGATCTACTAACTTTCAGTCATTTTATTATATTTTTGTAGGCCAGTCGCCGCGGAAATTTCGTCGAGTATTTTGGCGCAGCCTAGGTCATCAACGTAAAAACGATTAAGATTGAAAACGCCAAGTGGGAGTATTGCGCCGTTCTTTAGCAAAATGACCGGCATCGGATCACGTTCGTCAATTTTCGATCCTCTTACAATGCCAAGGCCTAAGATTTCTGCAAAAGAATAAGAGACGATACTATTGGGCCATACTAAAATATTCGTGCATCGAACAATCCGTCGAGATTGAAGGTCGAATGTCGTGTCAACCGATCGAGGAGACAGCACACAGACTAATATGTTGAGAAGAAACAAGCTAATGACGGTAACAAGCCAAACAAAATTACCGACTTCGCTTTGACCCCTAAATTCACTACAGAAAATGGCCCAACATAGAAAAAGACCAAATAGCAACGCGCTCGAGCCTACTGTGAAGGATGTCGCGGGCTCCGACCGAACGATTAGCTCATCATCGGTTCGCAAAATGCGCACGCCACTATTCGCTACTATAACACCTTGTCCCGATTTCTTCATAATTTCGAATCGAAGGGAGATTTCCCTGACAACCCGCGCTTGCGCCCGGAGGCCTCATTGAATCGCTACATTAACGTTCCAAATTACTATTACAACCATGGCAACCGGAAGGTCGCAAAAAGTCGTGCCGATCAATATCGTCGAGCATGGATTCATTTGACGAAATCGCACGACCCGGCACCTTGAGATCGCGAAGGCATCTGGTGCTTCAGTTTATATTAGGCATCTGCCTTCTTCAGAAACCTCAGCGCGGCGATTTCGATCTGAGCTAGCAGGGCATTTCCTGTCGCCAAGAATTCACAGTTGGTCTTTTCACACATACCGAGATTGCGACAGTCGAGTAAACGCGCGCCGGGCTGGATCTAATCGTCGCGGCAAGAGTCCTAAATGATCGACATCCCGGTGCTCCAAAAACAATTGGATCAACTTATCGCCAGACTTTTGAAATCAACGATAAATATACACATGCACGCCGCCAATAATTGCAGCAGCCGTAAGCATAATAAAAGGCAGATACGGGATGAGCCGGCGATAGTATTCTTTCATTTTGAAAATCAGAGCTGGAATGGCAACGAAACAAGCGCGCTAATCACATAGAGCAGACCAGCTAGGCCTGTCACACCGCCAAGCATCAAACCTAGCAAATGTTCGGGCACTTGCATCTGTGTTTTTGATGCCCACCAAGCCCCGAATACGCCACCTGACGCAGTGAAAAAACCCCATGAGATTTCGGGAGATATCGCCGGAATGCCCAACAGCGGCAAAATTACTACGAAGCTGAAGATACCGGTCCCGGAAAGAACAATCGTATAGGGGATCGTTGCAGCCACCATTACATAAAGTGGAATCCGGTAAACCATCGCAAATATTGGGACCAGAAGAAAGCCGCCACCAACACCCAAAGCGGCCGAAAAGATTCCAACGGCGCATCCGACGAAAAAAAGGGAAATATTCGACAAAGTTCGTTCTTCGCGGCCGAACGCAATAGAGATTCGATGAAAACTGTGATGCAGGGTCCTGATAGCCAATTGGTTCGTGTTGGCGGACATTCCCTCGCTCGAAATAAAATGGGAGCCAAGGATGCGGCCATATTTCGAATAATCCTTGATCGCCTTATAGCACAGCTGAATTCCAAATAGAGACAGCGCAATACCTAAGGTCATCCGGAATACGGATGCATTCGCCAGAACGCCGGCTCGAAAAAGTGGTCCGATACATCCTCCGACGGCACCGCCGGCGCAAACCGCAAGGCAAAACTCCAAATTCCACTGGCCGGTGCGACGAAACCCAAGTTGTGCGCCGATCGGGTTCAAGAATGTGAGCACGAGCATGGTAGGAGAAACGTGGGGATTGCTGAATTGTAGAATTGAGCTGCTGTACGGCAATGCAAATATCCCGGCCGCCTGCCCAACGAGCGCCATGGTGTAGCCCGTCCAGACTCCCAACCATACTAAATGCCAGATTGGTACGCGGACGCCCGCGATGGGAAACGGCTTGTCAGCTCCAGGGAGGTAACCGTACTGAAGATAAGCTGCTCCAAATCCGCAAATCAAAAACACAGTGCAAATTGGCAATTGCTCGAAGAACAATTCATGCCAGACTTTAATTGGTGCAATTCTTTCAGCAACTGGACCCCGCATATTTTTCATTTAACCAATAACCTCTTTTATCGCGGTTTTCTTGATGGTTCTTTCCGCCGAACGAATGGTATTGGCCAGCAGCATCGTCACCGTCATTGGCCCTACCCCGCCTGGAACCGGCGTTATGTGGGAGGCTTTTTTTCTGACGCCTTCAAAATCAACATCCCCAACCAGCCGTCCGCTCGGCAACCGGTTGATACCGACGTCAATAACCACCGCACTGGTTTTTACCATTTGCGGCAGAATTAGATTTGGCTGACCAGCGGCGACAACTAGAATGTCCGCCAATATCGTGAATTGCGCGAGATCTCTAGTCTTTGCGTGACAGATGCATACTGTTGCGTCGCGTTGCATCAGCATGAGGGCCATCGGCTTCCCAACGATGTTGCTCGCGCCAACATTCTGGCCTTCGAGCATTATATTTTCGTGTTCGAGAAGCCGCACGACGCCGAAGGGCTTGCAGGGCGGGAACACCGTGTCTCCTATAACCAACCCTCCGACATTGTATAAATGAAATCCATCGACATCTTTCTCTGGATCTATGGCGCGAAGAACCGTTCCAACTTCGATGGTCGGCGGCAAAGGTAGCTGAACAAGAATTCCATGTAAGGTCGGATCACGATTGAGCTCGCCAATCCGCTCCAGAAGTATCGCCGGGACGACGTCTTTATCGAATTGGTGCAATTCTGAACGAATTCCAACTTCTTTGCATGCTGCGATCTTGTTGCGTACATAAATCGCAGAGGCGGCGTTATCACCGACTGTAATGACCGCGAGGCCTGGCACAACACCTGTCACGCGCGCCAGGGCCGCAACTTCCCGCGCAGATTTCGCGCGTATTTCTCTAGCCACGGCAACCCCGTCAATAATCTTTGCCGACATGTTCTCAGATTCTTTATTTCCAGGGTCACTGGGCTAAAATAAAACCACGAGCAACAAATGCTAGAACACTCACGGTCAGTAAAATGTAGCTCAGCATGTGCAGCAAGAAACGTCGGCGCTCCGTCATCAAGCCAGCTTGTTTGAAGCCGCTATAACTGGTGGCAACGCTAACGGCGACTGCTGCCATGCCGGCGCCTAACATGACCCACCAAAGCTGATTATCCACCTCCGCGCCGTTCAACAGCACCCTCCTCCGCCAAGTACCTTCGTACGAACAATCGACTTTGCACGCACGTGAGGGACGGGCGACGATTTGAATATTCCTGAGACAAGAACTTGGTCACCGATTTTTGGCTTAGCTTGTCCTTGTAGAACGATCTTAATGGGATGCTGAGACACGTCCTGGAGAAAAAAAAAGCCTTTTGGTGAAACCTCAATAACTAAACCGTATATGACAATCGATTTGCCGGCATAAAGTCCTGGCTCACCGAACAATTCCGACGCTATCGGGTAGGCGTCTGCCTTCGGCTCGTTGGCTGATTGCGCAATGACGGTTGAGGATTGAGTAATACCTACTGCGGCAAGCAAGAAAAATACGACAAACACTCGCATCATCGTTATGGCGCTCGCCGCCGCGTTTCAAGCGCCTGAACCATTTCCGCGGCAGCACGGCTCCCCGCGGCAAAGGATTGGAGCGCCTCGTTGTACAATATGGATAGGGCGTGTGATTTTAATTCAGCAAACCGACCGGTCGCGAATATTTTCGAGCTTCGCGGCCGCGGCAATTCGACGTTGACAATTTCACGAACCGAAGCGGGCGCGTTCGAAAGCAGAACGAGCTTATCCGCCAGCAAGATCGCCTCGTCGATTTCCGTTGTCACGAAAAGGATTGTTTGACCGCTACCTTCAAACAGATTGAGAAGGTACTCCTGCATCAATTGGCGAGTCATGGCGTCGAGCCCGCGGAATGGCTCATCCATCAGCAGGACGCGGGGTTTATTGATCAAGGTTCGCGCGAGCTCGGCACGCCGCTGCATTCCACCCGACAACTGATTGGGATACTTGTCGCGGAAGTCTTGCAGTCCCACTTTGGAAAGCAAGGCGACAACCTCGGGTTCTGCGCTCGCGGCCCGGCCTTGCACCCTTGGCCCGTACATGACGTTTTCAAAGATCGTCATCCATGGGAAAAGCGTGGTTTCTTGGAATAGTACGAGCCGATCACGCGTAGGCCCCGTGACCAATTTTCCATCGCATTTGATTTTCCCCGAAGTCGGCTGCTCATAACCGGCGATCAAGTTGATAAGGCTCGTCTTCCCACAGCCTGAGGGGCCAATGAGAACCGTGAATTTTCCGTCTTCGATAACAAATGAGCAATCACGGACGACCGTTTTCGACACAAACTCATCGCCGAATTGTTTCTTAACACCATCCAGCGTCACACCCTTTTCAACTTTCCAGTCGGTCGGCGACATGTTCGGCCTTCCTACCGTCGCTGCCACGGAGCAACGTAGCTGCCGAATATCCGAATCAATTGTGATGACACGAACCCCGCAAAGCCAATCGAAATCATGCAAACGATGCATTGGGCAATTGCATTGATTTCGAACGATTGCCAGAGCAAATAGCCGAGACCAGTGCGGCCGGCCACCATTTCCGCGGCAACAACCATTTCCCACGCAATACCGATGCCAACCGCCATGCCGGTTACGATCGAAGGGACCGTCGCCGGCAAGATAATCCGCCAAAACATGTCGCTCGGTTTTGACCCCAACGACAGTGCAGCTCGTTTGTAATTCGGATCGATGTTCGCGGCGCCGCCTATCGTATTGAGGACGACAATCCAAAACGCGCCCAAAAAAACAATGAACAGGACGCTCAACTCGCGTGTTGGCCAGAACACAATCGAAATTGGAATCCAAGCTACAGGTGGGATAGGACGCAAGATCTCGACAATTGGAAACAGCGTTTCAAAGGACGCGCGGTTCATGGCCATGATCAGACCGACCGGAATACCGACGGCCTGCGCTATCAAGAAGCCGCCGGTGATGCGCTGCAAGCTATATTGCCAACCCTCCCAATATAACTGCGATGACAAAAGTTGCCTGGACGTTTGGGCAATTTTTGACAGCGGCGGAAGGTTTTCGATAAACGGAATGCCCATCGGCTGGGCATATTCCCAAATCAATCCGACAGCGCCGACAGATAGAACGCCGAGCGCGAACTCCATTGTGAATATCCGCGCCAGCCAGCGCCGAAGCGGAGTCCTCGCCGTAGGACCAGATGGTGCCATTTGCACTGGTATCGGCGGGGTTATCATTGGGCAAGCTCCCGCTCACCCGCATTAAAGGCCTTGCGCGCCTCGCTATCGATATATTCACGCACCTCCTGTTCAATTTGCAGGAAGCGCGGGGATGTTAGGACGCGGTAATCGCGCGGGCGCGGAATATTGACTGTTACAGTCTTCAGCACACGCCCTGGCCGGGTGGTCATGATTACAATGCGGTCGGCAAGAAAGATCGCTTCGGCGATATCGTGGGTGATGAAGAAAATCGTCTTTGGCGTAATGTCATAGAGCTCGAGCAAAAATTCCTGCACGACGCTTTTGGTTAAAGCGTCGAGTGCCCGAAATGGCTCGTCCAGCAAGAGGACCTTCGGGTCGTTCATCAGGGCACGAACAATCTCCACGCGCCGCTTCATTCCGCCAGAAAGGCTTCCGGGATATTGTTCCTCAATTTTACTCAAGCCGACACGGCCGAGCAGTTCACGCGCTTGAGTGATCGCCTCTTTTTGGCTCAACCGACCTTGTTGAACGGGCCCGCAAATGACATTCCAGAGAACGGTTTTCCACGGGAAAAGGGCGCCCTGCTGGAAGACGACCATCCGATCCGCGCCAGGCTTTGGAGCTTTATCGGCGCGCGCGAGCACTTCGTCATCAATTAGAATTTTCCCTCCGCTCAGTTTGTCAAAGCCAGCGATAGCATTAAGAAGCGTTGTCTTGCCGCACCCAGATGGCCCAACGACAACACAAAATTGGCCTGGCGTTATTTCGAACGAAACGTCTTCGAGCGCGACCACATTCAGGCCTTCGGGGTCGTAGACCTTTCCCGCTTTGCGAACAGAAACTGCCCCACCCCGAACTGCCTGCATGTCACGCTCCTGCGAGAATTCGCGTGCGCCAGCGCATCAACCGATTGCCGAGCATGCGGACGAGCGCGCTAGAGATGTAGCCGAGCAGGCCTAGCGTCGCCATGATGATCACCATCGTTTCATATTGAACCGAGTAATAGGTTTCCCAAACCTTGTAGCCTAGTCCCGCCTGACCCGACACAATCTCCGACGCCACGAGCGAGAACCAACAAGCGCCCATCGCGATTTGCAGCCCGACGAAGATGTACGGCAAGGCACCGGGAACAATAACGTGAAACAAAATGGCCCATTCGCTGAATCCGAGTGAGCGGGCGGCGCGAAAGTAGACTTCGTCGATCGACCTCACGCCAAGAAGCGTGTTGAGTATCGTGACGAAAAAGGCGGCGAGAAACGTAAGACCGATGATCGGAGTTTCCCGCCCAGGCAACAGCAGGATCGCCAAAGGAATCCAGGCCAAAATCGGGATTGGCCTCAGCATCTCAAGAAGAGGGAATGTCAGAGCACGAAATACCCGGCTCCATCCCATCAGGACGCCTATAATGATGCCCGATGTAGTCGCCAAGACGAATGCGGTAATTACCCTATAAACGGACGCCCAGATATTTTCGTAGTACTTCGCTGTGAAAAGGGACACACCATAGACCGGATCCAAGCTGATCCATTCTCTGACGCTTGCGACCAAACCAGGTAATTCTTTGAACCTCCAGAATTTCAAAACATCAACAAGCAGATACCAAGCGACGAAGAATATTCCAATCCCAAGCGCAGCAAAATACGGACGACTGCTCCGCAGTAGTCGCCGCACCCGTATCTTCCAAGAGATCGATGAAGTAATGCCGATATCGGTCTCGGATGTGGAAGCGACTAGGGTTTCCATCGCTAAGCGCTAACGACGAGAGACGAGATTTCACATCTTGAACAGATTGACGTATTCATCGATGCGCTTTGTGTCGTGAAGTAATGGATAGCCCTTCTCGAGCGGCACCGCCTTGATGCTGATAAGCGGGGACGAGACCTTCATTTCTTTCATCGCTTCGCGCGCAAGACTGTCGTCGATCGCGCCTGGTAGCAGCTTATCGGCCGGCACCATTTTTTCCCGCGCCAGGTAATCGACGATCCTTTGATGCAAAGCGTAAATGTTGTCGTTCCAAACAAACAGCTTTTCGTCCCGAACTGGTCCGCCGTAGTAAGGCTCAGGAATCAGACCGGCCATCGAAAACCAAAGCGACTTTTCAGGAAAACCGGTCACATATTTTTGGGCAATTTTCAGAGCCTCGGCATGATTACCCGGATCATAGTACCACATTTGCGTCTCAATTTCCGCCTTGAGCCAGGCCTTCACGATATCCGGGTGCTTATCCATGAAATCTTTGCGTGCAACGATCGTTCCTGAATCCGGCTCCTTCCACGGCTCGCCAGTGGCAACGACGCGGCCAATACCTTCACCGGCAATCGTGCTGACTGCAGATCCTTGCGGATCCCAGGTCGCAGCACCGTCGATCTTCTTGATTCGCAGATTGGTCGTGATGACGCCGATTGGCTGGTTCAGGTATTCCTTCGGCTTGATGCCTTCCCGCTTTAAAACGTCTTGAAAGAACCTATCTGAGCAGCTGCCTTTTGGCGTCGCGACAACCTTGCCGTCGAACCAACGCAATGCCTCTTTCGAATTGGCGAACTCCGGAGCGTCAGTGCGTGTCAGAATTTGATAGCATGAATAGCCACTCGGTGAACTTCCCACTAAGCCGATCGCACGAATGTCCACGCGCTCTCGCTGGAACGTGGCGATCAATCCAGGTGCATCGCCGTTGTGCCCAATCTGAGTTTTATCGGCAATCAACTCATTGGTGACGATGCCCCCTTGAATCGGATGCGAGAACGTTACTTCGCTTCCTTCAGGAAGATACTTTTTCCAAATCTGTTTTTCTTCGTTCACTACACCGGCCCAACCCATCGTCCAGTCCGGCCTGACGGCCACGTTGAATTTTATGGGCGGGCCTTTGACTTGCTGGCCGTAAGCCAGATCACCCCACGCGAACCCGAGCGAACTCATCGTTGCGCCTGCCAAACCTTGCGCCGACCTCACTAAGAAAATTCGACGAGTCAAATATCCTTTGGCCCTTTTCGACGAATTGGACGATTTTTTCTTCATCTTTCCCTCCGGATGACCGGAATGACCGGTTTGTTTTTTCGTTTCCCATCGAACGGACAAAACACGTCCGGCCGTCTTTGAGTGGCTCGAACTAGGCCACCTTTATTTTTAGAAAATTTTGACCCTCTCTGTCACACCTGTCTGTCAACAAATTGACATTCGAATGCGGCAAAAGGACATGACCGTGGCTCTAACACCTAGAGCGCGCCTAACCGCGAAGCTGCGCTTTGTGTCAATTTGCCAGCGAGGCCACAACAATACTCGTCTTGTTTTTTATTCGTCTTATTTTTTTCTAGCTTGCCGCTGCCGCTTAGGGGGACGCAGAAGTAGATGAGGTCGCGGCACGACCGTGCGGCACTTTCCGATCCGGATAAGACCGTCTCGCTGGAATCGGTCAAGCGTCATCGTAACCCACTGCCGCGAAGCGCCCACCATCTGCGCGAGAACCTCGTGACTGAAGGGCCGTCCGATAACTATGCCGTCGTCTTCCCTGGTCCCGTGCAACTCCGCCAAATTATAGAGCAACATGCTCAACCGCTCCGCGACCGACCGCGTCCCCAACATTTGAACGAGCGCAGACAAGCACTTGCCCTTGAACTCGAGCGCTTCAACGATCCCAATCGCGAGAGGCGGAATCTTTTCCATCAACTCCCGTAGTTGCTGCCCTCGAAACGCGAGAACGGCGGTCTCGGCAACCGCAACACCAGACCACATCTGAATACTCGGATCAAATACCTGCGGCGTTCCAACAAGGTTGCCCGGTTGCCAATACGCCAGCGTTATTTCACGACCAGCTGGAGACGTATAAAAGGTTCGGATCAAGCCGCTTTCGATAAGATAGACGCCTTTATGGCGCTCTCCTTGAGCAAATAGAGCTTCACCGCGCGAAATTCGCTGATAACTGCCGCGCGCAACCACTTTACTTCGCTGGCTTGAAGTCAGTTTAGAAAAAATATTCGGTTGCCTGCCGCTGCGGAACAACGCCGGCGATGAGTCTATTTCATCAGCGTCACTCTCATTCCGTAGAAGCGCGGCCCGTTCATTACGCTGGTGCGGAATATGCTCCATCAAACGCGTATCCGAGTCCCCTTGGGATCGAAGAACGGTGTCGTAACAATCTTAGCCGAGATGGGGCCGGCATCGCTAGTCAGTGTGACAATATTGCCCGGCTGGGCGCTTGCGGTCGGCACATAACCAAGGCCAATCGCCTTGCTCAGCGTCGGGCTAAATCCTACAACAGTTACGTGCCCTACGTTCTTGCCATCAATTGAGAGCGGGCTCTTAGGCGCAATCGTGACCGGCTTATCACCTATTTCAAATCCTATGAGTTTGCGTGTGGGCCCCGACTCCTTGATCCTCGCCAGCGCGTCTCGCCCGATGAATTCGCCCTTATCGAGCTTCACGGTCCAACCGAGGCCGGCCTCATAAGGGTTGGTCGTCTCGTCGATGTCGCGCGTGTAAACGTGATAAACTTTCTCGAGCCGAAACATCCCAATTGTGCGATTGCCGCAAAGCTCCATTCCGTCGTCTTTTCCAGCTTGCACAAAGGCGTCGTACATTTGCCAAGCATACCCGGGATCATAGAAAATCTCGTAACCAAGTTCTCCGGTTACGCCGAGCCTCGCCACAAGACAGCCGATATTCGCGATTTTGCCTTCCAAAAAGCGATAGTAAGGTAGGCCTTCGTTTGACGCGTCGAAGTCGGCGATCTTCTGAAGTATCTTTCTAGAATTAGGCCCTTGGATCTCGATGCATGTCGTGCCTGCTGACATGTCGGACACGCACACATTCATTCCAGCGGTGTGCTTTTGCACCCACGCCGGGGTCTTGTGCGTGTTAAAGGCGGCCATCGTCAGCAGATAGTGGTCCGGTGCAAGGCAGAAGACAACGAGATCGTCAAAAATTCCGCCGTCCTCCTTGCAAAGACTAGTATAGACAAACATACCCGGCTTTGCCGCGGCGATGTCATTCACACACAATTTTTGAAGAGCTTTGAGCGCGTCCTTGCCTTGCACATGCAACTCACCCATAGCATGACCGTCGAATAGAATGGCAGTTGCACGGCACGCTCTTGCCTCTTGTTGCAAGGAAGAAAAATGCGTGGGCATCTCCCATCCGGCAAAGTCGAAAAATTCTTTTGCGCCGTGCGCGACGTGCTGGCCAAAATGGGGCGAACGTCTGAGCATCTTTGCCATCGACGATAACTCCTGTTCTTGTTTGTGCCGTTCGGTGTTTTTTATTTGCCGCTCGACCGGGATTTGACGTTAGAGCCCTTGTGCCACGTCGCAAAATGATCGCGATGGGTGTCCAGGTAGGCGCCCTTCTTGAAATTCTTGTCGTAGAATTCGAGATCGAGGTGATGCGCTTGTATAAAATACAGCAGATGCATCGTATCGTTGAACGCCGGAAATTTGCCGTAGGTTTCGTAGATATAGTTGCAAATGTCTTTGACGCAGTTCACGCCGTCTTCACTGACGCCAGGTACGCCTTTTTCAAATTCCTTATTTGTGATCGTGTGAGGCAGCACCATCCCTCGCCTTTCCCATTCGTCTAAGCTTTCCCCCATGTCTTTTACAGCGGCCTCGACCGCGTCTCCCATGGTCTTGAAATACGGCGGACAGTACCCTTCAAAGTAACCGTCGAGGCCGACAGGATTTGGCAAAGGCTCGTCTTTGCCTTGGACAAACTTAAATCCAAGGCCCCTGCAGATTGGTGTGCCTCCCATAACGACGAGCGGCGTGAACCCGCCGTGCATCCACCCGCCAAGACCCGTCGCCGCCATCGCAAGCTGCATGAGCGTGCCCATCATGGCGCCTTCGGCGCACAGCCAACTGACAATGATTTTTTCCAAGGCGCCCAGCGGCAACGGCTTGTTCTTGTCGAGCAGCCCTTTCTGGGCCCACTTTTCACATCCAGCCGCCCGCATGCCTTTGCGTTCGTCCACGATGTAATAGCCACCGCCAGAGATATACCGGCCACCTTTGGGGTCGCACATGTTGATCATCAAACGAATGAGATCCTTGCTTATGTCAGTGACAGGCATGAACAGCGTAGTACCAGGCTTATTTGTCACCCAAAGGTTGTGATGAAATAAGCCCGGGGTTTGGCGCGGCAAATCAAGTCGTTTGTCCGAAAGCTTCACCGTGTATTTGCGATAGAAATCGAGAATTTTATTTCGGTCTTCGACGCTCTCGTATTCCTTCATCTTGGTCATTTGCTGTTGGCTGCCGCGAAAAAGGAAGACGCCGTCATCGTTGGTGAAAAAGAGCTCGGTACGATGCGACCCGACGGCCGAGGGATGAGGCCGCCCTACAGATTTGACCATGCCGCCCTGGAATTCGCCTTCGCACAGGATCGCGCCGGTTACGCCTGTAGCAGCGGCAACCAACATCGCTGTCTCAGCTTCGTCGAGTGGAATAGGATCCTTGTCCGACTTGTACGTGAAGGGGCCATGGGACAGCTCCATTCCGAAGCCGAAGCGCCGCGAACGACGCCCCACGATCGCTTCGAACAGCGGAAAATTCCATGCCTGCGCGACTTGCGGCAGCAGGCTATACGGGGTTTCATCAGGTGAGCTCACAATTCCCTCCGATTTTCTCCCGCTAATCCGCTACGGATTTGAACGGTTTTTTTGCCGCAACAAACGGTGCTTTGAGTGCAAACCAAAGGACTGTGGGCGAAAACAGCAGCTTACCCAGGACGTTCAGAAAGTCGCGAGGGCCGACATGCGTGCGAGCTTCCCAAACACCCATTTTGCCGACAATCACAAGCTCATTTCCTTCAACTTCGAATACCTCGATGGTTATCGGAAACTCGCCCGCCGGAGACTTGATAAGCAAAGTGAACCCTCTCGTCCTTAGTCAGACGAGTCTTCCTGCAATTGACCGTATTTAGTCAGTCAATTAGTTGACAATGCTTTCGGGGGGACGATGCCATTAGCGGCCTGAATGCCCTTGGATGACTCGGCCTTTCAGGTATGCCATCGCATTAACCTGCGACCGTAAGCGTCTATGCTGGCTATGCTTTAATAATTGACTGATCGGATGGTTCCTACGCAACGCTTTGCTAGAATTTTCGATAAGATAAAATGCCGTTCTAGGAAGCAGGTATTTCAGTTCTTTCAAGCTTTTGAATCAGCGGAAGTCGACGCAAGCACGGGGTTAAACCCGCGTTGCCAAAGGCGTGGGTATCG
>Ga0207071_1008_pt1 | contig 42486 bp, 36 predicted proteins | sample Alteio_BWMinHeat_67_FD_153531 | JGI IMG/M metagenome (GOLD analysis project Ga0207071, IMG submission 153531) | Enriched cells from forest soil in Barre Woods Harvard Forest LTER site, Petersham, Massachusetts, United States -... | ecosystem: Environmental > Terrestrial > Soil > Temperate forest >...
CCACAGCTGCAAATATTTTGGATAGCGCGCCTAAAGTCGTACCTAAGGGTGCTAGTGGACCCGCTTAAATAAAACAGCTAATGCAGTGCTGTCTTGATAGCAGTACTGCTGCGATCACCAAAGGCAGATGCACGTTCAAATCGGCGAGAGCACTGACGACAATAGCATTCAAACCAAAAGCAAACGCCATAATCGATCCAGTAATACCCATGACCCAACCTTGCGAATCTTCATCCACTTGGTTTGAAAATAAAGTTAGAATCGTAGAGTAAGCGACAGCCATAGCAGCAGCAAGAGGTGCTATGAAAAGCCAAACTAAATATTCATTATGTGCAGTGATAATCAAGATAACACCGAGTGCGACGATTAATAAACTCACGATAACACAATTTTTTAATGAAAAACGCTGGGTGCATGGATCGACTAAAATACCTGTGCCAATACCAAAACCAATACCCATGACTCCCATGAATAAACCTGTTCTGAGTGAATTGAAATGATAAATTTTTAATAAGTACATAGAAATAAATGAATAAACCCCGCTCCAGCCTAAAATCATGATCAGGAAAACAATAGAGAGTTCGCGTACTTTTTCATTTTTAAATGCAGAGATAAAAATGTTGATCGCATGCGAGAAGCGCAAATTAATTTTATGGATGTGAGTGAACGTTTCATGAAATAAAAGTTGCAATAAAATTACGTTTAACAATGCAACTGATGCTGCGAAGTAAAACGGTGTTGCAAGACTGAAAGATTTTAATAGATTATGATCAGAAAGCACGCCGCCCGCTAAAGGCCCGAAAATAAAACCGATAGACATCGCAAATAACATCATGCCTAGGTTTCTTGCTTTATGTTCAGGTTCACTAATATCGACAATCGCGGCTTGTGCGATTGCTTGGCTGCCAGCAGTGAATCCTGCAACAATACGTCCTATAATCAATAGCGTAAAACTGTGAGCCAATACAGCAATTGCGGAAAAAAGATAACCCGCAAACGCGCCCCACAAACAAATTAACAGTGATTTTTTACGTCCAATTTGATCGGATAAGTCACCTAAAATAGCAGCGCCGAAAAACCAACAAAACATATAAAGGCCAATCGTTAAGCCAAAAAATATATTACGCAGATTAGGGCTAATTCCTGTCGAAATGAAATGTGCATTGGGATCAATGACCAAGGCATTGAGTAATGGAAAAACTAAACCTAGACCCATGCTATCTATAAATAAGACAAGAAACAGGGGTGCTGCTTCGATAAAAAACTTTTTTTTGTTGCTCATAGGTAATACCTTTTGATTAAAATGTTGTTATATCCACTCGAGAGAAGAATGATTTCCCATTTGCAATGCAACTGGTGGTCCAAACGAAATAGGATAATTCGATTCCCCATGCCCTGCACCTGCTAGATGTAACACAGGAATATTGCAATGTTCAGCAAATATTTTTAATGTATCAGCGACGAAATTACCACCACCAGGCTCTGCGCCGCCAGTGAAATCGCCTAAGATAATTGCTTTTGCCTGGTCAAGTATGCCGGCTTGTTTTAAGTGGCCAAGCATGCGATCTACTTTATAAGCACGTTCACTGGTTTCCTCGATAAATAATATTTTATCAGTAGGATTGATTTGCCAGCGTGTGCCAATACTTGTTTGAATCAAGCTTAAATTGCCACCGATAATCGATGTGGTGATGGTGGAATCATTTTCAGCTAATTTATTTAAAGGTTGTAGAGCATACGTTAGCGTATTTTTCTCTGAGAAAAGCATTTTTTTCAGTGAATTTAATGAGCTCGCTGATACTTGCGATAATGCTGCTTGCCGACCCGACGGCCCGTGAATAGTTTGCCATCCCCATTTCATTTGTAGAAAAATATGTAACGCAGTGATATCACTAAATCCGATAAATAATTTATGTTGTGCAATAGGTTTTAATTTTTCTAAAAGAGGTAATAACCGCGGTGAACCATAACCACCTAGCAAACACCAAACCGCTTTCGAATGGCTATTCGAAAGAGCTGCAGATAATTGATTAAAGCGTTTTTCATCTGAATTTGCACACAAAAGATCGCTGCCAAAAATATCTTCAGGGATATGATACTTTAGTTCCCAGCCTGTCAGAAATGTTTTAAATTTTTCGATGACTTCAGGATGACAGCCTGAAGCGGGTGCAATCACATCCACCGTATCACCTGGTTGTAAAGAAAAATTATTTTTACTCATAAAAATTTATCCCAATTTGACATTACGTCGTCCCGCAGATTAATCGCGGAATCCAGTGTCAAGTCCAATTCATAATGACTTTGCCGCTCTTGCCCGAAGCCATGACTTCAAATGCTGTTTGATACTCATCAATCGAAAATTGGTGAGTGATAATAGGTGAAATATTCAAACCGCTTTGCAGCATGCTAATCATTTTATACCAAGTCTCAAACATTTCGCGACCATAAATCCCTTTGATTTGTAGTCCTTTCATAATAATCTGGTTCCAATCAATTTGCGTATCATTAGGTAAAAAACCTAAGAGTGCCACTTTGCCCGCGTGATTCATGTGTGCCAACATATCGTTAAATGCATGCGGATTACCGGACATTTCTAATCCCACATCAAAACCTTCGCGCATATGTAGCGTGTTCATAGCTTCTGTTAAAGAAGTTCTTTGAATATTCAAAGCAAGCGAGGCTCCCATTTTTTTGGCAAGTTCTAAACGAAATTCATTTACATCGGTAATGACAATATAGCGTGCGCCGGCATGGCGTGCAACTGCTGTTGCCATAATACCTACAGGGCCTGCACCTGTGATTAATACATCTTCGCCAACTAAATCATAAGAAAGCGCTGTATGCGCTGCATTACCAAATGGATCTAGAATAGAAGCTTGTTCATCACTAATATTTTCAGGCAGAGGATAAGCATTCGCTGCAGGAATAGCAAGATATTCAGCAAAACAACCCGTGCGAGTGACACCTACACTGATATTCACGCGGCACAAATGTCTACGACCTGCGCGACAGTTGCGACAAAAACCACAAGCAATATGTCCTTCACCCGACACCCGATCACCTATTTTAAAACCTTGTACTTCTTGTCCCATTCCTACAATTTCGCCCGCAAATTCGTGACCGATAGTTAAAGGTGTATGGATAGTTTTTTGTGCCCAAGCATCCCATAAATAAATATGAATGTCTGTACCGCAGATAGCGGTTTTTTTGATTTTGACTAAGACATCATTGGGTCCGATTTCAGGTTCGGGAACATCCGTCATCCAGATACCGCGTTCTGGACTTTGTTTAACTAACGCTTTCATGAATCACTCCTAGTTTTTTACCAACTTTTGCAAATGCTGTGATTGCTTTGTCTAAATGTTGTTTCTCGTGTGCCGCTGACATTTGTGTGCGAATTCGTGCTTGTTGCATAGGTACAACAGGATAAGAAAAACCAATTACATAAATGCCTTCTTGTAATAAAGCATCAGCCATGTCTTTTGCCAGTTTCGCATCGCCTAACATGACGGGGATGATAGGATGCTCGCCTGGTATTAAATTAAAACCTTGTTTTTCCATGCCAGCACGAAAATATTTGCTATTGGTATGTAATTTTTCTATGAGATCGTGATTTTTTTCTAACATGTCTAATACGTGAATCGAAGTTGCTGCAATAACGGGCGCAAGCGTATTCGAAAAAAGATAAGGGCGTGAACGTTGACGTAACCATTCAATGATTGGTTTGCGTCCGCTAGCATAACCACCGGATGCACCACCTAATGCTTTGCCTAAAGTGCCGGTGATAATATCAATGCGTTTCATGACGTTGCAATATTCGTGTGTGCCGCGGCCATTTTTTCCCATAAATCCTACGGCATGCGAATCATCGACCATGACCATGGCATTATATTTGTCAGCAAGATCACAAATCGTTTTGAGGTTTGCAATAATACCATCCATAGAAAAAACACCATCGGTAGCGATGAGTTTATAACGGCAGTTTGCTGCCGCTTTTAATTTTTCTTCTAAATCATTCATGTCATTATTGTTGTAACGAAAGCGTTGTGCTTTGCAAAGTCGTATGCCATCAATAATACTAGCATGATTTAACGCATCACTGATAATGGCATCTTGGTCACTTAATAAAGTTTCAAATAAGCCGCCATTGGCATCGAAACAGGAAGAATATAAAATCGTATCTTCTGTTCCTAAGAAATGACTCAAACGTTCTTCCAATTCCTTATGAACAGTTTGCGTGCCACAAATAAAACGCACGGAAGATACACCGAATCCATATTTTTCCAGCGCTTTTTTACCTGCTTCGATTAATTCGGGATGATTTGCTAAGCCTAAATAATTGTTCGCGCAAAAATTTAAAACTTCTTGGCCTGTGGTGACTTTAATCACAGCGCTTTGTTGGGAAGTGATAATGCGTTCTGCTTTAAATAAACCTGATTTTTTTAAATTTTCAGTTTCATTGTCTAAGTAATCAAGAAAAGATGTTGTCATGTGATTCTCCAATTCGTATACATAAATATTCTTTCTTAAGCAGGAGATCCCCGCTAAAAGCATGCGGGGATGACGTCCATGTGCCTCGCGGGGGCGTAGGTAAAAAACATTGTTTTTATCTTCGCCCCCGCGAGGGGCGCCTCGTCATCCCCGCATGCTTTTAGCGGGGATCTCCTGCGTAGCACACGTTAAAAAGCGTGTATTAAAACACTTTGCAACTTCGTAACTCTTTTGCCGTCAACAAAAACACCCCGCCATCACTACGTTCAAAGTCCAGCCACGTAAACGGTATTTCCGGAAAACGTTCCGTCAACGCGATTTCACTATTACCTACCTCTACCACTAAAATACCTTGAGGGCTTAAGTATTGGGAAGCTTGTTGCAAAATAGTAATAACACAATCTAAACCTTTTTTGCCGGCAGCGAGTGCAATTGCAGGCTCGTGTAAATATTCTTTAGGTAAAGCAGCCATGTCTTCTGTGTCTACATAGGGTGGATTGCTAATAATGATATCGTATTCTTTTTTAGGAAGTGTTGAAAATAAATCAGAGTGTAATAGATGAACTTGATCTTCTATATGGTGACGCAGTAGATTAATTTTAGCGACAGCCAATGCTTCTTCTGAAATATCACTGGCATCTACACTAGCATCCGGAAATGCTTTAGCACATGCAACAGCAATACAGCCTGAGCCCGTACATAAATCTAAAATATTAAAAATTTTCTCGGGATCTACCCAAGGTTCAAAATGTTTTTCAATTAATTCAATCAAGGATGAGCGAGGAATTAATACTCTTTCATCAACGTAAAAAGGTAAGCCTGCAAACCAAGCTTCATGAGTGAGATAAGGGACTGGAATGCGGTCATGCAAACGTTTTTGTATCATTTGCTGAAGTTGTTTGGCTTCACTGGCAGTGAGGCGTGCATCTAAGACAGATCGGTCAATATTTATCGGCAAATGCAAGGTGTGTAAAATTAATGCCACCGCATCGTCCCAGGCATTGTCTGTGCCGTGGCCAAAATGCAGGCCGGCTTCGTTAAAGCGGCTGGTTGCCCAGCGTAAGTAGTCGCGTAGCGTATGGAGTTCAGCGATTTCGGACATAGTGGCAGCTCCTTACTATATACAAGAGTGTGCGTTAGTATATCTTGTTCTGTGACTAATGTATAATTTGCTGCAACAGCGCGCTTACAGCGCTTAAAAAGAATTTTGCATTTTGACCCAGGGTTATGGCGCAAAAAACGCGCCTAAACCCTGGGCTATAAAATCAGACCTTTGGTCTGAAAATTAGAGGAATCCATGCCAGGCCCAGTGATTTTAGATTTACCCGGGATAGAAGTCAGTCCGGAAGACAAGGAAATCTTGCAACATCCGTTGGTCGGCGGCGTGATTTTATTTGCGCGTAATTATGAATCACCTACACAAATAGAATTTCTTTGTAAAAAAATCCGTGAATCACGTCAAACACCTTTGCTCATTGCAGTGGATCAAGAGGGTGGTCGAGTGCAACGTTTTCGCGAAGGAATGACGGTGTTGCCGGCGATGGGTGCGATTGGTTCACTTTTTGAAAAAAATTCTGCTATGGCATTAGAACATGCGGAAACTTGTGGATGGTTAATGGCGGCGGAAATATTAGCATTAGGTATCGATTTAAGTTTTGCGCCTGTGTTGGATTTAAATAAACAAAAAAATAAAGTTGTAGCCGATAGATCATTTCACCGTAATGCCGATATTGTTATTCAATTAGCGCGCAAATTTATTGCGGGTATGCGTGAAGTCGGTATGGCTGCAACAGGTAAACATTTTCCAGGGCATGGCGATGTGGTAGATGATTCGCATGAACGGCTACCTATTGACCAACGTGATTTTGTTGATATTGTAAAAGAAGATTTAAAACCTTTTTCCCTGTTGATTCAAGAAGGTATTAATGCGATCATGCCAGCACATATTCTTTTTCCCAAAGTCGATGCAGAAAAACCTGTTGGATTTTCGCATTATTGGTTGCAAGATGTTTTGCGTAAACAATTAGGGTTTTTAGGCACAATTTTTAGTGATGATTTGAATATGATAGGTGCAGGTTCTGATGATAATTATCATCAACGTGCGGCGGCTGCAATTGACGCGGGATGCGATTTTGCGTTGATTTGTAATAATCGCAAAGCAGCGTTGCAAATTTTAGATCGTTATCAAGGCAGTGTGAAAGTGGGCGATCAAAAATTTAAATCGTTGCAAGGGAAATTTTCGCATAACTATACTGCGCTTAAGCAATCGCGAGTGTGGCGTGAAAAAAATAATCTTTTTTTAAAAATACAGGAACAATTATGAGTACCGATGTTAACAAGCTTTTAAAAACAGCAGATTGTCTTCACGATTTGCCAGCAATCGAAAAAGCCCTAGATAAAATGGCAAAAGAAATCACTGAAAAATTACATGATAAAAATCCGTTGGTATTGTGTGTGATGTTAGGCGCATTAATTCCAGCGGGTTATTTATTGCCGCGCTTGAATTTTCCGTTAGAAATGGATTATTTGCACGCGACTCGTTATCGCGGGGCAACACGCGGCGGCGATTTACATTGGTTGGTGGAACCAAGACAATCTTTGAAAGATCGTACAGTGCTCGTGATTGATGATGTTATGGATGGCGGTTTGACTCTGTCTTCTATTATTGATTATTGCAAACAAAATGAAGCCAAAAAAGTGTATACCGCAGTCATGGTTAATAAAATCCGTAGACGTGAACCTGGTGTAGAGTTTGAGCCAGACTTTATTGGTTTGGAAACAGAAGATCGTTATTTGTTTGGTTTTGGTTTAGATTACGAAGAGTATTTGCGAAATGCACCAGGAATTTATGCGGTGGGGGAGAGTTAAAATTTTAAAGAAAAAACTTTAAGGACAAACTATGAAGAGATACCATTTTTTCCAAGCATTTTACTTGTCATTCTACTCCCGCGATTTCTACCGCGATGTTGCTAAAAATTGGGGTGCAGAAGTTGTTTTATATCTACTGACTTTTTTATTCGGCTGTTGGTTATTGGCGTCGGTTCCTATCCAAAGAAATATTGGCGAACTCTATCGAGTATTAACAACGCATATTTTTTCCCAACTACCTGCAGAGATTATTATTGAAAAAGGCGCTATAGAAACCACCGAGCATAGGCCTTATTTGATTAATGAACCATCAAGCAAAAAAGTTATTGCTATTATCGATATATCCGGAAAATATCATAATCTAGATCAAGCAAAAACAGATTTGCTAATCACAAAATCAGAAATTATTTATCGTGATCACGATAGTCAAGTGCAAGTCAAAAAAGTATCGCCTGACTGGAATTATCATATTAAATCGGCAGAACTTCCAACAATACTGAAAGCGCCAGTCAATTTTGCATGGCTGATATTATTGCCTTTCTTGTTAGGCATTTCGTTTGCTTATCGCTTGATACAAGCGGTTATTTATGCCGTGTTTGGCAAAGTGTTTGCAGTATTAATGCAAATCTCTATTAGTTATACCAATGTATTCAAGTTAGCGGTAATGACCCTGACGCCATCTATATTGCTGGGAACGCTGTGTGATTTTTTTAGCGTACATATTCCGCATCTTTGGTTATCTTATTTTATGATATCGATGGGATATTTGATTTACGCGGTCAATGCGAACCGAGAATAACACATGTTCGTTAAAAAGAGTGGGCTCATCGGTTATCTGCTGGCATTAACACTGGTATTTTTTCTGTTTGAGATGTCTATTGTTTTTTTGGCAAGTGATTTTTATCTAGGTGATTTTCAGTTAATCGCGCATCGTTTGCAAATTCCCCGGGCAGTTTATCCGGAGATTTTTTATTTTGTTGTGTTGCAGCTAGTCTTACATGGCTTATTTGTTATTTGTGTATGGAGTTTGACGCGACTTACAGCAAATGCTTTATCATTATCATGGCCTAAAACGCAAACGTTAGGATTTTATTTGTGGGGCGTAGGTATTTTAATTTTTTTATTGGTTAATCAATGGTTGTATCCTAATTCAAAATTTGCGCTTTTTACTGAATTATTTTTCTCGCCGTTGCTCTGTCAAATTTTGTTATCGGCGCTATTAGTGTTGATGGCTGTGGTTTTTTTGTTGTCGTTTCATGGAGTGTTGAAGTTATTTCCAAAAACAGTCATGTCAATGTTAGCAACAATTGTTTGTGCTTGTCTATTTTTTCATAGTAAAGAAAAAATCATACCGATTGTGACACATGATGCGGCTACTGTCGAAAAACCCAATATTATTTTGATTGGCATAGATGCATTGCGACCCGATTACTTAAGTTTTTTTGGCAATGCTGAGAAGACTCAATATATTGATGATTTTTTAAAAAATGCAACAGTGTTCGCAGATGCATTAACACCTATAGCGCGCACGTTTCCAGCTTGGACTAGTATCTTAACAGGCGAGTATCCAAAACAAAGTGGCATACGCTTTGATCTTGCAGATACTGCAGAGACAAATTTGCATGATGTATTACCCAAATTATTGCGTGCAGAAGGTTATCAAACTATTTTTGCAACAGATGAAACACGGTTTAGTAATATTGATCAAGCGTTTGGTTTTGATCAAGTAATTTCACCACCTGTGGGCGTGAATGATTTCTTGTTGGGATCGTTTAACGATTTTATTTTTTCAAATGTGTGGGTGAATACTATTGTGGGCAAATGGTTGTTGCCATACAGTTATGGTAATCGTCCTGCGGTAGCAACTTATAATCCCGATATGTTTTTGCAATTATTAAAACCTTTGTTGTCAAAGCCGCGAAATAAACCTTTGTTTTTAGCTGTACATTTTTGTTTGCCACACTTTCCTTATATCTGGGGTACGGCAGCAGAAAAGCACAGCACGCGCGAAAATTATCATGCTGCCGTGTTGCGTGCAGACCAGCAATTGGGTGATTTTATTGCGATGCTGACACGTTATCGTTTATTGGAGCACAGTGTCGTTGTGCTATTATCAGATCATGGCGAAGCGTTGGAATTGTCAGGGGATAGGGCAACTGATGCAGATTTATTTGTGCCCGGCTTGCATAATCCTAAAAAAATCATTCCGCGTTTTTATGCAAAAAGTGTTGATTCCGAATCAGTAAATCAATCAGCAGGTCATGGCAATGATATTTTAGGGTTAACACAGTATCATATTGTTTTTGCTTTCCGTGCTTATGGGATTAAACCGAATCAAATTAAACAAGTGCCTGATGTGGTTTCTCTATTGGATGTGAAGCCTACCATAATACAGCTATTGCATATGCCAACATTGAAAGGTGATGGGCATACGTTGAATCATCAGATTTGGCAGAATGTAACACTTAGACAAATAGAGCAAGATTTTTATACAGAAACGGATTTTTCTCCTGTCGCAGTTCATACTGTGCATCCAGAGATGCGTGCTGTTTTATTTCAAGGCATTGATTATTATCGTATCGATCCTATCACAACACGGATCTATGTGAAAAAACAAATGGGGCAAGTTATTATTTCTAGTAAACAGTATGCGGATTTTTACGGACACTGGGTATTGGCGTTGTACCCGCAGGATAGCAAGATTATGATGCCGATTTTGATAAATTTACAGACGGGACATTGGACGAATGATTTACGCATACCGTTTGCTGAGCAATCTCCAGCGAAACGAATGCTGATGCATATGAGGAAATTTTTTGGCAAAGACATTTTTATTGTAGAAAACGTTGGCTAGATCCGTCATTTTTTCCTAACTTGTGCACAGATTCAAAACATGCCACATATTAGTCCGTATTATTTATTGTCGATTCGTCATTTTTCTGTGCATATTCATAACTCATTGAAAAATATACCGTATTTACACGTGTTCATTTTGTGACATTTTCACAAAATCCTTTTGTGAATACTCTTCAAGGTAGTTTTAACAGGCTTAATCACAGAGTTACCCACAGAAACTGTTAATAACTTAGGGAGATGACTAGGGGGCTAAGTAAAAACCCTAGGCGTTGAGTAAAAGCATACATTCCCCTATACTAATACTATATATACACGGAAGTTTTCTAAGGAGAAACAATGATCAGCATTCTTGTGCTGCTGGCGGCCGCGCTTGCTTTCGCTTATTTTCAATCCCCTGTTATTGTGTGGACTGTAGGTTTTGGTATTGTGCTTCTTGCTGTTAGTATTTTTGGCAATGCGGGTGCAGTTGCCTTGGGAATTTTCTGGTTAGTTTTTATTGCTGCTGCTGTATTTGTTTACAAAAAAGATCTCAGGCAACAATATTTTCTTAAACCCTTACTCAATAAATTAGGCAATGCATTGCCCACTATCAGTGACACTGAACGTGAAGCTATTGAGGCCGGTGATGTTTGGTGGGAAAGAGATTTATTTTCCGGCCAACCCGATTGGCAAAAATTATTAGCCATGCCTAAACCACAATTATCCGCGGAAGAAGAAAACTTTTTAAAAAACCAAGTCGAACATCTTTGTCAAATGATTGATGATTGGCAAGTGATGCAAAAAGATCATAATCTTCCTGTAGAGGTTTGGGAATATCTTAAGACAGAAAAATTTTTCGGCATGATTATTCCCAAAGAGTATGGTGGCTTAGGTTTTTCTGCGTTGGCGCATTCTACGATTATTTCCAAAATTGGTTCGCGCAGTGTGAGTGCAGCTGTGACTGCAATGGTCCCTAATTCATTAGGTCCCGCAGAATTATTATTGCACTATGGCACAGATGAACAAAAAAATTATTATTTACCACGTTTAGCAATCGGTAAAGAAATTCCCTGTTTTGCTTTAACTGCGCCTGAAGCGGGAAGTGATGCAGGTGCTATTATGGATTTTGGTATTGTTTGTCGTGGTATGTATCAAGGTAAAGAAGTGTTAGGCATGCGTTTAACCTGGGACAAACGTTATATCACCTTAGCACCGGTTGCAACAGTTTTAGGTTTGGCATTTCGTTTGTACGATCCCGATCATTTACTAGGTCAAGAAGAAGATTTAGGCATTACGCTTTGTTTAGTGCCAACGAATCATCCTGGTGTTGAAATTGGTCGTAGACATTTACCATTAATGCTTGCTTTTATGAATGGACCTACGCAAGGCAAAGATGTTTTTGTGCCAATTGAATGGATTATCGGTGGTGTTTCTCGTCGTGGCCAAGGTTGGAAAATGTTAATGGAATGTTTAGCAGTAGGCCGTTCTATTTCTTTGCCTGCATTGAGTACGACTTGCGGCAAACTCGCATTTTTATCGACAGGTGCTTATGCGCGCTTGCGTAAACAATTTAATGTACCCATTGCTAATTTTGAAGGCGTAGAAGAAGCCTTAAGCACGGTCGCAGGTTATACCTATTTATTAGAATCTTGTCGCACCTTTACTGCAGGTGCTGTTGATATGGCAGTGCGTCCTTCCACAGCATCTGCAATTGCAAAATATCATATGACAGAAATGGCACGTAAAATTGTTTCAGCAGCCATGGATGTCGAAGGTGGTCATGGTATCCAAATGGGGCCAAGAAATTATTTAGCTAATGCTTATCTTGCAATTCCTGTGAGTATTACTGTTGAAGGCGCTAATATTTTAACGCGCAGTTTAATTATTTTTGGTCAGGGCGCTGTGCGTTGTCATCCGTTTATTTTAGAAGAGATTGCTGCATTATCACTTCCTGAGGGTAATGAAAAATTACAACGCATAGATACCTTACTATTGACACATATGGGTTATTTGCTAAGAAATTTTTCTCGTACTCTTTGCTCAGGTCTAACAGGCGGATTTTTATTATTTTCTTCTGTGCATGGCACATTGGCGCGTTATTATCGACAGTTGACTCGTATGAGTTCGGCGCTCGCATTTTTGTCAGATGTTAGTATGATTCTTTTGGGCGGTAATTTGAAACGCAAAGAACATGTATCTGCGCGATTAGGAGATATTTTAAGCCAACTTTATTTAGCTTCCTCTGTGTTGAAATATTTTCATGATCATGGTGAAGAAAAATCAGATATTCAATATGTACATTGGTGTGTCACGCAATGTTTGTATCAAATACAAGTTGCTATTGATGAATTACTGGATAATTATCCGCCGCGTTGGTTGGGAAAAATTTTGCGTTTTATTGTTTTCCCTTGGGGAATTGCATATCATAAACCGCGTGATATGTTGAATCATCAGTTAGTCAAAAATATGATTACGTCATCGGATTTTCGCCAACAAGTGCTTCATGATTTTTATCTTAGCCCAGATCAACATGATCCTATTCATCAGTTACAAACAGCATTGGCGCAAGTAGAAGTGATAGAACCAATCTGGAAAAAATATCAACAAGCAATACGTCAAGGACATGTCAATATGGCAACTACTTTTGATGAGCGTGTTGCATCTGCGGTGCGTGCAAGTATGTTAACAGCAGAAGAAGCGAATACTTTGCGCGAATTTAATCGTTTACATAAAGATATTATTCAAGTGAATGAGTTTTCATTTGATTTTAGTAAGATAGAAGCTTAATTAAAAGGAAATTGTATGGATGTTTATATTGTTGATGGTGCGCGTACGCCGTTTTTAAAAGCGCGTGCTAAACCAGGTCCGTTTGCAGCGGCAGATCTTGCGGTAATGGCGGGTAGGGCGTTATTAACAAGGCAACCTTTTTTACCTAGTGATTTGGGTGAGGTGATATTAGGTTGTGTGATGCCTAGTGCAGATGAAGCGAATATTGCACGCATTGTTGCTTTGCGTTTAGGTTGTGGTAAAGCCATGCCTGCATGGACAGTACAACGAAATTGTGCATCAGGTATGCAATCTATCGATAGTGCAGTCAAAGATATTATGCTAGGTCGTCATGATTTAGTATTAGCGGGTGGTACGGAAGCCATGAGTCATGCACCTTTATTATTTAATCAAGCCATGACAAATTGGATTGGAAGTTTCTCTAGTGCAAAAACAATGGGCGCCAAAGCAAAAGTTATGCTGCAGTTTCGACCTTATTTCTTTGCACCAGTGATTGCTTTACTGAAAGGTCTTAGTGATCCTACCGTGAATTTATCGATGGGGAAGACAGCAGAAATTGTTGCTTATCGTTTTGGTATTACACGTGAACAAATGGATGAATTTGCTTTGCGTAGCCATCAGCAGGTGATTGAGGCGCAGGATAAACATTATTTTGCTGATGTGGTTCCTATTTTTTCTAATCAAGGAGAGTGTTTTGCGGCAGATGATGGTGTGCGCCGCGATACCACATTAGAAAAATTAGCTGCGTTAAAACCTTATTTCGATAAAAAATTTGGTAGTGTGACGGCGGGAAATAGTTCGCAAATAACAGATGGCGCAGCGGTGTTATTGCTTGCCAATAAGGATGCGATTAAAAAATATAAATTGCCAGTGCTTGCTCGTATTATTGATACGCAATGGGCAGGCGTAGATCCTGCGGAAATGGGATTAGGCCCTGTGTATGCATCTACAAAATTATTGCAGCGTCAGAAAATGGGTTTGAGTGATATTGATTTTTGGGAAATCAATGAAGCATTTGCGGCGACAGTGCTGGGTTGCATAGCTGCATGGCAGAGTGATGAATATTGCCGCGAGTTTTTAGGGTTGAATAAAGCGTTTGGTACATTAAATATTAATCAATTAAATGTAGATGGCGGTGCAATTGCATTGGGTCATCCGGTAGGCGCTAGCGGTGCGCGTATTGTATTGCGCTTGGTGAATATTTTAAAACGCAAAAAAGCCAAACGCGGCATGGCGACAATTTGTATCGGCGGCGGGCAAGGTGGCGCTATGTTAATCGAAAATGTATCAGAGGTGTAACTATGTATAAGCATTGGCATTTAAATAAAGATAGCGATAATATTTTATGGTTGGCATTCGACAGACAGGATGCGGATGTCAATACGATTAATCAAGAAGTGATGACAGAATTTTCTGTTATTTTAGATCAAATAAAAAATAGTAATGAATATTCTGGTGTCATTATTTCCTCGGCAAAACAAACAGGATTTATCGCAGGTGCAGATGTTTCGCAATTTAAGCAATTTAAAACGATTGAACAAGCAATTACAATGGTCACTGAAGGCCAAGCGGTTTTTAATAAGTTAGCGGGATTAAAAATTCCGACGGTTGCAATGATTGATGGTTTTTGTTTAGGCGGTGGCTTGGAATTAGCATTGGCTTGTCGTTATCGTATTGCTGAGGAAGGTGTTAAGACACGTTTAGGCCTTCCTGAGGTTAAGCTGGGCATTCAACCCGGTTGGGGTGGTTCAGTGCGATTGCCGCGATTGATTGGCGGTGTGCAAGCGTTAAGTTTAATTATGGCTGGACAGTTGGTTAGTAGCAAAACCGCTGAAAAAATGGGTTTTGTCGATGTGACAGTACCTAAGCGACATTTGGCACGTGCTGCAAAATCGTATGTTTTAACAAAACCAAAACCCCATACAGCCAGTATTACACAATCATTATCAAATTCAACATTAGGTCGTTTTATTTTAGCTCCATTTATTCGTAAGCAATTACGCAGCAAAGCTAATCCTTTGCATTATCCCGCACCATTTGCTGTTTTAGATAATTGGCAATACGTTGGTGTTCTGAATGATCGTGCATTTCAAGTAGAAGCAAAAAGTTGCGGTAAATTATTTTTTAGTGATACATGCCAGAATTTAGTGCGTGTATTTTATTTGCAAAATCAATTAAAAAGTTTAGGTAAAGAAGTGCAATTTGCTCCGCAACATATCCATGTCGTCGGCGCAGGAACGATGGGTGGGGATATTGCTGCTTGGTGCGCATTGCAAGGTATGCGAGTCACTTTACAAGATCGAGAAGAAAAATTACTCACGCCAGCAATTAAACGTGCTTATCAATTATTTAAAGATAAATTAAAAGAAAATTATTTAGTGCAGAAAGCGATGGATAGATTACAGCCGGATGTAGCAGGTGATGGTATTTTTCATGCTGATATCATTGTTGAAGCTATTTTTGAAGATTTATCTGCTAAACAAACGTTATTTAAATCATTAGAAGAGAAAGCAAAACCAGAAGCAATCTTTGCGACCAATACGTCTAGTATTTTGCTTGATGATATTAATAAAGTTTTGCAAAATCCCGGCCGTTTAGTAGGTATTCACTTTTTCAATCCTGTTGCAAAAATGATGTTAGTAGAAGTCGTGAAGGGTGAGCGTACGGATGCTGCTGTGTATGATAAAGCATTGGCTTTCGCGCGTAAGATTGATCGTTTGCCTTTGCCTGTTAAAAGCAGTCCTGGATTTTTAGTAAATCGTATTTTAATGCCGTATTTATTAGAAAGCATGGTGATGTTAGAAGAGGGCATTCCTGCAACTGTGATTGATAAAGCAATGTTGGCATTTGGTATGCCTATGGGACCTATCACTTTAGCGGATACAGTTGGTTTGGATGTTTGCTTGTCAGTGGCTAATTATTTAGGGAAATATTTAAAAACGTCTACGCCTAAGCGTTTAGCAGATATGGTCGCTAAAGGTTATTTAGGGAAAAAATCTGGCCAAGGTTTTTATCAATATAAACAAGGTAAGCAAATTAAAATTCCAGCGCCACATTATGATAAACCATTGGAAACTATTTCTGATCGTTTAGTGGGATGCATGATCAAAGAATCTTTTGCTTGTTTACGTGAAGGTGTTGTTGCTAGCGGTGATTTGTTAGATGCCGGTATGATCTTTGGCACTGGATTTGCTCCTTTCCGCGGCGGTCCTATTCATTATGCCAAAAGCCATGGTGTTGCGATTCCCTTTTTAGAGGGCGAAAAGGTTGGGTCATCCTGAACTGCTGAAAAAGGGGGATCAAAGGGGGATTTATCAAACTACAAATATTTTTTTTGCCCAATCTCTCGCCTTAACTTTTAATGCCGCTTCATCCAACGTCATCAACTCCCGATTTTTCAACAACCGTTTCCCTCTGCACCAAACATCAGTGACTTGATGTCTTCCCGCTGCATAAACAATTTGTGAGGCGGGATGATATACTGGCAACGTTTCTATTTCATCTAAATGTATAGCAATGATATCTGCAGATTTACCTACACTCAAAGAACCTGTCAAATGATCAATCCCCAAGGCTTTCGCGCCATTCAACGTCGCATGTTTTAAAATTTCTTTTGCAGGTAAACTTTCCGGATTGCCATTGCTGAGTTTCGCTAAAAAAGCCGCTGTGCGCATTTCACCAATCATGTTTAAGTCATTATTGCTGGCTGCACCATCGGTACCTAAAGCAATATTAATCCCATGATTTTTAAATTTAATCACAGGACAAATACCACTAGCTAGTTTCATGTTAGACTCGGGACAATTGACTACACTGGCATGGCTCGCAGCCACAATCGCTAAATCTTCTTCATTAATATCAGTCATGTGAATGGCAATCAGTCTTGATGTCATCAATCCTAATTGTTGTAAGCGTTGAATAGGGCGCATTTTATATTGCGTCAATGATTGTGCGATTTCATCGCGCGTTTCATGCAAGTGTAAATTAATTTTAAGATCATATTTTTCTGCAATATCTTTGACAGTCAATAAATTTTTATCGCATACGGTATAGGGAGCGTGAGGTGCGAGAGTTGCTTTTACTAAATCGTGATTTTTATATTTTTCAAAAAATTCCATGCCCAAAGCAAAATATTCTTCGCTAGTAGCAGCCCACGCTGTGGGAAAATCAATGACGGTCATACCAATATGTGCTCGCATGCCGGCAATATCTACTGCCTCTGCCGTCGCAATAGGGAAAAAATACATATCATTAAAACAAGTAGTACCGCTGCGAATCATTTCAGCCATGGCAAAGAGCGAAGCATCATAAACAAATTCATGGCTCACCCATTTTTTTTCTGCTGGCCAGATATGATTATTTAACCAATCCATTAATGCCAAATCGTCAGCAAGTCCGCGAAAATAATTCATCGCCAGATGAGTATGCGCATTAATCAATCCTGGCATAATCGCATGTCCCGGAAAGTTTTCTGTGTGAGTTGCAGTATAATTTTTTTGTGCTTCATGAGTGGGGAGAATGGCCATGATTTTTTTATCATTAACTACTAACGAGTGATTTTCCAATATTTTATTTTCTTCTTCACAAGTAATCAGCCAACGCGCGTGGATAAGTGTATCTACTGTTTTCATACAATGTCCTTAGATTGAAATTTGCTGAGAATTTTATCAGTTATCTACTCCTAGGTATAGGTAGTGTTTCTTTTCCGCCATGGTATTTTTGCAGCATTTTTATACATTTTGCCCAACCGGACATTAATGCGGACATTATTCAGGGCATAAACGTTGAATTTTCAAATAAATAGTCATATAATCAATAAGATGAGAAATAAAAAATCGGACATAAAATCGGACATTTCCCAAGCGGTACCAGGGTCTGAAACCCTATCTGCCATGGAGCCCCTGTTACTTTCAGAAGGTTCGCCTCATAGAAAGGAATTAACAGATCTAGCTGCTGAATTAATAGCTAAATCAGCAGGATTTAGACGCAGCTTGCCACTCGCGATACAATCGTCTTTGGCAGAGATGGTACGGGCAATGAATTGCTATTACAGTAATTTGATTGAAGGACATGATACGCATCCTATTGCAATCGAACGAGCATTGCAGAATAACTACAGTACTGATCCCAGAAAACGTGATTTACAATTAGAAGCAAGAGCACATATTACGGTACAACAATGGATTGATTGCGCCAGTATTAAAAAAAACGTATTTTCTTCCAGTGTGCTTTGTGAAATTCACCGTCGTTTTTGCAGTTTATTACCGGATGATTTATTATGGGTGGAAAATCCTGATACCAAAGAAAAAATGCGCGTGTTTCCGGGCGAATTACGGCAGAATGATGTTATCGTAGGTCAACACATTGCCGTAAGTCCAAAAGCGCTTCCCAATTTTCTTTCACGTTTTGAATCTGCTTATAGTCAGCTAGGGAAAGTAGAAACAATACTTGCTTTGGCAGCTGCGCATCATCGCTTCTTGTGGATTCATCCTTTTTTGGATGGTAATGGTCGTGTTGCACGATTAATGTCTCATGCAACATTACTCGATGTATTAGATACTGGTGGAATATGGTCTATTGCACGTGGTCTTGCGCGTAATGTAGCGACCTATAAAGCGCATCTTGCTAATTGTGATTTGCCGCGTAGAAATGATTTGGATGGGCGAGGAAATTTAAGCGAAGAAGCGCTTGTCAGTTTTACGCGGTTTTTTCTGGAAACATGTATTGATCAAATCCGGTTTATGGAAAATTTGATGCAACCTGATCTTTTGCGCACACGGATTTTATTATGGGCGAAAGAAGAAATTCAGTTAGGAAAAATACCGCCGCAATCTATTCAAATTCTTGAAGCTATTTTATATCGTGGTGAAGTGTCAAGAAATGAAATGTCCAGTATACTTAATGTGGGAGAACGCCATACTCGCAGACTGACCGCTGCATTAATAGAGAAGGGAATCCTGACTTCTGATTCGCCCAAATCACCGCTAAAGTTGGCATTTCCCGCCACTCTTGCTAGTCGCTGGATGCCAGGATTGTTTCCTGCTAGTGACATAGAGTGAGTTTTTCTTGCGAAACTCAATCCATTATTGCTTGAGAAAAATCTCATCCTAAAGAAATGGGAGCATGGTCAAAAGAATCGAGTTAGAAAACTAACGTCTATAGTGGCTTTGTTATTTATTATTTTTTCGTAGCTGAAGTCGATGTTAAAGATTTGGAGAAAGCTTCGAGCTTTTTGGCAAGTTCGGAGTTTTTTTCGGTAAGAATTTTAATTTCTTTTGGGGTAAAGTCATTTTGGAGATTCATTTTCCCATGCATAGTATAGGTTTCAATGACTTTTAAAGCAGCGTTAATTTTATCTTCCATAGAGTAAGCTAATGGATTGAGAGTTTTACCTTCTTTTAAGCGAGTTATCGCATACTCAACAAGAGGTTGTACTTTTGGGTCTACTGATCCTTTTAATTTTTGCAAGTTAGGTAGAATAACTGCTTGATCTAATTTTTGCGTAATTTGTGATTGGCACGTTTCAATGAGGTCAAGAAGCTTTCGTCGTAAGTCTATTGCTGGGCGGTTTGAAGAATGTATAATGGTGACGGCTGGCTGTTGTTTTTTATCTTTATCTGTTAGCGCTGGATAAGTGCGCTGTGAAAATTTGGGATTTAGCATAGGATCAGTTTTTCCATATGCTTTCGTCCATAGAATGTCAGAGATAGTAACAGGATTGCTTTTGCTCCAGACTAAATTATCTTCCACCACATGTATATCGTTTGGTTCGTGTTTGACTCTTATTAATAAACCACAGCCTTTGTGATTAACCAAGTTTGGTGCTTGTCTGGCAGAAAATTCAATAGCTTCTTCAAATTTTTTAAATGCAATAAAATCTTTTCCAAGCGTATGTAAATATGTTTCATAAGTTTCTTTGGTCAGATAAAAATTTAACGATTTAACCATTAGATTAAGTGTATTCTCAGATTCTATATCAAATTTATTATCTAGAGGCGCATGAAAAGGTTTTAAACAATAAATATAGATGTCATCAAGTGAATCGGGCCCTGAATTTTTAGATTTTTTTTGTTGCTCTTGTGCGTTATTCCTTGCTTGTTCCCAGGCCTTTCCCGCGGCTCTAATATTATTGAATAGAGAATTAAATAACTCATCATCTGCATAAGTTTTATATGAATGGTAACTTGCCGCTGAAGCCGATTGTGTAGGCGCATCAAGATCTTCTGCTAATGGGTTTTCATCGTAGCGTTTTCTTTTTTCGGGATTAGATAGAATTTCATATGCTCTTTGAAGATCTTTCATTTTCTCGTTAGCTTTTTCTTCGTTCCCTGGATTTCGATCGGGATGATGTTGTAAAGCTTCTTTTCGATAGGATTTTTTTATGTCATCAAGAGTTGCTGATTTCTCGATGCCTAATATTTCATAGAGAGTTTGCGCTACAGCTTTGTGATCAGGGGATGGCATGATGAATATTCTCGCTACATATTGGTATTTATTATAAAACATTATATAGAATAATGCAATTTTTTAACCCTTAGAAAGGGGTTTTCTTGTGGAGTATTGTAGGTTTCTTAATGGTTCCTTAAGGTTTCCTAACGTATAATAGAAATTCTATTTTCGTGGATAAAAACAGGTTATAAGAATATGTCAACTAGTCATAGTGCAGCGTTAGCAAACACAGTTTCGACACCATTAGCAACTTTAAAAAAGAAGGATCAAATTGTGATTGATTTGGTGGTAAAAAAGGATGGTAGTTGTCAACTAAGACTCTCGAAAATTACTATGACCATGTATGGAGAGACGTCCACCCAACTGGGTGAATGTAAAATAAGCGACAGAAATGCGATAGATCAACTACTGCAGAGTAAGCTTTCAAACGAAACACAAATAAAAAGGCTTAATATTTCAATGTCTTTTCTGGATAAAGAAATCGATAAAAATTTACAATATGCCATAGAGAAATGTTTTGCGTTTCTTCAAGAGAGCTCATCGCCGGATAAAATTTTACAAATACTGTTTCCTAGAAGAAATGATTTTCTTAGCGAAAAATTAACTGAAATGTGTAAGAATAAATCTTCTTTAATCCTATCTGATTTTAGATTGTATTTATTTGATTCTAAAGATATATTTTTATGGCGCAATTTTTTATCATCGATTAAGGTAAATAAAGCCATTATTTCTGCTGCTTCTGTAAATAGACAAAAAGATGTAAATTCAAGTGATTGTTCTGGCGAAACCTTGCCAAATTTATTTAATATTCAGATGAATTCTTTATGTCTTTATACGAATTTTTCAGAAAATACATTGCATTTTCTGCAAGCCTCACTAATGAATGCAGCTTCCCAGTTATCTGAATTAGATTTATCTGGTGTTATTTCTAGGGAAAGAAAAATGCTTTATTCAATATTGGCGCAAAGTCCTGTTATCACACAGCTTGTAATGAGATTAGATTTTCAAATAGATAATAAAGATGATAATCCTTATTCTTCTTTAGCAAAAGTGATTGAAGATAACTCAGGATTATCAACAGTAACAGTCTATTCTCCAGAGAATGTTGATTTTCTTTCTGAACCTAGTTTGCATGCGGCGATTGCGAGAGGATCTTTGCATTCATTAATATACTTTGCTAATAAGAGGGCGAGTTATAACAAATCGTCTGTGGCTTTGAACGGCATGGAATCTTTTTCTAAGGCGCTAATGCATGAAAAATGTCGATTAATGAATCTTGTTATTGATGTATCATCTAACTTTTCTGAAGAATCATTAGGTAAATTATATGAAGGATTAGCAGTTAATAACACAATTCGTTCTCTTTCTCTTGGTGTGAGTAATAAAAAGGATTTTTGGAAAGATAAGAGACTAGAGACATTCTTAACCCGTAATACTAGTATTGTTTCTTTATCACTTGGAGGTGCGGGTGATGCGATTGATGTCAATAGCAATGAATTTTCTTTTTGGTTTAGCATATTACAACAAAATCGCATACTAGAGCATATCCGATTTTATACCAATCTCGTTTCTGATTCTGTTTGTCTTGAGCCTACAAGAGAAAAAATGCATATGATCTTACAAGGAAATAAAGTCTTGCATCATTTTGGAGGTCCATCTTTCCATGAAAAATTAAACATAGTTGAAGAGATGGAGAAAAGGTTTAACAATGAGCGTCGTTTGCGTGCTAATTGGTTGAGATTGGCATTTTATATCGCATATGTGCGTGCTAATAAAGATAATGATTTTCGTGAGAGTGGGTTGCCTCTTGTAAATATAGTTGGAGATCTATATTCTTTTGATTCTCATTTAATGAGAACTGATCAAACATCTGTCCCATTAATCAATTTTACTAGATCAAGGGATTTGAAATTTTTTGATGCGCATCTTAAGAGTGCTGCTTCAACAGCTACTACTGCAACAGGAGTAGCGACAACATTGACTACGATGAGTTTGGATCATACATCCTTTAAGAAAGCGACATCGCATTAACATTCCATAAAACAATCCATTATACACTCCTATTTAGCGATGACGCTCACTGAGCTGGCCTGTTAAATACTTGTGAATAATGCTAGATAATAAGCTTTGGTAGGGTAAGCCATCTTTTAAGGCTTCTTCCTGAATTTTTATAAAATCCCAATCGGTCATGCGCAAGCTAATGCGACGATTCTTAATCCCGTGGGCTTTGGCAATATTTTGAATACGTTTTTTTTCGCGTTCAAGTTTTGGAATGCTTTTCAATTTGCCTGATTCAAAAGCAGTTAAAATAGCTTTTTCTTCAGCATTTAATTTCTGTTTATGTGGCTTCATTTTTTTGTTCTCCTTTGATGGCTTTTCATAATCTTTCTGCTTTTAAAAGCAGTCTTCAAGAACATTTTTTCCTCATCTTCAACAAAAGGCACAAGTACTAAGTAATCTTCAATTTCTACAACCAATACATTTTGATGAGGATGCTGGCTGCTTGGGTTAGGAATAATGTCAACCAGCTTACCCTGTTCAATTGCAACAACGATGGCTTCAAAGCTGAGGTCTCGTTCTATTTGTAATTGTCTGTTTTTATCTTCGTCCCATTCAATATGTTTCATTGCTAGTTCCTTGGGTGTTACATGGTGCCTAATGTACACATTATAGCATACTTAAATTATTTGGGTATATATTATTGTAAAAGGGGAAAAATATTATTGTAAAACAGCCTTACTATGCTATACTACTTATAGGTAAGGTAAAAGAGGATTACCTATGAGCACTATCAAAAAGACGGTCTCTATCAAAAAAAACGTAGTAAAGGAAGCAAGCGCGCTTGATGCGAATTTTAGTGCAGTTGTGGAGGCTGCTCTTGTGGATTATATACATCATCGCCGAGTTGAAAAAGCAATGCAAAGCTTTGGAAAATGGGGCGATCGTGAAAAAGAAAGTGTTGATCTCGTTAGAGACCTTAGAAAGAACGATGATCGCAAACATGTTACTCGATCGGGGTCTGATCGATGAAGACAGTTTTATTTGATACAGATTACCTGATAGATTTTCTGCGTGGCAAATCTTCAATTAAGGATATAATTTCTAAGGCATTAATACAAGGTGTAGGTTATATCAGTGTGTTAAGTATATATGAATTATATGCAGGAATGTTACCAGGCGACGAGCAAGCTACAGAAGATTGTATCAACGCTTTCCATATTGAGCCAGTCACTGTAGATATTGCAAGAATGGCTGGAAAAACGCGTTTTAGCTATAGACAGCGCGGAACGACTTTGTCAATTGTTGACTGTATTATTTTAGAAACAGCACGAACAAATCATCATCTTATTGCAACAATGAATAGAAAACATTACCCGGATGCAAAGTTTTTGGTACCGCCGAGCACATAAGGAAGCTAGATTTGTAGTAATGATTTGGCGAGAGTGGCTCCACATTTGTTATTTTTTAGCCGGAGCTACCCACCATCCCGCGGATTCATAGATATTCTGTAAAACGGCCTTGGCATCGTGTGCTTTTCCGTTTCGTTTTTCTTTTTGTAACAATGCATTCTTATGAGCTTCTTTCACGGGTCGAGATTCATCGGAACCTTGGGGTTTTATTGAATATTTCATTTCCTCGCTTCTTAAGCGATTGAAAAAAGAAAATCCTCTACTATTATTTCGCAGTCCTTGTGCTTCAAAAAAGAATTTCGTACGGCGAACGATTTCTTTTGCAGTTGTAATTTCGCTAACTAATGCATAATCGAAAATGATGTCAAATAATTTAGGTTCGGCAAAAGGTTGTCCTGCAGTTAAAGATGGAATAGCTTGTTGAATGGCATAACGATATTTTTCTGCATTCGTTAAAGTTAAATGATGAAATTGAATTCTATTATCTATTCTTTGCCAATGTCGTTCTAATTGTTTAATTGCGGGTGAATAATCATAGCTAACAGAATATTGCTGAATACATTCAACAAAATAGGTATTAATAATTCGATTGACTGTTTGATGACTTGCCTGGGATAGGCTAGCAGAACATGGGTTGCAAAATGAACGTATAAGGAAATATATAGGTAGCAGCTCGCCAAGACTAAGCGTAATAATCATTTCTTTTAACCAATTTAATGTAGTGCCGAAAATAGTTTTAGTATCACAATAATCATTTATCACTGGTAAACAAGGATAACTGAAGTCAACAATTCTTCCCCCGTTAATAGCGCATGGAAGTGCTTCTGGAATTAGATTGCTTGGATCAAGTCCAAAAGTGTTTTCGCTGCAATAAAACGCTTCACTGAGTAACATATATCGACAAGAACCAGAGACATTATATGGATTAAATTGATAAGTAGGGTATGGGGCGCATTTCCCTGTATAATTTGTTTCATTCATTGTTATACTACTTTGTTTTCTTCGCACGGCTTCAAAAATAATATGAATTAATGAAGTAACTATAATGGATATTAAGGATAATCGAATCCCCCAGTTTAATGCTTTCTGTTTGCGTATTGTGGAATTTAATATTGAGATAGCAATTTTAATTTGACGTTGTTGTTCTTTTAATCCTTCAATGAAAACCTTATAAGGTGATTTAGCTTTTGCATGAGAATTTGATTCATGATCATTGCTATCTATCGGTTGTTCAGTTAATGCTATTGGTAATTCCTTCCAATCAGCAGCAGGATACGCATCTGATATTGTTATATTGATAGATTGAACAGAGGTAGTAAGTTCTGCGGCAGAATGAAATTTAATATCTGGTTGTAGAGTCTCAATCAATTTTTCCGATTGATTAGATTTAGAGTCTTTATCATCATCGTAGAGCCTGATAAGAATATTAGCTGCCGAAGAAGTGACCCGCTGCGCATCTGTGTCTGTTGAAGACAACAACGGCACGCTAAGTTTTCTAAAACTTTCTGACATCCTTATTTCCCTCGTTTTTGTATAATAGTATTGTTTATAAATTATACAGATTTCACTTGATTTTGTAAAGTGTAAGGTGATTTTTAACGGGAATATTGCATAAAAAACATAGGGTTACAGTGCTATTTTAACTAATATTAGAAGTCTTTAGAACACATCAGAGAGAGTGACGCCCATATTAGTGGTATATCTTATTGTTTAAATTAACATTATTTTGTCTATCTTTTAAATAAGTCCTTCATAAAGAGCCCCAAAATTTTTAGCTTTGTTTATTGATAATACGTCAATTTGCCGTATACTGAAGATAGAAGTCAAATTGAGGTAAATAGTATGGCGCAGCCAGCACATAACAGTACATCAAATACAGATCGACTAGAAGCACGAATTAGCGCAGATAAAAAATATATCTTAAAGAGTGCGGCAGATTTATCTGACCAAACACTTACGGATTTTGTTATTAATTCTGCTTATGAGGCTGCAGTTCGTCTTATTGAGGATTATCAGCAGTTGCGTTTATCCATGCAAGATAGAGATGTTTTTATTCAGGCATTGTTGAATCCACCTAGTCCATCAAAGCAACTATTGAAGGCAGCTAAAAAATATAAGAAGGATGTTATTTCTAAATGACCCATGCTCGACAATATGTTATTGAAGCATTAGAAAAAAAGCATAAGAAAGATAATTTTGATTGTGGAGTTGATGCTTTAAATCAATATTTAAAAACTCAAGCAAGCCAGGATTCAAAAAAAAATGTTGCAGGGATATATGTTTTGACATCCCAAGATTCTGAGCAGGTTTTAGGATTTTATACACTTTCATCCATTGGAATATTTCCTGGTGAACTTCCTGATGAGCTAGTGAAAAAGTTGCCGCGTTATCCTACTTTACCAGGCATTTTATTAGGAAGGTTGGCAAGAGATAAAAAACTGCAAGGTGAGAATATAGGTCTTTATTTGTTAATGGACGCACTTAAACGTAGTCTAACTGTTGCTTATCAGATTGGTATTGTTGCTGTTATTGTAGATGCAAAAGATGAGAGGGCGGTAGCTTTTTATAAAAAATATGGATTTATAGCGTTTTCCGAGAATGATAAGCGATTATTCTTGCCGCTGAGTACAATAAAGAAGTTAGATTTGTAGTAATGATTTGGCGAGAGTAGTCCTCATTAAGTTGTTTTATAAAAAACGGGAGGGTGTCACTCGCATTAACGGTATATCCTATTGTTTAAATTAGCATTATTTTATTCAATTTTTAAATAAGCCCCCAAAAGAGCCGCCTAAATGCAAGTCTAACATATTCAGCTTGTTCGCTTGACTTTAGTACTGTATGTAGTACTATATAATATATGACCAAAATAGATAAGACAATAGAAAAAATGCGGAATAATCCACGGGATTGGCAACTAGCTGATCTTGAGATCGTAGCTGCTCGTTTTGGAATTGCCGTGCGCAGAGGGAAAGGGGAGTCATGTGTCATTCACCCATTCTAGATGGATTGAAATTTTAACGGTGCCAGCTCATCGTCCTATAAAGCCGGTATATGTGAAAAAATTTCTATCATTAATTGATGCATTAAAAGAGGAGGGAGTATGAGTAATATTAAATTTTCTGAATATCCATTCACTATAAGGCATCTTTCAAAAGAGGAAGGCGGTGGATTTTTAATTGAATATCCTGATCTTCCAGGTTGTATGTCAGATGGGGAAACATTTGAAGAAGCTATCGAAAATGGCAAAGATGCTATGCGTGTTTGGATGGAAGCAGCAAAAGAAATGAATAGAGCTATACCTAGTCCAGGTGAATTAGAAAATCAGAGTGGTAAGTGGGTTCAACGTGTTCCGAAGTCTATTCACTTGCGTCTTGTTAATAGGGCGAGAGACGAGGGTGTAAGTTTAAATACATTAGTAATTATGATGCTTTCTGAATCATTAGGCCATAGAGAAGTAACTCAGGATTGTAAGGTAATTAAAGCAAAAGCAATCTCTAACGCAAAAGGTGTGGTATATACAGTAAAAATACCCAATAAAGAAACTCTAAGGGCAATGGAAAATGTAGATAAACGAAAAACGCATAAAATAAAATGCGTAGACGAATTATTTGATCATTCGGATTCAGTTGAAAAAGAAAAATAGAGAAAATAGAGAAAATAGACTATGAGGAAAAAAATATATTTAATACTGATGGTGTTTTTATTTGCGTCTTCTGTGTGTGCTCTTACAACAGATTTAAAACAAAAATATCCATATACTGTATTGACGGATGATTATGGCATTTTAAATGGAAGAGATTTGGATAGCAAATTAGATGGAGTTTTTCCTCCAACGGAATTTCCTAGCGGGAAACATTTTTTTCTATATTGGCAATGTTTTCCACGAGAGCAAGTCAGAATTAGTCTCAATGATATTGGTTACTCTTCTTTTAATCTTGATGAGAATGATGCTGAATTAACAATTACAGTTTATACAAGTTCTGGTGCGCATCTCTATGGTAATCGCCGTAATTCGGCTGTTTCATCTAGTATAAAAACACTTAACGAGTATCAAAGGATAATGCGAGGTCAACATTACATCTGTTTGGAAGGAACTTATTTTTTTTATAAAGACAGTGTAGCTGATGGAAAGAAAATGCGAACTTACTATTGGACGTTTGAAAAAATGAAAACCATGAAAGGTTGTGTATCCTATTTTTCGGGTAGATGTCATGATAAAAAGATAAAAGGTTCTGCTTAGTATTCATTGATGCTTTAAAATGGAGATCTTAATCTCGAGGATTAATGCAGCTTACTGATGAAACTTTACAGATCCTTCACGCAAATAGAGAAGAGTTACGGGATCATTTTATTTATCTTTCTCATGCAACAGTAATGGATCCGTCAGCCAATATTTGCGCGGGTATTCGTTGGTTATTTCAGAAAAAAGTTATTGCTAAAGAAAGATATGCTGAAATTGATCCAGGTCACAATGTTACATGGGAAGATGCTGTGGCAGAATACAAGGGTGTTTTAAGTGGCATTCTTGATAAAAATAATCCTCATCCTGATCCGGAAGGAAAAATGCCGAAGTTTCGATCTATTTACGAAAAATTTCAGGATGGGGTTGTATGAAGAAGAAGCTATTTCTGGAGAAAAGAAGTAGAGATGGGTCTCTGTTTGACTGTCATTAAAGCTGCTGATTTTTTTCTTCACAACTATTAAGCTGGTTTAAGTATTATTTTTGATAGTCTTGCAAGTCGTTCTTTTACTTTTCTAAAAGCGTTCTCATTTTGATATTCTGGTGATGGTATTATGATCGCATGCGCTTTATTGTCCTCTTTGGGGTCTGGCTTAATATCTAATATGTATTCTGTGCCATTTTTTTCTACTTTTTCTTCTCTAATTTCTTTTGCTATCAGTGAAACCACGCAGTCGGTTGGTGATTTTTGAGATTCTATAGGATCATTATTCTTTAGAGTTGCTCTGTCTACCGATGGTTGCCAATGTCTATCATTAAATGCAGAGGCGCTTATTCTAATAGTGCCATTTTCATCTTTGTAACCTCCTTCACTGTTAGTGCGAACGCTTCGATATAAGATTTCTGTGTCTGTAACAAGAGCGTTTGGTGATGGTATTGTTGAATGCATACTTATTACTCATAGAGCCAGATAAATAAAGGGATATAAGATCCATTAGTAAAATTTTCTAGTTTACCATCTTCCATATCATGAATTTTTTCATTGCTGCTTTTTATATACTCTATTGTTTGATATTTTGGTCCAGCATATAAAGTAATTTTTTTATTTTTTTCCCACCACTCTAAAACTATATTCCCATTAGAATCAGCAGTGATGTTGGGGGAGACCCATTCCATATTCAATTGAGGAGTGAGGTTGAAAATACTTTTAAATAATTCTTTGCAGTTTTCTATTGCTTTCAAATTAGGTGGAAGAGAGTCATTGCCATCCCAATTTTTCTTATAGTTTTTAAAAGAATTCAATATATCGAGGCATTTTTGGAATTCACAAAAGCTGTTATTTATTATAAATGGCTTAATGTATGTTCTTATAGGTTGTTTGAAAGATATACCTTGATGAGGAAAAGAACTTGGATGTAAACAGTCTACTGCATGTGCTAATTCTGTCATAAGAAAAGTTCTCGAGTTTTACTGGTAATGCAGCTTTCAAATAGATCATCTTTTTGTTTCCTGAAAATATTCATTCTTTTCCAAATTTCAGGACTATCTGGGTTCATTTGTTTAAATTCAAACAAGTCTAGGTCTAGTAAAATAGAAGTATAGCCTGTCTGAAGCGGTTTTGTTATTGTTTGGTGTACTATTGCAAGTCCACCTTCTTTGATTTGAGGAATTTGTACTTGTAGAAAAAATCCAGATAATTGCTTATTAAATACGTTGGGATAAATATTAAAATATTCTTCTAGTTTGAAGTTTGATTTAGGGATATTAATCTTATTTATATATCGCACAGCTAAGCGAATGACTTTGTCTGGTTTGGTTTTATTACAAAATAATTCCCACAGTTCTTGTCCTCTTTCTAAGAGGTCTTCCCACCCATGATAATTGTCTAAAATGCTAAAAGTAAAGCCACGTTTTTGAAATTGTACAATATATTTTTTATCGGAGGACGATAATTTTAAGCCAATTTGTTCATTAATAAAATTTGCTTTTTCTTCCAATATATTTACTTCTGCAGTTTTTGATCGAATTTCTTCTTTATTGGGATATTCTTTTTGCATCTCTTTGTACAATTTTTCTAAAATTCCGATTGAAAAAATTTGCGAAGGTTGAAATTGAATATCAATCATTGCTTCCACAATTGGAGGCTTAGGATAATTCTTGTAGGTCGATGTATTTTTTGTCATAAATAAATGATTGTGTTTCCAATTACTGCGAAGTGTTTAATTAACAAGGTTTTTAAATTTTAATGTTTAATTAATGAAAATTCTACTAAAACTTTATAAATATATAATAAACTCAGGGTGGAAGGGGTCAATTTGGCGGAGAGGGTGGGATTCGAACCCACGTGGGAGTGTTAACCCCCCGGCCGATTTCGAGTCGGTGCCGTTATGACCGCTTCGGTACCTCTCCGGTAGCTTTTTTATCTGGGCGCATTCTGGATGCCGCGAACAAGTCGCGGCACGACGTTCCGCTTCAAATTTGCAATAACATCGAACAAACTGCAAAGCAATGTAGGATTCTACAGTTCCGGCGGGGTCAGATCAACGCGTTTTGCGCTTTCGGGGTAATTGCGCGGTGGCACAGGGTAGTGATCTTGGATATCCGTTGCGTGCATGCCTGGTGGGATTTTCATGGGGGGTATTCTTTTTGCTTGTAGATAGTCGGTATCGCGGTTTTTAATAATACCTTTTTCGCCATAAATATGGGAGCAGCCAATGAGGCTGAGTGCCAGTAGGCTTATCGCTATTGTTTTTCGCATTCATATACTCCTGCAGTTTTCATGGCTGCATGTAATTCAGCATGAAACTTTTCATCAAAAGGAGTTAATGGTAACCGAATACCTTCAGGAATCAAGCCCATTTCTTTCACTGCCCATTTGACGGGGATAGGATTCGGTTCCAAAAATAATTTTTGATGCAGGGGCATTAATTCTTGGTTGATTTTTTCAGCTAGAGAACGGTTACCGGTCATGGCGGCTTTGCACATTAAATGCATTTTTTCTGGAGCAACGTTGGCGGTGACGGAGATGACGCCCTGAGCGCCTAATAATAATAAACTTAGTGCCGTAGCATCATCACCGCTGTATACCATAAAAGCATTGCCGCAGCGTTTTAAAATATCGGCTGCACGGTCTGGGTTGCCAGTGGCTTCTTTGATGCCGATAATATTGCGAATTTTTGCGAGTTTTTCTACGGTTTCGGGTAGTAGATCGCAGCCTGTGCGATTGGGGACGTTGTATAAAATAATCGGAATGTTGATGTTTTCCGCAATTTTCTTGAAGTGTTCGTATAAGCCTTTTTGTGTAGGTTTATTGTAGTAAGGGGTTACGATTAAGCAAGCATCGGCACCCGCTTTCTGGGCATTTTGTGAGAGTTCTAGAGTCGATTCTGTAGAATTAGTACCGGTGCCGGCAATGACGGGGATACGTTTTGCGACTTGTTTGACGACAGTTTGTAAAAGCTCGAATTGTTCGTCTTTTTTAAGAGTGGGAGCTTCACCGGTGGTGCCCGCTATCACTAGGCCGTCAGTTTGGGCAGTGATGTGCCATTCTATTAGGTTGTGTAAGGATTTTTTGTCAATAGTTCCAGTAGCTTGCATTGGGGTGACTAGGGCGACTATGCTGCCTTTGAACATGGGGTGATTTCTCCGTAGTGGGCCCCCCTCATCCGGCGCTGTGCGCCACCTTCTCCCCCCTGAGGGGGGAGAGGGGAATCAGAAGAAGGCTATTTTAAGGGAATCTTAAGCTATAAAGGATTATACTGAAAGGGTGTAGAGGGATTTTTTTATGGCGACTGAGCTTGAAATTGCAACACAATACGATAGATATGAGCGAGTACTTTCGCAACAGTTGTCAACAGCACAATATCAACGCTTAGAAAAAGAATTTCTTGAAAACAAACAAGTGGGAAAAAATAGCTGGTTTGCCATAGACGATATTCCTAGTCTGACACCCGAAACAAAACGCAGTCTGCGCTATCGAAAAGATAAAATCCTAAAAGATTTTATGAAAATCGATTCCAACACATTAGAAAAACCCGATTGCAGCATTGTGTCAGTATCTACTCCACCTAGTCTAAGCCATCCACAATTTAAAGAAAATGCAATATATGTACGTTATCAAGATAGTTTGTATTATATTAATAAAAAAAATAAAGAAATAACTGAAATTAAAATTGCTCAAAGCAATTTAAATGCAATTGATAGAGACGTGAAATTTCATGCATATGAATATAGTTTATCTTCTGATTCTTTAAATACGATAAGAGCATTCAGCGGCCATACCCATGTTTCAGAAAAACATCGACCAGCAGAATTAATTTTAGATCAAATTGAAGCAAAGTCTTTAGGCCAGTGTTTTGATCAAGCCATCAACGCCCACAAAAAAATAAAAGAAAAGTTTAATCAATTTTGTGAAAAATGCGTGCGAGAAAAAAATCAAATTGCAACCGCTGTAGTTCAATTAAAGCAGTTGCGTCATACATTAGATGCAGAACTTAAAATCAATCCCTCGTTGAGCAGGGAAAGGCTCGACAAGTATAGAGATGATACTGGAAAATTAAGAGGACAAGTCACCAGTATATTGGGCGATGAAAAAGAGATTGTTGATGATTTTGCAGAAAATGAGAAGTTCTCTAAGCGTATCCAAGAAACTTTCCCTTCATTTAAGATAACGCAAATGTATACAGCTAAGAATATTACCTTGAGCCAGATAGGGAATGAGGAGATAGAAATATATAATTTTTTTACAAACCCTTCACTGGCGATACCACCGAGGTTAAGCGATGATTTGGCTGTCTATAAAGATTTTCTTGCGAGATATGCAGATGCAAAATCAAAATACAACCAGTTATTACCACAAGCGACTACAAAATTAGAAAGGCTTAATGCAGTGAAAAAAGCGATGGAGTTTCTTCCTTTGCTTAGCAGAAATGAAACTATTCTGCAATTAGTCGATGCGGTAGAGAGTAAACCATTAGCAGAAACAGTAGAATGGTTTCACAAAACAATCACACATGCCGATCGATTGAAAGATCAGAAAACATTAGAGTTTAGAAAAATTGATCTATCTTCACTTAAGCAGCATAAAGATAATCTGATGCTCATGAGTGATAGCGATGTCCCGCCCGCTGAAAAACAAACATATTTACAAAATTTAAATACATCTATTGCAATATTAGAAGACAAAAGCGAGCTTGATGATTTATCAACAGAATCAAAAGATAACTTAAAAAACATGTACGATGCTTTGCTGCCAGATTTTAAAGAAAAAATAAAAAATATTAGGGAAGAGCTAAAAGAATTTGAAAAAAAAGAAGAAAAACTAGCGGAAGAAGTCGATGCGCTTGTAAAAGAAGAGCAATCATTCGTATTAGACAAACATCAATATCCTAGCAAACATCTTGATCTTCATAGAAAGATGGTAGCGTTACAAGAAGAAATGAATAGAGTTGGATTTTCGGAGACTGCGCTTTTAAAGAAAATGCGGATAATTTCCGAATCGCAGGCGGGAAAAGATAATCCATTTTCTGTAGAGGTAAAAGCGCTTTTAACGCAAGCTGACAATGCTATTCGTAAATTAAATAGCAAGAAGATGAATACGCTTATTCCATCAGTTAATAATTTGCGTAAAAAAGCCAAAGAATCATTAGCGAGAGAAGCCGCTACGTTGCAGGTTAATATGGATGAATCTATTAAAAAAGCTAAAGCATTTGGTAATTATTGCTATTTAGCAAACAATGATTCGCTAAAATTTACATCGAATGACTGGCAAAGTATAGTAGATTTTAAAGATGAGGCTAATGCGAGTGTGGATGGATTACAGTCTATACAAGATGAATTCAATCTTTCCAGTTCGTATGACGATATTTTAGCGGTTCAAAACAATCTTAAGATACCGCTCGCGCAAATTGAAAAAGAATTACCGCCTCTTTCTAATGTTTTTTTAAAACAGCAAATTGAAGTGCCACATTTTAACGGGTTTATCAACGAACAATTGATTGAATTAATGATTAAGCATAATCAAGCAGTGATTAAAGGTGCAAGTGTTAATCAATTGGAAGCGATTGATGAAACGGCCAGGTTGGTGGTCAGTGATCAAGAGTTAAATAAGCGTCTTAAAGCGATTGGGTTAAATTTTTCAGTAGAAGAATGCCGCGCCATCAATCAATTCAACCATCAGATTCGCTATCGTCATGCAATCGATAGTGCTGTATTGGCTCGTTATATTGTAGAGAATAATATTACATTGAAATCTTCCGCTTTTGGTAGAAATAATGTTCCAAGTAAAATTAAAGAATTAAACGAGTGTGGTTACGAGAGTTATGATCGATTAAGATTTTTGCTTGAAGATATCGGTATTCGTAAAATTTCGAATACAGATCTTTCGGCTATTTACACAGACTATCAAGATATGAAGAGAGAAAAAATACAGAAAAAAGATTTGGAAGTAAAAGTCGCTGCTGAAAAAGTTGTCGCAGAGAAAATGAAAAAAGTAGAAGAAAAAAAATCGCAAGACTTACAAGCTATTCGCATACAGGCAAGCAAGTTACAAGAGACCCTGCGTGCTATGGATCTTACACCTATTTCATTGCATGCAAAAAAACCTGCAGAATTACAAACGATGAAAAAGAATTTAGCTAACGATGCTGTTTCCGTGAAAGCACTCAAAAAAAACCTAGGGGTAAATAATACTTCCCAAGAATATAAAGTCTTAGAAAGATTAGAACATGGTATAGAAGTGCGTCGTAAGCTCATTGAAAAATACGAAAATAATGAACAAGCCAAGTTGGTTATTACTACAACACCACTCATGATTGGGCACGATGTCCAAGAATACGCACAGCAATATTATTTGCGTGACAGAAAAACTGGGCAGGCAGCTATATCTGCCACCAAGGTGCCATTGACATTTTCCTTGCAAAATGTGAACACTATTTCCTGTGATTTAAGTAAAGATCGCAGTTTAGGATCTTATGATCATCAGATACAAGAAGTCATTGCATCTGAAATGTTTAATAGCAAAAGCTTGCACAGTGAGACCTTAGGTCGTTTAGGGCAAGATCCACAGCATGCTTATTGGATTTACGGTGCAACAGCGCACGCGCTAGAAATGGCCAAAAAAATCTATAGCCATGCCCCATCCGCAGTGAAGAGTCAATTGAAAATTTATGTGAACCAAGATCCTACAGCCAAGCCAATTCCTCTTGAACTTGAGCAATTGCGTGCGCATAATAAAATAGGATTTTTTAATGCGAAACCTAGACCTGCTTCCGATTATACAGTGGAAGCAGAGGAAAGAGTTTACCAACATGTTGTCAAAAAACAGAACCATGGTCGCCAATAAGGATAGATATTTTCTATGGAACAGAACCCAGAAAAAAAACCCGTCAATGATATACGTGCTATTCGCGTGCAAATTGAGCGCATGCAAAGTACTTTGGCCACTATCGATTTATCGTTGCCTACATTATATGGATTAACGAGTGAAGGCTTAGATTCTATTATTGCTCGTTTTCAAAATGACGAAGCATCTGCTAATTTTCTGCAATCCACGTTAAATGGCACTCAACAAGAATATCAACAACTAAGTGCCATTAGAAAAAAATTACATGAACAAGTAGAAAATTTACTAGCTTTTAAACCCAATTACGACAAGTTAATTATAACTATTCAATCTGACTCTAAAAATTTAGTCGATGAAACCACGGCTATTCATTATTATTTGCGCGATAAAGAAACCATGGAAGATGCTTATTACGATCGCGATATTCCTTATGAATTTTATTTGAATCATATGAATACTTTGTATTATCAGTTGCGCAAAGATCATGCGTTAAGTCTTTACGATCATCAGCTACAGGAAGTGATTGCTTATCATATTTTTAATCCTGAAGGTAAAAATGTAAAAACGATTGGTTTGCTAGCGCAAAATGCAAAAGAAGCGGAAGCCAAAGAATTACCTTATCATATTTATGGTTCACCTAGGCAAGCTTTAGAAATGGGTAAAAAAATCTATCGCTACGTGCCAGCCTATCGTAAAGCAGATTTAAAAATATATTTAAACGATGCATTGACGGATAGTGTTAAACTGGTTGTTGCGTATGATCTTGGATTTTTTATGAAACGTTATTTTCGCACGGGAAGGGCTTTTTTGGTTGAGTCACCTAATGATTATTAATAACTGGATCCCGCGGATAAACCGCGGGACGACGATTCAGGAGAATAAAAATATGCAAAAAAATAATATCGCCACAATGGAGTTCATTCGATTATTAATAACTGGATCCTGCGATTAATCCGCGGGACGACGATTAAGGAGAATAAAGAATATGCAAAATAAAATAATACGGCCGCAATGGAGTTCTTTGACGAATTATTTATTGGTGACGACGGGGGCTGTTGTTGGTTTAGGCAATATTTTTCAGTTTCCTTATTTTATTTCTAAATTTGGCGGATTATTTTTATTGTTTTTTATTTTGTGTGAAGTGTTAGTGAGTGTTCCTATTTTATTGGCGGAATTATTGATTGGTCGACGTGGTAAACAAAATCCGGTGGGAGCTTTCAGTATTTTATCGATGGAGACAGGGGCGAGTTCACGTTGGCGCTATGTGGGGTGGGTTAGTTTTGTTATTTTATCATTGACCTTATCTTTTTATACGGTGTCTGTGGCTTATCCGCTAAAATATTTTTTTGGTGCTATACAAACATTTTGGATGGAGGGTAGTCACGCCAATCTTTTGCATGCAGCTGTGCCTTTAACGGATTTGCATTTGCGTTTCACAACTTTAGAAATAAGTTTTATAGTTTTCTTGATTGCTACAATGTTAGTGATTTTGCGCGGTATTAATCGTGGTTTAGAAGGAATTTCGCGGATAACGGTGCCGGCTTATTTTGTGATTTTAGCAGTGCTTGCGATATTGTCTTGTTTGCAAGGAGAGTATTTTGTTGATGCGTTGAAGTATTTGTTTACGGTGCGAGCTGATCAATCGGTGCTGACTGTGTTATTTGCTGCCTTAACATTTGCATTTTTTAAGCTCAATGTGGGCATGGGTAGCATGATTGTGTACGGTTCGTATTTGCCTTATAATGTCTCACTGGGAAAGTCGACGTTAATGATTATTTGTTTTGATATTGTGGCGTCCTTGCTGTCTTATTTTGTGTTGTATCCGTTATCGTTACAATCACATCAGGCCATGAGTGATATTCCTAACTACTACCATAATAGTTTGAGTATTTTAGTATCGAGTCATTATGGGAGCTTTATCGCGCCATTGTTTTTCCTGGCTGCGGTGATGGCGGCGTGGACGCCGACGATTGCGATGGCGGAATCGGCGACAGTGATTTTGATTGAACGGTTTGATATGACGCGTAAAAAGGCTAGCATCATTATTTTCTTGCTGGCTTTGTTGATAGGGACTTTTGTTGTGCGTTCGTATAATTTGTGGGTGGATGTGGTGTTGGTGAATCACATGAATTTTCAGCAGTTGCTTGATGCGTTTTCTTCTAATCTGTTAACGCCGTTTGCGGCATTGCTTACTGCCATTTTCGCAGGTTGGATTGTGAAGAAACAGATTACTGAGAGTGAATTAGGATTTAACGTTGGATTATATAATGTTTGGCGGTTTTTAATTCGAGTGTTGGCGCCGGTGGTGATTGTTGTGGTTGCTTTGAGTTTGTTGGAATTAATTTGAGGGCTTGAAGTTCTTGTCATCCCGAGCGTAGCGAGGGATCTCCCTGTAAGCAGGAGATCCTTCGCCGCAAAGAGCGCGGCTCTGGATGACACGCTAGAATGAGAGGAGCAAATGCAAAAAAACTTTCTTTGGGGCACAAAAGCAAAAATTTCTTATTTATTGTTAGCAGCTGCATGTTTGCTGTTGACTTGCCTAGGTTCGCATGAAATTTGGACGCAAGAACATCGCTGGGCGGATATTGTATCGGGCATGTTTTTTCGCCAGGATTTTTTTCATCCCTTTTTAGGTGAAACGGATTATTATGATAAACCATTATTGTCTTATTGGTTGATGGCGAGTGTTGCATTTATTTCGGGTGAAGTCACTACTTGGGCGTTGCGTTTGCCTTCGGCATTAGCAGGTATATTAGCGGTATGGTCGATTTATCGTTTAGGTAATTATGTGCGCGGCAAGGATTTAGGTTTGCTTGCGGGTTGGATGTTGCTCACCACGTATTATTTTATTTTTTGGGGCAGGACCAGTAGTGCAGATATGTTGAATATGGCGGGGACTTTGTTTGCAGTCTCTTGGTATTTTGATAAAAAATATTTGCCAAGTTTTTTTAATTATGCAGTATTTTTTTTAGTGTTGGCTTGTACGGCTTTATGTAAAGGTCTTGTTGCGTTTGCTGTGGCATTCTTAGTGATATTGCCGGATCTTTGTGTTCATGCTGAATGGCGTAAACATTTGCGTTTGAGTTTTGTATTGGCTTTGATACCTGCCATTATTGTTTATGTCTTGCCTTTCATATTATCTATGCATATTGGTGGTCAGAGTTATCATGAGAATGGGCTTTATGAAGTGTATCGCGAAAACGTGGTACGCTATTTTCAACCGTTTGATCACAAAGGACCTATTTATACTTATTTTGTTTTCTTGCCAGTGTATTTGTTTCCGTGGGTGTTTTTCTTTGTGCCGGCGTTATGGAGTTTGGTTTCACGTTGGCGTTCATTATCACCGCAATCGCGATGGGTAGTGTGGGCGGTGTTATTATTATTTTTATTTTTTACTTTGAGTGGTTCTAGACGTAATTATTATGTATTGCCTATCGTGCCGTTTGCGCTGTTAATGACGGCGGATTGGTTGTTGTCTGCAAAAGAGAAAATTCGACACTGGGCGTTGTGGGTGGCGATAGTTTCTTTTGTTACATTATTTGCAAGTTTTTGTGTGGTGCAACCGATTTATTATGCGCGGCAAGGGATGCAGGATTTTTCTGTCGCATTAAAAAATGATGCGGAAAAAATAAAACCCTGGTCAGAGTGGCAGTTTGCAATGTTAGATTCGGAAAGTAAATTGCGTTTTTATTTGCATTTAGCGCCGGAGGTGAAAAATTTTCCTGTGATAGGTGAGAGGTCTGCCCAAACGTCACAAAGTTTATTGCAAGCTTGGCCTATCTTAAATCATCCGCCTAAGGGTATGATTTTTGTGAGTCGGCAAGAGTATGTGGGTTTATTGCAGCCGTTGTTGTCGCAATATCATTTAATTGCTGTTTCTAAACGTGCGAACGCGCCTGTTGCGTTTGTGCCTGAGTCGATTAAATAATTCAAGCCGAAGGCTTGCTATTTAGCCCAGGGTTTAGGCGCGCTTTTTGCGCCGTAACCCTGGGTGGAATTGCAATTTAATTATCAAGCACTGCAAGTGCGCCATAGGCCTCTAGCGCGCTTACAGCGCTTGAGGTTCATTGCATATTTTAACCCAGGGTTACGGCGCAAAAAGCGCGCCTAAACCCTGGGCTAAAAAAACCGGCCTGCGGCCGGTTTGTATCGTGTGAGATAATAAAATATTTCGCAAGATAGGCTTAGCAACAGGATCTTCTTGTAGAAGTGTAACTATTCGATTCTCCTATATCTGAAGGTCCACCATTGTCCGCAGCTCTTCGAGCAGATCTATCAGAACCTGCAGGTTGTCCAGGGGTTGTGGCAGAATTCAGAACTGCATCTTGTATATTCCCATTATTACTGGATAACAGTGGTACTTTCAGACTCGTTAAAGTATCTGTCTCCGAAGGACAACACCACAGTGTAAGAGGCCAGTGGGTTCGTACTTGTCTGTCTCTATCTGAATTGACAGATCCATCGGGTGCAGCAACAACTACGTTAATTGAATTGGCAGCTCCATTTGCAGTTGGGCCAGGTTGTTGTTTTTGATCGTGTGGATGCGATACTGAAGTTACTGTATTAAGACTACGATAGCTTTCGAGCTTAGTCACTAAATCAGTTCCTAACAAAGGTGCTATTTCTTCTTTCTTCATATTATTAAAAAACTTTCTGCAAGCATTTGTCGCTAGATCAAAATAAACATGTAGCATCTCTGCTAAAATACGTTGTTCATGTTCAGGACGTGGTCTTGCTGGGTTTGTGCCATCTGCAGGAATCGTTTGATAAAAGTTTCTTAGCCCATTGACGCCAGTATCACAACATGCAAGTGCTTGTTTCAACATTTTTCTGTAATACAATCGTTTAGCTTTATCGCCTATAAGATTTATGGCAAGAGTGCCTAATGCAATAAACACAGCTGTCGTAATCAATGCAGTAGGAACAGCCCAGTATACGGTCGCAAAAATAGGGTACTTATAAGTCGAGCCTCCATTGCCTACGCCTAATCCCAAGCTAGTATAACCAACGACAGCAAGACCAAATTTTTCCCAGCGACTGGTATCATCGTAAAAATGTTTTTTGAATCCTTCTTTATTAATTTTTCCTGCTTTTTCAATAAAGAATTCATCAGCAGATGAATTGATACTGTAGTTAGCCAAAAATGATTGCAAGGCGAATACTGCAGTGGCAAACATAGTCACACCGAATGTAGGCCATGAAAATGAAAAATAAATGTCTGCAAGATCTTTGTAAATGGGCCATCCCCACCATTCAGGAATAGTTAAAGCTGTTTTAAAGTTTTGAAAGCTGGCAATTCCGCCTAATACTTTACCTAAGAATATGAGCTTTGCATTTTTAGATTCAAATAAATCTTTTTCATCTTCAGGAAGAGTTGCAGAAATGTTATGTAATGCATCTAAAATTTTGCGAATTTCTGTAACATCTTTAGGTGTTTTTGCATCTTGTTCAGATGAGTTTGCAGCTGATTTTCTGTTTTTCAACGTTGTCAATAGAGGTTCAACAGCGTTTATAAACTCTAAATGAGGATCTTTAATATTTTTTTCTGCTCTATCGCCTCTTTCTTTTGCTTTTTTCATTTTTTTCTGTGCTGTTAGAATGCTGAAAATAATATCTCTCTCTAAATCGTCAGCTTTGGTATGAAATTTATCAAGATAGAATTTTCCATTAGTGGTAGCCCCTGCAAGACCACGACCGCCATATACAGTTTTTTTCATGTCGTCGTTTAGATATTCACAATCATGGCTTTGTTTAATTGTACCTGCAGAGCTTGGGAGAACGACAAAGATAATTCCTAACATTTTCTTCACAAATTCTTTAGGATTTTCGCGAATACCATCGACGGTACGTTGTGACATGCTATTCCAAATTTCAGTAATTTTTTCAACATTGGAAGTGAATGCCAATGAAAATTGAGCAAGTGTGCCAGGTACGCCTGCAATTGCCCAGCTGACAGCTTGTTGTGTTGTTTCTGATGCAGTTTTTAGTGCAGATATCATCTGCTCTAGAGCTTCAATAAAGTGATCACCAAAATCTTTAATGGTAGATGCTGAAGATGCTGCAGAATAAGCCGCGATAATTGCTATACTAGCAGCAGTCACCCAATGTGGATCTTCAGTGCTGGTGCTGATGTCTGTTAAAAGATTTTTAGCATTGATGGCGGCTCTTGCTTTTTTTGCTTCTTCTGATATTGCAGGTGTGGGTATTGGTTTATTTGAAGAGCTATCTGCTAGTGTGGATTTGGTTGTGTCTGTTAGTGCACCAGCAATATCAATGCGATGTTCACCGTTAGTATTATTAGTTGCGGTTGTGGAACTGCTAAGTTTAACATCAATATTTATAGGTGGAGAAGTGCTAGAAACGCTGTTTCCATTTGCGTTTAATGAGACTGATCCGTTAAGTGCATTATTCACTGATGCTGCAGATAATGAACTCGGTTGGGTTGTCATGCTTCCATTGCGATCACGCAGCAATGGGCGGTTTGTTTTAATAAACCCAGTGTCAAATACTGAGGGGCTTGTTGGTGGTGGCGGCGGTGGTGGGCTATAGCCGGCAATATGTGGAGCTAAGCCTGGTTGTGAATCAGTTATGGATGTTTGTTTCGTATTGAGATTATTAGTTGGTGTGAATGTTACGCCAATAGGTGGTACCAATAGCGGTGTTGGTGACATCGTACCTGCTGCTGCAAGGCTTGAATTTATTGATATCACTGAAGAAGGTGTGTTTGATTGTGGTGGATTAGTTGGACGAGTGGGTGTCGTCAGATTACTTTGTTGGTTAGCCGTAACCGCTGCTGCGATTATTGTATTGACTGTCGCTGCAGTAGATGCCGCAGTTGGTTTTGGGCTATGAGGGTGTACGAATGGACTGTGGATTATTGTTTTAGTATTAGTAGTAGTTGCAGGAGGTGGCGTCATCGGAGGAAGAGGTGGTAAAGATCCTGTAAATTTAGGAGGTGGTAGTAACGGACTGCCAGTAGTTTGATTAGGTGTAAGCGATTGACTTGATTTTGACATAAATAAACATCCCTCATTATGTTGTTAAAATTAAAAAACGCGAATCCTGAATGAGCTTGTTAAAAACTTTTTCAGGATTAACGTCGAAAAATATTTCAGTATTCTGCC
>Ga0207071_1009_pt1 | contig 41868 bp, 29 predicted proteins | sample Alteio_BWMinHeat_67_FD_153531 | JGI IMG/M metagenome (GOLD analysis project Ga0207071, IMG submission 153531) | Enriched cells from forest soil in Barre Woods Harvard Forest LTER site, Petersham, Massachusetts, United States -... | ecosystem: Environmental > Terrestrial > Soil > Temperate forest >...
ACTGACGGCAGTGCCGTTCTGCACAATGTCCAGAATGATCACGTCGTTCGGGTGTGTCGTCGTCAAGGTGACGCTGGCCGATGTCGTCGGGGCCGACTTGTTGGCAAAGCCATTGCCGTCAAGCGCCAGCAAACCAGCGCCCGTCCCGGTCTCACCTCCGTTGCTGACGCTGACACCATCGAGCGCGCTGGTTGCACCGCCAGTCACAACGACCGTTCCCGAGTTGCTCAGTGTACCAAAGCTGATGGTCGTGTTGGTGAGATCGAGCGTCGAGCCAGCGTCAATCTTGACAGCGGTCGATGCCGACACCGTTGTGGAGCCAGCTTGAATGGCGTCGATGATGCCGCCGTTCTGGTCAGCCGTGGACGCGGTCGCCACCAGCCCGGCCTGGGTGGCCGATACGATCTGGTACTCCGACAGATAGTAGTTGCCGCTGGCATTGATCGCGGTCCAGCCAGAGCCTGCGGCAGGGGCGGCGTTGGAGCCAAACCGATAGCCGGCAATGATAAGGTCATTGGCGTTGCTGGTCGTGATCGAGCCCGCCGAGGCGGCAGGGCTCGCCGGAACCGACACGTTGCTGTCGAACGGAGACGATGTATTGGCGCCGCTGACGCCGAAGGCATTGAGGTCAACGTAACCGGCTGCGCCGGCAAAATTGACGGTGATCACATCCGCCGACAGCGCGTTGGCAGCAATGGCATAATACTCATAGATGGTCTGCCCCGCCGTACCCGCCACCGCCCGCTGATGCCAGTTAAGGCCCGCCACATCGGACACCGAACTGACGGCGGCGCCGTTCTGCACAATGTCCAGAATGATCACGTCGTTGGTCTTCGAAGTCGTCAAAGTGACACTGGCCGACGTCGTCGGGGCCGACTTGTTGGCAAAGCCATTGCCGTCAAGCGCCAGCGGGAGGCTCGTTCCGCTCCCCCCACCGGTGCCGGTGACGCCAACGCTACTGAGTGTGCTGACGCTGCCGCCGGTCACACCAACCGTCCCGGCATTGCCCAGCGTCCCACCGCTGATCGTCGTGGTGTTGAGGTCCAGGGTCGAGCCAATTTCGACTTCGACAGCTCCATTGGCGTTGACAAGATTGATGCCGTTAAGATCCAACGTTCCTCCCGCCGTCGCGTCAATCTCGCCGGTGTTCGTTACCGCACCTGGATCGATGGTTAGGGTGCCGCTGATCGCCTTCAGCAGACCAGAATTGGTGACAGCAACTCCGTTGAGAGCACTCGTTCCTGTTGAATCTACGGTCCCGGCATTGTTCAGCGTGCCCCCAGCAATCGTGGTGTTGCTAAGGTCGAGCGTCGAGCCTGCATCAATCGTCTCGGCCCCCCCCCGTATTAGTGACCCCAACGGCGTTAAGACTGCTGATGCCGCGGCCGATAGCAGCCACCGTCCCGGCATTACCCAGCGTGCCACCGTCAATTGTCGTATCCTCGAGATCGAGCGTAGAACCGGCGCCGATTGTGAGAACGCCCACGGTAGCGGATCCCGAAGCCTGAACGATGGCGTCTACGATGCCACCGTTTTCATCTGACGTGGTTGCTGTCGCCGCAAGTCCAGTCTGCGTCCCCGACACAACCTGGTACTCCGACAGATAGTAGCCACCGTTCGCGTTGATCGCAGTCCACCCCGCGCCCGCGTTCGGGGTCGAATCCGATTCGAAGCGATACCCTGCAAAGATAAAGTCGCTGGTGTTGCTGGTCGTGATCGAACCCGTCGACGCGGTCGGCGTAGCCGGAACCGACACGTTGCTATCAAACGGTGACGACGTGTTGGCGCCACTGACACCAAAGGCATTCAGGTCAACGTATGACGGCGCACCGGTAAAGTTGACGGTGATCGCATCCGCCGACAGCGCGTTGGCAGCAATAGCATAGTATTCGTAAATAGTGTCAGGCGCCGTACCCGCTACGGCCCGCTGATGCCAGATAAGACCGGCCGCATCGGACACTGAGCTGACAGTGGTCCCATTCTGGAGGATATACAAAATAATTACGTCGTTAGCCGTCGCCGTTGTTAACGCGACGCTGGCAGAACCTGCTTTCAGAGAAATGTTGTTTCCGAATTCGGTGGTGAAGGCGTTGCCGTCGAGCGCCAGCGAACTCGTACTGACCGTAACGTCTTTAAGTGTGCTGATGCCGCCGCCAGTTACGTCAACCGTTCCGGCATTGGACAAATTGCCCCCGGTAATGGTCGTGCTATTAAGGCCCAACGTCGAGCCCGTATCGACCGTGATCTTGGCTGGTGTTCCGGACGCTTGTACAACGGCATCAACAATCCCACCATTCTCATCCACCGAAGACGCTGTCGCCACCAAATCGGACTGGGTGGCAGACACAATCTGATACTCCGAGAGGAAATTACCGCCCGTTGCGTTTATTGCGCTCCAGCCAGGGCCAGCATTGGGATTGGAGCTGAAAGAAAAACCATAGCCAGCAAAAATAAAGTCATTAGCGTTGTTCGTGTTCGCGGACCCAGTGGACGTATTGGGGGTCGCAGGAAGAGAGGCGTCGGTGTCAAAGGGTGCAGACGTGTTGGCGCCACTGATCGCGAACACACCTAGGGCAACGTAAGAAAGCGATCCGTTGAAATTCACTCCGATGGCATCCGCCGTCAGCGCATGCGGCGCGACGGCATAATATTCATAGATTCCACCGCCTCCGCTGGGAGCATTGGCGCTTATCCCGGCTTCAGCCACAAAGTGCCAAGTCAGATGATCCGCATCGAACTCATCATCGCCATCATTGGCGACAGTGGTGCCGACCGAATAAATAAACAGCACAACGACGTCGCCGGCATTCGCGGTTGTCAGCGTCACGCCAGCGTTAGTCGTAATTTGGCCAGAAAGTGGGTTCGTGTTTAAAGGAGGCGACCCTGAATAAAAACCAGTGCCATCGAGCGCCAATGAGCCGGTGCTGGCCGCCTCGTTACCGACACTGACACCTTCGAGCGTGCTTATGCCGCCACCGGATATGTCTACCGTTCCGGCATTGCTCAACGTACCTCCACTGATCGTCGTCTTGCTCAGATCCAATGTCGAGCCTGCGTCGATCATCACGATCCCGCCGGCGTCGGTAGCACTAACTCCGTTGAGGGTGCTGGTCGCGCCACCGGTTGTATCCACCGTCCCGGAATTGCTCAGCGTGCCGCCCATGATTGTCGTGTTGTCGAGGTCAAGAGTCGAGCCGGCGGCGATCGTCAGCCCGCCTGCTGTGACGGGATCGGACGAGGAAGCCTGTGCGATGGCATCAACGATGCCTCCGTTCTCGTCTGCCGTAGATGCCGTCGCCACCAAGCCCACTTGGGTCGCCGATACGATCTGGTACTCTGAAAGATAGTAACCGCCGCTCGCATTGCTCGCAGTCCAACCAGCGCCTGCGGCCGGCGCTGCGTCGAGACCAAATCGATAGCCAGCGAATATGAAGTCGTTGGCGTTGCTGGTCGTTACCGACCCAGTCGATGTGGTTGGACTCGATGGAAGCGAAGCGTTGGTATCAAATGGCGATAAAGTATTGGCGCCGCTGACGCTGAAAGCATTTAGATCTGCGTAAGATGCCGTGCCGGTAAAGTTGACAGTGATAACATCCGACGATAGCGCATTGGGCGCGATAGCATAGTACTCGTAAATCGTCTGTCCCGCTGCACCCGCCACCGCGCGCTGATGCCACGTCAGACCAGCCGCATCAGATACAGAGTTAACACTGGTTCCGTTCTGGACAATATCGAGAATAATGACGTCATTTGAATTCGTCGTCGTCAATGTGACGCTAGCTGAAGAATGATTTGACGGGAAATTGGCGAAGGCATTACCGTCCAACGCGAGCTGGCCACTGCCCGTCCCCCCTCCGCTTGCATTGGAAAAACTGACACCGACAAACCTACTAATACCACCGCCACCTATCGCCACCACTCCGGCATTGGCCAGCGAACCGCCGCTGATCGTCGTGTTTTGAAAATCCATCGTCCCAGCATTGGCCAGGGTCCCGGTATTTATTACCGTACTCGGTAAAATTGCGAGTGTCGCTCCAGCTTCGACCTTAATTGTTCCTGCATTTGCGCCTGTACCGGTTCCCGCATTGGTCGTGAATGTTCCACCGGTGATATCAAGCGTCACGTGCGCGGCAGTCGCCACGCTATCAACGGTCGTGGTTTGCGAGTCTGTAACTGTGTAGGTCCCTGCTGGGGTAATGAAAACGCTGTCGCCAGCGCCCGGAACCGTATTCGGGGTCCAGTCCAGTGCGGTCTGCCATGAACCAGCTACGGCGGCTGCCCATGTCACTATAATGTTGTTAGGCATTGCGGCCTCCGCGCTTCGAATTAAAGCGAACAAGCGTCAACGAGATTGATTCGGATAGGCGGTTGAAGCTGACGCTACTACAGCGAACGATGATGATCAACGCACGCGCCAATCTACGTTAAGCGCACATCAATCTCACGCTCAAACGTCTTTAAAATTTAATGATCGACGTTAGCCGCCAAGGGCGGCAGAAGTGCGGCGTTTTGGATCGACCAATAACCGTCTGAGTCATTCCAATACTTAAGTTGCAACAGAGTCATATTCTGTTGGGCGCGCTAATCGGCGGGGTATTGATTTATAGTTATGCAAATACAGGGTGTTCACTTTGACAAAATCGGTCGCAGAGATTCATCTCTGCAACGTCCGACTATTGTTCGCCCTCCGAGTCATTTCCGAGTGAACGTCCCACACAGTCTGGTTGCTTCGAGAAGGGGGGCCGTCAGACAAAACTTCGAGGCCAGCGAACCTCAACGTGGCAAGGATCAAAATTTTCTCCCTACCTCGGGTATCTAAGGTACGACGGGCTAAAAGCTAAATTGATCCGCTCTCATCACCTTCATTTAGGTGACGCGCTTTCGGCTGTTGTGGGGCCAATTGGCAAAGAAAAACGCCTCGGCAAAACCGAGGCGTCCGTTAGCGAACTCGAAACGACGTCACAACAACCTTACTGCTATTATACAGTTCGCGTTGCCGACCCCTTTCGCTTTCGAGCGCAAGCCCACAATCCCAGCAGACCAGTTCCTAAAAGCGGCAAAGTCGCAGGCAAAGGCGTCGACCCGGAGTTAGCCAAATACCCGCAAGTCGCACCCGAAGTCGGGCTGCTCCCCTGGACAAACCCATTCGTGCACTCGCCGCCCACCTCTTCACCCCCGATCACGCTCGCGCTGATTAAATTCTTCAGCGGCAACGATGAATCGAAGGCGCTGCTATAGGTGGCAGCAACATCAAATACCCAATACTCAACGCCAGGAGAACTGCATGCGGTGTCGCACATGATCAATTCAAACTTGGTGCCTGATGGAGCGGAAGCCAAAGGCTGGAATGAGGCTGCCCCGACGCTGCCCGTGCACGCAGCCGTTGTGCCGCAAACGCCACCAAACGTTCCGAAATTCAGCGACGGGGGGGAGGAACCTCCGTTTGCGATGCCAACGAAAGTTAGGGTGGGAGCAGGAGCCGTTTGCGTAGAATTTGGTGCCCCAACGGTCGTGTCAAAGTATATGTCGCCCGACCATGTAGAGGTGGCCCCGTTCGTACAACCAACTGAGCCCGCCGCACACCATTCCGTAAAGGTCCCGGAAAAGCCACTACCGCTATTCCACTCAAAAACGGTATCCGCTTTTGCTATGTTTGCGCCAAGTGCAACCGCAACTAGGCCCGAAAGCAATAATACGAACCGTTTCATTGTCGCAACCCCTCAACCGCATGACACAGGCAAAGCCACGCTAAATTGTTAACCACTCCCGTTAATGTGTCAAGTGACCGCCTTTTTGCAGCTAATTTGTTCCCCATACAGGAACTCGTCATGTCCCTGAGTGCAGGAAAGAATTCGAAGCCTGCTTTAAAATGCGAAAGTTAAGCCTGCTTTTCGGGCGATATTGCCCTGCACAAGGCCTCATCATAAAGTAGGGTCTAGTGGCCGTGGCAATGACGCGAAGATGGAACACTAGGATTATACCATGGCCGAACTATTTGACAGCTATGACAAAAACTACGGCGCGGTTGTTCAGGCCTCAATCGACTTTTCTGGCCTGCCCCATAGCTTCTTCATGACCGCCAAGGCGGACCTCCTCCGAGACCTTATTGCCACACGTATTGACGGCGCGCAGAAACCGGTCGCGCTCGATATCGGCTGTGGCGTCGGCGAGTTTCATCCCTTCGTGCGTGGAATGTTCAGCAAGCTGTGCGGTGCCGACATCTCTTCAGCAAGCATCGAACAAGCGCGCCAGAGCAATCCGGGCGTCGAATATGAGGCCTACGACGGAAAGGTTCTGCCGTACGGCGATGCGACGTTTGACGTGGCGACCGCCATCTGCGTCATGCATCACGTGCCAACAGATCAATGGCTTGGATTCCTACGTGAGGTGCGACGGATCTTACGACCCGGCGGCCTCGCCTGCATCATCGAGCATAACCCATTCAATCCTTTAACGCGGCTCGCCGTGAACCGTTGCGCGTTCGACCAGGATGCAGTGTTATTGCGAGCAAGCCAAACGCAGCGGCTCATGATGGACGCCGGATTGCGGGACGCTGAGACGCGATATTTCTTGATGTTGCCGTGGGCGTCTCCGTGGTTTCGTCGAATTGAACACGGTTTTCGTCGCCTCCCGCTAGGCGCACAATACGCGACGTTCAGCAGTGCTTAGCGGTCGTTTGTGTCAATCCGCGTCGAACTGCAACCCGTGATTTGCGGCTGCCACAGCACTTCTTTTCTTTCCCGGAATCAGCGTCCGGAGGCAAACGGCTCGGGACAAACGAGGCCGTTATCGTTATTCACCGTCGGTGGGACTTTCTCTCTTCAATGAACACCAAATCATCACCACTCGAGTGGGCCGCGGTGCGCATTGCGGTCGTGGTGATAGCTTTCCTTGGCTTGGCAATTCTCGCCAATGCATTTGCGGCTTATTTCGTCGCTCAAGAACATTATATTTATTATTGGGACTGGTCCGGCTACTGGGATAGGTATCGCGAAATTAGTAACTCTTTGAGGGAACATCCCATTGGCACACTTCACGCGCTGGTAGGGTCTGTTCGACGCGACGATTACAACTCACTGCCTGTGTTAGGTCTCGTCCCGTTTGAGTGGCTTTTTGGACCTAGTCGCCTGACATACATATTCGCCATTACCAATCTATTTCTGTTGCCCGCTACATTTGTCCTTGGCCTATTGGCTGAGCGGATCGATCAGCTGGGGCCCCCGAAAAGACCTTTTTCGCCTTTCGGGTTAGTGTTGGCTAGCTCAACTATTCTATTGCTCCATCCTTTGTGGGCCCCGATTTTGCGTGGGCTTCCTGACGTAATGGGGATCATCCTCATCGGGATAATTTTGCTTTTGCTGTTTACGACACCACCTGCCGAACAAAAATTGCATAATCTGGTCGCGACCGGACTACTGCTTTGCCTCCTCGTGTTGTTAAGACGCTGGTACTTATTTTGGGTTGTAGCGTTCTTTCCGGCATTTGCTACGGCACACGTCCTGGATATCTACCAACAGCACGGCATGGCCTGGCGGCGTCTCATGACCCCGCTTGGGAGTGCGCTTATCATCGGTCTGACGTTTACCCTCGCCTTGTTTGGATTCGCCACTCCGCTTGCTTTACGCGCTATTGGCACAAATTATTCAGACATCTATTCCGCGTATCGCGGCAGCGGCTCTGTACTCGAAACAGCCAGACAGTTCTCCTCCTACTTCGGTTGGATAATGATCATTGGCGGCCTGGCGGGGCTTGCTTTGCTTACCGCGCGCAAAGGATCCCGGGTGTTGGGAATCTTCCTAATTGTGCAGACGATCATAATTTTCCAGTTGTTTGCACGAACTCAGGATTTTGGTGTCCAACACTACTACTTGTTAATTCCGGCGTTCGCCTTGGCCATTGCGACATTGGCCGTCCGTATGTCGGAGCTACACACAAATGGTTTTTGGCGCATCGCTTCGGTAGCAGTTCTGATTATGCTTCTGTTGATAAATTCCAGTGTTGTTTTTGTACCAAGGGCCGAATTTCTTTCCGGCGTCTTCGGCAGCCTCATTCCGGAAGTTCGCTACCACCCACTGATCAGGAATGACATCGATGTCGTCGACCGACTGTTGGATCGACTGGAAAGGTTAGAACTTCAGCAACGCGGCTATATCTATGTATTGGCTAGTTCGGCGATTTTGAATTCCGATATTCTTGAAAACAATTGTCGGCTCGGCCCGCAAAATTGGTCGTTCTGTGATCGTATTCTTAGGTCAGCGGACGTCGACAAGCGCGACGGGTTTCCGCGCCAGTTCCTGGACGCATCCTACCTCGTCGTTGCAAGCCCAACGCAGTACCATTTGCGTCCTGATGACCAACGTGTGATCGGTGTCCTCGCAAAAGACGTGAAAGAAAGTAAGGGGATCGGAACGTCCTACGAGCAGCTGCCCGGGGAATTTAACCTTGACGAAGGGGTAACTGCTTATGTGTATGCAAAGGTCAGGCCGCTCGAAAGGGCAGCGCTTGACGCGCTCGCAGATGAATTCGGTGGATATTATCCAGACAAGCGACGCATTTTCAGCACAGTAGACGAGTGAACGCGCTGATCAGGATCACGGATGGGACGCCACGCATCTATTCGGATGTTACCCTTCGAGCTATTATGCAAAATGGATTGGGCGGATGAGATCGTTTCGGCAGTTTCGGCTTGGTGAGAGAAACCAACCGTGACACAGATCCATGATAACCCAATCGCAGCCGATACGCGGAAGTACTCGCGAAGGCGGATGACCACTGGTCAGCGGAGTGTTGACTTATCTGTTGTTGTCCCATGCTTCGACGAAGAAGCAGGGCTGCGTGAGCTTCATCGCCGCATCACGGCTATCTGCCGAACGATTGGCAAGTACGAAATCCTCCTCGTTAACGACGGCTCGCGCGACAATACTTGGAATCTCATGCGCCAGCTTGCTGATGTGGATCCCCACCTCACGGTCATCAAGTTGTCGCGCAACCATGGGCATCAACTCGCTTTAACCGCGGGGCTAACCTTTGCCCGCGGTCAGCGTATTTTGATTATTGATGCCGATCTGCAAGATCCGCCGGAGCTTCTCCCCGAAATGATGAAGCTGATGGACGAGGGTGCGGACGTGGTCTACGGCCAGCGTCGGCGACGCCAGGGCGAGACGCCCTTTAAGACACTAACTGCCAAATTGTTTTATCGACTTTTGGAGCGCCTGACGGATGTCGAAATCCCGACGGATACGGGCGATTTTCGTCTAATGACTCGCCGTTCACTCGACATCCTCAATTCAATGCCCGAACAATCGAGATTCGTGCGTGGCATGGTCAGCTGGATCGGTCTGAAGCAGATCCCTCTACTCTACGACCGCGAACCGCGCTTTGCAGGTGATACGAAATACCCTTTCCTGAAGATGGTGCGCTTCGCAATCGACGCCATTACCGGCTTCTCCATCGTTCCCCTACGTGTTGCTTCTTTCATCGGCGTGGTCATGGCGGCGGCTAGCGCTATTATGCTCATTTACACGCTTGGAAGCTGGGCGCTCGGTGGAACGATACAAGGTTGGGCTAGTCTCTCGACTATTATGCTGACTGTCGGCAGCGTACAGTTACTCGTCCTCGGAATCTTGGGTGAGTATCTTGGCAGACTTTACGTGCAGTCCAAAGGGCGTCCACTTTTTATCGTGGACACTGTCTATACTTCTGCTCGAACGGTCAAACGGGAGTCGGCACCCGAAGGCATCTAAAATGCGGCTTCGAATCCTTCGACGACGGAATTGCCAACAAAATGTTTGAACCGCCATTAGCGAACCGCGACGGCACCCCGCGTAAATGCAAGTCTTTGCGTCGACACTAAAACGAGATTTCACTCGAGGTCACTTCGTGATCGCCAACAAACGCGCCGTCGAGCCGGATGGCCATCCAGTAGGACCAGGTCCATTTTGATTTGACCACTGGAAATTTGCCGCCAGAGTGTGCCAGATTTGAGCGGCTCTGCCGCGCTAAAATCGTATCCAACAAATTAGCGACCGGTCACTACATTACGATGCTGACTCTTTTTGCCAATGCTCCAACGGGTCTTTCTTGCTGACACCAACGACTGCTTCATTGGATCGCCGGGCACCTAATCTCACAATCTGCAGCGTCCGCCATACAAGATTTATATCAACCAACAATGAAGCGTTTTGGACGTACCATTCGTCTAGCGCCACCTTTTCTTCTGCCGTCAATAGTTTCCCACCGTTTACCTGTGCCCAACCGGTAATGCCTGGGCGGACCAACAGGCGTCCAGTCGAGTCAGCCGGCTGATCCTCAGGCAATAAGGGTCGCGGGCCGATCAGTGACATGTCGCCGACAAGCACGTTCAAGAGTTGGGGCAATTCGTCAAGGCCGGTATCGCGCAGCAAATGACCAACCCATGACAATCGACGATCCGACGGTATTTCCTGGCCCCGACCACTAAAGGGCGGACGCAAGGTGCGAAACTTGTAGAGTAGAAAGCCGCGACCATGAAGGCCGAGACGTTGCTGCCAAAACAAAACGGGCGAGCCCACATCCAAAAGGACAATCGCGCCCACGGTCAGGAGCATCGGAATCAAAACAACGAGCAACATCAGCGCTGCGCAAAAATCGATTGCGGGCTTATAACGGAAATATGCTGATGGAATCAGATTGTCCGTGTTCTCTGCGATTCTCTGAACTTGACTAGCATTCGTCGTCGTCCACGAACCTGGTATAATTTCGGTCAAGCCAACAAGCTGGGGCACGAAATCAAGCCCAATGTTCCGGTTCGTACATACTTTGCGAACCTTGACCATCTCGACGTCTGGAAGCAGGTCAGGCCCGCCGCCGACAACAACCCTGTCAACTTTAATGCCGTGTACAGAATATTCATCAATGAGCGTTTCAAGATATTTCGGCGCGCCAACAATTTTCACCCCCTCTATCACCCGTCCTAACATTTTCTGCCGGCTGTCCAATATGCCGATCACGTGTCGTTGGAAGGGGTCGCACGCTTTGAGTAGCTTAATATACAGCGAGGTGAATCGGTTAGATCCAATCATGATGATATGTTCGGAGCTAGCACCCGCCTGAAGCGAGACATTTCGATCGTCGGCCAGCAGCCGCGTCGCTGCCCTAACCGCTATGAGTCCTGCTGCAAGAATTACGGCGTGAATAATCAGTGCCGACCTCGGGATACCTTCGAGCCGGATAAGGCTAAAAAGTGCAATGCACGTCATCAGCTCCGCAACAACAACTGCCTTCGAAATTGCGAGCGCGTCTGAAACCGAAAAATAGCGAGGCACGCTATCTTGAAACCGGAAAATCAAAAATGCGAATGCGGCCGACGCAGCCGACACCACGCAATACAAAATAACTGTTCGGGTGCCGTCTGCAGAATACGCCACATACGCATTGCTCAAATACAACGCGACTAAGGGCGATATAAACGTCCACGCAGTGTCTATAAAGCTGAAATGGAGCCTGAAAGCGCCACTAGATGCCGGAAGCGGGGTACCCATCTCAACGCTAATCCTTTTGATACACCGTCTAAATCTACCGATTTTTCCTTGGCCGCCCTACGGATTAAGTATTTGTTATTGTTAATATTTTTTAAAATTTAACATGTCGCACTTTCAGTGTCCACGCCAAAACAAGCAAATAGTTACTTGGCGCCAGCATCTTTTGCCTCTACCGGTACGATATCCGCAATTAGCAAGCAAATACTGGGCCAAACGGTGGTGTTGGCCCCTTCAACGGCGAATGCCAGGTTTAGTTTGGCCGACCTGCTTCCCGCGTATCTTGTTCTGGAGGCCGTTTTGGCACCCCTCAATTGGACACTTTGGGTGAGGAGCTCAGATTTTTATGGGGCCTTGGCCTTTCAAATAGTCGGTGGGTTTGTAATGCGGGAATTTTGAGGGGTCGCGCGAATATGACTACATTCACGGTTGCTAAATAAAGGCTTCGTCAGGTCAAAGCTATGGTCTTGGGAAGCAAATGCATCAACGCTCTCGTCCACAGTGCGCGTAAAGCCTCTCAACTCTGGTACGGCCTAATACAAAAAGCAGCGGCAACGTTTGGTTCGGCGACGACAACCTGCATCGGTCAACCACGCCAATCCGAAACGGATACACTTTTGAATTGCCGAAGCACTGCAGTTCGTCGAATCCTGTACGTCCAGTTTGGCGATCCGGCAGCCTACCCCCCGATCGAACATTCGGCGCATATCCTCGCGGAGAGGAACTGGGACGTTATCCTACTCGGCACTGATGCCTACGGCGTTCAGAATTTGAAGGTAACGGCCCACCCTCAAATTCTGGTGAGGAACCTTGCACTCGCCAAACTCGCCGGACGGCAGAGCGTCCAATATGTATATTTCTTCATTTGGTGTTTGTACTTAATTTGGACATGGCGACCGGCGTGGATTTATGCTTCCGATCCACTTGCGTTGCCAGCAATATGGTTGATTCGCAAGTTTACTACTGCTCGCATTATTTATCATGAGCACGATTCGCCGAATGCGACACCGGCTCGATCTTGGTTCATGAAAGCGGTGTTAATGTGCCGCAAAAAACTCGCAAGAGACGTTGAGCTCTGCGTTATTCCTCAACAAGAACGTTTGATCAAGTTTTTGGAAGAGACTAACCGACAGTCCCCGACAGTTTGCGTTTGGAACTGCCCGCGATTATGCGAAGTTCAATACAATTATGACAAAGGAGAGTCCGAACAAGACGATAAACTAATTTTGCATTACCACGGCTCGATCAATAGCGAGCGGTTGCCGAAAGAGCTGGTTGTGGCTGCGAGTCGATTTAGGGGAGCGATTCGCATTCGAATTATCGGATACGAGGTGCCCGGGAGTATCGGCTACGTGAATACTCTGGTGAAGATCGCCACCGACAGCGGAGCACCAGAAATCATCGAATTTTTGGGAACAATTCCCCACCAGGATTTACTGCTGTGTGCCTCGAAAGCTCATGTGGGTCTGTCACTCATGCCGAAGCGGTCAGATGATATTAACTTGCGATACATGGTTGGCGCATCTAACAAACCTTTCGAATATATGGCGTGTGGCCTGCCGCTACTCGTTACCGACTTATCGGAGTGGAAATCGACGTTTGTCATCCCCGGTTACGCGCGCGCCTGTGACCCGGATAGTGTCGATTCTCTAGAGGCTGAACTGAATTGGTATCTTTGCAATCCGGTTCAGCGCCGCGAAATGGGTCGTCGATGTGCCGAACAGATCAGACAATCTTGGAATTACGACAAAATGTTTGGCGGCGTTTTAGCCAGGCTAGAACGGCGTTGAATATACTTTTGCGGGCACTCACATGTACGCAAAAAAAGCCTACCACCGAACCCGACTAAGACGCTCGCTTTGATCGAATTTCCTCGAGCGATAATTTTTCAAGCAGTAGATCTGTTACCAGTCTTCGTAAACGGGAGTTTTCAAGTTGGAGATCTGAAATTCGGGGAACCTGGCCCGAGCTCGAATTGCGTCCATTATCTTTAAGCTGAGCTCGCGTCGCCGACCCATGCGCCTTCCGCCAACGATGAATCGTCATAACGCTAACACCCAATGCTCGTGCAATCTCATATTGGCTTTTGCCTTCGGCAGATAAAGTCTCGCCCTCGACGAGCTTAGCTGCAATCTCAGTTGGCGAGTGTCGATGGTGTTTCAAACGACCAACTCCAGATGAATGGAACCGAGAAAAACGACGAAGCGCGATAGCCTACAGGCCGACTTCGAGCATAACAGTCTAACGCATTTTTCGATTATAACAATACGAAGGTTATAATAGTAACAGCTCGCCTGATTTGTGTTAAGTCCCCGAAGATACTGCAGCAGTTTCCCGGCCCTGCTGCACCAGCCCATCGTGATTCGCGAATGCCTAGCACACGAAGGCGAGCCCGCACAGCGAGCATACCACTGAACCCGAATCGTCTAACAACATCTGGTCTTACCGAGGACAAGTTGCGAAGACCTAAGGCGATGTTACGAAGCTGGGGCAAATCGACAGCTCGGTCCCACAGGCCACGGCGACATTCTCGATGCTGTCCAGTCGGGGCCAGCAAGATCGCCCGCGGGACGAACGACTCGACGTAGGGACTTTCTTCACGCAATGAGGAGCGAAGATCACTGTCAAAAACCGGCGGCGTCACCTTCGCCTAAAACACTTTATTGTCGCTGGAAAATATAGAAATCTGCAAACGCATCAGAAGAATTTTTGTCTGCGTCGTCTTTTTTTACAATCTTGTACAAGGACCAACCACTGATATTCTCGGCCATCCATTTGAGAAACGCGCGGTGCCGAACGTGCGCGCTAATTGGCGGGCCTTCTTCTGCCGTCCACGTATATATGACGACAAAACGCGTCGCCGATGCGAACAGGCGTTTCATATAGGCAACGTAAACGTCATCCTCAACGAGGTGGTAAATGACATCCAGTGAAAGCGCGCATTCGGCCGTTCGAAGTGGTCCCGGTATTTCATCTACTAGGTAAAACGCCTTAGTGTCGTCGTTAGCGAACATTTGGCGGCACTTATTGACAGCGGTCTTGGAAACATCGGCCCCGACATAGTTAGGATACTTTGCCAAACGGAGTTGATTGCCATCGCCACAGCCCCATTCCAAAATAGTTGTGATTTTGTGGTCCCGGACAAAGTCATTCAGGACGGCGGCCTTGAATTGAGCGGGCGCATTATATGACCCCGGCCCGGAATTGCCACCGGACGCATATATATCTTCCCAGTATTCTTGCGACGTTGTGAAGGCTCGAGTCGGCGAAATTACATCCTTCAAATACATTAAGATCGGTCCTGCGACCGGAATTGCGCGGACTATTGATTTAGCCTTATTTAAAAATGCCTCGGGCATGATTTATGATGTGAGCTCTATGCGTCGGTTTAATGGCCGCAGTCAGCGGCAGTTTCACGACCTTGCAAAAGGCCGACGTTTGACTTAGCCCCATCGTCATACATAATCAGGTTCATTGTGTCCACTTTGACCAATCGTTTTATTCGAAAATCATCGAGTGAAATTACACACGCCGCTACAGTAGTCACTTATCCACCATACGATCAGACTGCCAAGTTAGGACGCCGGTAGTGGGCATCTAACGCGTTACGACAATATTACCCAGCACAAGTAAATCCATGTTCGTTCGAAGAAAGCAGTCGAGCGCCTCTTTTGGTTGGCATACAACTGGCTCGTTCTCATTGAATGATGTGTTCAGTACCATTGGAACCCCAGTCATCCCGGCAAAGGTCTTGATCAGACGATGGTACAGTGGATTGGTCCGACTGCTGACGGTCTGTAGACGGCCGGAGCCGTCAACATGGGTTACCGCTGGGATCCGCTCCCGTTTATCCTTCTGAATCTGAAAGACCTGCATCATAAACGGAACCGCGTCAGCTTCTTCAAACCAATTCGAAACTTCTTCCTCGATCACGGAAGGGGCAAAGGGTCGGAATGACTCGCGACGCTTAATCTTTGCATTGAGCAATGCTTTCATATCCGCTCGCCTCGGATCGCACAGGATTGAACGGTTGCCGAGCGCGCGCGGGCCCCATTCCATTCGGCCCTGAAACCATCCGACAACTTTGCCGTCGGCAATAGCCGTGGCGACGAGACGACAAAGCTCTGCTTCGTCTGGTACTATCGCAACGGTGCATCGTGCCGTTTCGATTTCAGCCCGTTCTTTTTCAATCAACCTAGCAATTCCATCATGATCGTAATGCGGGCCCCAATAGGCGTGATCCATCACAAATGAGCGCTGGCCGCCCAGTCGATGCCAAATTGCAAATGCAGACCCTATCGCACCGCCTGCGTCTCCCGCGGCCGCCTGCACATAGACACGCTGAAATCGTGTCCTACGTCGCACTTTCCCATTCGCTACCGAGTTCGCCGCACAGCCACCTGCGAGCGCAATATCAGTAAGGCCGCTGACTTCCTGTAAGCCCTCGATCAGATGGAAAAAGGCTTCTTCGTACATGGCTTGAACAGAATGGGCGATGTCCCTATGTCGGTCCTCTAACGGCTCCGAAGGTCGACGGCGTGGGCCAAGCAACTCCTCTAAAGCCGGGGAGAATAAATCGGCGAATTCCGGAGCGCCGCTAGTCCACTGATATGTTCCGCTCTGCCGATGATGGGTGAAGTAAACTAGATCAAGCTCGAAGCTGCCGTTAGATCGTAGCCTCACAATCTTCCTCATTGCCTCCATGGCGGAGCCTGACCCATACGGCGCCAGGCCCATCACTTTGTACTCATCACCATAGTGCGGGAACCCGAGATATTGACTCAAAGCCTGGTAGAATATCCCGAGCGAATGAGGAAATAGAACGCGTCCATCGATTTGGATGTCGGTACCGTGCCCAACCCCCCAAGCGGCACTGGCAAAATCACCGAATCCATCGACCGAGACCGCGACAGCGTGTTGAAATGGCGAAACATGAAATGCCGACGATAAATGCGCGAAATGATGCTCGACATTATGAAACGCCCCCCTGAAACCGTCCGCCGGAAAAGCTTTCGCCAATAGTTCGGGAATCCGTTGACGCTCGCGCCTGTTCCTGAGCCGCTCAAACGCCAGCCCAGCGTTCGAAACGTTCGTCAGCAAATATCGGATTTTTCGAAATAGGTTGGCATAATTATTCTGATTGACGGCGACATGGTCCACATCGGCCAATGACAGTCCTGCCTCACGTAGACAATATGCGATCGACCGAGACGGGAAACCAGCCCAATGCTTAACGCGACAAAAACGCTCTTCCTCAGCCGCAGCAATTAGCACGCCGTCCCGCACAAGCGCAGCAGAGGAATCGCCGTGGAATGCATTGAGGCCAAGGATTATCATCGATATATTCTAGCTCCATACTATCGTGGGGACGGGATTAGTGTCCGTATGATTAATCCGCGCTCCTCGTCTTGCGAAGACGTTGATCGACGATTTCAAGCGCCAACAATACTTCTGCGCACAGCCGCTGCAGCGCGTAGTACCATCCCGGCCAACCATCAAGGACGCAGCCTTTAACGAACAACGTGTAGAACAATACGATGATTGGGGAGGGCCACCCCATTAGCCTAAGCTTGTCGACTATCGACAGCTTGCTTTTTGGTAGCTCCAGCAAATAACTTGCCTCGTCTCGTGCGTAGCGTTGCTGCGACGAGATCCAGCGTGCCAACGTCTTTTTATCGTTATGGTAGATGATACCAACCAAATTAACGACGTTACCTGCAATCTCGACACGATGGCCATGGCCCTCGTTTCGATAGAGAGCTTTCTCCTTTCTAAAAAGTACGGTGCGGGGAGGATAAAGTGTGCCGCGGAGAGGTCGCCCATAAATGCAATAGACAAAGCGTGCGCGATAACCGTCAATCGCGTCATAGTCCAAAAGATCGCTTAACTCTGTAACGAGTGCGTCGCTAAGCTCATAATCTGCGTCCAGCGAAAGCGCCCAAGGTGTAGTTATTTGCTGCAATCCAAAATTACATTGGCTCGCAAAGTCGGTGAAAGGCCGATGCACAACCTCCGCGTTGCGATAAGCTCGAACAATGTCGAGCGTCTCATCAGTACTGCCGCTATCAATGACAACGATTCTGTTTGCCCAGTGTAGTTTTTCAAGGACCCGCCGAAGATTTGCAGCCTCGTTGTACGTGATGATGAAAGGCGTAATTCTGTCGAGCATAATCGAACGAGGCATTCCTGTTCGTGAATCTGTCGCCAAAGCCCGCCCCGCCAATTCTGTAGAGCTGATCGATGGCATGCAGGCTAAGGCTGTATGGCGAGTTCTTTGCGATGTTAAGTTACGTTGGTTAAGTGGTCTGCAAGTCTCATGGTGAACAGTATCAACGTGAGGGTCGGATTGGCTCCGCCCCCACTCGGAAACGCAGCGGTACTCGCCGTCCAGAGATTTGGGAGGCCATAAACGCGGAGATTTGTATCTAGGACCGCTGATCGGGGATCAACACCCATTCGGGCAGAGCCGCCTGGATGATAAACGTCAACTTGTTCATTTCGCAAGATCAAGTCAGACCCTGGCTCATTAATCCAGATCAACTCGCCGACTTCTCTCAGACCGTGCCGGTCCCAGTACCGATCAAATAGCCGCTGGAACAGCGGAAAGATGCTGCAATCTTGCGCCGTAATTCGCCAATTTATGGCTGCAAGGGGAAGACCAAACCAATCGCATTCGCTCGCGAGGGTAATCGAGTTGTTTACGCGCGGCATTTGTTCGGCCACGACGTGCAGCTCATATATGGCCGGAACCGGCCACAATAGCTGACGATGCACGGCCCGCCAGAAGCCCAGCCGTACCAAGTATGGCAATTCGCCAAGAGCACCAAGCAGTAACTGACTGCTCGGGAATGTCTCCCGGCGCTGGCGTGATCGCAGAAGATTGCGTAGCATATCAAACGCAGTATCGCTATTCGTTCTAAAGCTGATATGGCCAAACGCACTGCCCACCTGTTCGCGCCTCTGCGCGTTGGGCGAGAGTTCAAACCGCAGGCTGCGCATCGTAGAATCCACGAACCGAAATCCCGCCATTCGGTTGAGCCTTGCCGGATGGTCTGCCCGTATAGACGCAAGACGAACTGAAATGTGATCGAAAAAATAGCGACCGAGAGCATCGCAACCCTGAAAAAGGCGACTATTCTGCTGTCGATCAAGCAGGAGTAGCAATCTCGTAGTCTCAATCGCGCCGGCACAAATAACGAAATGCTTCGCGGTTACGGTAATCGAGTTGCCGTTCTGATGGCGTCCCGTCACTGAAACAATTCGGCCATTCTCCGCATCCATACTTAGCGCGGTGGCCGTTGAGTTGATTGAAACCTGCAAATTACGATCGCTTTGAATTTGTTCGTTGAACACAGACGCCACGTTGCGCTTCTTGAAGGTCGGCCACTTCGCAAAACGAACTTGAAAATCGGAATCACCGGTTGGGATGTAGTTACGCGCACCAACCTCACTAACGAATTCTTCCTCGTAGGATCCCCCGTCTATCCCAAAAAGCTTTTCAAGCGCGCCCAAATAGGGACGAATGGCATCCATGCTTACCGGAAATGCCGGCAAGTCGAGGTATGGGCGGTCGGACAGGTCACTGGAAAGGAACGGAATTAGCGCGCCACCCCATCTAGTTGATGTCCCGCCGAGGCAACGAAATCGGCCTCGAGTTGCTCCCGAATAGGCGTCGCCAAGTTGGACAACACGATTGAGTGGGTGGGTCTCGCCAACCTGCTCTAGAGCACCACTTTCCAACACAACCACACGCTTTTTATTTCGACGCAACCTATCTGCTAGGATGAGTCCCGCGATGCCCGCTCCTATAATCAGCACGTCGGTTTCAACGGTTTGATGAGCATTCGGCTGGCTAGCCAGATCCGTAATCACAATTCCGTATCCTCGGAGCGTAGCCTGTTGACTGTGCCAAATTCATTGAGTGCCACGGTTATCGACCACCCCGCAAGTTGCCGCTCTGCCAAATGGGCCATTTTTGCCCGTTACGCCAATTGTTGCCTTTGGCAGGGCAATAAAATTGTGGGCCGGGCTAGTCACAAAAGCCTCAATTAGGAGGCGTCTTGAGTCAACTTCTTGTCGCCACGGCAAAGGACCAATGAGGTATCCAAATTGCTCAAAGGCGCGAAAGAGATCTCCCCGCGTTCGGCTGTCATTTGTCTCAAATATAATGATGGGCTTGCAGATACTGAGTAGTTGGATGGCTCCACGCAACACCTCCAACTCGTAACCCTCGACGTCGATTTTGACGACGACCGCTCCGCGCGGGATGTCATTGATGTAGTCATCGAGCCGCTTGATCGAGGTCTCTTTTTTTATGACGTTCACTCGCTCCAATAGCGAGGGAATAATTTCGTTCGACACTGAACCTAGCCACGTCTCGTTTTCAGGATAGACCAGCTCGACCTTGCCAGACATGTTTCCAATCGCGACCGGTTCCCATCGTGCGGAAAACCCATTTAGTTCGCAAACCGCGCTAAAACACGCAAAGCAACTTGGGTTTGGCTCAAAGGCCAGCACTGGAACGCCAGCTGAAAGAAAAAGCGTTGAATGCATGCCATAATTCGCTCCGACGTCAATAAATAATTGCGGGCGTTGATTAGACGCCAAAAGTGCTGCGTAAGTCTGTTTAATCTCAAGGTCATGTCCAACGATGGACACCGCGTTGTCCCAATCGAGCCAAGAAAACTCCGGCCTAAGCGGTAACTTGATATCACGACCACAAAAGTTGATTGTCCAAACGCCGGGAGCAACTTTAGCGTCGGATCCTCTAAACACTTTCGAGTAGCGTTCATAGAAGCGTAATTTTGATTGGTCGCTGAGCGTTCGGTACCATAGGTTGAGTAAGGATCGCGGTATCCTTTTTGTCACGGCTGATTTCATCAGCCAAGCCTTCACAGGTCTAGTGAACCGATTGTCCAGTAGCTTTGTCGGCGGTTTAATCAGCATTGATATTTTTGTCAGCTATTGGTGACAGGCGTATGCAGAAAAAACAGCCCAGCTCATAATTTTTGAGTGAACCGCAAGAGCGCCGACACGGTCGTCGACAATCATGTTGTGGCACCATCAGAATAATCATCGGAATCTTCGAATTGCGCGCAACAATTCTCCATAAACTCTAGGTCACGACGTGCATAACAGTTCCACCCCAACATTTGTCGCTCATTATCAGTGATAGGGGCGACACATGTCTTCCCGGTCGCAGCATCGATCGCTTGTGCGAGCGCCGAACTTAGCGCCTCAACATCATTGGAACCGACAACCCAGATCAAGCGCGAAAGTCCCGGTAATTGCGCGAGATCTGGCCCTCCGGTGCGATCCGTGCATACAACAAGAAGACCGCTGGATAAGGCCTGAGAAAGAACGACGCCGAATCCGTCCTCTCTAGAAGGCAATACTAAAACATGGGCCGCCGCATAAAATTCGGGAAGTCTTTGTTGAGGAACGTGATCCCGATGCACAAATTTTGGCTCATCCGGAAATGGCGCATCGGAGAGAGCGCCAACATGCAATAGCCGAATCCCCGACAACGGCCTCATTGCCTCCACAAGAATATCAACGCCCTTCCGATAGGACCATTGCCCGACGAAAATAACTGTTGGACAGTTAGGCGGTGGAATCCGCCCCGGAAATTGATTAATATCGACGCCTAGCGGATTTAGAAACAACTTGTGCGCCAACTCTGGCCATTTAGAAAAACTCTCGGTCACGTGGGTAGACGGGACTATTATTCGATCGGCGATCTGGTAGCCTTTAAGCTCCCGGGCCACCATGAGTGAGCTTACCTGCGTAGACCCAGGCAGATGAGCCAATATTTCCCTCTGGGATAAAATATGCCGGCTTGATCGGTGTAAATGAACGAGAGCACCGTATTTCCATTTCGCAAACTGCGCTGCCAAAACGTACATCCCAGACATGCAAATAAATATGTCGCAGCGTCGCATCCTCAATATCACTGACATATCAAGTGCCCAGCACATTAGGCGCTCGATCAATCGTGGAAATAGACGAGGAAGTAGACGTTCCATGCCGACCAGTGGAAACAGCAGCGGAAAGAGGGCGACATGACACTTGGCCGGAAGCCCAAATTCTAATGCCCTTTTCCGAGGGACATATGAGTAGAATTGTACTTCTGCTCCCAATAACGAAAGCTCGCGGGCGAGGTCGAGCAGATGAAATCGCCCCGATGCGGCTACACCAATTCTCAGTCGTCTCTTAAATGCGACGCCAGTATCCTGAGTACAGCGCATTCAATTATGTAACCGTCAGCGTGGACCTGTCGTTATTGACGTCCGTCTTGGTACCAAATCGACTAGGAAGAAAAAATCCAATTCCATACGCGGTGATAGCTGAGCCCGCCGCGGTCACCACAACTTCGAGGAGCTGCCCACCTGGCTGAAGCATTGCGGCGCAAACCATAAACCACAATAGGAAGCCCTTCTTATTGTCGTCGCGCAGGCATTCGATAATGCGCATGTCCATCCATCCGATGAGCCAGCCATACAGCAAAAAGCCGCCAATCACGCCCAACGTCCCGAAGTTGATATAGAACTCCATAACTTGCCCTGCGCCGACGCTTGTACCGTCCGCAAACTTTATTCCCGTAAAATCGGTAACGACCGTTCCACCGCCGCCGACCTGGGGCTTGTCCGGCCATAGCGCTCGGGGAATCAGACCGATCGCCATATCGACAAGGGTAGAACCATGCGCGTAGTCAACCAATCCAGACTGCAACCTTTCGACGGCCGCGCCCACGAGTAGGTTTTGGTTGAGTCTTCCGTCGATCACTTCGCGATGTTTGTAATTCTCGCTGTCGTACCACTCGAAATTCCGAAACATATCCGCTACGCGCTGAAACCGATCACCAATCCCTACCTGCTGAAACCACACCGCCTGCCGATATGCTGTTCTCGAAGCCATGTAGTTCACGAAGACCGAAAGCCCCAGCACTATGACGAATGGAGCGATGAGAAAGTAGCCAAGACGTCGCTTTGATTGGGCGACTGCGAAACTGACACTGGCCAATAACCAGTACGTGCCGAAACCGATAAATCCGTCTCTGATGACCGTGATAAGGGGTAGTAACGGCAGCAGCGAAAATGTGAGCCAAAACTTTACGTTATTTCGCTGCTGATGAGCTACCCAAAGCCGAAGTGAAGCACCGACGATCAACAAGGAGCTAAGCGAAGCAATAATGGCGCCAACTGACGGGATCGAGACGAAGGACCCCAGCGCAAAATAAATAACCCCGCCAAAAAGATAAAGAAGGGCCAGTCGGTCGAGTGATTCAAGCTCTGCCGGTTGCCAACTTCTTTGTTTTTGCCTCGACCGTGAGAGGGAAGTAATGTGCCTGGCAAGGAGTACTCCAACCAAAAATGCTACTAATCCCGTAACGGTTTGCTGGAAGCCTATCTCTGTCTGTGTTGCCAGTGCATCCCATTTTGGGAAATTAGTATAAACTGCGGCGCCCGGAGCATGGATCAGCGACAACCCGAGAAAATATGCCAGCGGCATGCCAGCGCTGTACCGGTCCGCTTGAACGCCGATCAGCATAATAACGATGCCGACGGCTAGCCAGACTAAAAGGAGAGTCAGCATAGTGACTGTGATCCCCTTGTCGCCCCCGGCAAGATCATAGTGACCTGCGCCGCTGCTTGGCATCGAATCTCGATTTCAACCACCTCAGTCGCCGTATTCAAGAAAGTTTTCTCCTTATTCTCTTGCCACCAGTGGATTGGTATTGACTCCATCAGTTTGCGACTGCCGTAACATTGCGGCCAAACGATCCGCATACGTATCGTTCCGCGTCGCCATTCTCTCACGCAATCCCAATGACAGTCTTTGGCGTGCCCCAGGATCGGCTATGAGCTTTCGCGCTTCCTGCACTAATCCCGGAATTGTATTAAAATATCGAATCGCGGTGTCGTTTGGACCATAAATATCCCGGTGATCTTCTGTATCTTCAGCAAGTATACACCCGCCAATCGCCGCAGCCTCGAAACTCCGCATTACATGGCCATCACGATTCGCCCGTCGGACGAGGCAGAGGCAGATTGCCGTCGTAGCAGACGCTGCACGTATGGTATCTTGACCGGCGACGCCACGCCAATAGGCCCGCGTTTTCGAGTGATTTTGCCAGTAACGCCCAAACAGTGCGGGGGTGAGCCCGGCTTCGACCAATGCACCGATCAACGGAAGCCGCTCCTTATCGCAACCTCCTACGAAAACGATGTCGCTTGGAGCGCCGAGCCCGGAGTGCTCTGTCCAAGGTCGATGAACTTTCGGATCATAGGCGAACGGCATGTAATGAAGGTTGCGGACACCGCACCGCCGAAAATCATCGAAATTCGCGCGTCGTGGCGAGAATACTGAGTTGTATACCGGCAGGGCAGACACAAACCAGGGGGCATACAAAACCGGATTCCATGGATCATCGGTCGAATAATTGATCACCTTAATCCCGGACTCGTGCAGTTTCTCGATATGCGATCGCTCGAGGGGCGCCCGACTACCCGTCGTTAACACAATGTCGGGCCGCGATGCTGCGCACATTTCTAAAACACGCGAGGCAAAACGAGAGAGGTTTGCCGGTCTTCTGCCACGCAGACGCCAATAAAACTTCTGTACGAACTGATTTTCAGTCTCGGCCCTGCGGGCATCCATAACGTAATAGTTAAGGCCCAAATATTTGGCAGCGGACGCGAGGTAATTTCCCATCTGGCCAGGCTGGTCATAACCTACGATCAGCAATTTCATGTTGGGTAGAGCATGCCTGAGGCCCTCGATAAGCCAGCGCGGTAATCATAACGCAAAAACTTTATGTCAGTATCTGACTCAGAAAATTCGACGCAGCAAGAACATTCATGGTTGCTTGAATATGCGACGTGGAGAGTTCCTAGCAAAGCGACAGTCGACAAGGCAAACGACGGATTTTTGGAAGTAACCCCGATCACAACGTAGTATATAGGAGTCGCCTACGATTCCAATGTTGGGGCAAACGATCGGTGCTGCAACTCCAATTTTCGACGGAACGTCAACATCTTTAATCCGGCCTCGGGTTGCGCTTGACTTGACGAAAAATCCCATTTTGCCAAGTCAATGTCGAACTTGCGCCTGGAATAATCGCCATGTAATTCGATAATCCCTAAATTTACCCGAGGTAGGAATTCGGCGTGGGCAAAAACTTGTTCTTCCGCGCCCTCAATATCAATCTTGAGTAGATCGATATGCTCCAAACCGTATTGGGTACAAATTTCCGATATGGTAATTGCAGGCACCTCAATGCCTGAGTCGTTTTGGCTCAGTTTATTTCCCCAAGCGGGTGCGTCCGACGTCATTCGAACGCTACCGGTCGACTGGCCAACAATCGCCGCGTTGATTGGAATGATCCGGGCTTCTGACTGAGTATTTTGTTTTAGAACTTCGAAATTCTCAGGATGGGCCTCCACGCAAAAAATCTTCGCGTTAGGATAACGGCCTGCGAAAAATAGCGCCGTAATTCCAACGTTCGCGCCACAGTCAATAATTACCTGAACGCTATTTGGTGACAGCAATGACCGGGGCACAAAATAGCAACGGTCGAGCAACACTTCGTATAGAACAAACAAATCACCTGCGAATGGCCGTAAAAGTAACGTCTTGTCGTATCCCGGTCTAATCGCAAGATTGACGGTAAAGGGTTCCCCGCCCATGGTCGTTGGATTGAAAGCATTCGCTGCGTGAAACCGTGCTGTATGCCACAGCAATGTCGAGCGCGACCGCAAGTCTTTTGCGACCGAAAAGATGTAAGCGAGTTCTCTCAGGTAAGCGGCGAGTTTGCCAAATAGTTTATTCATGTTTCCAAACGTTTATAGAGCTAATGACTTGATCGTCAGACGATCCACTGAACGCCGAGACGATGTTTGCTGCCCGCGGCGGCGGGTTTGTTCCGAGAATACGTACAAACCCAAGGATGGGCCAGTGACGGAGGTAGGGCGAATAAGCGGTAAGCGCAACATGAACCAGGTCCGTCAACGGCCGTGCCAGAACGTCAATCACGGCGCATTTGTATCGCTGTCCGGCGCTCTTTCGCTTGTTTGTTCACCTGTTTGCGATACAACTGAGCCATGTCGCGGGCAACAGCCTCCATGCTGCGCGGCCGCCTCACTCCGCTTCGTAACCTTCTGAGCAACTGGCGATCCTCTGCACATCGCCTAAAAGCATTGGTCCAACCAAGAACATCTTCAAAGTGTATTAGCAAACCATTTTTCTCGTGCGTTATCCATTCGGCGATACCCCCTAGGTTAGAACCGAGTACTGGCGTTCCTGCAGCGAATGCTTCCAGAACGACAAGAGGCCCAGTCTCCATCCAGCGCGACGGCACGGCCAGCAGATGGTAACTGGCTAGCAACGCAACCACACTTTCGTGTGGAACCGGCGGAAGAAACCTAATCCGCGTGTCCTGACCTGCCATGGCTTTGAGTTCTATCCGATATGCCTCATCCCCTCGATTTTGGGTAATGCCGTATAGATCAAGTTCGACGCTTAACTTTGGCGCTCCTCTGACGGCCTTGATGAGTGTATCGATCCCTTTAACCCTGTCCGCTCTTCCGAAAAAGGCAACGCGCAAAGGTACTGCGTCTGGATCAGTAAGCGGCGGCGGTTTCGTTTCGTTTCCGGCTAACCCATGCGGCGAGAGGGTAATCTTTGTTTCTGGCGCACCATTGTGAATCAGTAGCGTCCGGACCCATTCTCTGAGTGCAATAATGCCGTCAACTTCCGAGACAAGCATGTGAAATGCGTTGGCGCTGCCGCGAACCAAATCGGCCATTCGCAATGCCGTCCAGAGACCACCACTCAGGTTGGCCCGTTCGAGTATTCTGGCGATTAGTGGAGGCACGTAGCTAAGAGGCTTGCTGACCGAGCGCGACAGTCCTTGATTCGCAAGCGAACAATCTGTGCAGCGGTGAACGTCTAGGACACCGTCACAGATCTCTTTTCCTTGAAGAATCAATGTTCCGCGCTGACATGACGCCGTCGGCGTATGGTATGTGAAGAATGTAAGAATGCCACGTTCTTTGGCAGCTCGAACGAGCAAAATTGAAACTGCCCGCGTGAAAGCATGTAGATGAACGATATCTGGTGTCTCCTCGTCGAGAATTCGAGCAAACGCAAAAGCGGCGTCAGGATCGCCGGCACCATAGAGCTCGCGCAACATGTGCGGACTTTCCAAGGCTGAACGATACCGCCGCACGGATAAGCCATTTTGCTCGTAAACCTCGTTGATGCCCTTGGCAGATGGCGCGGCAATGATTGACTCAATACCGTGTGGCCGTAACAGCTTGGCTAAAGATTCTACGTAAACCTCCGTACCGCCGACGGGGTCAGGAGCGAATGTGAATGAAACGTGCAGGACCTTCAACGCGGACGAGCCCTTATCATCCTCAATTTCGCAGGCCATAAGTTGTCTCTGACCGAGCCTATCGGGCGGCATTGTCACGCATAAGGCTCGCTCCAATACCTTTGCCTTTGCGATAAAGGGCGGCAAGTCTTTCTGCCCTGCGATAGCCGACGATGCGACTCAGCATGCTGAGTTGGGCTGGAGCCCTTGGCACAAAAGCGGGTCGCAGCGACTCTATATCTAACACCATCTCTTCGAAGCGCTCCCAATCCGAGCCGGCGAAATACCTCGCACCGTTGAAATAGATATCAACGATCGCGTCGACAATCCTCGGTGACTCTTGAGGACTTCGCCGGATATATTGCTCAGCAAGTTTCGCATTTTTGATACAAGATTCGACAAATCGTCTGTGGTCTATTTTAGCAAAGGATCGCGGCAGATCACGGTACGAGGCAACCGGACCATTCGATTGCGCCCTAGCGAATGTTCCTCCCGCAATCGCAACCTTAACGCACAGTCCAACATCCTCAATGGGTTCATGTGAGGCGTCGAAACCCCCGACCAAGTCTAAAATACTGCTTCTAAAAAGCAGACAGCCCAGCTGCAGGAAATTCCGATCCGATAGAATATCAGCCAGCGCATCACGCCGGATACAAGGCGTTCGAAGATCATCGGCTTGCCAAGCATTCTTTCTCCAAATCAATCTCTGCCAATCTGAATAGACGACGTCGACCGGTCCGTCGGAATCTGCCCGGGCAATCTGAAGTTCTATTTTCTGTGGCTCGAGCAGATCATCGGCATCAAGAAACTGGATCCAGAAGCCGTGTGCTTTTCGCCAACCAAGGTTCCGGGCACCGGCAGCACCTGTATTCTGCTGACGCAGAATCTGAAATGGAAACGAACACCTTTGCAAAGCTGCTTCGGCAACCGCGACAGTACCGTCGGTTGATCCATCGTCGACCAATACGATCTCAAGATCTCTATGTGTTTGGTTCAAAACGCTCGAGATCGTTTGGGAAATCCATTTCTCCGCATTGTAAGCCGGAATGACGACACTTACGAGCATCGCAAATCTCTTTGTGTGCAACCGAAGGGCAATATTTCACCCCGGCATTTTGCGAGCCAACAGCCGGGTGCCGCGGCGGTCCGTCGTCCATCATATTTTCGACTCTCGCTCACGCGGCCGCCAAAAGTGCCTTGATCTTCTCGGCAAATGCCCGACCTGGATCTGCAGGAACATGCCGACGAATACTGGCGGCGGCGGCCTTTCCCATGCTTTCGAGGTCTGCTCGCCTCGACCAGAGCCGCTCCAACGCCTTGTTCATACTCCGCGGAGTTGGCGCATCAGCAAGGAAACCGGTCACGCCATCCTGAAGAACCTCCGAATGGCCGGCGACATCGGTAGCAACGGCAGGTCGCCCACATAACATGGCCTCGACCAATGCCAGCGGAAGGCCCTCGTAACGCGACGGCATAACGAGGACGTGATTGTCCGCCCATATCTTCTCGACTGGCGACATAAACCCAACAATTTTTACACGGTCGCCGAGCCCAAGGCGTCGCACCATCTGCTCGATGGTACCTCGCATAGCCCCCTCCCCAAAAAGATTCAGACGCCAATTTCGCTGCATCCAAACGGGGTCACAAAGCGCTTCAAGCAGAATGTCTTGTCCCTTCGATGGAGGGTGAAGTCTTGCGACACATGCAAGATCCAGCCGGTCATCTTTGCCGAGTTGCGGCCACGGCAAGACATTGTCAATGTCGACATTGAAGGGATTACAGACGATCTCCGCATTTGGGAGATCACAGCCGATCTGATTTTCAAATAAGCGTAGGTTGGCACGGGACACAAAATAGCACCGTCGCGCAGCTGGCATCAGCATTCGATACTGTGTGGCCGAATTATCCTCAGGCCAAAAATACTCGCTATTGGCCTGACTAATGGTTGCGAAGGGCCGTCTCCTAGCAACGCAATCCTGCAGCATGTCGATCGGAGGTGTGGACGCCGCATCTGAAAACACCACGAGCGCGGGGCTGTTGTTTGACAGGAATTCCGAAACTTCTATTTCGATCGGCGCCTTCTTGCGGCCTGAGACCTTTTTCCAGGCGCGCCACCAAAGTGGGTATTTCGCCCGACGCATTTTGACGTCCACGCCGTCCGCCGCTAGTTGGGCGAGCCGGGGGTGAGGAACAGACCAGCCTTGGACACTCGCCAGCACTGACAACCCGTCTCGCGCAAGATGAGAGGCAGCCTGGGCCCAAAGCTCTTCGGAGCCTCCCCACGGGCTGCCATGCATGTTCGAGACAAATGCAATTTGTTGCCTAGCAATCATGGATCTTCGTGCAAACTCTTAATTATCGACCGATTTCGAGAGCTCCTGAAAAAGCCGCTCATAAGCAATCACAAATGACCCCATCGAATAAAGGGCATCAGCCCGCTGTCGACCATTCGCACCCATTAACTTTGCTTTTCCTGGGTTTGAAAGGATATCCAGAATTGACGCTGCCAATTCGGCCGGCGTCGCCGGTGGGACAAGAAAGCCGGTCTCGCCATGAACCACTTGCTCCGGAATTCCACCGACATTTGTTGCAACGACAGGGACGCCGCACCCCATTGCCTCCAGCACCGTATAGGGCAGATTGTCAGCCAAAGTTGGCAGAACGTAAACATCCGCCGCCGAAAGCAACCGTGGAAGAAGATCGAGAGGTACCAACCCAAGCGGTCGGACGCTCGGGTGGTTAGGCACAAATGACTCACCTGCAACAACTAAAATCGCGTTCGGCATAGCCGGAAGAATGTGCTCGAGAAAGGCCGTTGCTAGGTCGGCCAAGCCTTTACGAACACCGACCGCGCGCTTCGTTTCATACCAAGCCGAGAAAAGGATGATCGGCTGATCCTTTGGCAGCGCAAAATCCGCACGGCTGTCCGGAATATGCTTAAAGCGATTGAGATCGATGCCGTATGGAATGTGTTGCAACCCAAACCGATTCAGCTCTTGGGCTTTAAGGCGATTCATCATCCATTGGCTCGGAGCAACGACTTGCATATTGCTTGCGCAGCGCGCGTGCACATCGCGTTTGATCTTCCGTTGTTTATAGTAAGGATTGCGAAGAAACTGTCGCCAGCCCGAACCCACCAGCGGGCATCTCCGACAGGTCGCATTTTCATCACATGCCCAACATTCGATTTGTACGGTTCCAATTGGTCGTGGATCATGCACTGTAAAGCAGGTCGCATACTGTCGCGAGACAATTGAGAGAAATCCATAAGGCAAGTTTCCATAAAATGAGTGACAATTAACAACGTGCGGGCGAAATCTGGCAAGTTCACTTAAAATCTCATCGACGGTTTCTAAATTATTTGAGCGGGGGAAATAGCAAACATCGTGCGTGCGCCCAAGCTCCCGCCTAAGATCTTGAGCGCATCTCGCCGCGCCGGCGCCCCAATGTTCGTGTATTATCGCAATACGCATGTGACATTATCGGCGGTTTTTGCCGGATTTGAAACGCTTTCCATTTCACTCCATTCTGGTCTGAGCGTTGTCGACATCATCCGTGCGCTCACCCGTGATTCGCTATTTCTATGCGCGACGTGATACGACGGCGCCGGCACCTAACGCAAAGCTTTCTATCGGAGAAAGCCGGTTCAGTTTCATTGCCTTCGATTGAGGCCCTCAACAAAAAGTAATAATCTTTTCCGCAAACGTGCGGGCCGGATTCGACGGAACATGTTTCCGGATACTTGCCGCCCCAGCCTTGCCGATTGATTCAATTTCGAACCGTTTCTTCCACATCCGCTCGAGCGCACCCCTTACACTAGAAGCCGTGGCAGTATCCGCCAAGAACCCCGTTATTCCATCCTTGATGATCTCAGAATGACCGGCAACATTGGTGGCAACGACGGGCCTCGCACAAATCATAGCCTCCACTATTACTAATGGCATCCCTTCGTATCGAGATGCCATGACGAGAACGTGATTTTCTGCCCAGATTTGCTCGACAGACTTTACATACCCGGCGAAGCGAACGCGACCTTCCAAATGGAAATGTTGAACTAAACGTTCAATGCAATTTTTCATTGGGCCCTCGCCGAAAAATGTTAATTGCCAATTTCGATCCCGCCAGTCAGATGCGGCCAGCGCCTCGAGGAGAATGTCTTGCCCCTTCATTAACGGCTCGAGCCGACCGACGCTGGCGAGGCACAATGTGCCCTTGTCATCAAACGGAGGCCATTGGGGAGCAGCATTGAGATCCACGTTGAATGGATTGCAAATGATCTCTGCGTTTAACAGCTCGCTACCGATCTGCTTTTCGAACAATCGTCGGTTGGCTTCCGACACGAAATAACATCGTTTTGCGAGCGCTAAATTCCTTCTAAATCCAGCGGCTTGTTCATCGTCTGGCCAAAATATTTCTCCGTGAAGGTGCGAAAGAGTCACGAACGGCATCTTCACTTTAAAAAGAAAATCCAGAACGCTCGCCGACCGAAGTAGCCCGAACCCGTCTGAAATTACAACAAGTGTCGGCGTTCTATCAGTCAGGAACCTTTGTATATCGACGTCGACGGGCGACTCGCCACTGTTGGATAATTTGGCCATCGCCCGCCTCATTAACGGATATTGAGCAGGGCGGTAATGGATATCGACGCCGCGGCTGGAAAGCTCCACCATCCTTTCGTGAGATGGCGAAAAGCCGATGCTTGCGCTTACCGAAAACCCACTGTTAGCCAAATGCAGAGCTGTGCCTGACCAAAGCTCCTCCGAACCACCCCAGCCCAAATTTGTGGTCACAAATACGATTCTTTTATTGTTCACGCCGACTCCTCAGACTCTAATGCGTCGAAAAACCGAGCTGAGTGCGCACGTCTATGCCAACCATGGCAATAAGGTGCGCTTACTTAAGAAAAAATACCTTAGAGACAATTCATTCACGGATGCGCGTCACCGATATGGATTCGCAACAGGCGGGGCGTGACCGAGTAGTAAGTCGGCTACTCGCTTCATGTTCGATCTTACTCCCCGGTTCCATTTGTCTCCTTCAAAGTGAATAACACTAACGCCCGCAGGTATTGCCTGCAAACTTGCGCCTATCTGATCATCCGCAGCGCCTGGCGTCACAAGGGTTCGATCGAAATAAAGAAATGGTATGAGAGATGGCTTTATTCCGCTTCGACAAAGCAGCGCGTTCATAAATTTATCCTCGGGAAGGTCTTCAAATCGCGAAAGCTCTGTCGCTACGCCCGCGATTTTTAGCTCAACCATTTTTTTCAGCGCACTACCACGAATGAAATAACAGCCGCCTTGCATATAGTCGGCTTGGTCCCCCGAGGGATGTAACAGTGAGACTGGAGTTCCTGCCGCTTCGATACCGTTAAACACGACCTGGCTGAAAATGTTATCCGAGAGAAACAAAACGTCTGAATCAAACTTCACCAGAAAGTCCTTTGATCCCATCCTCTCAGCGTGCTGACAAAACACACTGAGTTCATTAAGAACCAATTTAAGCCCGCCCCAAGACATCGGATATTTTGTCGTTTGAAAAATAAGAGGATAGGGTAGCTCAGACTGCAATATTTCACGCTGGACAGCGCTAAGCGGATCGCTTCGATCCATGTAAATATAGACTTCCTTTACGAAAGATGCGCATCGCGTGAGGCTAAATAGAGCTAATCTCACGTATCTAAAATGCTTCCCGCAGGTGAAGCACACGGGGAAAAACTTCGGCGGATTTTCCGCCAATTCGCGTCGCGCTATGTTTTGTCGATTACTCCTGGTCATATCGTATCGAAAAAGGCGCAGCCGATCTGAAAGGGCCACGAACTTTGTCTTGATTGGCAGCAGTGTTCTCACAATTTTGCCAGTTAACGCAGCGATGAAGGAACTATTGCTTCTATTGTTTCTCTGCAGCCGTTCTATGTCGGTACCCACAACTTGCAGCACCAATTTCGTGTCGGCCAATGAGTACAAGCTTCGCCCTTTAGAAAAAACCATCAGAGTATTTTTGAACCAGGGTATGTAACAATTGGCCCTCAATAAAATTGTCTGCGACGGTCGATATTGAAAGCCCCTCTTCCAAAGTTGGTATATTACATAGGAGTTTGGTCGACAATTTACGTGACCATCGCCCTCCTGCCCGGGAATCGCCCAGCTCAACACGATTGTTTCTTTTGCGTGATTGGTTAGGTTGTCCAAAAATACGGCTTCAAACTTCTTCGGTATGTGTTCTCCGACTTCTAGGCAGATCACGCTGTCATATTTCTTATCAAGCTGGACCGACTCTGCCAGATTGAGCGTTCGACACATGCCGCTGGTTAATTCAGCTGTATTTGGATTCCCGTCGAACCCATCACATTCAAAGCCATGTTTCTTGAGCCAACTAACATATTTCCCGAGTCCGCAGCCAAAATCGCAGATACTTTTCCCGGAAAGCAAAAGCGATAGTTCTTCAGCAAGAACCGTGTCGAAGAAATATCCTGCATCAGGTGAAAAATGCCCCTCCTCAAGGGAAAGCCAATAACCCTGAGGATGCAGTTTCGGCGTATTCATTACCAGCGTTCCTTGAGTTCGATTCTCGAATCGGAGCTGTGCGAACCTTTAAAGCAAGCGCCACTCAGCTGGCCAATCCAGGAGGCCTACGCTCTCGGGCGTTTGCCGACTTGTGGCTTTTTTCTCCCGACGGACTTCAAAAGATAAGACATCCCAATGATGGTCGTAATCTTTTTCCCAATCGCCGAGCCAAACTGAAATCGTGTAATGACCGTTAACTAGCGGCAGTTGTCGCAACTTGAATCGAACGGCGCCCGACGTTGATGCGTCTCCTGAATATTCAATGTTGTGGATGCGGGGATTGGACCCGTATATCGGGATGCCAAGAGCAGATTGTACGACAATACCTGGAACTGGGGGATCCATGGGAAATGGAGATTTAAATTCAATATCCACAATCAAGTCGCCAGTTTTTAAAGCGTCTCGATCTATCGATACGGCAGTAATTGATGGCTTGCCTAACTGAGGAATAAAGGTCGTACTCATTTGCAGCTCACGATGTGAATAATACTCATCTACAACGTCTTTAATACTGCCTTCCAATGTCACTGATCCCTTGTCAAGAAGGACACCGCGCCTGCAAAGTGTAAGGAGGGCGGTCGTATTATGACTGATGAAAACTACGGTCCGGCCTTCATTTGTAGTAACGGATTCGAGCTTCCCAAGACATTTTTTTTGAAAAGCCGCGTCACCTACGGCGAGAACTTCATCAATCAGCAGGATTTCCGGCTCCAGGTGCGCGGCGACAGCAAATGCGAGCCGAACATACATGCCGGATGAGTAGCGTTTCACAGGCGTATCGAGAAACCGCTCGACTTCGGCAAAGGCAACGATTTCATCAAACTTTCTCTGAATCTCACGCTGCGTCATCCCCAGGATAGCGCCGTTGAGAAAGATGTTCTCGCGACCCGAAAGCTCCGGGTGAAAGCCGGTTCCGACTTCGAGGAGGCTTGCGACACGCCCCTGCACTCTAATTCGTCCGTTGGTCGGCTCGGTGATCCGGCTGAGAATTTTGAGCAGCGTGCTTTTCCCAGCGCCGTTACGGCCGACGACGCCAAGCACGTCGCCCTGTTTGACTTTAAAACTAACGTCCTTCAACGCCCAAAACTCTTCGACGTCATCTCCTTGAACGATCTGGCGACCGTGAGCAAGATCATCGGCTTTGCGTGCAAAGCTTCGTACCTCACGCGCAATAACGTCGCGAAGCGAACTATAACGGTCGCGCTGAGCAGACTGATGGCCGACCAAATATCGTTTCGAAACGTTTTCGACTGAAATAACAGAATCAGACATTAACTTTCATCCGACCAAGCGCTACTAGATTAGATCCGCAAAGCCTTTTTCCATTTTCCTAAATTGGCGAATGCCGAACCACAGAAATATGCTGGTAACACCGATGCTCAAGCCAAAGCCCGGCAGATAAATATGATTTTCACCGCCCAAAATGCACCAACGGAAGCCATCGATAACGCCGACCATGGGATTGATAGAATACAACAACCGCCACTGGGGAGGAATGACACTCGAACTAAATCCGACGGGCGACACGTAAAGCCCGAATTGGACAACGAATGGAATTACGTATCGAAAATCCCGATATTTAACATTTAGGGCAGTCATCCAAAGCGAGGGGCCGAGGCTGGCCAGGAATGCTATTGCAAGAAAAATCGGCAGAAGCACAACCTGAGGACTGGGAAGGTATCGGTACCAGAGCATCAAAAGTATTAGAATTCCAAAGCCGATTAGAAAGTCCACAAGGCTGACCATCACTGCAGCACTAGGAACGATTAGTCGCGGAAAGTATACCTTGCTGATCAGGTTGGCATTGCTAATCAAACTATTAGACGCATCGGACAAGGCGGTTGAAAATAGTGTCCAAGGCAACATTCCTGTGAACACCAGCAATGCGTAAGGAACTCCTTGCGACGGAAGCCCCGCGATCCTGCCAAAAACAACAGTAAAGACTACCATGGCCAGGAACGGGCGAATGAGCGCCCATGCCGCGCCGATCACTGTCTGCTTGTAGCGCACAGAAATATCGCGCCATGCAAGAACGCGGAATAGCTCTCTATAACGCCACAAATCCTGCCAATAATGGCGCTCGCTGCGACCGGCCTCGATAATTAGATATGGCTCTGGGTTCATGACAATCGATAAGTCCTGGCTAACCAGTATTGCCCAAAGAGATTGAACTACGCTGGTGTATCGAGGCGAGTGCCGATGCACTCCAAAAACGGCAAAACGTAGCGAGCATGGGGCGATGTTGCATACCGTATATTCGTATTTAGTTCCAAATAGCGCTTCGATTTATTCGGAAATCAACGGAATTGACGGCCGCGTTAATCGATTTCTGAACAGAACCTATGCTACCGCAGCGCGGGTGAGGTGCTTCGTCCACCCTCGCTTCTATGTTGGTACTTTAGTTCGCTAATCCGCCGAACAATATTGCGAAGGACAACAGATCACAGCATTGAATTCTAATAGGCACCAAGTCTCAGAACGTTCCGCTCGCGATGCAATCAAAACATTTAGTGCTCCACCGAGCCCCAAATATTATAAATGGATAATTCCGAATTTTAAGGATCTTCTGCTACTCATAGGCCGCGACAAATTCTCGGCCTTCTGCCCGCGCCATCGTCTGATCGTAAATCCAACGATAGGTTTTTTCCATTCCGTCGACCAGCTTTACTGATGGCGCCCACCCAAGAACTTGACGAATAAGTGTATTATCGCTGTTGCGGCCACGTACGCCCATCGGAGCGTCCCGCTTATAAATTCGCTCAAGCTTGATGCCAGCGATGTTCTCTACGATATCAACGAGCTCGTTGATGCTGACCATTTCGTCGCTCCCGATATTAAGAGGCTCAACGAAATTTGAATTCATCAGCAGTTGCGTGCCTTTTAAACAATCATCGATATACATAAAACTTCGGGTCTGCTCGCCATCGCCCCAAATCTCAATTTCGCGCTTGCCAGAGATCAGCGCGGTCGCCACCTTGCGCGCAATCGCTGCCGGTGCTTTCTCGCGGCCGCCATCCCAAGTGCCGTATGGTCCGTACACATTGTGGTAGCGGCCGATTCGGGTTGCAATGCCGAAATCTTCTCGAAAATGCCGGCACATCCGTTCGCTAAAGAGCTTCTCCCATCCATAACCATCCTCAGCCATGGCCGGGTAGGCGTCCGACTCTTTTAATGCTTCAATGTGTGTCTGCTTTTGCCGGTAGTCCGGGTAGACGCATGCTGACGATGAGAAGAAAAACCGTTTTACGCCATTGTCCCGAGACGCAAGCAACAATTGAGTGTTGATAAGGACCGAGAGCATGCAGAGAGCTTTGTTATTCTCAATAAAACCCATGCCACCCATGTCAGCCGCTAGATTGTAGACATGACTCACACCTCTTGTGACTATGGAGCAGGCGCCTTTATCCTGTAGGTCGGAAACTCGGTTCTCAGCCAACGAAGAACGATAATACCACTCACCCAACGGTTTTCGATCGACGGCAAGAATACTGATGCCTTGCTGCTCAAGACTGCGGACCAATTGACCGCCAATAAATCCCCCGGCACCGGCAACGAGTATGGACACAAAATATTCCTCGTAATGTTAACAATGTTATTTTTAATAAATGGGATTTAGTACAGCGTCAATTATTAATTGGGTCTTTGATTAACTATCACCTTTCCAATATCCAAAGGTATCGGTTCTCATCACAATGTGGACGGGTCTATTAGGCAAGTCTAGCGAGCGCGCGGGTAAAACCGGCGACGTCTCCGGGGTCAACCTGTTCGTAGCCCGGATGCTTGGCTTCCGTGCAAAGATAATGGACGTCCGAGTTCGTTGGACCCACAAACAAAATCGGACGGCCCGAACTTAAACAAGCATATATTTTTGAAGGCAAAACTAAACCGGAAAAACCGTTCCGCAACGTAATCAGATGCACATCCGCAGCAGCCAACAGGGCCGGAAGCAGCTCAAGCGGAACAGGATCAGTGCATGCAAAAGGGATTTCAGCAGCCTGTAACCGCTCGCTAATAGTCTGAAGCGCGGACCCCGACGCATTTAGCCACAATCCGAACCGGCCATGTGCATTGTAATGTTGGATAAAGCCCTCCACGACGGTTTCTGTCTCATGTGCCACACCGTAATTTCCAGAATAAAGGAGGACTTTGCGGGAGACTAATACTGGCGGCCTCGGGACCGGCTTCTCGTTACCCGTAATCAGTATCGGCGGAACGTCTCTTTTGAGTTCTATTCGTTCCGGCGCAATTCCACCGGCTATGAGCAGACGGCGTTGATCTTCGCCCAGGACTTGGAAAGCGTCGACGTGTCTTCGGAACGTCCATGTCAACTTTTCAAACAGCACCAATGGCAACGTTCGTTTGCCTAACGCAGCGATCAACACTTCAGGATAAAAATCCGTAATTCGATAAATGAGCCGGGCGCCGCGAAGCCATTTGGCAAAAACAGCGAAAAACAGCATGAAAGGCGGAGAGCCAGTGAACAGTATTTGTGCCCCTTGGGATCTGGGATCGTGGATGACCTCCCAAATTAGCTTCAAATTAGTATGCAGCGACCACACTAATCGGCTAATGAGGCCAGTTTTATTATAGCGCTTCGCCGGAATCCATTTGATTTCGAGAACACCCGTGTCCAAGGTCTCGCTTCGGGTTTCCCGCAAATTGCTTGAGAGGCCGATGAGCGAGACCATTCTTCCGGTCTTCGCGATTTCACGCCCAAAGAGAAGCGCATATTGTCCAACCGCACCAAATTCGGGGGGCAACCAATCGACAACATAAAAGAGGCGACGTTGGCGGTCGGTCGGCACCTGGGCGTTCGCCACGTCCAGCAATTTTTTTGTTGCCGCACCGCTCAGCACTTGGTCGCGCCTGTCATTCAATGCCGCCCGCTGCGGACGATTTGCAGCCTCGGCTGTCACACTTTCATCCTGAGTTAGGCGCCTCAACTCTGAATGGCCCAATTCACCGCCAGTCAAACGTCACTCTTTGGCTGAATATTCGGGATAATATTTGTTTCGATAATATCCGCTGCGTTCACTGTCGTATCTCTGAATAACATTCATATTGACCTTGTTGAGCGCGAAACCCAGAATATTATCGTACACTGCGGGCGCATCTAACAGGGCTTGCCGCGCCAGCTCAATCTTCGTTGTGCCCCACTCGACAACAAAGACATAAAAATCAATGATGTCCGCGGTTGCGCGAACGTCAACTACCGGTGCTAATGGCGACAGGTCGACAATAATGTACTCATAGTGAGTCCGCAGTGCCGCAAAAAGGTGCTTCATAGGCTCACTCGCAAGTATATGATCCGTATGAGCCACCCCAAAAGAATTCACCGTTGGTAAAAAAGCCATGCCTGTGACCGGATCGTTCCATATTGCTTTGTCAAGCGATTGACTTCCGGAAATCACCTCTAAGATTCCAGCGGAGGCGTCGGGGGCTAACGATCGCGAAAGTGCGGGATTGCGAAGATCGCAGTCAACAAGGATTGCGCGGCCACCAACCTGCGCAACAAGTCCGGACAAAGCGGCAGCTAAAGTAGATTTACCCTCACGCGGAAGTGAGGATGTTATTCCAATTACTTTGGATGGTTTACCGCCGGTGGAACGGCCCGTGCCGCGCACATCTGCGGCCAATTTGATACCTCTGATCGCCTCCGCGAACCTTGAAAATGGATCATCGCTCACGAGCCGGAAAATGTTGGACGCTTCAGAGACGATCCGTCGACTTTGCAGGTCGGTGATCAAATCGAGATCCCGCGCCGTTCCAAGCAATTTTTGCTTGATCGATTGGCGCGCTTGCCGATCTCCTGTGACGAGCGGAATTAGTGCCAAGCATTCCATTTGGAGCGCGGCTTGCCCCTGCCGCCCGGTCCGGAAAGATCCGTCCAAAATTTGGCGTAGTATTCCGAGGCCGACTCCAAAAGCCATTCCGCCCAACAAAGATAGTGTCAAGACTCGTCCTGTAGAAGGATAGCTTTTATACGAATAGGTCGAATATGCGATCACGCGCGTCTCCGGAATAGGAGACGATTGCTGCTGAATGGCTTCTGTATAATTGAGAAGAAACCGTTCACCGAACTTATGGTAGCTCTCCGCCGAACCCTCAAGCCCCCGTAAGGAGATCTGCGCGTCATTCGGAATTTGTGAGACGATATCTGCCAGTTGTTTTTTCAGCTCTGTCTCATTCTTTTGCGCAATCGCAAGATCACTCTTGTAGCCTTCATGGATGCGCTTTAACTCCTCGAGAGTGGAGTTGCGAATTTCGCGCGCCTGATTGCGAAGATTGACAACTGCGAGGTGATTGGCACCGAAACGCTTTGACCAATCCGCTTCGCGATTGACCAAGTCCAAATATTGGTTCCTAAGCCTATTTATAATCGGGTTGTTCAGTGCATCAGTCACCGTGGCATCAACGTCGCCAGTTGCTTCGTCGGTCGCAAGCACGGCTTCAATTTGGTTCAATCGAGCCTGCGCATCCGCTGTTTTTGCGCGAGCCGCGCCAAGACGGTCGTTGATTTCAACCAGCTGCTGATCGTTGATAAGCTTACCGCCAGCGGTGACAATATTGTGCTTGCTCTTGAATTCAATAACGGCCCGATCGGCTTCGGATGCCTGACCCCTGAGGGTTCGATATCGCTCCTCTAACCAATTGCTTGTCTCACGCAGGCTTTTGTATTTTGCATCCATTTCCGCAACGACGTATGCGTCCGCAGCCGCATTAGCGACTTTTAGGGCCAGCTCGGGATCAAGTGAAGTAAAGGTGACATTGACAAGGTAACTCAAGCCAACTCGCTTGACCTCCAATCCGTCCGAGATAACTCCCGCGGAGATTTGGTTTAGCTCTGCCTCTGATTTTGTTTTTCGATTTTTAATTTCGTCATGGAACCAACCGGAGAAGCCGCCCAACCGCGCATCCGTGTCAAGAAAGCGCGGGTCCTTCGCAAGTTGCAGCTTCGCTACAACCGCGGCGCTAATGCTATACCGCTCCAAGGACAGGATGCCCATTTGGCTATCAATCCACGCATTGTCGGTCGGCGCATCGCCCAAAACGGAATTTTGCTGAACCCCGCCTTTGCGTGAATCGATCAACATAGTCGCAAACGAGGTGTAGGACGGGGGGGTGACCAGGAGGAAAGTAGCAGCGCCAACCAATGCCACTACGAGACAAAACAACAGCAACCAAAGTTGGCGCCTGACAAACGCGAGGCTCAGCTCAACAAGATTGGTTGCCCCGTTAGCCGTCGGCGCCTGTTCGTGCGGCTGCAAGCGAATTGTTTGTCGAGGTCGCAACATAACGCTACATTGCCGCCGAGGAACTAACCTGGCCGTCCAGTGACGCACACCGCAGATATCTGAAACTTATTGACACGCGGTTGCCCATTAACCTTTCCGGTCTATCGCGAGCTGTCTTCACGTGCGCAACTTTACCGTAACGTAGGCTCCAATGAACAGGCCCAAACGCCGACCTAGGGGGAGCCGGAACCTGTTGAATTGAGCCAATTCGAAATAGCTTTACGAATGCCAATACTCTTTCCGTCGCTTTTTGGCCTTTGTGCGGCAAGCAGCAACGGGCAAACGCATTTCTAACTCTCGGCTATTTATAACATTGAGAGGCCGTAACCGACAATATTTCGGCTAAGGACCTGAACAATCGCTCGTTTATTCCTTAACGGTTAAGCTTGTTCCGGGCCTCCTTTTAAAAAAGTGCCTCTCATTTTGCTTGCTCCGTCGTCTTGGCGGCTAGATTACTCCACTCACTGAGCCACCGGCGCCTTTGGGTACGGCTCATCGAGACAGCGAAGGACGTCCGCGAGCAGTTCGGTGTGTCAGGCGGCCGGCGTTAGTAATACCTAATCGTTATGCGATCGCCGGCCGCGAGCGTGGAGGACCCGCGCTCGCTCATCTGCAGAACATTACGAAGATGAGCGACAGCCTCGAGCTTGGCCACCGACCCTCCCATTCTTTTGTCAGAGGCTTTCTTCAGCACCGCCTGATCCAGCATCGATTCCGCCAGCAGCATCTTCAGCTTGCGATTCTCGTCTTCCAGCGCTCGCAGACGTTTCGCCTCCGCCACGTCAATGCCACCGTATTTGGCCCCAGTTATACAGCGTAACTTCCGAGATGCCGTGCTCGCCCGCCAGATCGCCCGTCCTTGCTCCGGCTTCGCGCTCGTACATAACCGTAATGATCTGCTCTTCCGTGAACTTGATCCGCTGCGTCGCCCGTCCCCTCAGTGAGCCGAACGCTAATTCGGCATGGAGGAAAAACTAGATCGCAGGTCAGCTCTCGACTTGCGAAAGAACGGTCTTGTCTCGCCGACCTAGCCTCAACGTTCGAAGGCTTTCGACAAAAAGGTCAAGCCCGGAATTAACCGCAGTAGTCCTGATGTGCCATCAAGGTGCAATGGG
>Ga0207071_1010_pt1 | contig 41034 bp, 30 predicted proteins | sample Alteio_BWMinHeat_67_FD_153531 | JGI IMG/M metagenome (GOLD analysis project Ga0207071, IMG submission 153531) | Enriched cells from forest soil in Barre Woods Harvard Forest LTER site, Petersham, Massachusetts, United States -... | ecosystem: Environmental > Terrestrial > Soil > Temperate forest >...
ACTTGATGCTCCTACGGCAAGGTCCCAGCCAGGAAGATCGTGCTGGCATTTCGTCCCCGGCCTTGGCGTACCAGGAAGACGGCATCCTGCCCGCTCTTAAGCTGGCCGGTAATGCGCCGGAACTCGTCTTCGCTATTTACCTGCTGCTTGTTGACTTCCAGGATCACGTCTCCGCGGCTAAGGCCAATGTCCTCGGCAAAGGATGCGGGCTTCACCTCGCTGACGATTACGCCCTTGTTGGCGGCAACGCCGAGACGGTCCGCCATGTCCGGGGTAATAGCCCGAACCGAGACGCCCAGCTTGCCTTCAACCGGCTGAGCCTCAGGACCATTCTCCTCTTCGTTGGCCGCAGTGTTGCCGTAGAGCTTGGCGCGATCGGCGATCGTCACCGTAGCTTCGGCTGGCTTACCGGTACGTTCGTAGCCGATCTTGATCTTGGTTCCAGGTTTCTCGGCGGAGATGTCGTCCACCAACTCATCGCCATTCTTGACTGACTTGCCGTTCACTGAAGTGATGGTGTCGCCGATCTTCAGTCCCGCCTGATCGGCAGGGCCGCCCGAGGTTACGCTTGAGATCGTCACCCCAGCCTTAGCGCCATAAACGCGGGCAATAGCCGGGTTGGGCTGGGCGCTGAAGGCGACGCCAATCGAGCCGCGCACGACCTTGTGGTCAGGGCCAATCAGCTGGTTGTAAACCTCAGCCACGACATTCGAGGGCAGCGCAAATCCGATACCCTGATATCCACCCGACTCGGTAAAGATCGCGGTGTTGATGCCGATGACTTCGGAGTTCATGTTCACCAGCGGTCCACCGGAATTGCCAGGATTGATGGCTGCGTCGGTCTGGATAAAGCGCTGGAACTGACGGCGGCCTCCCTCGATGTCGCGCCCTTTCGACGACACGATGCCGGCCGTGACGGTCTCTTCGAGAGCGAACGGACTACCGATCGCCAGCACCCAGTCGCCAACGTTCATCGAATCCGAGTTGCCCAGCTTGGCTGCGGTGAGCGGATGCGAGACTTCGATCTTGATCACCGCGAGGTCGGTCTCGGAGTCCGTGCCGATCACCTTGGCGTCGTGCTGCACGCCCGGAGGATCGCCATCGAGCTTCACGCGAATGCGATCGGCCTTTTCCACTACGTGCTGGTTGGTGATGATGTAGCCCTTGGAATCGACAATCACGCCAGAACCAAGCGCGCGCTCGGTGCCGCCGTTCCCGCCTTGTCCGCCGAATGGACTCTGTCCCTGGCCGCCGAAGAAGCGATCAAAGAAGTCCTGAAAGGGATCGCCTTCATCGCCACCGTTACCGTTGTTGTCCTGTCCTTGTTGGCCGCGACGACGGATATGCGGATTGGCTGCCGCCTTCGGAGTCGATTCCGTATTGATGTTCACCACGCTGGGCTCAAGCGTCTTGGCCACCTGGCTGAAGGCATTTGAGAGCTGCTGCGGGGCCGGAACTTTCAGCGGAGTGGCATCGCTGCTGTTTACCGCCTTGGTCGCGCCCTTCACTCCCCGTTGAATGACGGTACCGATAAGAATCCCAAAAAACAGCGTCGCGACCACCAGCAAAGTGGATAAAAAACGGTGCGACCGCATACGATCTCGAAATGTCACGCGCGAATCCATGATGTTTTCTCCGCAACCACTGGCAAACTTCTCATTATATCGAGTAACAGAGCTTAGGTAGGTCGGCCGGCGGAGGTTCGATTCCTTTCAGATCTGCAATTCCTTCGATTAGACTCGAGTTCTGCAGCAATAGACGCATGCCGAATTGGGTTGTGAGCTTCGGGACTCCTGGCTGGTTCTGGGTACGCAGCTCGCAAGCACACGCAGGCAAAGGAGAGCCGGCGGTTTCGGTCTTCTACTTCACTTTATCTTTGCCTTCCTCGTCTTCGATGGAACCACGGATCGTGCAGCAGAGTCAATCTTTGAATCTGAGAGAAACTCGACCGAGAATCAATGATTTACAAGGGTATGACCCACCGTATTTCGATTCGTCGTTTTAAGCAAAATGCCAACATCCGCGAGTCTGCGGAAGAAAGTAGTAAATTGGGGAACGACTGATCGAAGCGCAGGCAGGCGTTCTCGAATTTCCCAATCTGATACTTTTCTCCGGTTCTGGCGCCAGTCACGCGAAAGAGGATTTGAGCAGAGAGCGGCTCCAAAAGCCTTTGGCGCAAGGATGCTTGGGTGAGAACCCGTACCCTTGTATCTGTCATCCAGGGCGCTTTGCGCGAAGGATGACAGGATCTAAGGCACCTTCGATTCCCTATCAAGAATCTCGGTATCTTTCCGAGTGGTTTCTTGCTGCCCTGGGTTTATAACTGGTGGTGAGGTGTGCGCCTATGTCTTTGCTTCGCTCGGGCGTCTTAGTTGCTGCCACTCTGGCACTCTCTCTCAATCTTCTGTCCCAGCAGACTCTGACAACTGCCGAACAGCCTCAAGCGGCATCGCCAGCTCAATCCCAGAATGCAGCAGCTTCTCCCGCTAACGATCTCACTCAAGCCCAAAGCGAAGAGAAGACGGCGAAGACGGAAACCTCGCAAGATCAAAACAAAGACAGTACAGACAGTAAGCAACGTAAGACTCACATTGGCCTCGGGGCAGTGACCGTCGGCGCCGGATACTCTCACTTCTCCGGTCCGCCTTATCCTTACGGCTATGGCCCGTACGGCTACTACCCTTACGACGGGCTCTACTCCGGCATGCTGTGGAGTCCCATTTGGGGACCGTATTACGATCCAGCATATTTCTCCCGCGGCTACGGTCGAGGCGAAGTAAGGCTTTCGGCCGATCCCAAAACGGCGGCCGTTTACGTGGACGGCGGCTACGCCGGGACGGCGGACAAATTGAAGAATATCTGGCTCGATCCTGGCGCTTACGATCTATCGGTAACTGCCGATGGCCGCGAACCATTCAAAGAGCGGATCTATGTGCTCAGCGGCAAGAGCGTGAAGATTGCGGCGAAGCTTTCCGAATCCAAGGACAAACCCCAGCCATGAAACGAAAATTCTGGACCGCACTGCTGCTGGCGGGTACTGCGTGTTTTGCAGGACCAGGGCCAAAAGGAACAGCGCCCAAATCCGCGGCGTCGTTCTACTCCACGCACGCGGAGCAACAGGGGACTGCGATCGGAGCCACGCTGGTTTCGCCGCAACAAGCGCAAAAACTGTTTACTTCCCCGGTAAACCGCTGCTGCACGGTGATCGAAGTAGCCGTGTTCCCCTCCAAGGATCGTCCGCAGGACGTTTCCCTGAACGATTTTGTGCTGCGCGTCGAAGGCACGGAGACCGCACTGAAACCCTCGAGCGCCCAAGTGACAGCTGCCAGCTTGCGAAAGAAGGCGAGTTCAGATCGGGACGTAAGACTATCCCCGACCGTGGGAGTTGGGTACAACACTGGCGGGTATGATCCAGTGAGCGGACGACGTGGGGGAGTGGATGAGGGCGTGGGTGTGGCGGTCAGCGACGGAGGTCCCGGTCCGAAGCCAGGCTCGACGGAAAAGGACCGCAGCGCGATGGAAACCGAGCTAAGCGAAAAAGGTCTGCCCGAAGGCACAGTTACTGCCCCGGTAGCCGGATACATCTATTTCCCAGTTTCGAACAAGAAGGGCACGACGAAGGTTCTCGAATACACGCTCAATGGCAAGAAGATGGTGCTGACGCTACGGTAGGGACGCCCAAGCCCTCGTGGTTCCGCCGGAACCACGAGAGTCTGGATGACCTAAGCGTCCACCGCCACCACAGCCGTAGCCGTCGATCCCAGCAACTCGGAAATCAGCACCCCTCCCAGAATCAACAACGCGCCGACTGCCGCGCGCATGCCCAGCCGCTCGTCCAGCACTACATAAGAAGTAATCCAGGCAAATACTGGCTCAAGCGAGAAGATCAGCGCCGTGTGGGTTGGCGGAGTGAACTGCTGTGCCCAAGCCTGGATGGTAAATGCAGCGGCCGTGCCGAGCAGGCCAGTAATGACAATCGCCCACAGCACCCGCGGCGACCACACCATGTGCGGACGCTCGAGCAGAGGCGCCGTGATGCCCATCAGCACCGCCGCGACAGCGGTCTGCAGAAATGCGATTTGCGCGAAGGGATGGCGCTCGGTCGCGCGTCCGAGAAAGATGATTTGAAAGCCGAAGCTGATGGCGCAACCCAGCGTGAGCAGATCGCCGCGATTCACGCTCCCCCAGTTCCCTGTTCCGCTCGCACTCGCCGGCACTGTGAGCAGAAAGAGTCCGACCAGCGCGGCGAGCACTCCGACGGCGGTCCAAGTCGTGGTCTTCCGGCCCCAGAAGAGCATCAGAAATAGCGGCACAAGAATTACGGAAACTCCGGTTAGGAACGCCGACTTCGACGCAGTGGTCAGGCGCAAGCCTGTCGTCTGGAACTCGTAGCCAAGCCAGAGGAATGTGCCGGCTAGGACGCCGGCAACGAATGATCCCCGGGTGATGCGCACGACGTCGTGATGGAAGACGATAGCAAGCGCGAGGGCAGCCAGCGTCATGCGAGCGAAATTGAACAGAAGCGGACTCGCATCCTGCATGACGGCGTTCTTGATGACGACGAAGGTCGCTCCCCAGACAAATGTCACGAGAACAAGAAGAGCGTGAGCTTTGAGCGCTCTGGGCATGAGAGCAGAATAGCAAGTACGAACATCTTGGTAGAGACGCGGCTTGCCGCGTCTCCTGTCTGCGACCTCGAAAATTCATCTAAGTCGATACACAAACAATTCGAAAACCTTCATGCATCGGTGCCTCCGATCCGTTTAGCGTGATCTGATCGTGCTAGATTGAGGCAGTGAGGACCGTGTGCCGTCGTTCCTGAAAACATCGCTCAACCGGCTGCGCGGCGGGGCTATCTTTGACAGCTCGGTCGAACAGGCAGAGCAACTCTTTCATGCTCCCCCGTTCACTCCGGAGATTGCCGATTCCCTCCAGCTCATCTCGACTCGCCTATCGTTGAAGCCCGACGAGGCTTCTCGTCATTTGTTGGAAAAAGAGGCGAACGCCGCTTCCCAGAATGAATATGACGCTCTCCAGCCGATCCTGGGGCAGATGCCCAAGCCTCATCGCGTGCTGGAGATCGGTCCGGGATTTGGCCGGTCCGTGGTGTTTTTCGACAAAAAGGGAGTTTGGGAGCGCTCTGCCGAGATTCATCTTTACGACACCAACGGCACCCAGACGAAGTACAAGCAGAAGTACTATGAGCGTCCGCCGAAATGGCCCGACACGTCGTCTTTCTGCGGGAACCTGGAGTTGCTGAGGACCATTTTGGAATACAACGGCGTGCAGAACTACCGCATACATGACGCCGCGCAGATTGCGTTGCCCTCGCTGCCGGGGCCGTACGATTTGATCTACGGCTTCTACAGCATTGGCTACCACTGGTCGCTGGAGTTCTATCTGGACGAGCTCGAGGCGTTGCTCCACCCCAAGACGCTTTTCGTCTGTACTTTGAATAAGCATTTCGAGACCTTCGACCGGCTGCGGGGATTCTCCGCGCGGGTGGTCGAGTGCCGGGAGATGAAGAAGGGTTCCCCGCCGCTTCGCTTGCTGCTGATGAGCAGGGCGGCACTTCCCAAGGTAGGAATGGCTCTTGAGGAGGCGGTTCGCCATTAGTGGCCCTCGTGGTTCCATCTCCCCCGGCCTGTGCTTTTCGCAGGGATCAAGTGGATGGTGGGAATCAAGAAACCGGCCGAGGGCGCGGAACTGCCTAGAGCAGGGACGCAACCAGGCTGACTGGTTATCCATTCAGACGCCGGTAATCTTGCCATTTCCGGCATTCTGATGCATCTTGGCGGCAACCCAACTTCCGGAAGCGAGCAAAGCATGCGTTCAAAATACCCTTCATTACTTCCTGCCATCCTCGCACTGGCGATCGGCGTACAAGCCCAGTCGCTGGGCGAGATCGCGCGCCGGCAACAGCAGAAGAAGAACCAGCAACCCGATTCGGCGAAGACCGCGACGACCGCGAAGAAGGTCTACACCAACGAAGACATGCCGAAGTCCTCGTCACCGTCGCTATCGTCGTCACCTTCCGCGAGCACTTCCGACACATCCAAGGCGACGAAGCCAGCAACAAGCGCCCTTCACAGGCCCGGAGACGAAGAGAAGACATCCGCGGACGAGTTGAAGCAGAAAATCCAGGAGCAGAAGGACGCGATCGCTGCGCTGCAGCAGGAGATCGAGAAGCTCCAGTCAACCGTCAACTACGTACAAAACAACCGCAACATCTACACCAATGCCCCGGAGTACAACGATTACCAAAAACAGAAGCAGCAGGCGATTGCGCAGATGAAGGCCGAAGTGGAAGAGCGAAAGAGCACCCTGAAAGACCTTCAGGAACAAGCCCGCCAGGCTGGATTGGGAAACGCGGTGTACGACTAAGTATCTGGTCGGGGCGGAGGGATTCGAACCCCCGACCCTCTGCTCCCAAAGCAGATGCGCTACCAGGCTGCGCTACGCCCCGACTGAATTTGATTCTATCGTATTGCCAAACGACGGTTTCGATTGCAGGGAGCGGCCACCAGAGCCTGACCAGCGCGCGCGAACGCTCCATAATACGTCGGTGATCAATGCGAACAACGGAGCCCAACCATACGGCACTTTTCAAAAGTCAGCCCCAGATGGTCATAACTCTCTTGAGTATTGTCAACCAGTTGCTTGTACTTCCTAGCTGCCGTCTTTACGTCGATGCTGTTCATTTCGGTGCTCCATACCGGTCTCAGCGGTCCGTTACCTTCGGTTCCGCGAACCTCTGAGGCATCAAAGACAGCAAACTGCGATTGAGCAGCCATCGTGTCCACCGGCACAGGCGAAGGCTTCCCTGAGAGCACCGCATCCCAAGCGTCGCTATTGACGTGATTCGGCATGGGACCGAGAAGCACAATCAAGTCCGCATGGGTTGGATCGTTGACGACCTGGTAGCGCTTCCATTTATCGAAAAAGCCCGCCGCCTCTCGCTTCAATTTGCCTGCTTCTTCTCCTGTGGCAAAAGTAATAAAGGAGATAGTTTTTCCCGACAAGATGGCAGGCTTGGGCTGTGAGTTCTTGTCTGTACTAAAGGCAAATGAGGCGAACAATGACAGGACACAAAGCAGTAAAACTGCCGACTTCATAGATTCTCCTCCGCTAAGTCTAGCCCGTTCTGGTGCAAAGCCGCCACCGGCGTCTCAGCGGCGCCTCAACAAAAAAGGCGGCTCCGAAGAGCCGCCTGATGGATACTTCCCGATTTGGTCAGACTAGAAGGTGAGACGTCCTTCGATCTGAATGGAACGAGACGAGGCGTCGCCGTCGAGGAATGAGCCCAGAGCGCTGGTCGGCGGACCGACGGTGCTGTAGAAAGCACCGGTTGAACCCGACAACGAAACCGTCGGATTTCCGAAGTTGGGGTGGTTCAGCACGTTGTAAGCATTGGCGCCCACCATGAAGCGGAAGCGCTCGGTGAGCCTGAAAGCCTTGCGCAGCGACATATCACTGTTGAAGTACTGAGGACCGATGAACTGATTGCGTCGCTGGTTGCTGAAGATCGCCGGGATCGGGTTTGCCGAATTCACCTTGACGAATTGACTCTTGGTGAGGCATCCGGGAGCGTTGATGTCGATCGCCGGACCACTGGTGCAGGCCATATAGTTGATCGAGCCCGCAAGATTCGCGGGTAACGAGAGTCCCGTTCCGTTTCCAACCAGTCCTGTGAGGCTAGTGCTGTCGGTAACCGTGAAGGGGAACCCGCCGTGATAGAAGAACGTTCCCGAAACCGTCCATCCGCCGATCAGGGCATTGAAGATTCCGTTGCTGGCTTTGAACGGCAGCTCATAAACGTAGTTGGCATTGAGTGAGTGACGGACATCGTAATCAGCATTTCCGTAGTTGACCGTCTGACCAAACGGAGCCATAAGCGTTTGCAGAGAGTCGTCTACGCTCCAAGGCAACACACCGCCGTTCGACACCGTGTCCAAAGCATGCGACCACGTGTAAGACATCTGTGCTTGCAACCCCTGCGTAAACTTCCTCTGCACTGCAAGAGTTAGGCCGTCATAGTGCGAGTATCCGATCGACTGCAGCTGCCGGACGGAGGTGAAGTCGCCGTCGGGGCTTGCCGCAGGAACAAATGGGCGGATGTTAGCGCACCCGGTTGCGCTGGCGCAGCGTGCATTCAACCAACCGTCATACAGCGGAATGTGGACGCCATGGTTGCCAACGTAGTTTGCCGATACCGTGGTTCTGGTTCCAATTCCCTGCTCAATCTCCAGATTCCATTCCTGGTACTGAGGAGTTTTGAGCTTAGGAACCTGGTCTTGATAGGAAATGCCCGTGAACAGCGGCACGGCTGCTTTAATCGTGCTAAAGCTGCCACCGCTGGCAAATTGCGATTTGAACGCCGCTGCGCTGTTTGCAAGAACCGTGTAGGTGCTTCCCGGCACTCCAGGGGAAAAGGCGTTGCCGTTAAGCTGATCGCGCAAGTCCACATTACCGGGCGCATTATTGATGTAGTTATCCACCACGGTTGCAGCCAGCAGATCATAGAACAGACCGGCGCCGCCGCGGATCACCGTGCTACTGCTGGCCCCCAGGGGTTGCCAGGCAAACCCAATACGTGGCTGCCATAAGAGTGTATCGGTACCACGGTAGGCCGTGTAGAGCCCCGGGCTAATCACCGAATTGTATGGAACCGTTGATCCTTTGGCGATCGACTGGAACGGCTGGTTGAGCACGTTGAAGCAATTGCTATGGCAAACAGGATTGGAGTCGTGATCCACGCGAAGTCCAAGAGTCAGCTTCAACCTGTCGGTTGCGCGCCAGTCGTCCTGGCCATACCAGCCGGCGCTCCACAAGGCGACCGGATTAGCGGTGCGCACGGGAAAACGCTGACGCAGAAAATCGGATGTCCCTTGAGTGAAGTCCGTTACCGACAGGACAACCTGTTCTGGAATCGTCAAAACCCCAGAGCTAAAGTCACTGATGTCGTTGCGACGATAGTTCATGCCGACCTTCAACGTATGATCGCCGAGGTTATAGCTGAAGTCGTCGACCACCTGATACTGTGTAACATTGCGCCCCTGCGGAAAGTCGAACTGGATGCCGCCGGCATTGGCGAATAGACCATCGCTCCAGATCAGTGTTGACGGGTAGGCGGCCAGAGCCTGAGCTTGATTGTTGGCGACGAATTTCGCGCGATACCAAGCACCAGAAAGAACAAACTGGTTAATGGCTCTTGTACCGAACTGATGGGTCTCGTTCAACTGACCATCGAACGAAGGCTGGAATGAAGCGGTGTTGAACGTCGGCGACAGCGAATCGGTGCTCGTCGGCTGAGTTCCGCGATCCATGTGATAGCGCACGTACGCCTTGTCGTTCACTCCAAGTACCTGGTCATAGCGCCCCGCGAGCGTCCACTCTTTTGCGAAGTTTGCAAAGTCGCTGTGGTAGGTCTTCGCGCACGGAACTGGAGTCAGAGTTGCGCTGGCGGGAAGAGCGTTGCCGCTCGCATCGGTGGGTCCGAATTGGCCGTTCGCAACTCCCGGAACCGCGGTCCCGGAGAGATCTCCGCAACCCAGAGCCGGATCATCGCCGGAGTTTACGAAGCGCGCGTTGCTGGCACCGGGAGCATTGTTGTAGATCCCGAAGAGCTTCGTATAGAAGGGAACCTGAGCGGCCTGACCGTTGCCGCCTAGACTGGAGGTAAGAACGTAGTTCTCGAAAGCTGGCGAGGGAACAAAAACCTGAGCAGGCACCGGAATAATAACGCGCAAACCCTCGGTGTCCACGAAGAAGAAGCTTTTATCCTTCTTGATCGGACCGCCAAAGGATGCCGACCACTGGTTGGCGTTCACGAAGCCTCTCGGACTCGGAGTCTGTCCAGCACCGGTATCTACGTGCTTGTTGAACCAGTTGTTGGCGTTCATGATGCGGCCGTTCCAGTAGTACACCGCGTTACCGTGATATTGATTCGAGCCGCTCTTGGTGACCGAGTTCACCTGAGCGCCGGCTTGGCGGCCATACTGCACGGAATATCCATTCGCTACCACGGAAACTTCCGCCAACTCGTTTGCGCCAAGAGTAAGGTTTGTGGCGCCGGAGTTGTTCAGGTTGAGGAACGGATCCATGTTGTCGTTGCCGTTCACCGTGAACAGATTCGCGGTCCCGGGCAGTCCGAAAGCGGAGAAGTTGCCGTAGCCGGTGTTCACCGACGTGTTCATGGTAACGCCTGGCGTCGTTTGGGCAACATAGCTCTGGTCGCCGCCGCCATTCGGAAGCAGTTCGATATCGCGGGTATTGTGGGTATTTTGAATGTCGCCATTATCGGTCTCAATGACCGGCGCCTCGGCCGTGACTTCAACTGTCTGCTGCGCGGAAACATTTCCAAGCGTGAGGTTCACCGTGGTGGCGGCGCCGATTGCCACGTCGACGCGCTTCTTGGTGGTGGCAAAACCGGAAACCGTCGTGCTCAGGGTGTAAGTGCCAGGCCGCAGCGACGAGGCACGATAAAAGCCCGAGTTACTGGTGGTCACTGCCTGGCTAGCTCCGGTTGCGTCATTGGTAATTGTCACCGTCGCATTCGGAACTACCGCCCCGGTGGGGTCAGTGACTGTGCCGACGATGTCACCCGATGTAGTGGTCTGCGCGATTAGGCCAATCGCGAACAAGACCAGCGCAAACCAAGTCGCAAAACGTCTCATTGAGTTCATTTCTCCTCTTTCGTTCTCCGACCTCGCTCGCTGTTGAAGCTTCAATCTGCGCGGGGAGGGACCTGTTGCCAGTTCTTAGGGAGCAACTCGCCATGAAGTGCAATTATTGTGCCAGTTTTGAAACGATGTAATCGTTTGCCCTGCAATAGTTTAGGTTTATCACCACTCGTCCCACTCCACGAAACTGTATTCACAATATGTAAGGCTATGTTTTTTGGGAGGTTGGTCCCACCCAGATACCGCTTCAAACACATTTCCATGAACTTCGTACCAGATTGTGAGAACCACCCCGCTCCCTGAATCGGAAACCCAGAAATCAGGGGTTGAAGCTGCGGACGAACTCCACGACCATCTTCTCTGCCCAGCGTCCGTCGTACCCTTCGGGCTCGGCGAGGAAGGCACAGTGTCCGCCGTGAGCGGTCTCGACGAAGTGAATCGCGCTGTTTGACGCCAGGTTGGCGCGAGTTGGCGCAAGAATACGTATGAACGGGTCGTCTTCGGCGTGGATGACCAATGTGGGAACTCGGATGTGCTCCAGAACTCGGGCTGAACTGGCGCGTTCGTAGTAGTCGTCGGCGCCGGTGAATCCCTCGTAGCGGGCGGTGATCTTGTCGTCGAACTCGCGGATGCTGGGAAAGCGTTGGAGGTGCGCTAGATTATAGAGTTCCGGAAACAGGAGGGCTTTGCGACGAAAGCGCCGGCGGAGTCCGCGCAGGAATTTCTGTTCGTAGAGCCAATTACGCCAGGAATGCAACGCGTCGGCGGAGGCGGCCAGGTCCATTGCGGGCGAAACGGCGGCGAAAGCCTTGACCTGGGGTGGTCCGTGATCGCTCCATTCTCCCGCGAGCTTGAGCACCAGGTTCCCGCCCATCGAGAAGCCTATGAGTGCGATGCGTTCCAGACCGTCTTCCCGGATCAACTCTTGAGCGACGGCGCCCACGTCGGCGGAAAGTCCGGAGTGGTAGAGCGTTGGGGTGAGCGTTTCGGTGTTGCCGCAGTTGCGCATGTTCATCCGAACCACGTTCATCCCAGCCGACCAGGCTTTGCTGCCGGTTCCAATTACGTACTGCGATTCCGCCGATCCTTCGAGGCCGTGCACGACCACGATGGTCATCGCGCGACGACGGTCGGCTTGCCAGTGGCAGAGGCACTCGACGGCTACCTTGGCGCCGGAGCCATATTCGGCAACGACGAATCTGCGGCGCTCGCCCGGCGGCAGAAGATTCGTCCGGGGCAGAAAATTTCCGGCGATGGTTTGCAAGTGTGCTCCGCGCAGCCGGCGGCGCGGGGTGAAGTTGTAATCGGAAGACACGTCCATTAGGGAACAGGGGATAGGTTACAGGGACGGGGAAACCCAGGGACAGAAAACCCAAAAAAGATGTAGCTCTCGCGCTTTGGCTGTTCCCCTGTTCCCTGTAACCTGTTCGCTGTAACCTGACGTATGCCTATCTTCGAGTATCTGTGCAAGGAATGTGACCGCCGCTTCGAGGCGATCGTTCGTGGGTCGGAAGCGCCGGAGTGTCCTGCGTGCGCCAGCAGGAACCTCGACCAACAGCTTTCGACTTTTGCCGTTGCGGAATCGCAGAAGAGCTTCGCGCCTTCGTCTGGTGCTTGCGGCAGTTGCGGAGATCCTCGCGGGCCGGGCTCGTGTTCGAGCAATTGACGAAATCGGCAGTCGGCCATGACATAACTCGACCGTCTTCTTCAGCATCAGAGCCCGAGTAAAGAGGTCTTGTTTCGAAAGCATCGAGTTCGGTCTGTGGCCGAGTGCCGACTGCCCGCTTCTATCCCAGCTCCCGAAATATTTTGCGGAACTCGTAGAAACCGCTCTTCCCTTTCAGCCATTCCGCGGCGCGCACCGCTCCCTCGGCGAAGCCGCGGCGGTTCTTGGCGTCGTGCACCAGCATCATCGTGTCATTCTGGGAATCGAGCAGCAGCACGTGAGTGCCAACGATTTCGCCCTCGCGCACGGAAGTGATCTCTGGCCTCACCTTCGCCACTTCCGAGACAATATTCTGGATCGACACGGCCGTTCCGGATGGAGCGTCCTTCTTCTGGGCGTGGTGACGCTCGACGATCTGGGCCGCGTATCCGTGCGAGACGCCGATCGCAGCAGCAGCGGCGATCTCGAAAAACACGTTCACGCCGACTGAGAAATTTGATCCGTAGAGAAGGGCTGCGCCCGCGCTCTGCGCCTGCTGCTCGATCTCCGGTAGATGGTCATACCATCCGGTGGTTCCCACAACGATTGGAGTGCGACTGCGAATGCACGCTCGCATGTTGTGGAGCACTGCTTCGGGATTCGTAAAATCGATTACGGCATCCACGCGGCGCAGATGCTCCGCTGTAAGGCCTATTCCATTTTGGTTCTCCGCCGAAGTGAGAACTTGGACGTTGTGTCGGCGCTCTTGCGCGACTTCCGCGACGAGCGATCCGGTCTTGCCTTTCCCCAAAAGCAGCAGGTTCATGAAGTTCCTATTTCACCACGGAGACATGGAGAACACGGAGAAACGCAAGACAGGGTTGGGTTTTCGTAGCTGCTGAGGGTTCCCGGCGATATCGGCCACTCGGTAGAGTGGACAAACTTCCCAAAAGAAATGACTCCGCCCCTGCCTTTCTCCCTGTTCTCCGTGCCTCCGTGGTTAGAATTCTTCACGCGAAGATCGCCGGATCGGGATCGGCGAAGAAGACTTTGTGCAGGGTCCGAACGGTTTCTTCGACGTCGTCTTCCTCGATCACGAAGCTGATGTTGATCTCCGAGGCGCCTTGCGAGATCATGCGCACGTTGGTCTCGGGCAAGGCTCCGAATACTTTTGCGGCGATGCCGCGCGTTCCGCGAATGTTCTCTCCCACCAGGCAGACGATCGCTTTGCGCCCTTCGTACTTCACGTCTGCAATTTTCTCCAGGTCGGCGGCGATGGCGGGAATGGCTTCGGTGGAATCCACCGTCAGGGAAACACTGACCTCCGAGGTGGACACCATGTCCACCGGGCAGCGGTGCCGGTCGAAGATTTCAAAGATGCTCTTGAGAAAACCGTGGGCCATCAACATCCGAGTGGCCACGACATCGACGATCGTGATTCTGCGCTTGGCGGCGATCGCTTTGAAGTAGTTGCGGCAATGCGGCGCGCGTCCTGTGATGCGCGTTCCCTCGCATGAGGGATTGCGCGAATTGAGGATATAGACCGGAATGTCCTTCTGCACCGCCGGCAGAACTGTCGCCGGATGCAGAACCTTGGCACCGAAGTACGCGAGCTCCGCCGCCTCTTCGAAGCTGATGGTGCGAATGCGGCGTGCGTCTTTGCAGAGGCGCGGATCGGTGGTCATCATGCCATCGACATCGGTCCAGATTTCGATCGCTTCCGCGTTGAGTCCGGCGCCCACGATCGCAGCGGTAAAGTCGGAGCCTCCGCGCCCCAGAGTCGTGGTGACTCCTTCCCGCGTGCTGCCGATGAATCCGCCCATTATGGGAATCTGCTTCTTATCGAGCAGCGGCTTCACGTGATGCGCGAGCCGAAGATCGATCTCCGGGAACAGCGGCACCGCCTTCATGTGGTTGGCATCGGTAACGATACAGGAACGCGAGTCGACATGCGCCGCCGGCAACTCGCGCGCGACAAACGCTGCGGCAACCATGCGGCTCGAGATCCGTTCTCCGAAGGACGACACCAGATCGGTGGTGCGCGGCGTCAGTTCACCAAGGGCCGCGATCCCGCGCAGCAACTCGTCGAGCGCGTCGAACTCCGATTCGAGTTCGCCGTGAAATTCGGTGAAGAGGCCGGTGCCAAGCAACTCACCGGCGGTAGCGTAGTGGCGTTCCCGCAATCCGCGGGAAAGCTGCAGGGCTTTATCGCGATCGCCTGCGCCGGCCGCATTTCCTGCCGCCAGCAGTTGATCCGTAACTTTCGACATCGCACTCACTACGACAACTGGTAGAAGATCGCGGCGTCCGGCGACGATCTTCGCCGCCCGATCGATGGCAACGGAGTCTTCTACCGAAGTGCCGCCGAATTTCATCACGATCATCGGAGGGCGCTCCCGAGATGATCCAGACAAAACCGACAGCTCAGGCGGATACACGCGGATGTGCGGATGCACGCGGATTCTTGGGGAGACCTAGCGGTAATCGAGTTCATTCAGATCTTGCGTGAATCCTCTAAATCAGCGCTCATCCGTGGAGTATTGCGGTTGCTCTGAATTCCAAAATACTAACCGAGGTAGCCCTCGTGCTTAAGCAGTTCGGCGTTCAGCAGCGCTGCGCCCGCGGCTCCCCGAATTGTGTTGTGCGAAAGCACGGTGAACTTCCAGTCGAGCAGACCGCATGGGCGCAGCCGTCCCACGACCGCGCTCATTCCGCGTCCACGATTCACGTCGAGGCGGGGCTGCGGACGATCGATGCCGGCGTTGTAGATCACCGGGTGCTCGGGAGCCGTCGGCAGCGAGATCTCCTGGGGACGCGCGCGGAAGCTGCTCCACGCTTGCTGAATCTCGTCCGCGCTCGCAGGGTTCCGCAGCTTGATCGAAACCGATTCGGTGTGCCCGTCTTCCACGGCCACGCGATTGCACTGCGCGCTGATCTTGAAGTCGGCATCCTTGACGACGCCATTCCGCAGCTCCCCGAGCAGTTTCCTAGTTTCAGCTTCGAGCTTCTCTTCCTCTTTTGGGATAAATGGAATGACGTTGCCCAGTATGTCCAGCGAAGCCACGCCAGGATATCCCGCGCCACTGACCGCTTGCATGGTGGTTACAAAGACAGCTTCTGCCCCGAAGCGACGATGAAGCGGCGCGAGCGCCATTACAAGTCCGATTGCCGAGCAGTTCGGATTGGTCGCAATGAATCCGCCGTTGCGCCTGCGCGCCGCCTGCTGGTTGATCAGCTTGAAATGATCGCCGTTGACCTCGGGAATCACGAGCGGCACGTCTTCGTGCATGCGAAAGGCGCTGGAGTTCGTGATTACGTAGTGCCCCGCATCGGCGAACTTCGGCTCCAGCTCTTTTGCGATCCCCGCATCGAGGGCCGCGAAGATGATCTTGGGGGCGCCATCCGGCGCGGCGTCGTTCACGCGCATTTTCGCTGCACGCTCGGGAATCGGCGTGTTCAGCTTCCACCGCGCTGCCTCGGCATACGGCAGGCCGGAAGAACGCTCCGAAGCGGCCAGCCATGCGACTTCAAACCACGGATGATCCTCCAGGAGTTGGATAAAACGCTGACCAACCATTCCGGTGGCGCCAAGGATTCCTACTGGGATCTTGTTCGGCATTCTCGTTTGTTTTCTTACAGTAGCAGCTTTGAAAACATGAGGATAGAGGCTGGTAAATGGACTGTCGCGGCCGACAGCGTCTTGGCTAATTCTTAAATCCGAACGTTTCGCGATAACACCGCAAGGCTTAAAGTCCAAGCGGTTCGACCTGGATGAATCCGGCCCGGGCTTCCGCGGGCGTATCCCATCCCAAACGTGCTCGCGGTGAATAGCTAGATCAACGCTCGACCTGTGGGATCAGTCACAAGAGCTAACCATCTGATCAATGAATGAACGCCAATTATCCCACTTTTACACCTTTTCATCCCTGACAACATTGGGTGATCTGTGCTAAGCTCCGCGACCAAATAAATACCGACCCGTCCCACAAGCTTCTGTGCATACGGGTTGGCGTGAGGTCCGAACTTCATAGCCGTCTGGAATTTTCTTGCTCAGCGCCGCAAGACGTTTGAGATTTCTGGAGGGACAAATGACTGGGAAATTGAAGCTGTGTCAAACATCGTTTCTGACACGCAGAAGCTGTAACCCCACCCCGCAGCCAATACCCACTTCGAGCAACCCGCGCCCTTTCGCGAGGATTGCTCAACTTGCCTCATTGATCCTGTTGCTGACCCTAGTAACTGCGACTGCCTTTGCTCAATCGAGTGTGGCGGGCAGCATCTCCGGCACCGTGACCGACCAAGCGAACGCAGTCATCGTAGGCGCACACGTCACCATTATCGATACTGCGACCAGCGACAAAAGAATCGCGACCACCAATGACGCAGGGCGTTACGTGTTTGCAAATGTTCCGGTGGGATCTTACGAGGTCATCGTTACGCGGACGGGTTTCAAGTCAGCCAAGACAAAACAGAATGTGGACGTTGGCATGGTTGCGACTGTCAATGTTTCTATGGAGATTGGTTCCGTCACGCAAGAGATCGTTGTGGAAGCTGCGGGCGCTCAGCTGCAGACGATGAACGCCACTATCGGCACCACCATGACATTCGACATGGCGCAATCGCTGCCTGGTTTGAGCCGCGATGTTTCCGGCTTGGCGTTGCTGCAGCCCGCGACCACACCTGTCAATGGTACGGCCGGTCAAGCGGGCTCCGTGGCCGGCTCCAATGCCGACCAGAACATGTTCGTGCTGGATGGCGGCAACAATTCCAGCGACATGGACGGCACCAATACGGTTTATCTGAACGGCTTCGCCGGAAACCCGATCACCGGTGGCGGCAGCGCAATTCCCAACGGCGTGGTGCCGACTCCGATCGAGAGCATCGAGGAATTTAAGGTCGGCGTCGCCGGGCAGACTGCTGACTTCAACGCCGCCGCCGGCAGCCAGATGTCCATGGTGACTCGTCGTGGTGGCAACGTGTGGCACGGCACTGCCTACGAGTACTATTACGGAACAAACTTTTCCGCCAATAGCTGGGCGAACAATCATTCGCCCTCCACCGACCCGAAGACCGGCGCGACTCTTGGTTATACCCCGCTTCCGTCACGCCACCAGAATCGCTTTGGCGCCTCGGCTGGCGGACCTATCCTGCCCGATCTTTTGGGAGGGAAAACTTACATATTTGGTTTCTACCAAGGCGTTCGCTTTCCCAACGTTACAACTCTGGAAAAGGCAACTCCTTCGGCTCTGCTGCGCTCGGGCGTCATACAAGTGCAGAACAGCAGTTCGAGCGCCATCACTTTGAACGGCGTAAGTTACGCGCCCAACGCCTGGATGCCGTTCAACCTGAATCCAGGACCGGTCACGGTGAACGGCGTGACATATCAGCCGGCCAACGTCTGCGGCGCGACTGCCAACCAGTCTTGCGATCCGCGCAAGATCGGACTCAATCCGATTGTCAATACAATCTGGTCGCAGTACATGCCCGTCGGTAACGACCTGGCTCCATCCTCGACGGTCGGAGATTCGTTTAACACGATTGGTTACAAAGGTACGATTCGGTTGCCCCAGAGCGACAACAACTGGGTCGTCCGGCTGGACCACGATTTCGGGAAGAACTGGCATTTCATATCCAGCTATCGCTACTACAAGCTGAGCCAGGCCGATAGCGGTCAGGTAGATGTGGGCGGCATACTCCCCGGCGCCACCAAAGGACAGTACACTGCGACCCGCAACCTGCCGTCTTTGCCGTCAATCCTCGTCGGTGGGCTGAGCACAACGATCAGCTCGCGACTCACCAACGACTTCCACTACAGCTATACACGCAACTGGTGGCAGTGGGGAGATGCGGGAGCCCCGCCGCAGCCAATTCCCGGTTTGGGCGGTGCGGTAGAAATTGGCGGCGAGAGCTACTACTCGCTGAATCCCTACAACGTGGATACGCAGGATGTCCGTACCCGCTTCTGGGATGGTCAGGACCATATGTTTCGCGACGACCTCAGTTTGCTGAGCGGGAACCATCTCTTTCAATTCGGCGGCTTGTACCAGCGCAACTTCGACTTTCACGACCGCAATGACAATGGCCAGGGCACAATGGCCGCGAACGTATATCAAGTGACAGACGGCTCGGGTATTTCATGGTCCGGTTTCCTGCCGCCGACCAGCATTGTGCCCTCGTCGCAACAAGGAAATTTCCAGTCATTGGCAGCTCAGGTGCTGGGACTCGTCGCGCAGCCCCAGACTTTGTACACGCGCGCCGGATCAGACCTTCACCTCCTGCCTCTTGGGACGCACGCCCAAGACAAGAGCGTGATTCCCTTCTATCAGGCGTACTGGAGCGACACCTGGCACATGAAGCCCAGTTTCACTCTGACTTACGGTCTCTCCTATTCGCTAGAGATGCCGCCGTATGAGCAATCAGGAAAACAGGTCATGCTGGTAGACCAGTCGAACAATCCCGTACGCCTCGCCGACTATTTAGCCCAGCGAAAGAGCGCCGCTCTGGCTGGACAGGTTTACGATCCAGTCCTCGGATTCTCTCTGGTGAACAACGTGGCTGGCGGGCGCAAGTATCCCTACGATCCTTTTTACACCGGCTTTAGCCCGCGTCTCGCCGCAGCCTGGAGCCCGCATTTCGACAGCGGCATCTTGGGCTCGATCTTTGGCAACAACCAAACTGTCATTCGTGGCGGTTACAGCCGTATCTACGGTCGGCTCAACGGCGTTAACCTCGTGCTAGTCCCGCTGCTGGGTACTGGGATCATGCAGGGCGTAGCCTGCGTAGGCGCGGTAGGTCCAGCGTCTGCCGTAGGCGGAAACCAGTGCCTGGGTTCCGGGGGCTCCACGCCTGCCAGTGCGTTCCGAATCGGGACTGACGGTTTGGTCGCTCCGCTGGGCGGCGCGCCATCCAATACACTCGCCCAACCTTACTTCCCCGGTGTCGGCGGCAATCTTGCCGCCGCTCCTGGCTCTGGGCTCGATCCCGGGACTCGACCCAGTTCCAACGACTCCTTTACTTTGTCCATCCAGCGCGAGATCTCTCCGAAGCTCTTCGTTGAGGCCGGATACATCGGAAAGCTGATCCACAACGAGTTCCAGGAAATCAATGTGGATGCGGTTCCGTACATGACGACCTTGGGGGGACAAACTTTCGCTAACGCCTACGCCAACCTCTACACCGCGCTCTGCGGGCAGAATGTTCAGGTGTGTCCGGCTGCGAACGTGAGCACGCCGGCCCCACAACCCTGGATCGAACAGGCTCTCGGTGGGCCGACCTCGGCGTTCTGCAAGACCGCTAGCAGTTGTACGGCGGCACTGGCTGCGTCCCAACGCGGCTTGATCACGTCGAACCGCGTCTACGACCTGTGGAATGCTATGGAAACCTCCACATCTTGGACACTGGGGAGAACGAATCCGGGCATGAATCCTCCAGGCGGGTGCCCGAGCCCCATTACCCCCACCACCGTCTGCCGGCAATTCCAGGCGTTTGAGTTCGACGCCAGCAACGGCTACGGCAACTACAACGGGCTTTTCACCACCGTGACCTTCCGCGATTGGCATGGAGTTACGGCGCGATCAAACTTCACTTGGGGACGTTCTCTCGGCACGGGCGGGGAGGTTCAAGCTCGAAGTACACGCACTGTACTGGATCCGTGGAACCTCGGGAGCGAGTATGGACCGAACGGATTTGATGTGAAGTTCATCTACAACCTTGCATTGGACTACGCTCCATCTTTTTACAAAAGCCAGCAGGGCGCTCTTGGCCGTCTGCTCGGCGGGTGGTCGATCGCACCGCTGTTTACTGCGCAGAGCGGCTTCCCCCTCAACGTGGTACAGCAAGATGGCAGCGGGACCACAACCAGCCGGGAAGCCTTTGGCCAGTCAGATCCCAGCCAGAGTGCGATCTATAACGTGGTTTTGACCAACGGCACCTTCAACGGCGGCAATTCTCTCAGTTACTTGAACACCGCACCCAGCGGCTCGGTCGGCACCACGGCAACTACGAAGAACGCTGCCGGAACCTCGGTCCAGTGGCTCAACATGTTCAGCGATCCCACGGCGGCATACGGGCAATTCCGTCGGCTCATTCTGGGCATCGATACCCGCGGCAACGGCTTTGGCATCATACGAGGCTTCCCGCGTTGGAACGTCGATATGACAATTGGCAAAGACATTCGTGTCACAGAGCGAGTTGGGTTGAACTTCACTGCGATGATGACCAATGTGCTGAACCACTTCCAGCCGAATGATCCGACCATGAACCTCAACAGCCCAGCGACGTTCGGACGAGTCAGTGCGCAGGCGACCGGATACGACTCGCGTCAGATCGAGTTCGGATTGCGCTTGCGCTGGTAACGCTCCTAACCAGAACCGGGAGCGATTAGCACTCCCGGTTCGTTGTTCAACAAGAATTACTTCCAGAAATCGGCTGGTATCGCGAAGGTGCGACACCAGCCCTTTTCTTGCTTGATGATCGCTGTTCTGAGGAATATCAAAAGCGATCAGGCAGTGAAAGTTCGCGAGCCCTAGAACGTTTCAAGAAAAGCAGTATGCGCGATCGACAAGGCAGGCGAAAGGGCACGACTTCGACCTGGATTACTTATGTGCAGCAGTCCTTCCGGATCCTGCCCCTCCGCTCCGCAACCAAGGTACAGCGAACTCGAAATACCGCATGTGGAGTGGAGGGATCTGCTGTCGTAGCCAGTCTCGGGAGCAGCAGACCCGTCGGGGCAAAAAAACGCCCCGACGGATGACAGTCTCTACGTAGGAATCGTCGATAGCAACACCGAAACTGCTCTACGGGGGATTTCTATTTTGCAAAAGCGAATCAGAACTCGTGGCTTGTGGCGGTGTGTTCGAGTTCGTGATCATGAGGGATCCCGCCGCGATGCTTCCTGACCAGATACTCGTCCACCAACACGGCGACCAGAGCCGCCGTGGGCACGGCGACCAGAGCCCCCAGAATCCCCGCCATAGCGCCGCCGATCATCAAGGCGGTAATCACGCCGAGCGGGGGCAGATCCACGGTGCTCTTCATGATTCGTGGCGTTAGGAACGCGCTTTCAAGTTGGTAATAGATGGCATAGAAGATGAGAACTCCGAGCAGCTTGTGCCAGGAATCGAAGGCCGCAACGATGCTGGCCAGCACCAGCGAACTGAGGGCGCCGACCACCGGGACAATGTTCGCTAAGGCGGCGTAGGCAGCGAGAACGTAGAAGTACCGGACATGCAAGAAGCCAAAGACGATAAGGCTGCAGATGCCGATCGTGAGCATGATCAGGCCCTGCCCCAGGAGCCAGTGACGCAGGCGATCTTCCGCACGGAGCAGAGTCCGGGAGAGCCGGTCACGCTGGTCGAATGGGACCATCGTGATCGCCCATGCGAACACACGCTCACCATCAATAATGAAGTACGCGGTCAAGATGATGCCTGTGAACAGGCCGAATATTCCGCCTGCCAATCCGCGAAAGAATCCGAAGGCGCCACCCGAAGCCGCAGCGACGTAGTCGTCGATCTTGGTCATGTCGACTTCTTCGAGGAACGGAAAACTCCGGGCTTTGTTCGTCAAATCGGTGAGGCGTTTGGGCCATTCTGTCGCCAGCGAACGCGCGTCATGAAAGATAGGCGGAATGGCGAAGATGAGAAACAAAGTGAGAATCGTCGCTAATCCTAAAATGAGAATCAGCAGAGCGATGCCGTGTCCCGGACGCCATTTGCCAATGTGGATTCCACCGATGAGCTGGATCAACGGCGAGAGCACCACTGCAAACAACGCGCTGACATAAATGAGCAGCAGAACATTGCGAACGATATAGGCGGCATAGAGCGCGCCCAATACTGCGAGCGTAAAAAGAATGTCGGCGCGACGCTTGGGTGCGGGATTGAGAACGGCAGACATGGGAAATTCAGGTTACAGGGAACAGGCTACAGGGGACAGGGAAGAACAAAAACGAGAATAGTCACGGGCTGTTCCCTGTCACTTGCCTGTAACCTGCCTTTCAGTCTCTTGTGACCTCCAAGCCCGAGGTGGGCGCAACGATACGCACGAGTTTCTGCTGATCGTCGAGATAGACCACCCACTGACTGTTCTCGGTATTCATGCGGAAGGTATTGCATTCCAACTCTCGCCCGTTCAGGGAGATTTTCTCCTTGGCTTTGAAGTCGATCGTCACCGTCTCGGACGAATGCTGGGCGGGCACAAGCACTCCGAATTGCTGCGGCGCCCCCAGACATTTCAGCCCTTCTGCGTCCGCGGTGCAACCGGAAGCGAGATACCGCCAAAGCAGGATCTCGCGATGCAGGAAAAAGTTGTCGTCCATGATCGGAGTCGAGAGCGGCATCATGTGGGGCACCTTGAAAATCTTCTCGTTCGTCCCGGAGACGGTCTCGCTCAAGAACTCATCCTTAGGATCCACCGACAGGGTGGCCTTGGCAGGCTGTACTTCCTGCCAGACGTAGTGGACGATCTCCCCCTTACTCGTGAGTTCCATTTCAGAACGCTGGGTCGCGCCGTCCTGGGCCTTCAGCTCCGACTTCGCGGTGCTCCCGCCGGCGCGCTGTTCGACCTTGAAGGTCTCGGTGGCCACGCGCTTTCCATTAAGGAACACGCCGAAGCTCCCTTGATCGACTACTTGCGCGCTTGGGGCTTTTGCCGCGAAAGCGACAACCGCCAACATCATGATGCTTACGGCGGAAACGAAGGAAAATTTCATTGGACCTCCTGGTCTCTGGGACTCAATTGCAAAGTCGCTGCAATTTCCTGCGCGACATCGACCGGCGTTTTGCCGTCGGTCCGCACCTCAAGTCCGGCGGTGCGGTAAAACGGCAGCCGCTCTTCATAGAGCAGCGTCACCTGATCGCGGTCGTTCAGAAGCGGACGATAGCCGGGAGCAGCGGCGCAACGGCGCAATGCTTCTTCCAGACCAACGTCCAGATACACCACAGAGGCGGAATGGTCGCGGATCATCTGCCGGATCGTTTCCTGCGCGAAGGCGCCGCCACCCAGAGCGATGACGGCCGGCTCGTCTTCGAGCGTCTCCAACAACTCACGCAGCGATTGCGCTTCCAGCTTGCGAAACGCGGGCTCGCCCTGTTCGGCAAACAATGCTGGAACGGTACGGCCGGCGCGGCCCTCAATCAGAGCGTCCACGTCGTAAAACGACCAGTTCAGCACCCGCGCCAGTTCCCTGCCCACTGTGGTCTTACCGGCTCCCATGAAGCCTACGAGCAAGACCAACTCCGATTCGCTCGTCATGTCAGAGGCTCTCATGCGAATCGTACCCGCGGGGAAAGCCGTAGCATTCACTGCTGCTTGAGGCGGATTCTATCACCGAAGTTCAGTGCAGAAACCGCAGAAGGAGCATTGGCGGAGGTACCTGCGAAGGTGCACGTTGCGAGAGACAGTAGCAGACGCCGGGGAAACGCGCGCCATGCCAATCGGACAAAGGCCACGGTAACTGCGCGGTGTCTGGTACAGAAGCGGCAGGCCGCGTCTCTGTTTGGAACGACCACGCAGTGTGAATTTACCCATCAGAAGACGGGGATGCCCCATCTCTGCTGAGCATTCTTGCGGCAACGACGAAAGCCGCGGCTGGGAGAAGACCTTCGAACTATCTATCGAGAAGAACTGCGCGCACGCGCGGCGAGCAAAACGATGGAATCGGCAAGGGTCTTAGCCGTTATCGCCGCTCCATTACTTTTTTTTTTCCTGCGCTATGCGCTTTGGCTTGCTGGCGAACCAGTCCCTCGCGTTCCAGTGAGTTCTGGATATTGTCCCAGACCTGGGGACTCGGATCGCGCAGCGGCAACAGCAGCTTGGCTTGATCGGCGATGTAGCGAAGATCGCGCACCAGATCGGAACAGATCGGGCAGGTCTTGAGGTGCTCCATCTCGCTCGCGTCCCCGCCGCTCTCAAAGATGTAGGGCAGGACTTCTTGAAATTCGGCGCAAGTCATTTTCTTACGTTCTCCCGTCCCGCTCATCGACGAGCCGCCTTCTCCGCCTTGCTTTGCTTCAACAAATCGCGCAACTTCATTCTTGCCTTGTGGAGCTGCGACTTGCTGTTGCCGATCGAGCATCCCATCATTTCCGCGATTTCGTTGTGCTCATATCCTTCGATGTCGTGCAGCACGAAGATGATGCGGTAGCCGGGCGGTAGATTTTCGATCGCGCGCTCCAGGTTCACCCGATCAATTGAGCCTGCCAGCACGTTGTCGCGGGCACCGATGTCCTTCTTCGGCCCGTCCTCCTGCTGCGGCTCCAGCGTCTCTTCCAACGAGACTTCGGGTAATCCCTTCTTACGCAAGTGCATCAGCACTACGTTGACCGAGAGCCGATGCAACCACGTCGAAAACGCCGACTCCCCGCGGAACGTGCCGATCTTGCGGTAGAGCTGCAGAAAGGCCTCTTGGGTGAGATCTTCGGCCTCGGCGGTATTGCCGGTCATCCTGAGGCAAAGAGAATATACGCGCCGTTTGTGAAGCCCATAAAGCGCTTCGAACGCGATGGAATCGCCACCCTTAGCTTGCTCGATGGCTTCCGCTTCTGTGACACCGGGCATCGCCAGCTTCTTGTTAGGAGTCGGCCTGCTAGGCGTCTCCCTATTGGGTCCCGGCTTAGTAGGCGCCATCGTCTTCTCTGTCGTCGCTGCTGTAATGGATCTACCCTCCAAAACTTCGATGCTTTGTGAGCTGCTGTCCGTTGTATCACCTTGGAAGACTTGGGGATACCTGTGGAAAACGCTAAGAATCAGGTTACAGGGAAGAGAGAAAGAGCTGAGAGTTGCCCTCCGGCCTCAGGTACTCGTTGGTATAGTCGAACTCGTGGGTAATCAGACCCCAGCCTTGCCCCCACAACACCCTAGGCCGTCGGATCCTCATCGGTCTTTGTTTTGGATCTTTGTGTCCTTCATGGGGATCTCGTTTCCCAAGGCGGGGCAAGAAGCCAAGGCGATGCGGACGCTTATCATTGGAGTAATTCTCTTCCTGGCATTCGTTGCCGCCGGTATGTTTGCATTGTTTCGTCTGTGGTGAAGCCCGGTCAGGCCTAGTTGCTGCCGCCGCTCACATTTATCTGCGCGCTCTCGGTCGCCGGCTTTTCGAGCACCACACCGTCAAAGGCAGTGGATGCCACTAGCTTTCCTCTATCTTCCGTGATCGTCCGCAGCAGCCAGCCGGAATCCCGATGACGCCAGGTTGCGCCATTGTCCGTGCTGGAAAACACTTCGGTTGATTCCATCGCGGTTACCAGGATGCTCTTGCTGAAGGCGTCATAGAACACCGAGGACAGGTTCACTACCGGCAGCTTCAGCAGCCTTTGCCAGTTATCGCCGCCGTCGCTGCTGCGATAAAGCCCTTCGCGGCACGCCAGCCAGATGCTGTCGTCGGGAGCAAGCGCTACGTCGTTGATCGAGGTAATGATCTTCGGCAGTTTTGCTTCATACCAGTTTTCACCTCCGTCGACTGAGGCGAGAAGGAAATTCCGTCCTGCTGCGGCCATAAGTTTGGACGACGTACGAATCAGTGTGAAATCAGAATGTCCAGCCAGCGTCCCGCCTTGCCAGGTCCGTCCCAGATTAGAACTTGTAAAGAATCCTTGAGTGCTGGCGGCAATCCACTTATTGTCACGAACCTGAATATCGGTGACTCTCGCCTTCAAGATGCCGGTCTTCACCTCTTTGCGCGTAAGCGCTTTGCGGGTCTTGGTCGCTTTGCGAACGATGACAATCTTCTCGTTGGCGATGCGGTCGATCGGACTCCAGCGTTCTTGAGACGCAACCTTCTCGAGTTCAAAGACCCCGTTGCTGGTACCCGCAAGCAAATGCGTGCCGATCTTGCGCAAGGCGAAGATGTCGCGGCCGTCGAGGCCGCTGCTCATCTGTTTCCATTGCGCACCCTGATCGTGGCTTACGAAAACCCCACCGTACTGTTTGTCGTTCACCAGCCCGGCATAAAGCGTGCTCTGGTCCTCGGGATCGACGGCAATCGCGGCAACCTGCCGGTGCGCAAATCCAGTATTCGAGGCCTCGAATGAACTGCCTCCGTTGTTGCTCGCCATGACGCCGCTGCGGTCGGTGGCCAGCAGAACGTGCTTGGAGTCGCGGACGTCCACCAGCACATCGTTGACAATTACCTCACCCGAGGTAATGCGGCGCCAGGTGCGGCCGGAATCGCTCGTCTTCCACAACCCTTCTGTCGTGCCGGCATAGACAACCTGCGAGTTCACTGGATCCTGCTTGAGCACACGCGTGCGCCGGGCCGAAAAGGGAATGCCCTGGATCTTGTGGAAGAGTTCTCCGGCGCTCTCGCTTTTGTAGATGCCCGAGCAGGCGCTGGCATACACGACTTGCGGCTGCCTGGGATCGATGACGATCGAGAAGACGTCTGAATCGTCGATCACTCCGTTCTTGATGTTGCGCCAAGTCTTGCCGCCATCGGTTGTCTTCCACGGCAAGTGCCACGTGCCGGCATAGATGATTTCCGGATTGGTTGGGTCGATGGCAATCGACTCGACATTCTTGATCTCGGAGCTCGTGTCCGGCGAGATCCGCTCCCATGTCTGTCCACCGTCGCGGCTGCGAAAGATTCCATCGAGGGCGCCGGCAACGAGGATCTTCGGGTCGGACACTGACATGGCGATGGCCCGTATGGACTTCCCCTCCATGGCTTTCAGCGGCTCCCAGGTGTGGCCGTTGTCGGTGCTCTTGAACACCGAGCCGCCTTCTCTCTCCAATGTCCAAGCCGCCACATAGATCACGCCGAACTCAAGAGGATCGAAAAGGATATGATCCACCACATAGTCATTTCCCTTCCCGATACGGACATAGCGAACCCAGGTTCGGCCCCCGTCCAGCGACTGGTAAATCTGGCCTGCGCTCGTACCGAGCAGAATGCGCATGGGATTGGCCGGGTCGTAGGACAAAGTGCGCACATCTCCGCCATCCGGACCTACTGATATCCAGGTGTTTCGCGGGTTCGCCTCAGTCTCAGCGAACGCGGCCGCAACGAAAACCACGTACAGGAAAAACAGAGCACGAAACTTCATCCCGATCAGGATCTCCTTCAGTCACTTGGACGCCGCACAGTGCCCGGCAGATTTCCGTCAGCGCTGAACCTTGCTCGAATACTCGCAGAAGGCGCCGATCCAAGTGCATGACAATTTTAGCGAGGAGCCTCAAATCTTGTAAGCAGGGGGACCACTTTTCGAACGATCTTGCGGGTTAGGCGAAGCCCTGAAAAGTTGCCGTGTGGCGCAGGAACAAGCACATCCATTCGCGCAAAAGCCGCGCGCCGGGATGACAGGGGTTGAGAGGAATGACAGTTTGAGACCAACGACACCTTAAGACGAAACGATTGTACTCAAAAAGGGAAAGCGTCGCCGCGAAAGCCGTTTTCGCGAAAAAAACCGGCCGAAGGAGAGTTCCCTCGGCCGGTTTGATGTGCTCCACGCATCCGCTGTACGCGGATGGGTACTGTCGCCTACTGGGCTGCAGCCTTCTTCTTTGCGCCACCTTTGCGTGGGGCAGGCTTCGGATGATCGGGGATGGGTTTGATCTTGCTTTCATCCACGGTCTGCTCGCTGCCAGGGTAGGTCGCGCCCGCAGGCACGATCCAGAACTCGGCAACTTTCCCTGCCGTCCCACCCGAGCGCGTTTCAATGCGGCTCGGATCGATGCCTTTGTCATTTGTGAGATAGAACTTGGCATCGACTGCGCGTTCGGCGTCGAGGTTCTTTCGCTTCTCGGTCGGATCTTGCGAGCCGACGATCACCAGCCTGGAATCGGGTTCACGCTGCAGGCGCAGCGCGACATCGTCGAGCACGGCTTTTGCGGTGTTATCGACGCGCCACGGCTTCACCTTGTTCGGGAACTCGATCTGGTTGATCTTGCTTGCTTGAGGCGGCGGTGGTGGCGGCGGCGGCGGAGCTTCGACCGTAACCGTGGTCTGGGTGTTGGCGCTGAGGTTGCGATCGTCAGTCACGGTACTCGTGACGGTGATCGGACCCGGCTGCGCTCCCTGCGTATTCAGCGCGGCGTTCGGTCCATTGGCCTCGATGGTGCCCGCGCTGGCTTCATGCTTGTAGGTCAAAGGACGGTTGTCGGGGCTTTGGCCCTGGCAGGAGATCTGCGAGGTGTCGCCTGGCTTTACCGTTGTCGGATTCGCCGAACAGGAAATCGTCGGCGCCTGCGGCTGCTTCACATTGAAGGCTGCGTTGCAGCTTGCGGTGCCCTTCTTACCATCGCTCAGGTTGGCCGTGACGGTATAAGAACCTGGATTCAACCCGGCGGTATCGACATTGCCAGTGGGTCCAGTCCCGCTGACCTTGCCGCCAGTCGCCGTATAGCTATAGCTAACCGTGCGCTTCGGGCTGAAGTTAGAAGGTTGCACCGTAACCTGCACCGGTTCGCCGGCAAACACATCCGTCGGCTGCGCCGTGCAGGACGCGGACGGCGGTGGTGGTGGCGGTCCGAGGCTCCCGAAATGGAACACCAGTCCGCCGCTGATCTTGGACATACCCACGTTGTCGCGGATTGCCGCCGCTGAGCCACCCGGGAATCCAAAGTTGTGGTGTCCGTATTCGTACTCGGCTTCGATCAAGCGGATGTCGACACGCTTCAGGAAGTGCAGGTCGAAACCGCCGCCTCCTGTGAATCCAAATCCGGTGGAAGATTTGAATCCGGTGGGACTCTCACGGTTGATTCCGAAGGTCGCGAGACCAAACGGAGTCAGCCCTTCGAGCGGAATCCGGAAAGTCGGGCCGGCCGTGAGCGTGTTGAAGGTGTTGATGTCTCCAAAATGATTGCCGGTCTCGACCACGCCGCCAAAGTACTTGTTGGCCCAGTACGTAGCCGCGATCGTAAATCCTTTAGGAATTCCCTTGTTGCCATTGATCGCGCCGTTCGGATTCAAGTACGAGTAACCGGCGAAGACGTCGACTCTGGAGGGTTGATTCTCGTCCGAACTTGTCGACGCGGGTGAAGGGGGAGCCGACTGCTGCGCCGCTACTCCGACCGATGCAGCTACAACTGCCAGCAAAATACGACTGAAAAAAATCGAAAAGCGAGGTGACATGCGCGTTTCCTCCAAGAAAACCACACGAAAGACTTTCAAGAGTTACAGCAGTACGGCTAGATGATGGACAGTCCCAATTGAGGTTTTACTGCAAACGCGAATTGTACAGCAACGTCTATTGTGCTGAAAAGTCAAGGCGTTAACTAACTTTTTGCTCCGCACAATAAAACGCCTGCGAGTGCAGCTAGCATTGAACCCGGATTCGCGGGAATGTTCTGCTAACGGCTGCGGCAAATCGAAGTCTATGCCCAACAGGAGACAATCTCGATGCGTCGCAGAATTGCGTTATTTGCCTTCGCCGTGTTCTCACTCGCCACCCTCTCCACTCGGGCATACGCCAGCCACGGCCATCACGGATTCAATGTCAATATCGACGACGATGAGCCGATCACCTCGTGCGATCAACTAAGAATTCGCTCTGACGAAGGCGAAGTCGCGCGCTCCGAAGACAGGCTCACTCTTCCGCAAACCTCGTCGACGATGAATGTACAAGCCTCGCAGAATGGCGGCATCTACGTGTACGGGTGGGATCGCCAGGAGTTTGGCGTACTGAATTGCAAAGCTGCATTGTCCGATGACCGAACCACAGCTGAACGCGAGCTACGCGAGATCAAGATGTCGTTCGACAGCGGAGCCCTCACGGTCCGCGGTCCTGAGGAAGGCGACTGGACCTCATATCTCATCATCCAGGCGCCGCACGGCAGCTCGCTGTCACTGACCGGAAAGAATGGTCCCATATCGGTTTCCTCGCTCTCCGGCAAGACCGAAGTGCACAACACGAATGGTCCCTTCACGATCAAGAATTCCTCGGGCGAGATCAACGCCGAGATCACCAACGGTCCCATCAGTTATTCCGGCAACGGTGGAGACGTTCATCTTCGTGCCCAAAACGGCCCCATCTCGGTAAACCTTGCCGGCACTTCGTGGAGTGGAAAGGGTCTCGACGCCGAATCGACCAATGGCCCCCTTGCTCTCAACGTACCCGGCAACTACACGTCTGGCGTGCTGGTTGAAACCCGCGGCTATTCTCCATTCCACTGCAGCGGCTGCACAGGCGCACGCAAAGACTTTGACGACAGCAACAAGACGGTCCAGTTTGGAACTGGCTCGCCGGTGGTCAGACTGTCGACCGTGAATGGGCCAGTGTCGATCAATAAGCCGGATTTGGAATAAACGGCAGTCGGCACTCGGAGTTCGGCCGCTCGTCGCCGTCGAGCAACTGGTGCGGTTCGCGAACGAGTTTCATGGCCGAATGCCGACTGCCGGGTGCCGACTGCCCAGCCAGACCCGCGTCTCAACTACAATCTCTCAATGCCCCCGGCCCAGGAAGTCGAAGTCAAGCTGCGCGTATCCGACCTTGACTCGCTGACCCGCAAACTCATCGCCTCTGGATTCAAGCTCGTCACCCCTCGCACCCACGAAATGAACACCCTCTACGACTTCTCCGGTGGAAGGCTGCGATCGCGTGGCGAGGTTCTACGTATCCGCAAGTACGGGGAAAAGTGGACGGTCACTCATAAAACCAAAGGCAGCGCCGGCAAACACAAGTCGCGCATGGAAACCGAAACCAAAGTTGAGGACGGAGAAGCTCTGGCGCATATCTTCGAAGCTCTCGGACTCGCGCCATCCTTTCGCTATGAGAAGTACCGTGCCGAATGGGGCGATGGCGAGGGCCATGTGGTCCTCGACGAGACTCCGATCGGAAACATCGCGGAACTCGAAGGCCCGCCCGAGTGGATCGATCGCATCGCCAAGGCCCTAGGAATCAAGGAATCCCAGTACATCACCCAAAGTTACGCGCAGATGTTCTACGCCTGGTGCGAGCAGACCGACAGCAAAGCGAGAGAGATGACGTGGGATGAGATCAAGAAATGACCAGTGTGGATACGGCCACCGTCGGTCGGGTGTTCGTCAATTTTATGATTTCGTGATTGTGTGATTTCGCGATTTCGGATACTTCAGACCACACGATCACCAATCGCCAACTAACAAAATTCTTCTCACGCCCCACAACACTTCTTGTACTTCTTCCCCGATCCGCACGGACAAGGATCGTTGCGACCGACTTTATCTCCCACGCGGCGCTGCTGAACATTTTGTTCGCCGGCACCCGCCATTCTAGCGGCCTGAAGTTCGCGTTCCTTTTTGCGGCGGAACTCACGCTCCATGTCGTCCATGGAGGTGGCTGCGCGGCGATTCCCATTATGACCCGGCGGCGGAGCAATCGCGCGCGTCGGATCGAGCGGCACACCGTCGATGGTCAATCCGTCCGCCGGAGCAGCAGCCTGCTGGCGCTGGGGCTCGGCTTCGATGACTTGAAGCAGATACAAATACCGGACCGTCTCCTCCTGGAAGCGCTGCATCATCGCCTCGAACATTTCAAACGACTCGCGTTTGTATTCGACCAGCGGATCGTGCTGGCCGTATCCGCGCAGGCCGATTCCTTCCTTCAGGTGGTCCATGCCGAGCAGATGGTCCTTCCACTGCCCATCGAGAACGCTGAGCATGATCATGCGCTCGTGATAGCGCATCGCGTCGCCGCCGATCAGCTTTTCCTTGGCTTCGTACCGCTCTTTGAGCTTGGAGAAAACTGCGTCGCCCAATTCGGAACGATTCAGTTTGTCGAGATCGAGTCCTTCGGCGGCGAGATCGACGCCGAATCGCGTGAATATCTGTTGCTTCAGTGCGGCTGTGTCCCACTGCTCGGCGTGCTGCTCCCGCCGCGCGTATTGATCGAGCAGATCGCCGACAATGCTGGAAACGTAATCCTCCAGGATCAGGTCTTTCTGATCGATGCCCTCGAGCAACTGTTTGCGCAGGCCATACACGGCCTCACGCTGCTTGTTCATTACGTCGTCGTATTCGAGCAGGTGTTTGCGGGATTCGAAGTTTTGCGCTTCGACGGCCTTCTGGGCAGCCTCGATACGGCGGGAGATCAACTTTGACTCGATCGGGATACCCTCTTCCATGCCCAAACGCTGAAGCAGGTTCGAGACCCATTCCTTGGCAAAGATGCGCATCAGGTCATCTTCAAGAGAGAGGTAGAAGCGCGACGATCCGGGATCGCCCTGGCGTCCGGCGCGTCCGCGAAGCTGATTGTCGATACGCCGCGACTCGTGTCGTTCCGTGCCGAGAATGTGCAGGCCTCCAACCGCAGTGACCTTGTCATGCTCAACTTGAATCTCAGCCTGGTGGCGCGCGAGAGCCTCTTCCCATTGCTGCAAATCGGTCTCGTATTCCGCCCCCTGGTAGTAAAAACGCGTGAGGTTCGCAGAAGCGGCAATTGGAGCAAGCTCTCCCTCGGCAGCGCCTACGGAACGCGCGAGACCTTTCTTCAGCAGCTCCTGCTTGGCGAGGAACTCGGCGTTGCCGCCGAGTAGAATGTCGGTGCCGCGACCCGCCATGTTGGTGGCAATGGTCACTGCACCCATACGGCCGGCCTGCGCGACGATCTCGGCTTCGCGCTCGTGATACTTGGCGTTGAGCACCACGTGCTTCACGCCTTTCTTCTTCAACAGCTCGGAGAGACGCTCCGATTTCTCAATCGAAGTCGTGCCTACCAGCACCGGCCGATTGTCGGCATTCACCTTCTGAATGTCGTCGGCAACGGCGAAGTATTTTTCCTTCTCCGTGCGGTAGACCACATCGGGATTCTCGAGCCTCAGCAGAGGCTTGTTCGTGGGAATGACAACGATCTCAAGTTTGTAGATCTTTTCGAACTCGGCCGCTTCGGTTTCGGCGGTGCCTGTCATGCCGGCCAGCTTGCCGTACATACGGAAGTAATTCTGGAAGGAGATGGTCGCCAGCGTCTGGTTCTCGCGCTCGATCTTTACGTTTTCCTTCGCTTCCACAGCCTGGTGCAGACCGTCGGACCAGCGGCGACCCGGCATCATGCGCCCGGTGAACTCGTCGACGATGATCACCTCACCGTCTTTGATCACGTATTCGGTATCCCGGCGGTACAGCGCATGCGCCTTGATCGCCGTCTCGACGTGATGCTTCCAGCCCCAGTTTTCCGGATCCGCGATGTTGCCGATGCCGAGCGTCTTCTCGACCTTCTCCCAACCTTCTTCCGTGACCGTGACCGTGCGGTGCTTTTCGTCAATCACGTAGTCGCCGGTGAAGATTGTTTCTTCGAGGCTTTTCTGGATCTCCTCGCCTTTCACCAGCGACGGAATGATGCGGTTCACCTTGTAGTACTTGTCGGTAGATTCTTCGCTTTGCCCGGCGATGATCAGCGGCGTACGCGCCTCGTCGATCAGGATCGAATCCACTTCGTCCACGATGGCGAAGTGATGCCCGCGTTGCACGCAGTCCTTCAGATCGAACTTCATGTTGTCGCGCAGGTAGTCGAAGCCAAACTCGTTATTCGTGCCGTAAGTAATGTCCGCAGCATAGGCCTGGCGACGTTCGTTGTCGTCGAGATCGTGGACAATCACGCCCACCGACAGACCAAGGAATGTGTATAGCTTGCCCATCCATTCCGAGTCGCGTTTGGCCAGGTAGTCGTTGACGGTGACGACATGAACCCCGCGTCCGGCAAGTGCGTTCAGATATACCGGAAGAGTTGCGACCAGCGTTTTGCCTTCACCGGTCTTCATTTCCGCGATCTTGCCTTGATGCAGCACAGCGCCGCCTATGAGCTGGACATCGAAGTGGCGCATGTTCAGCACGCGGCGTCCGGCTTCGCGGACGACGGCGAAAGCCTCGGGCAGAACTTCGTCGAGCGCTTCTTCCACCACTGGATCGCGTTTGCCCTTGGTGGGACTTGCTTCTTCCTCGGTCTCAATGTCATTGGGAGCGGCGCGTTGTATCGCCTCGCGGACTCGCTGACGGAATTCTGCGGTTTTGGCGCGAAGCTCGGCGTCGCTGAGCTTCTGCATCTCCGGCTCAAACGCGCTAATCTTGGCGACCAGCGGCCACAAGCGCTTCAGCTCGCGCTCATTCTTGGTGCCGATGACCTTGGAAATGATGATTCCGATCAAAAGCTTTGTTCCTTTGGCCCGAAGGGCATAGGCGGGGACACAAATTCGCTGCGCCAGGCCAGAGCAGATCCAGCCCTCAGCGGGAGAGGTCCATAGAAAAGCCTAACACATTGGATGCTGAAGCTTTGAGCCGGTCGCAGACCTTGGGAAAGGCGAACACGAAGGTCAGGAACGGCAAAAGAAAAGGTCACGATGATTGTGGAGGATTATGACTCTTAGCCTCTGCCTTCGTCGTGACCTTATTGGTTACTTCGTGACCTTCGTGTTCGCCTTTCCCAAAGTCTATTTCGTGATCACTCCACAAGCGATCCGGTCGCCGGAATTGCCTGACGGATCGGTCTTCATGTCGTCGCCTTTGGCGTGGATCACCAGCGCCGCGCCGCTGCTGAAGACCGAGTGGCTGTCAGTTCCCAGCGTTACATCCGGATCGTTGACGGTTGTTTTGGCGGTGCCGTCACTACCCACGGTGAAGTTCTTCATGTCCCCAGCGTGGTGGCCTTCGGGATTCTCCAGGCCATGCTTCTTGTTGTCCGGGTTAAAGTGACTGCCCGCGGACTTGAAGTCCGGACCATCGCACTTGGCGGTCTGGTGCACATGGATGGCGTGCTCGCCCGGCGGCAAGTTCTTCAGATCGAGCTTGAAGTTGACTCCCTTCTTTCCCGCCGAAGAGACAGTCGCTGTGCCCACGTCCTCACCTTGACCGTTTTTCATTTGCACGGTAGTGCTCTTACTCCTCGCTTGTGCTGTTAGTCCAAAGGCAAACACTCCACACAGCACAACCAGCAACATCTTGGATCTCATAGCTCTCTCCTATTTCGGAACAATTTTACTCTTTGGGCAAAAAGAGCGTTTCAGGAAAACCGCTTCACCTGCTTGCCGCGCCAGCGGGCTTCCCTCCCGGAGGCGCCTTCGGAATACTGATGTCGAGCTTCGTGACTTCGCCAAACTGCGAGAGCGGCTTATCGAACTCTTTTGGATTTCCGACGACCAGCACAGCCAGTTTTCTCTTGTCGATGTATTTGTGGGCGACTCGGTTGACATCGTCGATGGTTACTTTCTCCACCGCACCGCGGAAGCGCTCGAGGAAGTCTTTGGGATATCCGTAAAGTTCATACGTGAGCTGCTCGCCCAGGATTTTGTCCGGCGAGTCATAGGCAAAGATGAAGCCGTTGAGAATCGAATCTTTGGCTTGCTTCAGTTCCGTTTCGCTCGGCGGATTGCTCAGCAGATCGTCGATCTGCTGATACAGACCTTCGATCGCCTTTGCCGTCGAACCACTCTTCGTGCCCATGCTGATGTTAATAAGTCCGAGATGGTTATATCCCGCGCCAATTCCTCCACCCACTGAGTACGCGAGCGCCTGTTTCGAGCGCAGGTTCTTGAAAAGGCGAGAGGCGAAGCCGCCGCCGAAAATCTCGTTCAGCACGCGGACGGCAAAGTAGTCGGGATTGTCGCGCCGGATGCCCAGCCCGATCATCGTGATGTCGCTTTGGTTGACGTCGTTTTTCTCGGCCAGGTTCACACCGGGTTTGGGCCCCGGAACGGGAATCTGCGGCGGATTGTACGGGGTTCCCTTCGACAATGAGCCGAATGCGCGCCGTATGCGCGATTCCATCTCCTTAGACTCGAAATCGCCGACAACGCCGAAGATAATGTTGTTGGGCGCGAAATGCTTATCGTGCCAGTCCACAAGGTCCTGACGGGTTACTGCCTCGACGGTCCAATACTCCGGTTCGCGAGCGTACGGGCTGCTCGCACCGTAACCAAGTTTCGCCGCCTCCCTTCCCGCGATGCTCTCAATCTCTTCGTTCCGCCGTGAGATCGCGGTCTCAAGACGCCGTTTTGCCAGCGCAATCTTGTCCTCGCGAAATGCCGGGTGCTCGAGGATGTCAAGGAAATCTGCGAAAACCTGATCGAAGTTCTGCTTCAGGCAGTTGAAGCTGGCGGACGTAGTATCGACTCCGCCTCCAGTCTCGACCTTGGCGGCAATTGCTTCCAACTCGTCGTCGAATTTGTCTCCACTCTTCTTCTCGGTTCCGCTCGTGCGCCAGCTCGCAGCATAGACCGAAACCAATCCGATCTTGGAGGCGGGCTCCGCACTCGATCCACCCTTGATGAAAATCGTTCCGCTGATCAGCGGGAGCTCATGGTCCTCCTGAAGAAACACCACCATGCCGTTCGGCAACTGCACCCGCGTGGGTTCCTGCGGCGCGAACTTCGGCAATGGAGGAATTGGGACTTGGTCCCAGCTCTGCTGGGCGGCCGCCATGCCGAGGCAGCCAAGCATCATGACCGCCAGCAAAAAGGTCGGAATGAACAATTTCGATAGTGACCCGGCTTTGGCTACGCGTGTCCCGGATGCACGGGAAATGCGTGCCATCCTGAGGCCTGGGATTGGCCGAATGACCTCCCGCAAATGCTTCAGTGGCCTTGGTCCTTGCCTGGCTCTTAGGACGGGTACTTCGCCGGAGAGCCGTTCGAGCGCAAATAAGTCGTAAACATCTCGGGAGATCCTTCGGCCAATCCTAGGCCTCAGGATGACAGATTGTGATGCATCGCTCCAAAATCCCATATTCTCTCTCATTGCACACCTCCCGGCCCGTTCTCGCTGGGAGTCTCTGCCGGCGATGCTGTCTGGACAATGGCCACCGTTCGATTGATCGGAACAAACGTCTTATTGGCGACGCGCCGGATGTCTTCTTTTGTGACTTTCTGCAGGCGATCGATGTTGTAGAACAGCTCCCGCCAGTCGCCGTATCGGGCCTGGTAGATCGCGAGCTGCTGCGCTAGCCCGCCATTCTCGGCAAGTCCGCGAATCAGGTCAGCTCGCCCGCGCGTCTTTACCATTTCCAATTCCGCGTCACTCACATCCTGTGTCTTGATGCGATCGATCTCTTCCTTAACGGCAGACTGCAGTTCCACAGCCGTATGTCCCTGAATGGGAATCGCATAAAAACCGAAAAGGCTTGGATACTTGATTCCGGGAAAGTCGGTGAACCCAATCGCCGTGACCGCAATCTTCTTGTCGCGCACTAAGGAGCGATACAAGCGCGATGTCCGCCCTTCGGAGAGCAGATCGGAGATCGCGTCGTAGACCGCGTCGTCTTTGTCCAGATAATCGCCGCGATGGTACCCCTCGAGGTAAATCGGCTGCGAGGGCTCAGGGATCGTTACGCTGCGCTCATCCACTTGCCTCGGTTCGATAGTCATCAAGTCTTCGGGCTTCGGCTTTGCCGGTAGACGGCCGAAGTATTTTTCTGCCAGGGCGAACACCTGATCCGGCTTCACGTCGCCCACCACTGCGATGGTCATGTTGGAAGGCACGTAATAGATGTCATAAAACTTCTGGGCATCGGTCATCGTCAGGTTGTCAAGATCCGAGGGCCATCCCACATTAGGATTGCGATAGGGATGCGCGGCATACGCGGTCGCCAGGAACTGTTCGATCATCCGGCCGATCGGGCTCGAATCCGTCCGCATGCGACGCTCCTCATAGACGACGTCGCGCTCCTGGTAGAACTCGCGCAACACCGGATGCAGGAAGCGCTCCGACTCCAGATACGCCCAAAGCTCCAGGCGATTGGCCGGCATGGAGTAAAAGTAGTTCGTCTCATCTTCTCCCGTGTTGGCGTTCAGGTCCTGCCCACCCTGACTCTCGACGATCTCGCTGAACTCATTCTTCTTTACGTACTTGTCGGCTTCTTCTTCGGCGTCGTGGAACGCCTTCTCAAGTTCCTCGATTTTCTTGGAATCGCGTCCCGCTCGCTTCAGTCGTTCGTGCTGAAGCGCCTGATACGCTTCTTCCTCCTTCTGGATCGCCCCTTTCTCGGCGTCGTAGTTTGTCGTGCCAATGGTGGGAGTGCCTTTGAAGGCCATGTGCTCGAACATGTGCGCCATGCCGGTTTGTCCCTTGGGATCCTGGGCCGACCCGGCATCGACGTGGGTGAAGAAGGAAAAGACCGGCGCCTCATGACGCTCGCAGACCACAATCGTCAGTCCGTTCGAGAGCTTCTTGACGCTGGTCTTCTTTTCAAATGACGCGAGATCCTGCGCGAACAGCGCTGTAGCGAGAAACACGATCAGGAGAGACAAGGAAGTGCGAACAGCTCGGGACATTGCGGCTCCTCCGAACTGACTGCGAAGCTAAATGTTGCGGGAAAGCTCTGTCAAACCAAGACGAGGCGAAACTCGAAGGTCACAAAGGCAAACCGAAAGGTCACGGAGATTGGGGAGGCTTCGGTATCTCACCACCTGAGGGTTGGTTGGATCGGGGAAATGAGACGAGCACCCAGTTCCTATTTGTACTCGCTTGTGGCATTTCTCTGCGACCTTGGCTTTGCCTTCGTGACCTTCGTGTTCGCCTCGTCTCAGCCTAAACGTCAAACAGCCGATACGGCGCAGGAGGCGTTCGAGTCATCAGCAGCGGCATGGCGACGTTGTATACGGGGATGCCGCCCGTGGTCTTCCCTTCCAAAGTACCGTGATGCGCGTGGCCATGCACCGCAAAGATCGCCTGATGACGATCGATAATCTCGGCGAGTCGCCCACTGCCAAGATAGGGATAGATCTGCTCCGGCTCGCCGCGCACTGTATCGACGATGGGCGCGTAGTGAGTGATGACTATGCGCTTTTCCGTCCGCAACATGGAGAGCGCCCGCTCGAGCTTCAAGGTCTCGTCGATCGCGCTTTGCACGAACGCCTTTACCTCCGGCTCTCCAAAGGCTGTCAGCACGCCCCGGCCAAAACCGCCAATAAATCCTTTGGTCCCGGCGAAGCCTACGCCATCGCGCTCGTAGCCGCTTCCATCGAGGACCTTCACCCCTTCGGCAGTCATCATTTTTGCCAACTCCTCCTGCTTGCCGCACTCGAAGTCGTGATTGCCCAGCACAGCGACGATCGGGACCCGTATGCGCATCAGCGAGGCGAGCATCGATTCCATCTCTTCAGTCTTCCCCAGATTGGTAAGATCGCCGGCCAGAATGAGCAGATCAGCCTCATCGCGCACCCGGGTCATCACCTCGCGGATGCGGTCGTAGCTCTGGGGCGAGAAATGAAGATCAGCTAGGGCGGCGATTCGCATGTCGTTCTTACCTTCGAAAGTGCCAGGCCGGAGTTAGCACGAAGGTCACGAAGGCAAAGAAGAAGTACACTGAGAAATTGGAACGTGCGCCAATGGAATGCATGAATGTAATGGAAATCCGAGCGCAACTCGGCCACACTTCATCTAGCTTTCGTGACCTCTCTTTTTGCCTTCGTGACCTTCGTGTTATCTCCAGGCTCACGCTGCGGGTTCCGTCACCTCTCCAATCTTCGGATCGGCTTGCTCGCGATATCCCGCGATCACGTTTTGTAGCTTCCACTCATGAACGTCGATGGCAAACATTTTTTCGTCGATCAGGCTGCCGCGGAACGGAGCTTTGGAGTCGGGATTCTCGATCTCAGCGCGGAATTTCGTGAGCAACTCATCCCATACCGGCATCGGCACGGCGCTTGCGCTGGGATACACGTAGTGGAACAGGATCAGCGACCAGAGCAACATCTCCCAGTGTTCGCCCACCAGCGATAGGAGCCGGCTCCAGTCCATGGTGTTGCCCGCTGCGTACACGATGTGCGCGGTGTCTGCCCCATCGAAGCGCTCCCGGAAAGCGACAAAGATTTTCGAAGCGATCAGCTCTTCGGGCGCTAACACCTTTGTCGGAATTCCCAGCACCTCGGCTTCGGAGGCGCGATCGATCCAGGACTGATCGACCCGGATCACGGCGTTACTCATGCCCGAAATGAGATCAACGAAGTACTCCCCTTGGCGGACTTTGCTGAGCCACACGGGATCGCATATCTCGGTTTTGAATCCGTGCTCGTTTAGAATTTCCGCCGAAGGCGCTACCTGGTCGGCGGACATGAAGATGTCCAGGTCTTTGGTGTCGCGCCAGATTCCGGTGTGTTCGTGCAGAGCAAAGGCGCCCGAAACCACGTATGGAATCTTCGCTTCGTTAAAAAGCTGCAACACCGCGCGAAACAACTGCTCCTGCTCGGGCGCAAAGCGCGGTGGCTCCGACGAACTTACCGGCAATGGTTTCACCTGTTCTGGCACGGCTTAGGCTTAGATGGCCAATTTCACTCGCCATGTTGCGGATAGATAAGGGAAAATCGTCCAGCAGCTTGGGATTCCCGTTTGAAGTGATGGACCGCTCCGATGAACCGGCTGAATAGAACAATCACATATCGCGGTATCGGGAGGACTTTATCGCTCGTCCTTCTGCTCATGCCCGCGCTTAAAGCCGCCACTGCCGAGACCCTGGCGGATGTCTTGCGAAAGGCGATTCCACACGCGGCAGCGCCTCCAGCGAATACTGAGCTGCCGATCACCAGTTATGCAGTTCTGGACGATTCGTCCTATTTCGGGATTGCTTATTACGTTGTCGATCCTCGCGATCCTGAGGCACTCGAACCGCCACTCAGGATATTGCTCCTTAACAAGCGCTCTGGAATGTGGGCGCATCGTGAGTTCCACAGCATCCAAACCAGGATGGGGGGCTTCGACAGCGACTGCCTCGGCTCCGTTATGAGTCTCAGACATTCGGCAAAGTGGCTTTTGCTAGTCACAAACTTGACTCCGTCAGCTGAATGTACCGCGGTGCTCACAATCCACCTTAA
>Ga0207071_1011_pt1 | contig 38657 bp, 39 predicted proteins | sample Alteio_BWMinHeat_67_FD_153531 | JGI IMG/M metagenome (GOLD analysis project Ga0207071, IMG submission 153531) | Enriched cells from forest soil in Barre Woods Harvard Forest LTER site, Petersham, Massachusetts, United States -... | ecosystem: Environmental > Terrestrial > Soil > Temperate forest >...
CTTGGTATCGATTGGTTTCGCACGGTGGTGGCATCTACCGGTCTCCCGGCTATTTTGACAACATTGCTCGCCAGGTGGCCGTGCGCCCGCTGTCGGATTACCCCCTCGTGATTGACGTCGCGGTCTCCGAAACAGCGGTGCTCGCGAGTTGGTGAAACCATGCGATCTTCATCGCTATTGGAACGCTGCTTGCCTTATTTTGCTCAGCATTTCTTCTCAAAGCATTGAGGGATAAGATCCATCTTCTTATTGATTCTGAAGCATTGTCAGCCAAAACAACCCGCGAGTTGCAGGGTGCAAAACTGACGATCGACGCCGCCCTGAACAACATGTCGCAGGGTCTTGTAATGTTTGATTCGTCGGCCCGGCTAATTGTCTGCAATCAACAGTATCTCGAATTATATCGTTTGTCTTCGGAGACTGTGCGCCCAGGTTGTACCTTTCGGGAAATCCTAAACCAACGCGTCGGAGCTGGTAGTCTTCTCATTTCGGATTTGGATCAGCATATTGCTGAAATCTTGGCAGGCGTGGCTCGCGGAGCTGATTTTACCAAGATCGTAACACTGCGCGACGGACGCATCATATGTGCTGTGAACCACCCGATGACAGCTGGCGGATGGGTGGCCACTCTTGAGGACATTACCGAGGAAAAGCGTGCGGAAGACCGGATTGTTCATGCGGCGCACCACGACGCTCTGACCGGGCTGCCAAACCGCATACTTTTTGCCGAGCAATTGGAACAAGCGCTCAAGCGTGTTCGACGGGGCGAGCGGCTTTCGGTGCTGTATATCGACCTCGATCATTTGAAGCGGATCAACGACACTCTTGGGCACCCAATCGGGGACAAGCTGCTCAAAGGCGTTGCTCGCCGATTGCTTAGCTGCGTCAGAGACATCGATACCGTTGCGCGCCTAAGCGGCGACGAGTTTGCGGTTGTCCAGTCCTCGATTGACCAGCCGTCCCAAGCCGCAGCACTCGCTCTTCGAATCCGCGAAGCAATCCGCGCGCCATTCGATCTTGATGGCCATCAAGTTGTTGTAGATATCAGTATTGGCATTTCTATTGCGCCAGACGACGGAACGGAACTCGAGGAGCTTATAAAAGCCGCAGACATTGCCCTCTACGAAGCCAAAAATACTGGACGCGGCATATATTGTTTCTTCGAAGCAGATATGAATGAACGCATGCAGGCTCGAGGCAAGCTGGAACACGACCTGCGAAGCGCACTCGCCAATGGAGAATTCGAGCTGTTCTACCAACCTATTTTCAATCTACCGAACAACAAGATTAGCGCGTTCGAGGCGCTGCTGCGATGGCGTCATCCGGAGCGCGGTCTGATCTTGCCTGCTGAGTTTATCTCGGTTGCAGAGGATATGGGTCTCATTATTCCTCTGGGCGAATGGGTTTTGAGTACAGCGTGTGCTGAAGCCGCAACTTGGCCGAGTGAGATAAATGTTTCCGTTAATGTGTCGCCACTTCAGCTGACGAACAACAATCTGATCAACGTCGTTGCTCGTGCTATTTCATCGGCAGGGATATCAGCTAGTAGGCTGGAGATTGAAATTACGGAATCTGTTTTCTTCGAAAAAACATTCGCCAATATTTCTACAATGAAGAAGTTACATGAATTTGGGGTGCGGCTTGTTATCGATGATTTCGGTACCGGATATTCGTCGCCTGGTTATCTGTTGAGTTTCCCGTTTAGCAAGATCAAGATTGATCGTCGCTTCATTACGGGGCTGTCGGACAATAAAGAGTCTCGAGCCATTGTGCGTGCACTCGCCAACCTTGCTCGCGACCTCGGCATGATCGTCACCGCCGAAGGCGTTGAAACGAGTCAGCAATTGGAGCAAATCAGAATACTGGGCTGTACACAAATGCAGGGCTATCTTTTCAGCCGGCCGCTCCCAGCCACGGAAATCCACCGGCTATTCTTATCTAAAATTAAGAATATCGGACGCGCGGCATAGGTCGTTTGACAATGTCCGGTTTGGGTCAAACAGTGCGTATCAAGTCAGCGGTAACTCTGAGCCGTCCAGACCTTGCAACTTAACGGATGTGTTGAACCGTGTCTTCCGGACGTACTCTATTTATTTATTTTTAAACAACATATAAGTCCGCGTCTGATTGCAGTTAACGCAAAGAAACGTGTGGCGCTCCATATGGACGGCGATCTGATGTGGTGTAACATCTGCCAGGACCATGCCGTGCTGCATTTTGGGCAGCTTGGAAGTGCCTCGTTGTTTGTCAATTCTGCGCCGCCCAAACCTATGGCCTTTTTTTGATGGATAAACTCTAGAATTCCATCGCCATTCCGACCCGGCCGACGTGCTCGACTCCCGCAGCATTAGCGTAGCTGCCGAATATGACCGTCGGCGTCGACAAATTGAGGCGGTACGCTGCGCCGACGCTAAGGGCTGCTTCTCCGCGATCGACACAGGCCGATCTGAAGGTAACTTGTCTTCAGCCATCCGGCTGTTCGTGCTCGATTGCTTGCGTTGTCGAACACCAGCATTTGTGGGGGAACGAGCCCCGACGGACATGACGAGCGATATTAGGACGAAAAAGCAGAATTGATCCGCGCCATGATGACAGCTTAGTACCACTAGCCGACATGGCCCGCGCTGAAATGAAAGGCCGTCACAGTTGGCGGCCTCAATACGATACGTATCGTGACCAGACCTATTTACAGTCCATCCAGCGATCGCCGTGCCAATAGCCTTGCCCCTCGTGCTCGCGCCGGCTGTACCAGGTGCGAATTTTCGCGACACGACCAGGCTAATCGACTAGCTGGGCTCTCCTGGATCGCGCGGAGTGCGTGACCATGGCATAGGTAGGGAGTGGATCGTCGCGGCCTATGCTAACTTCCGGCATCGCCATGTCTTCGATGCCAAAGGGTATTAATGCTTGCTCACAGAGACGGCCGACGTTGCGCTCGCCGTTAACGGCGGCTCGAATGATCCGTTTTGCGATCAACTCCCGCGCTGCGGCTGAATCCCCGATCCGATTGAGCTTCGCGCAGCAATTGTCGAAAGCATTGGCCATGAGCGAAGTTGTGGAGTCGTCGAACCAAACGTTGCGGATTGCGACATACATACTGTCACCTCCCAAAGACAGATAGCGGGAGCGCTAGCGTCTCTCAGTCACCGAGGCCCGAAGCTTTCGGTGATGGTTTAGCTTGCTACTTTGATTGGGGCCCATCTGCGCAAAACAGACCACTTTTAAGACCGAGCTGCTAACATACCGATTAGACCGTTTCGACATTCACAAGCATTTTGCGACAAACTTTCCTGTGATGGGTCGCGCGTCCGCGTTGCTCGCAATACTACGTGCCGCGGCTACGATATTGTTGATACTTCCTGTCAAGAATCGCGCTGGAGACAAAACATCGCAACAGTCAGTTGCTCCGGCCCAGTCCCAAGAGTATGGCAACCATGCTTTCATTGCATTTAGTTGGCCCGTCTCTGCCGCGGTCTAGACTGGGCGCGGCATCATCTAGCGAGCAAACTGTGCTGCACCCAGAAAATTGGTGGTACCGAGATACAGGTTCAACCTTTAATTAATGCTACCTCCGGTTACATACTTTCACGTGTGCAATTTAGACCAGCGCGGAGGCGGGCTTCGAAGGTAAAAAACAATTATCGCCATTGATTCGTTGAGCGCGAACACGCGCAAATAATACGAAGCTCATTTGGCAAGATTGCAAGAGGACACGCGCATGAAATCTCTTGTCGCCAAGCGCTCCATCGTCATCGCCGGACACAAGACGAGCGTCAGTCTCGAAGATGCATTTTGGAACGGCTTGAAGGAAATTGCACACGGTGACCACATCACCATGTCGAGCATGGTCGGTAAAATCGACAACCATCGCAAACACGGCAACCTTTCCTCGGCCATCCGGCTTTTTGTACTAGAGCGTGCCCGCACGCCGCGATATTCCGAAGACCACGCAGGTGCCTTCCGACTGAACGGCGGAAGCCCGCGCGTCCAAGTCTGAAACTTCGACCATGTGCTGAGCAATGCGGGCAATCTTCTGTGGACGGAACCCACTCTACGGCATCGATATGCCAAAGGTGATTGCGTCAAGCGCAACCACATTGAAGGGAGCCGTCCAAGGTCCTCGCCATCGCCAAGATGCTCATCAAAGCCTCGCCAAGGTTGGTCTCGCCACGAACGCTAGTCGGCGCCTCCCCGCGTCGACCAGCTTTCGTGCCTTTAACGAGTATTTGCCACGGGTTTCGTACCTGCAGCAGGCTTTGGGCGACTGTGATTCGCGTCAACCAAACGGCGTCGGATCGTCTTGGAGTCCTATGTCTGGAAGCGTACACTTCGAATCAGCTGCCATGGGCTCTTTACGCGGTGTGTGAGGCTGAGAGAAAGCTCCCGCCCGAATGAGGAGAAGCGCGGATGGTTGATGCATTGAGAGGATCGGATCTCAAGCCAATGGGCGCTCCGACGTTTGATCCGGCGGTATTTTTAGCGACGGCGGCCGCTGGTCGCGACATTTCGAAACATTCAATGAGAGAGGTCATTTTTGCTCAAGGCGACGACGCTGATGCGGTTTTCTACATCAAGAAGGGCAAGGTCAAAGTCGCCGTCATGTCGGAGCAAGGCAAGGAAGCCGTTGTCGCGCTGCTGGGGCCAAACGAATTTGTCGGCGAAGGATGCTTGATCGGACAGCCAAAACGTTTGGCGACGGCGTCCGCAATGACGGAATGCGAAACGATGCGAGTGGCAAAGACGGAAATCCAGCGGGTCATTCACGACGAGCCCGCGTTTTCGGAAATGTTTGTCACGCATATACTGGCAAGGAACGCCCGCGTCGAAGAGGACTTGGTCGATCAACTCTTCAACTCAACCGAAAAACGGCTGGCGCGGTTGCTGCTGCTGTTGGCCAATTTTGGAAAGGAAGGCCGACCGGAGCCGATTCTCACGAGGATCAGTCAGGAGACACTGGCGGAGATGATCGGTACAACACGGTCGCGCGTGAGCCACTTCATGAACAAGTTCCGCCAATTGGGTTTTATTGATTACAACGGACATCTCGAAGTCCATACTTCACTGTTGGGCGTACTTCTGACCGATGAGCCACGCACGGTGAGGCCGCAGGAAAGCTAACGTTCTATCGCTGAACTACGTGCGTGCGTGACTGCTGGATATTTCTTGATTGCCAAAGTGCCGTATTCAGCGGCGATCAGACCACAGACGATCAGTCCGGCGCCGACCACCGGCAGCTTACTGGGATCGACAAGCGTCAGCGCAATGCCGCCGATAATTCCCGAAGCTGAGGTCCCAAGGTAAACAGCACTTGCATACATTGCCAATAGTATTGTCGGCAACTGAGGCGCAAGGCCAGTTAGCCGGTGCTGTTGCGGGACTACAAAACCCCAGCCGCAAAGCCCCCAAATCAAAAGCGCCAAGACCGCGCTGATAAGATTCTTGCTCATCCAAGGCAAAGCTAAAAAATCAGCCGCGACAATCACCAATGCTGCATTAATGACCGGCCGACCACCGAAGCGATCGGTTAAGCGACCCGCGATTAAACTCCCTAGCGTCCCAGCCATTCCAAATACAGAAAGAAGCAAAGCCAAAACGGCTCCATCGCCGCGTGTCACTCGTTCAAACACCACGCTAATGAACGTATAAGTGACGTAAAGCCCTGCGAGCACGAGAAAGGTTGAAATAAGTATCAAAAGAACTCGAGGATCTCTGATCGCCCGCATGCGCTCTCGTAACGGTGTGCGTATGGATCGCGTGATGTCGCGCATTTCCACATAAATGCCCCAAGCTACGATAATCGAAAGTGTCGCGACGGCCAAAAGCGGGGTTCGCCAGGTGGTTATCGCCCCGACTAGAGCGCCGAGCGGAGCTCCAAACGCCGTGGCGGCGCTCAAACCCATCATCAAGAAAGCGAGCGCTTGTGCTCGCCGATCCGGCTCTACCAAAGTCGTCGCAGTCGCACTTGCGAGAGGAGCAAACATCGCAGCTCCCAGTCCAGCCAAGGCGCGGCCGGAGAGTGCAACCAGTATGTTAGGGCTTAAGCCAACAACAAGATTACCGAGAAGAAATACAATGATTCCGGCAATCAGCACACGCCAGCGCGGCAAATGGGATAAGAGTGTGGCGACAGGAACGGTACAAGCTGCGTAGCTTATAGCGTAAACAGTGATCAATTGACCGGCCACTGCGACGCTGATGTCAAACTCTTTCGCGACCAGCGGCAAGAGCCCGGCGATAACGAAACTATCCGTGCCGATCAAGAACATTCCAGTTGCAAGAATGAGGAGTCGGGGATCAAGGAAAATCGCTCGCGCTCTGCCTACGTCTGATTTTGTCTCAATGACCGTAGACACAGCTAGCGAAACCCCAGGTGGCGAGCGGCAACTAATGAACTAAGACTGACTGTGGCAGCCAGTGCGACGTAAAAGGCAGGCGCGAGGATGTTTCCGGTTTCAGCAATCAACCAAACGTGAACGAAGGGAGTGAATCCACCAAAAATCGCAACGCCAAACGCATAACTGATGGAGAGTCCGGTGCCGCGCGTCCTAACCGGGAAGAGCTCTGCCATCAGCGCTGGTAGCGAGCCCAAATATGCGGCCGTGACAATGCCGAACAGGCCTTGCACCACCAAAAGCTTGGCAATTGTTGGCTCTGCCGAAAGCCAAACGAAAATTGGATAAACGCCAAATAAAATAGCGCAAGCAGCAACGATTGGAATCAGCGTGCGGCCCAATCGATCCGATATGCCACCAAAGATCGGAATCAAAGCGAATTGTGTCGCGCCAGTCAAAAAGCCCGCAGCGAACGAATTCGGCGCAGGCAGCGACAATATTCGCACTGCATAGATCGGCAAGAATAAGATTGTGTAAACTGCCACGGTCCCAAGTACGACAAGACCAAGCGAGATGAGCAACCCTGCCTTCGCGTGAAGCAAAACAGAACGAAGCGGTGAGCTCACGTGTCTGCTCGCTTGAAACTCGATCGTTTCGCTTACACGCTGTCGGATATAGAACCCGATAGGCACGATCGCGACGGCGAACATGAACGGGATTCGCCAACCCCACGCACCGACCTGCTCGGCGGTCAGTGTGAAAGTAATCACCGCACCAAACCCGGTTGCCAGGAGGGCGGCAAAGCCTTGGCTGGCAAATTGCCAGCTAGCAAAGAAGCCTCGCCGGATTTCAGTTTGCTCCGCAAGGAAAGCGGTCGCGCTGCCAAATTCGCCGCCAACCGAGAACCCCTGCAACATTCGTGCTGCGACGACTAAAATTGAGGCGGCAATGCCCGTGGTCGAATAGGTCGGCGCGACAGCGATCGTCAGCGACCCCAGTGCCATCAAAAGGATTGAGAGCTGAAGCGCGGCCTTGCGGCCTTTGCGATCGGTATAGACACCCAGCACAACGGCGCCGAGGGGCCTCATAACATAGGCTATTCCGAAACTGGAAAGCGTGAGCAGCAAAGATGTCGTGGAATTGCTAGAAGGGAAGAACAGCTCGGCGACGATGACCGCGAAATAACCGAACACCACAATCTCGAACCACTCAATTGCATTTCCGATGGCGACGGCTGCAATGACGTGGCCTCGCGGAACTAATTGTCGAGGTCCGCACGATTTAACATTCGAATCGGCGACACTTGATGCGGTCAAGAACCCCTACCCTCGGTCGAGTTTCGTGCGCTTTTGCTTTATCGATCTCATGATTGTGACGTTTTGACCAGCGGTAAGCCCCTGTGAGCCGCTAAAGTGCTGGCCCAGAGAACTCAAAGGCGGGGCTGAACGGTAAGGTCCGCGCGCGCGGCGCCGAATTGCGCCGCAGAACGACTTCAATTCAGCGTCGGATATACCATGACGCTTCATCTGCAAATCCAGTGCCGCAATATTAAACAATTTCGCGCTTTCCGGATAACCGCAATCCAGAAGTACATGCTGCCAGTTCTTAAGCGCGACAATCATCTCATCAAGCCTCCGATTGAGAATTTCCTCTTTTTCAGTCACTGATGACCTCGTCCATTCGACAGATCGTTTTGAGCCAAGCATCTGTTTGTGTCACTTCACAGTAAAGCGCGGCGATATTTGAAACGGCCGAATGAACATTCTCCGAAGTCATCGTATCAAGCTGATGGCTTGCGGAGGCGTCGGCGAGAAAAGTCATACGATGATTGCGATGGAATGCATCAACGAGGGTCGAGAGACATGCAGTTTCCCCCGCAAAACCGGCTAGCACCACGTCGGCTCCGCCATGATGCATGAGCTCTGCAAATCCTTCGCTTGCGTAACAAGATGGGCGCTTTCGTTCGAAAACGAGCTCACTGCGTTGAGGTTCGAAGCCGTCAATCCATCCCACAAAAGGCGTCGCCTTGTTGAAGAAGGGTGCGGATTGGCTAAGCCATCGAATGAAAACGATTGGGAGACCGGACTTGCGGGATCGGGCGAGGACTTTCCGGCAATTTTCAATCGCCGGCTCAATGTTCGGAATCGCCACCAAACGTGGGGTGGCGAGATACTCCTTTTGCATGTCTACGAAGACAACGATTGGCACACCGCGCGCGGATGTGAGGGTGCGCAGATTGACAATGTTATTCACCCGACCTGACCTTCGACCGACGGCCGCGAAACCGGGCGGGCTTTAGAACGATCGAGAATGCCTGGTTGATGCCAGCGGCCTTCGGCACGGATTATTACGTACGGGTCGATACCGATCGTGATGGCAGCCGGATGTCGTTCGGTATTGAGCTGCATCTCGACATAATCAAAATCTGAAAACACAAGCTCCTGTCCGCCCTCGAATAATTCAAAGCCGAACCGCGACCAGAAATTGACGAGTCTCTTTTGCGCGTGACCATAAAGGCGTTTGTAACCCTTCACGCGACAAAGCTCGATAGCCGCTCGAACAAGGTGAAAAGACAAACGGGTGTTCCGATATTCCTTGCGCACGGCAAGGCGTTCAATCTTGGCAAAGTCTGCAAAGTACCGAATACGAATGCAGCCGGCAGGTTCGTTGACGACATAACCAAGAAGATGTGTTGAGCAGAAATCGTTACCGTCGAATTCCTCTAGATACGGGCATTCTTGCTCCGATATATACACCGCACTGCGGACCGAAATGACACGCATGAGATCTTCCATTGAGCGCGCCATGGTGACGGCAATCTCTTTCGCTTTTCCATCACCTTGATAACGGTCGTAAGACGGGTGAGCAGTTTTTGGCTCGCCCGAACGTGCCATGAAATGCAGATTGGAATCGGCGAGATTTCCAAAATCTGCGCCGCGGCAAAAACCCATCGTCTCCAGCAAACGTTGACCGTCTTGCGTCACCGCCCGGGCATAGAAGTCGGCTTCCTTATAGAGTGGCGTCCACATCTTTTCGAACGCCAGCGGAATGCCGGACACTAAGCCACCGCGCGCCCACATCGCCCAAACGTAAATACCAGCCGGTTTCTGGTTTTGTGAGGTCAGCAACGCCAGATCAGGATTGCTGGCGTTAAATGTGCCGGCCAAAAGTTGTCGCACGCCTTCGTCATTGAGCGTCAAAAACGCGATAAACCCGTCGATAGGCGGACGGGCGGCCTCGAAATCTTGACGTCTGGCGATGGCCCAGAGACTGTCGGGGTTATGTGACATGACCCGATACACAACATCGGATTCCGCAAGCCCTGGAAGATCGATGCGCGCACGGCCTAACACCGCATTCAGCTCGTTGCCGGCGGGCGTGAAGACCACCACGTTGTTGGCGAATTCCTCAATGTTTTTGGCTGGAAGCGGATGTTTTGCGGGATAAAGATTGACTTGATACGCGGGCTCGCCCTGCGTAATACCTCGAATATGAGCAGTCATGTCCTCTCCTTTTTTGTTGTAGGCGCTCAGCCGTCCGCGCTAGTTTTTGCTGGTAGAGCTTAACCGGGCCGAGACAGCACGAATGCGTCTGGTAGCGAAAAGGGGTGTTCTTCAAACGGAACACTCCGCCGATGGTCGGAACCAACTTGCTGACTGGGACGCCGCGCGCGTCTTCTTAGAAGTCGTGCGTTGCGGCAGTTTTCGCTCTGCTGCCGATCGCCTCGATCAATCCATCAACGCCGTCCGGCGACGGGTTGACGACTTCGAAAGAGAAATCGGCGCGGTCCTTTTCACGCGGGATGTGCACGGAACGCGACTGACCGACGAAGGTTCGAAGGTCGTCGCCGCGGTCGAGCGTATGGAGGCCGCAACCTTCGATGTTGTGCGCAGCCGAAACCTAGTCGCCCCGGCTATCGCGGGTGAAGTGCGAATCGCTGTCACCGAGGGACTCGGCACGTTCTGGCTGGCGCCGCGGCTAGTCGAATTCCAAAGGTCGTTTCCCAATATTCTCGTCGACCTCCACTGCGCAATGCGGTCGGCCGACGTGCTGAGGCATGAAGCGGACCTCGCAATTCAACTCGCGAGGCCCATGGCCTTAGACGTAAAGGTCGTGAAGGTCGGCCGACTTCACGTGATGTGGTACGCAAGCAAGAAATATATCGAGATTTACGGAAAGCCCTCAAGCTACGAGGAACTCATCAAACATCGAATCGTCATGCAATTCGCCGACCAAACAGCAGCGCAAAATATTTTCGACGCCTGGTTCCCCGGATTAAAGCAGCAAGATTTACTTGTGATGCGCACCAACGTCAGCAGCGCGAACTACTGGGCGATCGCCAAAGGCGCTGGAATCGGACTGCTTCCCACTTACGCCGCGGCGCTTGGAACGGATATGGTCCCTATAGATATTGATGAGATGCACCGTCCTTTCGATATTTGGCTCACTTACCATCCTGACGTTAGTAAGATTCCGCGCGTGCGCAGTCTTCTTGACTGGGCGGTCAAGGCATTCGATGGGCGCCGATTTCCATGGTTTCGCGACGAATTTATTCACCCAAACGAACTGGCAGACCACTACCAGGGCGAACCGCTGGTAAATATGTTCGCCGGATTTGTCGGCGTCGATGAAAAGTAGACTTTATTTGGTAGATTTGATTGGCCTTTTCTGATTCGTCTTGTCTGCACGCCATGAAACCGAAGCGACAAAGTAGCCGAGTTGATGGAGATGTTGGCCGGCGCATGCGCGTGCGTCGTACGCAACTTGGCGTCTCCCAGACACAACTCGGCAAAGAACTAGGCATTAGCTTCCAGCAAGTTCAAAAGTATGAAAAGGGTGTCAACCGAATATCCGCGGGTCGGCTGCAAAAGATTTCGACTGTCCTCAATGTTCCTGTGGCATTTTTCTTTGAGCCCTTTGCTGGAGTTAGCGAAGAGAACCAGCCTGTATTTGATTTCATGGATACCGCGAATGGACTTCGTCTGATGCAAGCGTTCGCCCGCATCAAGGACAAAAAGATGCAACATATTCTCTTGACTCTTGTTGAGCGAGCCGCAAGCGGAAGCTGATTAGGGCGCGTCGTCCCGTGCCGCGCGCTCGATGGCGGCACCGTCAGCGATGTCGGGTGACGAAAGGATGAGTTGTCCCGAAAGTTCGATCTTGACGGTTATTAATTGAGGCCTGGCCACAGCTAGGAATGCGCGCAATTTGGTGCGTGATTCTGGTGGCATAACAAACGCTGCCCGCGCCATTTCAAGCGCACACTGATCCTGACTCCAATAGAATAACTCAAGAATGCGGTCGGGCGGCGTGTGCCCTAATACGAGAGCCTGGATAAGTTCCCAAACCTCGGCGTTCGCGCCGCCGATGCTAACCTCAGAAATATCATTCGAAGGATTCGAGCGCTCGTTCACCAGTATTTCCTTGACGAAGCTTGCTATTTCAAGGCTAGGCATCGCTCCGACTGCCGTATGTACCCAAAAATGCAAAGGGGTGTTCCGGGCGCGGAACACGATCGGCGCAAGTGAGTCGCATATGGAATTGCTCGCTCAACAATCTGGCCCAGTCGGCGACGGAAGGCTGCAATTGTGACACGAAAATGAAGTGGCAATGATCGCGCCACGGAGCGCACTCGTGGCACCCTGCACTGTGTGTCCTCGAAGAACGACAACCCTTTCAACGAAATTACAGGCCTACGACCCGTCACCTGACGTTGGGCCCATAGCGCGCAACGTACTTCCTTCGCGGTTCGGCGCGATAGATAAGCCCCGACCGCGGCGGATTCTGCTTTTTTCCTCATGCCGGGAATAAATCTCGCTCTCACTCAGTCTAGGTCTCGAAAGAGCGAGTCCAAACGGGAGACCGGCAAATGAGCGGTTTTGATCACAACAGCGGATACGACGATAAAAGCGAAGGGCCCAGCCGCCGTAAGGTGCTCGAATGTATGACCTGGGCCGGTACCGGCATTTTGTGGACTATCACGGGCGGTGTGCCGCATTCGCTCGGACTCGTGGACGAGGCCATGGCCGCCGGCGCCAGGGGGCTGACGTTCCTGCAAATGAGCGACAGCCACGTGGGCTTCGACAAGCCGGCAAATCCCAATGCCAAGGGGACGTTGGAAGAGGCTATCGGCCGGATCAAAGAAATACCAACAAAGCCCGCTTTCATGATCCACACAGGCGACATCACGCATCTGTCCAAGGATTCGGAATTCGACGACGCCGAGCAGATTATCTCCCAAGCCAAGCTCGATGTGCACTACGTGCCCGGCGAGCATGACATTATCGATCCCGACATCAAGATCTATAAGGAGCGATACGGCCGCGGCACCAAAGGCTCGGGCTATTACAGCTTCGATGCAAATGGTGTGCACTTCATGGGCCTCGTCAACGTGGCAAACCTCAAAGGCGGCGGCATGGGCAGCCTAGGCGATGAGCAGCTCGAATGGATCGAGGACGATCTGAAAGGCCAGTCCGCTTCCACGCCGATCGTTGTATTCGCGCATATCCCCCTGTGGACGATCTATCCGGAATGGGGATGGGGCACAGAGGATAGCAGCCGCGCGCTCGGCTACATGAAACGATTCGGCTCCGTCACTGTGCTCAACGGACACATCCACCAGGTGATGCAGAAGGTGGAAGGCAACGTTACCTTTCATACCGCGCGTTCGACTGCGTTCCCGCAACCTGCGCCCGGGACAGCCCCTTCTGCTGGCCCACTGAAGGTACCAGCCGACCAGCTGCGCACCTTGCTCGGCACCGCCAGCGTGACCTTCAAGCCGGGCGAGCAGCGCCTTGCCATCATCGACACGCCGCTTAAGAGCTAAGCCAATGACAGCGCAATCACTATCCACTGTTCTACGCAGCATGATTGCGGGAGTGCTATTCGGCGCCCTCGTTATGACGGCAAGAGCCGCGGCCTCCGGCGTCGGTGTGACAATCGACAACTTCAGCTTTGAGCCGCAAACGATCACGGTGAAGGCCGGCGACACGGTTACTTGGACCAATCATGATGATATTCCGCACACGGTAACTTCATCGACTAAGGCATTTCGATCAAATGCACTCGACACCGACGACGCATTTTCATTCACATTTGCGACCCCGGGCACATATAGCTATTTTTGCTCGCTGCATCCGAAGATGTCCGGCACGGTTGTTGTTGAAGCGGCCGCAGCAAAATAGTCTGCTGCCAAGTAACGTCGAGCGATAGGGTGTTTGCCGCCCATGCGATTGGATATCTGAGATGGTGGGCGGCGCTGCGGATCGAAGCGGCGAGAAGGCAGAGCAATTCAAGAAGCTCGCCCTGCCGCATCTTGACGCCGTTTATACGCTCGCGCGCTACCTGATGCGCAGCGCCAGTGACGCTGATGACGCGGTGCAGGAGTGTTATCTGCGCGCGTTCCGACATTTCGACACGTTTCGCGGCGGTCCGATCAAGCCCTGGCTGATGGCGATCCTGCGCAATAGCTGCCACGACATTTACGTCGATACCACGAGTCTAGTTTATACGCGCGAGAACATCGGTGAGGATACCGAGGCCACGAGCGCCAACCCCATGTGGCGAGAGGACAGCGAGACACCGGAACAAATCGTGCTGCGCCGACATGCATCCGAAACAATGCGCCGACTGATCGACGAATTGCCGACGGAATTTCGTGAGACGATCGTTCTACGAGAAATCAACGATCTATCTTATCGCGACATCGCAACGATCATCGAGGTGCCTATCGGAACAGTGATGTCGCGCCTCGCGCGGGCACGGGTGATGTTGCGAGATGCCTGGTTAGCGACCGAAAGCGGGAGCGAGTGCAGATGAATTGTGAAGAGGTCACCATCCTATTGCACGCGCTCATCGACGGCGAACTCGACGCTGGGAATGCACGCGAGGTCGAGGCGCATGTCGAGATCTGCCCGAATTGCGCCGCACAGCTGCAAAACTTTCAGGACCTACGCAAAGCCTTGATGTCATCGAGCTTGCGCTTTGCCGCGCCAAAAAGCCTGCTCGCTAGGATCGAAGGCAAACTGCCGGCGCCGGGCGTGACCAGAGCGAACCGACGTTCCGTCATCAGGAGCTTCGCGTTCGGCGCAACGGCGAGTGCTCTAGCTGCCTCGGGCCTGCTTGTCATCGTGATGCGCGCCGACGACCAACGTAATATCCTCGGCGAGGTGGTATCAGCGCATTTGCGTTCACTGCAAGCACAGCATCTAACTGACGTATTGTCGACCGATCAGCACACGGTCAAGCCGTGGTTCAATGGCCGTCTCGACGTTGCTCCGCCGGTAGTCGATCTAACCGCGCAGGGCTTTACTTTGCTCGGCGGCCGGCTCGACTACGTGGATGCCAAACCGGTGGCGGCAATCGTCTATCGCCGCCGTGTCCACGTCATCAACTTGTTCTGTGCACCAGCGCCGGGCGAAGCCGCGCGCAGCGCGGTCATGGAAAGCCGGCAAGGCTTCAATGTCCGGCATTGGCGCGAAAATGGCATCAATCTTTGGGCCGTGAGCGACATTGCCGCCGACGAGCTAGAAGAATTTGGCGAAAAATTCGAGGCGGCGCTGCGGCAGTAGCTAAGAAATTTGCGATTGCTTTAGATGGGATTGCTGGGATGCTTACGGCTAGGGCGATTCAGAAACTTGCGATGTTGGCTGTCGCCGCCGCTGTGCTGGGGCTTTTAGCCTTTTGGTTTCTAACGATCCCTTCCACCGTGCCGACATCCGCGCTGCCAACCCGTACGGCCGATCTCGTCAATGGCAGAGAAATGTTTTTTGCTGGTGGTTGCGCATCCTGCCATACAGTACCGAATCAGCCCGACGTTACGAAGCTCGGCGGAGGGCTCGCGCTCGGCTCACCGTTCGGTACGTTTTACGTTCCAAACATTTCCTCCAACCCAAAAGACGGCATCGGCGCCTGGACCGAAGCGCAATTCGTAACAGCCCTCAGCAAGGGCACCTCGCCCGAGGGTTACCACTACTTTCCAGCGTTTCCGTACACATCATTTCAACATATGACCTTTGGGGATTTGCGCGATCTGTTTGCGTATCTCAAGACGCTGCCACCCGTGCAGGGCCGTGTTCGCGATCATGATTTGCCTTTCCCCTTTAATATCCGCAGGACACTCGGCATCTGGAAGCTTCTGTTTCTCGGTGGCAAGCCCTTCGAACCCAATGCGTCAAATACGGCGCAATGGGACAGAGGTGCATATTTGGTCAACGGACCGGGCCATTGCGCAGAGTGTCACTCCCCCCGCAACGCTTTCGGTGCGATTATCACGGAATTGCGCTTCACTGGCGGCTCCCGTCCCGACGGTAAGGGCCGCGTTCCAAACATCACGCAGTTTAAGCTTCTCAAAAACTGGTCGGAAGCTGACATTGCGAAAATGCTCAAGAGCGGCGTCACACCCCATGGCGACGAGATTCGCGGTGTTATGGCCGATGTTGTCGGTAACACGTCTCAATTGTCCGCTGAAGACCTCATGGCCATGGCGACCTACATTAAGTCGCTTCCGTCCGTCGAAGGCCAAGCGCGGCCAAGAAAATAATTGCATTTTTCTTGGTGGCGTCGAAGTCATGTCCGCAAAGGGATTGGAGATCCGTGACCCTCCAAGCATCTTTCACGCAAAGACAGGTGCGCTTACTCACCGGTCTCGTAATGTTCGCGTACATCACAATCCATCTGGTTAATCATGCGCTCGGGATTGTCTCGCTCTCGTTGGCGGAAAGTGGGCTGCGCGTCGAAATGGTGTTCTGGCGGAGCCCCCCGATTACGCTTCTCCTTTACGGCGCGGCACTAATTCATTTTTGGACGCTTTACAGCCGTCGCGAATGGAAATTGCCGCGGATTGAAATCCTTCGCCTCGCCTCTGGGTTCACCTTTCCGCTGCTGCCCATCGGTCACGCCGTGACAACCAGGCTCGGCGATACGCTCTTCGCAATAAGACCTACTTACGCCACGATCATCGCTAATTTGCTTATGGCTGGAACCCAAGGCATGCAATTGGCGCTTTTGGCGCCAGGTTGGCTACATGGTTGCCTCGGCCTTTGGATTACCTTGCGGCGGTTTCATGCCATGCAACAGATTAAGCCCTTGCTAGTGGCGCTGGTTGTCCTCATTCCTTTATTGGCCGCAGCTGGATTCCTCCTATGGCAGCGGAAATCGCTGCCATAGGACCACCTCCTCCGGTTGGCCCTGTTGGAATGGCTGCGCGGGGAACGCTCGCCGATTGGAAGAACGATCTGACGATGATTTACCTCGGCGCGGTATTGACGGCCTTCTTGGCGGGCCGACTGCACGCTCTGGTGCAAGGGCGGTCGGCTCAAATCCCGTGAGTTAGACCTACATAGCCTGTGGATAACCGGAGGAACGCAATCAGAACTGGTGTCGCGTCGCTGCGAAAATTTTGAGCGACTAGGCAAATAGCACTTATGCGCCAATGTGCAGCGCCGTCAAAGCCACGGCTTCTAATTTGATCGGGCGACTTTCCGTTCGTTCGCGGATCGAGGCCCTCGTCGTCATCCCCTTCGTCGGATTTCTCGCGATTGGTGCAACATATCTTTACGGCGAGCAAACCATTCGTTCGACCATTACTAATACAGATACGAGCATCCACGTCACGGCGGTCAGCGGTGCATTAAAGGCCGCACTTTCCGCGATGCGAGAGTCGGCAAAGGATTTTGCGATCACGCCGTTGTCGAGCTCGCGCAAAGTTTTCGAAGGTGCCTATCGCGACGCCAACATTAAAAGCCAAGAGCTTGGTGAGCGCGACTCATCCGCAGAAGTCAAAAGTCGTCTCAAGGCGATTGCGAATGGATTGAAAGAGGCCAAGACCAACTTTGACCGCCTTACTCAGATCCAAGAGCAAGTCGGTGTCAACATCGCAACCGGCATACAGGGTGACGTTTATTTGACCGCCCAGTCAGTGGATCGTCGGCTCAACGATTTGCTGGCGGAACTTCCACCCAGTGACGGCATCAAACTCGTCGTCCCATGGATGATGATGCGCATCGACGAGAAAAACTTCATGCTCTATCGCGTGCGTGAAAGCGTCGATCAATTCACAGAACAATTTACGACGTTCAATGCGGCGCTAACCGCCATGCCAGAGACCAATGAGTTGAAGAAAAGTCTACAAGGTGCCCTCTCCGACTATCACACGGCATTTGAGAAACTTGTCACTGTCGTTGGCCCAAATAAACTATTTCTGTCGCTAATCATCGAGACGTTGCAAAGTCTGAGCGTGATCGCGGACGAAATAGTGGCAACGGAATTGGGCAACCAAGAACGAGCGACCAAAGTGCTGAGTACGTTCCAGGGCCAGCTGCGTGAAATCATCATAACGCTTGGCGTCGTGGCGATTATGTTGGGGATCGTGGTGAACTTTTTCATTGGTCGCGGGATCGCGTTGCCTGTAGTGCAACTGGCAAAGGTTATGGGCCGCCTAGCGAACGGCGACACATCGGTGAACGTCAACGTCGGGTCCAGGTGATTGCATCGGCCATTGACCATTTTGAGCCGAACGTTGATCAGGCTCTATCCAACGTCCACGGCGCGGCCGATCGACTAGAGACGGTTGCGCAATCCCTCAACGAGGCGGCGGAAACGGTTTCCGCGGAGGCCGTGGCAGCCGAAAAGCGAATCGGTGCGGCATCGAAGAATGTCATGGCCGCAGCTGCGGCCGCCGACGAACTGGCGAGATCGATCGACGAAATTGTCGCCCATGTTGCGACCTCAGGCGACGTGGCCAATCGCGCCGTCGCTGAGGTCAATCGTGCGGTGACAACGATGGCTGGATTAACCACGGCTGCCGCGCGCATCGGAAAAGTGGTTGAGTTGATCCACGCGATTTCGGAGCAGATTAACCTGCTTGCGCTCAACGCGACGATCGAGTCAGCGCGCGCTGGGCAAGCCGGAAAGGGCTTCGCGGTGGTCGCCGCCGAGGTGAAGTCTCTGGCCGGCCAAACAGCGAAGGCAACCGAGGACATTGCGGCCCAAATCGGCGCAATTCAATCGACCTCCGGTGAAACGACACAGGCTGTTGACGCCGTGAATGCGATTATTTCAACGATGTTTGAAAGCGCGAAAAATGTCTCGGCAGCCGTTGAAGCACAGAATGAGGCGGTTTCATCGATTGCTCAAGGAATGCAGATGGCATCCGCTGATGCGCATCTTGGCGTTGATGCAATGAAGCGAGTCGCTCAGGCCAGTATAAGTGCACGAACGACCGCGCGTGACGTCAAGACACTTGCCGACACGCTGTCTTCGGCAGGGCAACGACTTGATGCAGAAGTGCGACACTTTCTCAGTGAAGTCCGTTCGACGTGACCACTATCGCATAACGGATTTACCGCGACGACGACGGGGCTTGCCATTCCGTTGAGTCATGATCGAAGTTGGCGAACAGATAGATCCGGCTTCGGCACGGCCGAAATCAATGCCTGCGTATATGCTTGCGTGGGACTCTCATAGATTTTCCGCGCCGACCTATCTCAACGATCTTGCCGCGATTCATACAAGCTCCTTGATCCGCGCCTCGAACCTTACCTTACCCACCACGCCTACTTTGAGACCAAAGTTGCGTAACGTCCCGCGCAGGTATTGTCGATCGAGATCGCCTTCGACTGCAGCAGCTTGCGATGCGTCAGCAGCATTCGCAGTTTCTGACTGCGCAACGTCTTCACATGGACCGGACGGTAAAGCCCCACCCGCATCATCTGAGCGATGCCGCGTGCATCGTTGCGGTCGGTCTTGTTGGTCTGCGCCTGCAGCACCGCCCTCATGTGCCGCGTCTCGACACAGATCACCGGTAAACCCGCCTCGGCCAAAGCACTAAATAGCCATTGCGACAGCGGTCCCGCTTCCAGTCCGATCCGCTTGAAGTGGCAGATGGGATTCGTCAGCCCTGCCAGCAGGGCTTCTGGCTCACTCCCTACCTTCACTTCCCGAACGATCCTGCTCGTGTCGTCCACAATGCAGACGCTCGTGTCCTTGACCGAAACGTCTAATCCAGCAAAATGGTCCATGCTGCGCTTCTCCTTCTGATGCTTGAGGCCGTTCACACGGACCTCGTTTCACCATCAGCCTGAAGCGCAGCACCCAAAATCTTCAGCTATCCACAAGCTGCCGGCCGATTACCCCATCTATGGGTCAAAAGGCGACATCACTGCATCTCGACGCCACGTCTGCTCTTACTCCGAAAGCGGACATTAATCGCCGCCGTTACGATGTCTGCTTAGTGCCAAGAACAGACGTCAGCCAGTTCTCAATCCTTCATCTTTGAGCGAATAAAGAAAGACCGCCGCGAGGTAGTCTCGCCCTCGAGCAAGTTTTTTGCTTGCACAGCGTGTGATTGTTTAAGAAAACCGTCCAGCAAGTGCGCAATTTCGACGATCGGAATCGTAACATGTGTCCCCGGAATATATTCGCAATGAACCTGGGAAGCCAATTTAGCCCATGGTGTCGCGGAATATTCTGCCTTAGCCCGACTTTCTTCAGAAAGCACCCAAATGAGACGCGTCTTTAATTTTGCCGGAACGTATTTGCGCGTGGCTTGAGAATACGGTGTGACAGGATACCGGCGCCACAGTCGACTCCAAACAGCGCTCATTGCGTCGCGCTCAAACTTCTCGCTAATCTTTTTGGGAGCTACGTAGACGACAAATCTGGTCAGCATTGCGATGGCACGAAGCGTAGGTCGCGCGTTGAGGGAAGCGGTCTCGAATAAGACGACAAATTCAACCTGTCGACCCAAAGCATTGAGCTGATGGGCGATCTCCCAGGCGATATACCCCCCGTTACAGGAGCCACCAAGCTGAAGTGCACCTGTCGGCTGCACTGCTAATATGTCCGGTATGTAGGCCCGCGCCATATCCTCAATTGTTAGTTTAGGATCGGGATTAATATGTGGACGGAGCAAAAAGACAGGCTGTTCGCACGTGAGCCTGTCGGCCAAGTCAAGCGCATACAGCCCACGGCTCTGATAATCGCCATGACAGAATAGGAATGGCGTTCCGTGACCCTTTTTCGCGCAGGTCACCAGTTCCTCTGTTGCAGGGACGCCACGCATAACAGCGGCGTCAAGTTCGCGGATCGTATATACGTCTCTAAGAGCCGACGCCGGCATTTGTTGGCGAGCGATGGCTTCAACTTCGCAAATCATTTGAATTGATAACAGCGAGTCGCCGCCGGCTTCGAAGAAGTCGTCATCGATACCAATATCGCTGCGGCCAAGCAATCGTTGCCAAACCTCCAAAATTTGAACCTGAAGCGGCGACCACGCCGGGACAATATTTCGGATGCGATCAGTCGCCGCTTCAGACAGCTGTAGTCTCAATACCTTTCCTGTAACTCCTCTTGGAAGTGCTGTCTGCACGAGCACACGCGGTGGAATCTTGAACGGTGCCAAATGTTGCGAAAGGAATTTTCTGATTTCTTTGGACGTTGTATTCGCTCCCGGCATAAGAACGACGGCTGCTGCTACATTTTCACCCAGCCGAGGGTGCGGAACCGAAAATGCAACGGCCTCTCGAACGGATGGATGTAGCAATAATGCAGCTTCGATCTCGTAAGGCGAGATCTTCTCGCCGCCGCGATTGATGTATTCTTTAAGCCGCCCCAATACCGTGAGAAAACCTTCCGTATCTATTGAACCCAGGTCGCCGGTCCGAAACCATCCGTCGACAAAGGCCGCACGGTTGGCTTCATCGTCATCAAGATAGCCGGGCATCAGCCCCGGGCCCCGCACGGCAATTTCGCCCGCCTCTCCCGGACCCAGTAGACGTCCATCCTCGTTCCGTATAGCGACTTCGTTCGGCCACGGCCTGCCCACGGTTCCCGACTTCCGATCCTCCGGCTTGATGGAATTGGCGGCCACGGTTCCTGCCTCGCTGAGACTGTACGTCTCCAAGACCGGCACGCCGAAGACCTCCTCGAGCCGTTTGCGCAGAGCCGCGGAAAGCGGCGCGCCGCCTGACCGGATGAAGCGCAAGCAATGACGCAGCGCTCCTTGTCGTGTCAGAGCACGTTCCAGGACGGTCATGTGGAAGGTTTGCCCAGCTCCGGCGTACCAAGTGGGTTGCAGTTCGTCCAGCCAGTCGACGATGTCTGCATCGGAACCGCGATCAGGACAGGCGACGCTTCCGCCTATGAGGAGAGACGGGAATAGTTCTCCTTTGAGGCCTTGGGAGTAGTAGAGCGGCATGGCGCAAAGCGCGCGGTCGGCGGGCGTAAGGTCGAACCAGAATCTTCGCCGCGCCGCCGCGGTCACAAGGTTACGATGCGTCACCGGTACCAGCTTCGGCCGCGCTGTAGTTCCAGAGGTACACAAAATAAGTGCCAGAGCGTCCGGCTGCGCAACTCCCTCCCAGATTGACCCGCCCGCATGTGGCGCAAACGTATTGGTCGCCCCAGTCGAGCCAATGAGTGTCCGAGGCTCATCGGCAGCCATATCAATCAAACGGATGCCATGCGTAACAGCCACATCGCTCGCCGCGCCTTCGGCCCGCTTTGATGTGACTATCGCATCGATACGAAGCGCCGCGAAAAGACTGTCGAGTTCAGTCGTGGTGAGGTTGGGATTAATTGGTACCGCGACCGCATGGCAGGCAGCTCCGACGATTGCCACGGCAAGCTCAGGACCGTGAGGCAGCAAGATCGCCACTCTGGCCGAGCGTCCGATAGCGTTGGCACGAAGACGTGCGCCAAAGGCCGCGATCTGCTCTCCCAGCCTGCCGTAGGTCAGAAATTTCCCGTTCGACATAACAATGGCCGGGCTCTCTGGTCGAGCGGCCACTTGTCGCGCGATTAGGGTTGCGATCGTCGCTTCAGGAAATTCCTTAAACGCGTCAATCTCTCCCACCCGAATCGTCAATCTCCGCCCCAACAGCGAGGAAATCTCTTGCAGTGGCGCCGCCGCACCGACCCCCGACACGTGCAGCATATCGATTTAACTTCCCTGAATATACACTCGTCAGATGCGATTTTCCAAATGTCCGCCTTGGGTCGTTCGCTAGTGACGCTTTCCGCGCCAGTGCTGAACAATGGCGGCTATGCTCCGAAAGCGCCCATTCAAGGCACGGGTCCGAAGGTTGGGGACGGTTGCGACCGTTCTGCCCGTAGTTTGATAGCAAAAGTGTCCGCCAGCAACCGCCACCCATCATCAGTCATCGCCCAGCCTATTACATCTTAGGGGCGTGCACCTCTTTGATCACTTCGCCCCAGACCCGCGTTTCTTTCATGATGAAGGACTTGGCTTCGGCCGAAGTGCCGCCGACGGCGTGCAGGTTAATCTTGCTGAAGTAATCCTGCGCGTCTGAGCTCTTGAGCACCATGTTAATAACCTCATTGAGCTTGGCGATAACCGCAGGTGGGGTCTTTGGCGGCGCGACGATGGCGTTCCAGGATGTGGATGTGAATCCTTTCAGGCCGACTTCGTCGAGCGTCGGGATGTCGGGTAGGTTCGCAATACGCGCGGATGTTGCCACCGCCAGAATGCGTGCGCGACCAGCCCGATGCAAGTTGATCGCGGAACCGATCTCCGTAAAAATCATGTCGACGTGGCTGGCGATCAGATCGGTGAGCGCTGGCGCGGTTCCCATGTAGGGCACGTGCACCATTTGAGTGCCGGTCACCTTCTCGAATAGCGCTCCGGTTAGGCTAGAGGTGCTGCCGACACTCTGCGAAGCGTAATTGACCTTACCTGGGTTGGCCTTCACATAGGCGATAAATTCCTGTGCAGTCTTCGCGGGAAAATCCGCTCGCACCAACAGCACATTGGCACCCGTAGTCATAATCGCCACTGCCTCAAATTTGTTGGGATCGAAAGAAAGGTTATTATAGAGCAACGGATTGATCGCAAGCGTGGTCGGCGGCGTGGCCAGCAACGTATAACCGTCCGGATTGGATCTGAATACCGCGTCTGCGCCAATATTGCCCGAAGCGCCGGGACGGTTCTCCACCACCACAGGCTGGCCGAGGGCCTGCTCCAAGCCATTGGCAACGATACGCGTGGCGGTATCGACGCCGCCTCCTGCTGGCGCGCAGACGATGATTCTGATCGGCTTGTCGGGGTATCTTGCAGCGTCCTGCGCCGATGCGCCGAAAACCCACATTATGAACGTAAATATCAGGCTTAGAATTACACGTGTTTTGTCCATCGATGCCGCCCGTTACGCAGAGTCACAAATCTATAGGAGAGCGACATCGCGAAAGGTCGCTGCCTATGCGAACCAGAGAAGCGTGGCCGGTCGGCTACACACGGCACATCGATCTGCGGACGCGACGCAATGCGTTGGTCAAGCGCGCCGGCAAAAAACGCACGACGAGAAGGCGAAGCGCACGGGGAGCGGCCAGGCTAGCGAGTCGAGATGATAGGGTGCTTCCTCACCGCGGTATAGAACGATGGTAGTGCTAGTGATAGGTCTCTCGGCTGCCGCCACATCGGGTACGGGAGAGATACAGTTGACTATTGCTCCGTCATTTTTCTTCAGCAGTTCCATCGCCGCCACTGCGACCGCTTCGGGCGCGCCACTTCCACGCTGATTGGCAGCTATGCGGAGTATGCTCGATAAAGACCTTTCGACGGTAATGACATTCAAGTGTCGAGCGATCAGGAATTTTGGCAGCTTTATGTCTTCTTTATCTCATCCGCTATGGGTCGATGCCGTTGATAAATTCTGCGATTAGAGGGCTGCGGCTCTTTATTTGAGCTTTAGACGTGGACCGCCCGTCTCATTTATTGCTCTGCTGCTTTGAGGGACTCGTCATTGACGCTATCGATCTGCTGCTACGGCAACCGAGATTCACGTTGTGCAAGCGACCATGGCATTAGGCGGCCGCCAGAGGTGGTTTGCCAGCGTTTTGAGGTTTTGCACGATGGCGGCGAGATGGAACTCGTCACGCGCGCCTGAGAGCCCCCGCAGCCGCATTCGCTCGAAGCGGTGATGGGTCTTCAGGTGTGCAAAGCGCATCTCAACCTTTTTGCGCTGTTTACTCGATTCCTCGAACGCCGGTGTTCCGTCGAGCACGCGCGCATGATCGCGAGCCGCCTCGTTGACGTCGCGCGACACTATGCGTTGCGGAGTGTTGGGGCAGCACTTGAGCTTGAACGCGCACGGGCCACAGTCGTAGGTGCTCGCCGTATAGCGCAGCATGTAGCCCGATAGAATGCGGCCCGTCGTCTTCAGGAGCTTACCTGCCGGACAGACGTATAGATTGCGATCTTTGTCGAACTTAAAGTCGCTGCGTGAGAACGTACCGTCGTCGCGTTGACTGAAGTCCCGAACCGGGATGTGAGGCGCGATTCCCTTACCGACGATCCAGGCCAAGAACTTCCCCGTCCCATAGGCCGTGTCAGCGGCAAGGCGCTTAGGCTTTAAACCGAATATCTTCTCGGTGCGCTCAAGCATCGGCTTGGTTGCCGCGACCTCATCGTAGGTGCGGGCCGGGGTAGCCTCCACATCAACGATGACCGCGTTCTCAGTGTCGATCAGGTAATTGAGCCCGTAGCCGAACTGCACGCGCTTGTTGGCTTTCGCCGTCCAGGCCGAACAAGGATCCACCGGAGAGATCAGCTTCGGTAGATTACGGTTGGCATCGGGGTCCTCGTCATCAAGCCCTGCGAGGAACTCGGCGGCAGCCCGTGTCTGACGTTGCGGCGCCGACCAGTCGATGTCATCGGGAGGCTTGCCGTGATAGCGGCTGGCGTCAGCCTCCATGACGCTGGCGTCGACGGCAAAGCCTTCGCCCTTAACAAGACCTGCACTCATGCAGGCAAACACAACTGCCTCGAATATCTGCCGGAATATGTCGCTGTCACGAAAGCGGCCGTGACGATTGACCGAGAATGTCGAATGGTCAGGCACCGCATCGTCAAGATCGAGCCGGCAGAACCAGCGATAGGCCAGATGCAGCGAGACCTCCTCGCATAGCCGCCGCTCGAAGCGGATGCCGTAGCAATACCCCACGATCAGCATCCGCAGCATCAGCTCAGGATCGATCGAAGGGCGCCCGATCTCGCTATAGAATGGCGCCAGCTTCTCGCGACGCTCCGCCAGAACCCCTGTCACAATCGGATTGATCCGGCGCAGCAGATGGTCCGCAGGGATGCGCCGCTCAAGATTGAATAAGTAGAATAGCTGGCTCTGATCGCCCGTCTGCCGACCCATCATGGCAAACCTCCGCCATCAAGAATCCCAAACGGACGGAATCACTGTTCGCCGATGTCTGCGAGCCCTTTTTCAACAGTATCGGTCAAAAGCAGACATGTGCGGTGCACTAGGCGACGTCGGCTATGTGCCAAGAACGGACATTGTCACGCACGTGTTCGACCCGCATATCGATTTCGCCAAGGCGGGCCGCAAAATCGATAGGCTTGGTCAGTAGCGTCACGCAATAAGTTGCCTTCAACCTATCGAAAAAAACTAAGGCCTCCCGTGGGCGGAAAATAGGTGGGGCAATCGGAATGCCGAGAGCCAATGGGGTCGGCGGCGCGCTACTTTATGACTTTCCATTTTTTGTAAAATACGTAGTTAGCGCTTTGAAAGAAAAAGTGCACCATCTTAACAAACGGACGCAATAGGGCCGGCAATGGCGAGGGACGAAGGATGTCGACGAACAGACAATAGCGAATTTTATCGGACTCATTGAACGACTGGTGCATCAGCGTGTCATCGAAAATGAACAGCTTGCTGTCCTTCCAATAGTGCGTTGTGTTGCCTACGACGATGTACGCAGAGTCGTTGTCGATGTCGTCGAGATTGTAGAGCATGCGCAATGTTGGGCGGATCGGGCCGAAGTGTTTCGAGGTGGATACCTTTTTGTTGAACACGGACACGCCGATGGTTTGGATATATTTCCAGCGCTGGTGAAACGTCGGCGCGTTTACAAATGTGTCAATGTTTTCCCCGTACCACTTGAAGAAAATCAAGGTACGATCGAGCTCCCTGGTACGCTGCTCAAGCTGAGCGACAAGGTTCTCACGTCTCGCTCCCTCGATTAAACGCTCGACTTCCTCGCGATAGGGGGCCGGCAGATCGTTGAGTCGGTAGACGCCCTTGTTGACGTTTGGCAGCGCCAGCAAATCGAGCATGATATTAAACGGCGCCAGTAGCCAAGTTAGCACGCCGTTGCCAAGGAAATATTGCTCCAGCACAAACCCATCTAAGGGATAATTGCGGCCGACGTCGTAAAGCCCGCAGAGCATATAAAACAGGGTGACCTTTGGGCACACGAAGGCGAAAAGCAGTGCGCCCAATCCAACACCTGTAAATTTTATTGTCTTTTTTAGTGCAAACGGTTCACGGCGTAGCCCCGGAGAATTTATTGTGTCGTGGGGCGTGTTCTGCATGGCCCGAACCGTTGAAAAAATTACAATAGAGAAAATTTGCGAATTTGAAATGGCTTTGCCATTTAGAGAGCAGCCATGCTTGCGGCACGTGCGCGTTGTCCACCGCCGATCAATAGCGGCGTTATGTTTTGTTTATTTTGGCCGCATCGGGTATAGCCGACAAATTACGCGGCGTAAAAAGTAAGTTTGTCCACTACTGTTCGATAGCGGACAAATGTCGGTGGGGTCCGCTTGGCCGGTTTGTGCCAATCGCGACCGACGCACTACAGCATAATCGACGCAAACAGCGAGCCCCGTTTCGTCTGAACAATTACGTCGCTGCGAACCGGTTCAGGGCGCCAACGACGGCGGTGATGAACGTATCTCCACCGCCGTGGCCGGCATCGTTGAGGACGTGAAGCTCCCTGGTGCTCCACCGCCGCGACAGTTGCCATGCGGTATCCAGCGGGCTGCTGACGTCGTAGCGCCCGTGGATCAGGACGCCGGGAATGCCGTGCAGTGTCGCGGCATTACTCAGCAGCTGGTCCTCCCCGAGGAAGGCGGCGTTTCGCCAGTAGTGCGTGACCAGGCGCGCGAACCGGAGGCGAAATTCCGGGTCTTCGTAACGCGGATTCGGGAGATAGCCGGGTGTGAGGGAGACGTGCGCATCCTCCCAGGCGCACCACTCCCGCGCAGCGTGATCTCGGACGGCGGGATCTGCGTCAAACAATAGCGTCGCGTACGCATCGGCCAGCGGCAGGTGCCGCAACACGTCGGGCACGGCTGTGACAAACCGGTTCCACTCGCGGGGGAAGATGCGGCCGACGTCGCGGGTGATCCATTCGACTTCGCGGCGGGATGTGGTGGTCACGAGCGCCAGCACCAATGCGTCGACCCGCCGCGGGTACGTCTGGGCGTAGGCCAGGCCAAGGGTGGTTCCCCAGGACATGCCGAGGACGGTCCAGCGCTCGACCCCGTGGAGCTGCCGTAACGCTTCGATGTCGGCGATGAGATTGAGGGTGTTGTTGTGGCTAAGGTCGGCATCCGGCACGCTGGCGAGCGGCCTGCTGCGTCCGCACCCCCGCTGGTCGAAGAGTACGATCCGATAGGCATCTGGATCGAACAAGCGTCGCTGGCCCGGCGAGAAGCCCGAACCGGGGCCGTCATGCAGATAGAGCGCGGGTTTCCCTGCGGGGTTCCCGCAGCACTCCCAATACACCTGATGGCCGTCACCGACATCGAGCATGCCGCCGTCGTAGGGTTCAATTGCCGGAAATCTATCGTCCTGCATTCGGCACGCCTCCGTTGTCTTCTTGAGCACCATCGATCAGACGGCTTTGGGTAAAAGGCAGACATATACAGTGCAAAAGGGCATGCTTTACCGCCAATGGCGGACACCGGCGAGGAACCGAGTTAGGCTGAGCGTAGAGCTGTTGGCCGGGGCATGAACCATCGATGGGCCGCCTACTCCTCTGCTTGGTGGTTTTCCTGGCGTTATCGCCTAGAGGCGCATTTGCTGACGACGAGCGGGTCTGGGCCGCGTTAAAGAAGGGCGGCAAAGTTATCTTACTGCGCCACACTGACGTCGACATCCGAGAAGGGATAGGACATCTCGCGCCGGGCAATTGCGCAGAAGAAGTCAATCTTTCCGCCAGCGGTATAGAGCAAGCCAAGCGCATCGGAGTGGCTTTCCGGGCTCACGACATTGCGGTTGGGGAGGTTTTGACCAGTCCGTATTGCCGCTGCATTGACACCGGCAAACTTGCGTTTGGCCGCGCAAAGTCTGTTCAATATCTGAAGCCGCCGGGGGTAGTGTCTGAAGATCAGGCCAAGTTGGATCAGGAACGTGTTGTGCAAGAAATACTGAAACACCGCGGTCCATGGAATTTGGTAATGATTACGCACGATCTCAACATCGCCAATGTTGTGCTCGAAGACACTGTGCCTATGGGCGAGTTTTTCGTGCTTCAACCCAATGGGGTCGATTTCGATGTCATCGGTAAAATCCGGATGGGCGATTAGACACTGACGGATCAGGCTGTCGCATCTGAAGACGAGCAATGTCCGCTACGGGTCAAAAGGCGACTTCGCACGGTGTCGGCGCCATGTCTGCTCTTACTCCGAACGCAGACATTAATCGCCGCCGTTATGATGTCCGTTACGCGCCAAAAGGCGACCAGTGCACCACGATAATATTTTCGCTAATATAATTGGACACCGGTGCTCAGCCGAAAAAGGCCCGGCCTATGAATATCGCTATCCTGGACGACTATTTTGACACTGTCCGGACTCTTCCGTGTTTTGGCAAGCTGGCTGGTCATGCCGTTACGGTTTGGAACGACCATGTTCAGGATACTGACGCCCTCGCTCAACGTTTGCACGACACCGAAGTCCTGGTATTAATTCGTGAGCGCACCAAAATCCGGGCGCCTTTGCTCGAACGCCTGCCCAATCTCAGACTTATCAGCCAGCGCAGCGTATATCCGCACATCGACATCGAAGCCTGCACCAAGTTGGGTGTGATTGTGTCGTCGAGTCAACATCCAGGGACTCCGTCCTATGCCGCCGCCGAATTGACATGGGGCCTCGTGCTAGCGGCGATGCGCCAAATTCCGCAACAGATGTCGGCACTGAAGGCGGGGCAATGGCAGATCGGCGTCGGTTCAACGCTACGGGACAAGACGCTCGGAATTTACGGCTATGGCCGGATCGGAAGCGTCGTAGCCGGTTACGGTCGAGCTTTCGGCATGAATGTGGTAGTCTGGGCGCGCGAACCAGGGCTGGCACAGGCGCACACCGATGGGTACACCTCGGCCGATAGCAAAGCTGTATTCTTTGAGCAGTGTGATATTATTTCGTTACACATGCGCTTGGTTGAGGCCACACGTCATATCGTCACCGCGATCGATCTCTCGCGGATGAAGCCGACCGCGCTTCTTGTCAATACCAGCCGCGCGCCGCTTATTGAGCCCAATGCATTGGTAAATGCTTTGCGCGCGGGACGGCCCGGTATGGCGGCAATTGATGTTTTCGAAGATGAGCCGTTGCGAGACACCGGTCACCCGCTACTCAATATGTCGAATGTCGTCTGCACACCGCATATCGGTTACGTGTCGCGTGACGAGTATGAAATTCAATTCTCCGATATCTTTGACCAAATTACTGCCCACGCATCAGGCGTGCCGACTAACGTCGTGAATCCAGCCGTGATGCAATCAAAGTCGTGATCTCTGCCAGAAACTGAAATCAATCTGCGGCTCGTGGATGTCCGCTGTGGGTCATTCGCGTCGTCCGCTGTGGCGGCAGAAATGCGGCGGCCCATTTCGCCATTGCATTACGAGCGGACAACAATGACCTCTCATCGCAAAATATACTGGGTTGTAGCCCATGTCTGGGACCGGGCCGAGCGTCAAGGTTTTATTTCATACAAGCTCGTGCTGGCCCCATGTCCGCTCTTGTCCAAAAGCGGTCAAGCTATTGCAGCGTCACGCAGGTCGGCTTTGTGCCAATTCCCGACTAACTATGCGTGCGTTCGACGGCGACTGCGCCCTGAGGCACGCATTGTTAGATCGAACCGGAGTCTCTGCCGACGGGATTACGAAATTGGGAATATTTGGAGTTTGGCACCCCAGAGACCTAGCCTACCGGCGCATTTTTGCGGCGATAAGTTATTCATATCGCCCCCACTGAGCCGAAGCCGTAGAGCTTAGCCGGGTTCTCGACAAGAATGCGCTGTCGAACAGCTTCGTCAGGAGCCCACTCAATCAAAAGGTCCAGCAAATTTGCATCGTCCGGTTTCACCACATGCCCGCCATGTGGCCAATTTGTTGCCCATACGATTCTTTCTGGCGCCGCCCGAATCAAGGCACTCGCGATCATTCCGACATCTTCGTAAAATGGCGGGCCGCTGCGCGAAGTCTCATAAGGCGCCGACGCCTTTACCCAGACGTTTCCGGTGCCTAAGAGGCTCAATAATCCATTTACGGACGAATCCGTGAGCTTGACCGGTTCAAGAAATTTTCCGACATGATCGATTACGACCGTGCAAGGCAACCCTCGGATCATCTTCTCGTGCTTTGGCAGATCGTGGCCGTCGAATTGGAGCTGAACATGCCACCCGAAGTCGGCTACGCGGCGCGCAACCGGCGCCAACATATCCCAATTCACCACTGAGCCGCGCAGCATAAAAAACCGCGCACCTTGCGCGCCGCCGTCATGGAGTCGCTTTATCTCCGAACGCGAAGTGTCTGATGTGACGACGACCACGGCCTTTGCATCGGCCCCAAGTTCCGCCACCGCATCCAAGGTACAGCGATTGTCCGTCCCATAAGCCGCCGGCTGCACTATGACAACGCGATCAATGCCTAGCCGCCGCATAACCCTACGATAATCTGCAGGGGTAGCTAGCGGCGGCGGGTAAGGATGCGTGGGCGCAAGCGGATATTCGGCGCGCGGTCCGTAAATATGAATATGGCAATCGCTCGTGCCAGGCGGAGCCTTTAAGATCGGAGTTTTGGGCACGGAGGTTTCAGTTCTTCACAAGCCACATCTCATTTGGCGGCAATTTTCTTGATGTGCCCGAAGCGATCATGGCGGTTATAGACTGCCTCGCGATCATCACCCCTTTCCAGGTCCTGGCGAATGCGGCCTTCCATCTTCTCGAGGAAAACTGCGTCGCCCACCACCTGCACGGCGTAGGCTCTCGGGATAATCACTGCACCATCATTGTCGGCGTGGACAATATCTCCCGGCTGCACGAGGACGGCCTGTCCGCGCTGGCCCGGCAATGTCACGGGAATTCCGATCTCGCGAAATGCCCAGAGGCCCTTATTGCTCATTGGGCCAACGAAAGTGGCAAAGACCGGTAGGCCCATTTCATTGCACTCATCGGCATCACGGATGCCGCCGTCGGTGACGACGCCGGCGCAACCGTGTTTGTGCCAACTGAGCGCAACGTTGCCGCCGATGACCGCTCCAATCTTGTGTCCGCCAGTCGCAATGACCGCCACACAGCCGCGCGTGATACGTCGGTCGATTTCAAAAACCGGCTTAGAGCCATTGGGCATGGCTGGAGGCTCGGAACCCTCGCTGCCGCGCAAACACAGAGCCGGTCCAGCAAAACTATTCGGAGGCCCAACCGCGCGAATATTCGAAGCAAGCACCTGCTCCATGATGCCCATCGCCGCCATCACGTCACTGACGACGGCTGTCGGCACACGCATCAGCTTTTCGCAAAGGGTAGCTACCGGCTCGTCTGGAGCAGGCGCATGCATGTCTTAGCCTCCTTAAATCGTCTTAACTGATCCGAGGTCGCGTCCAAGCTGACGCAGTTGTTCGACAAGTTTCGCTGCAAGCGGTATGCCGTGTGCGCGTCGTGCCTTTTCCTTTTCGAACTCCAACTGGCCGGGAATGACCATGCGTTCGTTGCCCGGTGCAAGCTGTGAAGCTTTGATCATGCGGATCATCTGGTCCATACGCAGCTTGAACTGCTCAATCGGCATGAACGCCTCGGGGTCGATGGCAATGCAGAAGTGACCCAGACCCTGGGCTTCGTCACGAGGCGCGTTGTAGAGATCGCGGATGGCGCTTCCGATGAGCGCGCCGGTGAGGACGCCCGACAAGATTTCGGTGAACATAGTGATACCGAAGCCCTTGTGGCCGCCGATCGGCAATATCCAGCCGCCGTCAAGAATTTTTGACGGCTCGTCGGTCGCCTGCGCATGTCGGTCGACCCCCCATCCGAACGGCACTTTCTCGCCTTTATCGGCCAGATAAATGAGCTTGCCGCGATTGGTCATTCCGAGTGCGGCATCGATGACGAACGGTAACTCCTCCTTCGTCGGCGCACCGGCGGCAAACGGTAGCGGTCCCGTCATTTTGGTGGTGCCGCCCCATGCTGGCATATTGGGCGACCCATTGGTGGCAACGATCGCAATCATGTCGCGCTTGAGCGCATGTAAAATGTAATAAGCGGCTTCGCCATGGTGATTGCTATTGAGCACGCCTGCCGCGCCAATGCCATTTTCCTTCGCCTTGTCGATTGCGCGGTCCATCGCCGCTACGGTTAGCACCTGGCCGATACCGTTTTCTCCGTCGAGTAATACTGCGCCGGCCGTCTCGCGCACAACACGGCCTTTACGCCCGGGGCGAAACCCTTCAGCGCGTATTTTCTCGACGTAAATTGGCGCACGAAGAACCCCGTGCGATTGCATACCGCGCAAATCAGCGAGCACCAGTGCATCTGCCACCAGCGCCGCTTCTTCCGGCGGCATGTTTGCCCGAATGAAAATGTCCTCAATCAGCGCAAGCAACCTGCCCGCATCAACTGGAATTTCGCCGGACGCGCATGCGGCCTCTTGAGGAGGAGTAGGAGCGGCCGACTGCGGCCGCCCCCTGAGGCTCTGTTCAGACATTTTATTCGCGCACGCTGTCGTAGTTTTTCTCAGCTTCGCGCAGCGCCTCTTCAGGCTTTTGTTTGTCAGCAAGCACGCTGGTGATCGCGGTACCGAGCGTTTCTTGCATAGCGTCAGTGTTCAACGGCCATTTGAAGTTCATGGCATTGGCACCGATTACTGCAAGCAGAGGCTTGATGTGTGCCGTGCTCGGGTCGTTTGGATCGACCTTGTCGGCAACACTTTTGCGCATCGGCAGATAGCCGGCCACCTTCGCCTGCATGATCTGCATATCCGGCGAGGTCCAAAGCTGGACCAGTTTCCAGGCTAGGTCAGGCTCGGCGGCCTTAGCCGGGATGCCGAGGTTCCAGCCCTCCACGAAAACTGGCTGCACACCGTCGCCATCGAGTAGCGGCACCGGCATGAAATCCATCGTATCGCCCTTCGGCACCTTGGTGCGTAGCGTGAGCAGCCAATGCGAGCCTTGGAAGTAGTAGCCGACCCGGCCAGCTTCAACCAAAGTGCGGACCTGATCGGGTCCCGTCATCGCCACGTCAAGCGGCATGACCTTATCCTTGTGCACCATGTCGTGCAGGAAGTTCATAACTTTTATGGCTTCCGGCGTGACGAAATGAGCGGTGCCGTCGGCGTTGAGCAACTTGCCACCGAGCGCGGCGACCGCTGGGATATACATTTTCTCAGCGGAATCCTGTTTTGGATCAAAGCCAATACCAACGCCGATGAAGTTCGCTCCCTCCATCTCCTGCATTTTTTTGGCGGACTGCACCAATTCGTGCAGATTATTCGGCTTTGGAATACCGGCCTTCTTCAGCAGATCGGAGCGATAGAGAAAGCCTAGCGCGCGCACCTCGTAGGGAACGCCATAGACCTTCTTATCGGCACCAATGGCGTTCGGCATCAAAATGTAATCGGAGCGCACACCAGATTGGTCGAGATAAGTATCCAGCGGGCGCAAGAAGTTCGCGGCAACGACGCGCTGGATGCGGCCAGAATTGAGCATCGTGAGGTCCGGCACCTTGCCCGCCAGGCCCGCTTTCATGAAGGCGAGGTTGATCTGGTTCCAGGCAAAGATCGTCGACTTGATCTTCACCCCCGGGTTCTGCTGCTCGAAGGTATTGATGATTTGCGCCAGCGCCTTTGAGCGAGGATTGTCACCGGCCGGATCGATGAACGTCCAAAGTTCAAGCGACTTTTCCGCATGAGCAAGACCACAAAGAAGTGCGCTCAGTACCGCAGCCAATATAATTCGCTTCATTTTCTTCCTCCCATTTATCGACTCTTTCCATACCGTAACGGGCGCCATCAGCCTTTGACGGCACCCGCCGACAGCCCTTGCACAAAAGCTTTCTGAAGAAAGGCGTAGACGATCAGAACGGGCAGCATCGCTGTTACTGCCGCCGCCGTGAGCCTGCCCCACTGCACGCCGACCTCCGTGAGGTTGGCGTAGATGCCAACCTGGATCACGCGCGCCGTCTCGGATTGAACGAGGCTGTAGCCGAGCAAGAACTCGTTCCAGATATTGGCAAAGATCAGAACCGAGCCGGCCAGCAATCCGGGGCGCAAGAGCGGCAATGTCACGCGATAAAATACGCCAAGGCGTGAATATCCATCGATCCTGCCCGCCTCTTCGAGCTCCGGCGGGATGGCGATCACAAAACCGCGCAACAACCAGACCAGCGTCGGGGTCAGCCATGCACTGTAAACCAGGATAAGAACAAGGACCGTGTCATAGATCCCGGCTTTGACAGACAGCAGATAGAGGGGAATGACGACGGCTACTCCAGGGATCATCACCGTCGAAAACATCGCGAACATGAGAATGCTACTGCCGCGGAATTTGTAGCGCGCGACGGCGTGCGCGGCGTGCGCCGAACAGAAAAGGCACAGGATCGTTGCGATTACGACAATGAGTGCGGTGTTGAACAGATAATGGAGATAAGTCGCGTTGTAGATTACAGCGCCGAGATAATTCTCGAATGTCAAATGGTGCGGCAAGAACGTTGGCGGATAGAGCGCCACCTCCTGAGGTGACTTGAGCGACGTGAGGACTGCCCAGACGATCGGCACGACCGCAAACAGGCACGCAGCCGCCAGGAATGCGGCTGTCGCCGCATTGCCGATGAGCTTACGCAGTGGCCGTCCCTTGGTCATGCGCCATGCTCCGTGCGCAATACGCGGACGAACGCCATCGTGAACATCAAATTGAGGACGAAGATCGCCACCGCACCGGCCGATCCGACGCCGATGCGCAACAGCGTGAACGCCTCATGGAACACCTTTGTTGCCATCGTCTCGGTCGCGCCGTTTGGGCCGCCGCCTGTCATGACGAGAATGATCTCCACGCTCTTGAAGGCGTGGAGCGACGTCAGTACCAACGCCATCATGGTGGTATTGCGAACCATCGGCAGCGTGATGCGCCAGAATCTGCGCCATCCCGAGGCGCCGTCGATACGCGCGGCTTCGGTGATATCGGAGGGAATCGACTGAAGGGCGGCCAGCACGAAGACCATGACCAGCGGCGTTGAGGCCCACACACTGGCGACGATCACCGAGGTCATGGCGGCGGCGGGGTCGGTAATGATGTTGGGCATGACTATGCCAAACGTCGACAACAGATAAGGCACGAGGCCGTATTGTGGATTTCCTATCCACGCCCACAACAACGCCCCAACCAGATTGGAGACGAGCCAAGGCAGGATAAGGATGACGCGGAAGAAGCTGCGGAACGGGATCGGTCGATTAAGCACCAGCGCCAGTGCAACACCCAAGGGCACGGCGAGCGCGACCGTCCCGGCCACAAAAATCAGCGAGTTTTCAAGTGATCCGATACCGTCACGTGTAAAAAAGAAATCGTTGTAGTTGCGTAAGCCAACATAGTGGCCGAGTTCCAGTGTGCTTGAGCGGAAAACGCTCTGCACGAGGGCATAACCGATCGGAACGAATGAAACGCCAGCGATCAAAATAAAGGCAGGCGCGAACATCATGTAGGGAAACGCCGACGCGCGCCAACGCCGCGGCCGATCTAGCATCATCATATCGCCGAGCTCGCCCGTCCCACTAACGACCATGGCAAAGGCTCCGCTCGGAGACGCAATCGAAGACACAAGCGTTGCGGACGTCGTACCCGAGCCCGACTGTCGTTCCCGTTTCAATGGCCAACCGATGACCCGACGCGACACATATAGGCGTCCGACCGAAGACCCCGTAAAGGAGGATTTCTCGGCCGAGCGGTTCGATTAGGTCAATTGTGTATGGCATGCCCCCGTCAGACATCGAAAGATGTTCGGGCCTCAGTCCAAGGATAATCGGTTGATCGGCCTGAACGTTCGCATTGGGAGGAAGGGGAAAATGCATTCCCTCTTCGGTTTCAAGCACGAAACCTGCTTTGTTAAGTTTGGCCTTGCCATGCAACATGTTCATTGTAGGCGAGCCGATGAACTGCGCAACGAAGGTGCTTGCCGGCCGATCGTAGAGTTCGAGCGGCGTACCTATCTGCTCGATATGACCGCCACGCATGAGCACAATGCGATCGGCCATCGTCATGGCTTCGATCTGATCGTGCGTGACATAAATCGCAGTGGTCTTTAGTCGTTTGTGCAATGCCTTCACTTCGACTCTCATCTGCGCCCGCAATTTGGCGTCGAGATTTGAAAGCGGCTCGTCGAACAGAAAGACGCGGGGATTGCGAACCATCGCGCGGCCCATGGCCACGCGTTGCTGTTGGCCGCCCGATAAATTGCGAGGATAGCGATCGAGCAGCGCCTCCAGCCCTAACAGCGCCGCGGTCGACGCAATCTTTTGTGCCTTTGTCGCTGCATCGAAACCGCGCGCGTTGAGGCCGAAAGCGAGATTCTCGCGCACGGTCATGTGCGGATAGAGCGCGTAACTCTGGAATACCATCGCAATATCGCGATCCGCCGGATCAATGTTGTTGACTGGCGCGCCGTCGATCCTGATCTCTCCGGAGGAAACGTCCTCGAGGCCAGCGATCATCCGCAGCAGGGTAGATTTGCCGCAGCCTGACGGGCCGACAAGCACGACAAATTCGCCTGGCGCAATGTCGAGACTAACACCGTGGATGACCTCGGTCGCGCCGAAGAGCTTGCGTACTTGCCGGAGGCTGACCGCAACTGCCATCGATCGAAATCTTTATTGCAGAAAGCAAGATTGCTTTTTAGACTGTCAAAATACGATCTGCTCGTCAATCGAGATTGAGGTCAATGTTGCATAGCAGCGAAACTGCTGAGCTTGCCGAGGCGATGTTGCTTCCCTGCCGAAGCGATTCCGTCTCGCCGCACTGCAAAAACCTCCGCTGCGACTTCGCCGCGAATATTTGACATCACGGTCCTTGCATGACGGCTTCGCCTCTCGCTGCACAAATCGGACTACGCATCCTTGAAATGGTGCAAACCGGCCAAGCTCCGCCGGGAAGTCATTTGCGCGAGCATGCTATCGCGAAGACACTGCAGGTCTCTCGATCGCCGGTGCGCGAGGCACTTCGCGAACTCGCCCAATACCGGATCGTGAAACACCACCAGCATCGCGGTTGTTTCGTTGCGGAGGCCTCGTGTACGTCCGTCGAACTTGCGCGCAAGCGATTTGTTCGCAGCGAAAATAATCTCATTTATCGCGAAATTGCCGCGCAACGGTTGGACGGCAAGCTCGCGGAAGCCTTCACCGAGGCGGATTTGAGGCGGCGGTTCGATCTATCACGAGCTGAGGTCAAACGCATCGTCGACCGGATGGCACATGAAGGCTGGATCGAACGGCGCCCTGGCTATGGGTGGGCGTTTGTCCCAATCCTTACTACGGTGACTTCATTCAATCTCAGCTATCGCTTTCGACGCGCGATCGAACCGGCGGCGTTGTTGGAGCCGACGTTCGCTACCGATCCCGAAGGGTTCGCGCGTTGCAGGGCGGAACAGCAAGCCCTGCTCGACGGAAAGTTGCTCGCGACGGATCCCATTGAACTATTCCGGCTAGGTTCGCGCTTTCACGAAATGCTCGCGAGATGCTCTGGAAACCTGCTGTTTTTCGACGCCGTTCAGCGCGTCAATCGTTTGCGCCGACTACTTGAATACCGCGCCATGGTCGACACGCAGCCTTTCCGCAATGAAGCGCGCGAACATCTCGAAATTCTTGATCTCGTCGAAGCCGGGCAAATGAAAAAGGCTTCAAAATACATGGAGCGACATCTCGATAAGAACCGGAAAATAAAGATGAAGATCCTCAATGCTGCGAGGCAAGCCGCCAAATCTACGGTCGAGCCGACGATCGGTTTTCATTTTTGAACTGGTCAGCACTGGCAACCCCCCGCGCAGTCGAATATCGAACCAGTCTCCAGCTAGCGACTCCGCAAAACGGGAATTAGGAAACAGGCGGAGACTTTTGGCACAAATCGGGAATTTTGGTTCGAACCCAGGAATCCTGGAGACCGACGCGGGCTGAAAAAGCCCCGTGTTTGCGGGCTTTCTCGCTTGTTTGGCGCACTAAACAACGGAGGCCGGACTGGATGGCTGGCGTAGCAGTGCAGACAGCTCCCTGCTCTGGCCGCTTTCCCTGCTAACAGGGAATTTTACAGGGAATTTTCCA
>Ga0207071_1012_pt1 | contig 38580 bp, 34 predicted proteins | sample Alteio_BWMinHeat_67_FD_153531 | JGI IMG/M metagenome (GOLD analysis project Ga0207071, IMG submission 153531) | Enriched cells from forest soil in Barre Woods Harvard Forest LTER site, Petersham, Massachusetts, United States -... | ecosystem: Environmental > Terrestrial > Soil > Temperate forest >...
TATCACGAGGAGTTCACGACTAAAGCGCAACCGCAAGCGGCGGAGTAGCAGATATGAAGCCGGCCGCGATCGGGAGTTTTGCGGTCGTCGTGCCCGCGTATAATGCTTCCGGCACAATTGCCGAATGCCTTGAAGCAATTTTGAGCTCAACGCGAAATCCACGTGAAGTCATCGTTTATCACGATGGGCTAACGGACAAGCTCATGCAAATTGCACTGGCACCCCATGTGCGCGTCATTTCCAATCCCGGCGCGCCTGTTGGGCCAGCGCGAGGACGAAACATCAGCGTTCGAGAGGCGACGTGCGACGTCGTGATATTTGTCGACGCCGATGTCATCGTCGCAAAAGACGCTTTCCGCCTGCTCTTGGAAGAGATGGAAAAAGATGACCAGGTGTGGGCAGCTTTCGGGTCGTACGATCATGTCCCTCGCGTAACGAGACGCGCGGCGCTCTACGCGAACTTGCGACACCATTGGGTGCATCAGAGCGGAGAGCGCGAAGCCGTCACATTCTGGGCTGGCCTCGGAGCGATGCGCCGAGACGCTTTCTGGGCCGCCGGCGGCTTTGATGAAGGATCAAGCGGTCCTGCGGTCGAGGATATCGCACTCGGAGCAAAACTCATCCATCGGGGCGGGAGGATTCGACTTGTGCCGAACGCTCTGGGGACACATTGCAAGGATTGGACGATCGCACAGCTTTGGCGAACAGACATTTTCCATCGGGCCATTCCGTGGGCCCGGCTGTTGGCGAGCGGCGCTTCGGTCGGCGGCCATTTGAACGGTGCTAGCCGAGAGCGCGTGTCCGCCGCGCTTGCTTATCTGACCTTGATCGCACTGGCCGGCTGTTTCGTGTCGATGTGGTCCGGCGTCGCTTTCGCCCTTTTCGCGCTTTCCTACATCAGCCTCAATCGCGGGCTATTTCGATTGCTGCTGAGATGCGGCGGAATTCTGGCGCTCATGGAGGGAGTGACGCTGCACTGGATTTATCATCTCTATGCCAGCGCCGCCTACATGTTGGTAAAGCTGCACCTCGTGCCGCCGACCAAAAACCGCCTAGGCGAAGACGCCACAAATGCTCCTTCGGTAGTTCCGCTCAAAACCGACCTCCTCGGGAGTGGGACGATTGGCGATGAAAAGAACGAAAGCACAATGCCAAAAGGCCCCAAGCCACAAGCTTGAACGATCCGGAGCACTCCTTGCCAAGGCGCAGGCTTGCGGCTTGCCTCGTGATAAAAGAATGAGTCAATGATCCTTACGACAACAAGCGCAACATCCGACATAAAAGCGGCAGTAGCGATCGTCGGCGCGGGTCCCGCAGGCATGGCGCTGGCATTGGCGCTGGCGCGTGCGCAGATCGACACTGTCGTCATCGAGTCGGGCAGCGAGCGCGAGGACGCCAGCGCGACAGCACTGTCGAGTGCCGCCGCAATCAGTCCTACAAACCATGCGCCGCTCGAAATCGCCACGAACCGCAGGCTGGGCGGAGCGACTTGGACGTGGAGCGGACGATGCGTTGACATCGATCCGATTGATTTCGAGCCTCGGCCGGATGCCGAAGTGCCGGGCTGGCCGATCACCTATGAGGATGCCACAGCCGAAGCCACTACGGCGGCCACCTTTCTTGGCATCGGCAAACCTCAGTTCGAAACGCAGGTCGCTGGCTTCGCGGCCGAAAGTGTCTTGCGCACGCGGCTAGAACGCTGGTGTATCGATCCCCGGCTTGCGAGGCGGCACGCCGCCGAAATCCGCACGAGCGCGAAGGCGCGCTTCTACACCGGCCTCACCTGCACCGGAATAACTCTCGACACTAACGGCCGATTTGCACGGGGGCTGCGCGTCAAATATCGTTCCGGTTCTGAACATCTGGTTACGGCGCGGCACTACGTGCTTGCCGCCAGCGGGATTGAAACCGCCCGCCTCCTTTTGGCCTCGAACGAAATCGCGAGCGCAGTTGCAAACAATTCATGCGGATGGCTCGGCCGCGGCTATATGGGCCACTTTGAGGGGGTGCTGGCAGACATCATTCTGGACGGGCTCAGCGAGGATGCCCTCGATTACAGACTTGACGATACGGGTTGCTTCATTCGTCCTCGCCTCATGCTCGCGCCGGAAGCAATCCGGGGAAACGGCCTATTAAACATTGCGTTCTTTCCGAGTAACGTGCCGCTGGGCAATTGGCGCCATCGGTCGGGCGCTCTTTCGGCGGCGGCGCTCGCGCTTTCTATGCCGATTGTAGGGCGGACACTGGAGCCGGGGCCCGTTCGCGAAATCCTGCTTGGCCAGCCTTTGAACGCCGCCGATTTACGACAGCACCTGCTTAATATTGTCGGCGACGGTCCTGGCTTTATCAATTTCGCTGTCCGCGCCATCACGCAACAACTAAAGCGCCCTCGAGCACCCGGCATGTTCGTCCGCAACAAGGCGCGACGGTACAGCCTGAAATATATTGCTGAACAATCCCCCTCACTTGCCAGTCGGATTCTGCTTTCTTGTGACCGAGATGCGCTCGGTCTGCCCCGCGTCGTCGTTGAAAAATCTATCCTGGGCACCGATACAGAGAGTGTCTTGAAGGCGCATGATATTCTCGATCGCGAACTGCGGCGACTAAAGCTCGGGCGGCTAGAGTACCTTGCGGCACCAGCGGACCGCGGCGCGATTGCCGTAACCCATGGGGCGGATGGCTATCATCAGATGGGGCTTGTCCGCATGGGCAATGACCGGCAATCCAGCGTTGTGGACGCAAACTGTGCCATACATGCGGTCCCCAACCTCCACGTCGCCAGCAGCGCTGTGTTTCCGCGATCGGGCCAGGCCAATCCAACATTTCTCATCGTGTGCCTTGCGCTTCGTCTCGCGCAACGGCTGATCGCCGACCTCAAGGGATGATCGCGTTTACGAAGCGCGCTTTTCAGTGGGCTTGAGGACTAGGTGTCGCTTCGGTTGGACGACGATAGATCGTGTAGTTCTCAAACGGTTCGACTGCGCCGGAAAATTCAGCCACTTCCACAAAATCAAACTTGCGTAATATTGCAGGATCGACGTCGATCCCTGGAGAAATCACCAACGTTGCATTGGGTGCAAACTGCGTCGCACTTGCGAGGGCCTGTTCCATGTCGACCGGCTCTAATCGCCTCTTATCCCAAATCCCGAACGAGCCCCAGCGGCGAGCGTTCAGATAGTATGCACGATCAATCCCAAGATAACCGACGATCGGTGCGGTTGTGTAATCGAGAGCGCCGACGACTGGGTCTCGCGCCCAACCTTTTTCGACAATAAAGCGTGCCACATCACGGCCTCTGGAAAGTGGCTGGCGAAGGTCGGTCCAAACCGCCTTCACGCCTGCGTAAGCTTGGAAGGCGAGGACGATGCCAAACACGACGGGAGGCACCAGCGCTTTCCGCGATGCTCGAGTCGCTGGCACCCGATCGATCCATACGGCGGCAGTAAACGCCACCACGATGAGGCCACTGCGCCACGGCGCGGGCGGAATTCTCGTATAGAAGAATATCAGCAATCCGAGGACCGAAGTGCTTAAAAAGGCCGTCGCCGGGAGATTTTCGCGGTACCGGATGAGAGCAACCAGTAGGATCGCCACTGTCGGAAGGCTCATCCAATTCAAACCGTGCGGAGTAAACAGCGTGCTCAACACGATGAGCACCCTATCCAGTCGGTAGGGGGAACGACCAAAAAACCAGCCCGCTACACCTGAATCCGAAGGCGGTAGGGCTGTTGCGACTGCCAGAGTCCAACCGCAGCTGACGACGATGATGGCCAGCAAATAGAGCGGCCAGCCGGCGTCGCCCTTTCCACCATCTGCCGGACCAACGGTCAGCCAATCAACAATGAGAGCAAGGACGGCCGCGATCGAAAGAATCATAAACAAAATATCGACGTTCGCCGTCATCGCCAGGACAAGCGCTATAGCCACGGGCGATTGCCGGCGGCGGGCCCACAAAGCGCAAAAAAGAAAAACGAAAAGACACCCCAACGCATAACCTCGGCTCTTCACCGCATATTCGTAGAAGGCGAAATAGCCAAATGGAAACAGCGCCCGCTCGAACAGCGACAACGGCGCGCGCCACAACACCATAGCAACGGTGGTGGTCGCGACAAGGAATTGGAGAGTCTGCATCAGAACCGGATCGCGACTGAGACGCGCGAGCGGCATGAGCAGCAAATACCAAAGGGCCGCGTGACCTTCGTAGTGCAGGTTATGAAAAAGTGACGGCAAATCCGCGCTGTCTCGCGCGATCAGCCAAGCCTGCATCTCGTCGCGCCAAATAGCGTGGAAATGAATTGTGATTCCAATTGCCAGCGCGTAGGCCACCAAGAGAACTAAATTCGGCCAATCTGGTCTGGCACGTCGGCTTTGGGCGCTTTCATCAGTCGCATTCAACACTGGTGCGGCCCTAAAAACGAAGTGCGTTAGCCCCAGGAGGACTTGAACCTCCAACCAGACCTCTCCGTCGTCAGGATTTCCGAAACTGGCGAGATGGCTTTAGAACGGAGGCCCCAGCCCATCTGGTTGGCAATTTTAGGCGAGTGTTTGCTGATGCTGCAAGCGACGTTGTGGATCGTGGTCTGTTTGATGATCTGTTGGGCGGTCAGATAGAGGCCAATAACCTGGTGCCTCTTTCGTTTTTGGGGGCCCAGCCGAAATGCCCTACAGCCGAATCGGTCGATTATGATTCGAGCAAATACTCAAATCCATTGAGGTGGAATAATCTCGCGACTTGTGGTGACACCCCAGCAATCCTGAGGCGTCGTTTTTTAGCGGTCAGCCGCTTGCGAAGCATCAGCAGCAGTCCAAAAAACCGCGCGTCCACGGAAGCGATATTAGAGAGATCTAAGGCGACATCCTTTTCCACCAGCAAAGCTTTCTGAAAGCCGAGAACCGCCCTGCCAATGGTCTCGGCCGTTACGTCCCCAGCTAGGTTTAAAGTAAGCAATGTGCTCTCTTCTGCAGATGTAATGCGAGGCGCTTGCGCCTTTCTCTGGCTAGATCGATTCCGCCGGGCGAGGATTATCAAAGGCAAAACCTTGGTCAGAATTATTCGAAGCAAAACCATTCCGTCGATCCAATAGCGCCGCCAAAGATACGGTTCTTCCTTGATACGCCATAACCACTCCAGACCCCACCGCTTCATAGCCTCGGGCGCACGTTTTAGTGTGCCGGCCTGAAAATTAATGGTAGCGCCAAGGTGGACTCGGACCGGAATTTTCAGATGGTCATGGTTTCGTAGAAGCCACGATTGTCCTTTTTTCGCTCCTAGAGCGACAGCGATAAATTCCGCGTTGCTCGAATTGACAGTATTTAAGATCGTAGGCTTGCTCATTGCTTCGACGGAGCAAAAGCCTGGATCGTAGGAGCCGACGCAGCTCATGCCAGAAGGTTCGGCATTGAGCTTTGCGCAGGCAGCGGCGGCAGCACCCTCCACCCCACCAAACAGGAAGACGCGCAACCGCCGAGCGGAGTCCTTCGCAGCTTTAAGCGACTCAAAGATGTCGGCCCCAGCAATTCGGCTTTTTATCGGAATACCCAACAGACGTGCAATCCAAACGATAGGCATGCCGTCTGCGGTACAGAGGTCGCTGCGCACCAGCGACTCCCTGAATTCGGCGTCAGTACGGCTTGCGACAAGGTGATTGAGATTGGGTGTTGAAATAAAAAAGGGCTTCGCCCCGGCAGCGGCGACCGCAATTCTGTGCAAGACGACCGGCATCTCGATCACATCGACAGGGATACCCAATACACCATAAACCTCGCGCGTAAGGTCGTCGGATTTGGCCGAATTCATAACTTCCGTCGCTGGCATGCAGTCAAATCGCTGCAGGCGGTTTCGATGTGAAGGGCAAGCAACGCGTTTCTGTGACGCGGAATTTTTCGAGACCCGCTAACCGGCGTAATGACCATCCGCAACATTGAGCGTCGGCGAGAAAATCGACCCAAGGGACCTACTCCTGCCTGTGACGCGGCCGAGTTTGCTGCAGCCTTCCAGTCACCAGGCAATCGACCAAAAGGCTAGGCAGCTACGGTGGTCGCACGTCGTCGCCAAGACGACATTTTGCGAATCATGGGTTGTTCGACAACGCGATATACGCCGATACCAACAAGCGTTGCCACAATTATCGCGGTGGCTGAAAACAAAAACAGATATGTAGGATTCGATACGCTTGGACCGCCCATTCGACGCCAAAGCTGTTCAAAGGCTGAGAGTGTCGCCCCATGCGAAAGATATAGTGAATATGAAGCGTCGCCCAACAACATAGGAAATGCGATTTCCGTGACACCGTTCGCCCGCTCGTAAAAGACCGCACCTGCCACTATCAAACAGGCGGGAATGCCGATGGCGAAAAACCTGGGCAAATTCATTAGGCCTGTTTCCAAATTTAAGAACAAGCCTATCAGGCCTCCGAATAGCATTATCGCGGCATACAAGCGGGGAATCGATAACCCCGACGTATAAAGGTATCCAATACCCACGCCGAGAGCGAACTCGAGAATGATACTCGATGAGTAAAACCCGATCACTGAATCTCTTGGCGGCGCCAATCCCTGCAGACCAACGACGCAAGCAAGACTCGCGATTACAACTAGAGCCCGAAGACCACCCAAGGCAACCATTGCGACAGCGAATAGTAAGTAGAAGAACATTTCGTAGTTCAGGGTCCAGCCCGGAACCACCACCGGCCACATTTCTTGCGCGACTGGGTGAATCGCTGGAATAAAAAGATAGGACGCTACGACATGAGATAGTTGGAATCTGCTTGACTGAAAAAGAGTTGGCTGGACGATCAAGATTACCACGTAGAAAGTCGTGATAACCCAATAAAGCGGAACTATCCGTATAAATCGATGCTGTAAGAATTCCCTTGGACCAATGTTGTGGTCGACTGTCGTGTACCACATGATAAAGCCGCTGATGACAAAAAATATATCGACGCCGCCGCCTAAAAATAGCAGCGGACTACCGCTGTAGCCAAGACGACTAAGTTGAACAAAAACGTGAAAGAATATGATCATCACGGCCGCAACTCCTCGCAGATATTGGATCGAAAGGAGTTTCAAGGCGCTAATCCAAAATAAATATTCGTATATGCATTGCGATACGCACTAAACGTGTGAGACGCCGAACCGAATTCTGATGGTAAATGACATGCCCAACCGTAACTAACCTAGATTCTAATCTGGGGCGCTCCCGCGTACCAGCGCTATGGATAAGCATGGTCAACGCCACATCTCAAGACGCCCACGCCTACGTAACCTAATCGGTAGGTTTCCACGAGGGGGCTAGATTGAGCGTCGGCACCACGCCAACAGCAGCGCACCCAAAATGCCATAGACCTCGTATGTGAGGTCGTCGATAAAATGCAAGCTTGCTATGAGCGTCTGCGGGGGCCCCACCACGGCGCCGCGATCGATTCAAGTGTTTCCGGTAGGCGGCATTTCGTCGTTCTTTGCTGCGAACCTAGCCTTAAGACGAGAAGGCAAATCGATGGCCAAAGCTGATCCAATATTTCTCGTAATAAAATGTCGAGAAGTGCGCGAATACAAAACTTAGCGCGAAACTGCCTATCCGTTTGGTGTAACCAATGAGAACATCGCCGAGCCCATCTAGCCGGCGTCCGTTAGCGGATGTATAACGTAAAGCGCAAATGAGATCTGAGCGAGATAATCCATATCCGTCCGGATAAGACGTGTTGGAGCGCATCTGGCGAACGCAAGATCGTAGATCCTATCAAAGGAGCCGCAAAAAAACGGGCGGGCATAATTAACTCGTGGCGACGCCAATGTGAGCGCAAGACGTGCGCCTGCCAGGATTTCGGCAACGCGAAACCAAGTTAAAATAGAATACATTTCCCCGTATTCAATTCGTGCTGCCTACCGCAAACAATTCCTGCTGTGGTTACAGCCAAACAACTAATCAGACCCGAGCCACAGCCCGCTGCGACCAGCAAAAGCAACAGCCAGCGCGATCGCCGCGTAGAATTGCATTTCCACAGACAGGCTCCAGAAATGCGCATTCACGTAATCCAAATAAACGGCGGAAGGTTCGCATAGAATAAATTTGCCTTCCATGCCGCCCAACTTGCGCCATTAAATGACAAAACGACGATCAAAAATGCCCACGCAAGTGGTACGATTCTACACAGGCGTCGCGCAAGGAACGACGGCACATTATCATTTCGAAGAAGCATCGAAACGATGAAGAACCCGGATAAAATAAAAAACAGACTCATTCCGGCCGCCGCGGCCATTGCATTGAACCGGAGAAATTTCGGGCCGAGCGGCAGAGAAGGGCCAAGACTCCATAGCCATCTATGCGTCCGGATCTGCCAAAGGACCAAAATTGCCCATCAACATTATTATACATCACGTTGCGGGTCGTAATAATAATAAGGCAATCTCTCAGTTAATAACACGGTCGCCAAGGACTTTGCATGGTCGTGAAGCACTACTCGGTAGCCAAAACTTGGCTTCGCGCCCTCGAAATGACGTCACCGATCGTCACGAATCCGACGAGGATTTTACCAGTCGCTATCGCCGAGATCGCTCGGCGTCACGGCGGAGCGCCGGCGCTCATATCGGCGGAAGAAAGCTTCTCCTATCGATCGCTGATCGAGCGCTCAAATCAATATGCGCGCTGGGCGCTTACTAACGGCATCGCAAAGGGCGACGTCGTCGGTCTGTTGATGACAAACCGGCCCGAATACGTGGCGATATGGCTGGGGATTAGTCTGGTCGGTGGCGTTGTTGCGCTCCTCAACACGAACCTTACTGGAGACCCACTTGCGCATTGTATCAACGTCGTAAACCCGAAGCACGTCATCGTTGAAATCCAGTTCGCCCAAGCAATCGAATCCACGTTGTCGGCGGTCCGTTGCATTCCGCAGATTTGGACACATGGCGGTAGCGCCGGTGATTTCGTACCCATTGAGGCATCGATCAACGCTCATTCAGGCGAGATTTTGAGAGTCGAGGAGCGCCGCCGCATCACGATCAACGATCGTGCCCTCCTCATCTATACATCCGGCACGACCGGCTTACCAAAAGCAGCAAATATCAGCCACTACCGCCTCATGCTTTGGAGTTATTGGTTTGCGGGCATGATGGGCGTGACAAATTCCGATCGAATGTATGACTGTCTCCCGATGTATCACGCCGTCGGTGGCGTGGTAGCCACGGGCGCACTGCTTGTCAGTGGTGGCTCGGTCGTGATCCGTAAGCAATTCTCGACCAGCAATTTTTGGAACGATATCGCCGAATGGAATTGTACAATATTTCAATACATAGGCGAACTCTGTCGGTATCTCCTGAACTCTCCCCGACAGCCGTCAGAAACGCAACATCAGCTTAGGCTGTGTTGTGGCAACGGTTTGCGTGGGGACGTATGGGAGCCCTTCAAAACACGCTTTGAGATTCCCCAAATCATCGAGTTCTACGCGTCGACAGAAGGCGCTTTGTCGCTTTACAACGTCGAAGGAAAGCCTGGTGCAATTGGTAGAATTCCGCCCTATCTAGCGCACCGCTTTCCTATGGCGCTCGTAAAAACCGATGTCGAGACCGGCATGGCGATCCGAGACGCGACCGGCTTCTGCGTCCGTTGCGATGCTGATGAAACCGGAGAGGCACTTACCAGAATCGACCTTGAAAGCGACGGTAGTCGCTTTGACGGCTACACGAGCTCAGAAGATTTAGAAAGGAAAGTTCTTCATAACGTCTTCCAATCTGGCGACGCTTGGTTTCGCACCGGCGATTTGATGCGCCACGATAAAACCGGATATGTTTATTTCGTCGATCGCATCGGCGATTCCTTCCGATGGAAGGGGGAAAACGTTTCGACGACCGAAGTTTCTGAGGTGATTAGCGCATGCCAAGGCGTGATCGGAGCGACCGTCTACGGTGTCGTCATCCCGCACACCGACGGAAAGGCGGGCATGGTGGCTCTTGTTGTGGACCAAAAATTTGATCTAACAGGCTTTGGCCAATTTCTCATCGCTCGACTGCCCCATTATGCTCGGCCGCTGTTCGTGCGTATAACCGCCTCACTCGAAACAACAGCCACGCTAAAGCATAAAAACCGTTTTCTGGTTGAGGCGGGGTACGATACGATGATCAACGCGGATAAAACTTATTTTTTTCACCCCGAACAACAGGCTTTTGTAGCACTGGATAAAACACTTCTCGCGGAAATTCGCGATGGTGACATTCGCTTATAGCGCGGAACTCCATTGTACGGCTCGCTGTCATGAAAGACATTCGGCAAACAAATTTGCGATAGCCAACATAGAATTTAGGCGGTATTGCCTGCATCAACGGTCACGACCGTCCCGGTTATACTCTTTGAAGCATTTCCAAGCAGAAATTCGACGGCGTCGGCAACATCATCAACGCCGACAAGGCGGCCTAACGCACTACGTCGCGCAATCTTTTCACGTTGTCCCTCGTTGAGCAGCGTCGCCATATCAGTCTCCAGTGCCCCCGGCGCCACGGCATTGACGTTGATTCCCAACCCGCCTACCTCGCGGGCGAGCGACCGCGTAAAGCCGATCATCGAGGCCTTTGTCGCCGCATAGGCCGCAAGTCCGCTGTACCCGGTTGTTCCAATAATCGAGGTGATGTTGACGATCCGCCCACCATTCTCCGCCATCATTGAGCGCACGACGTATTTGGACAGGATGATAGGAGACAGCGTGTTTACACGGACAAGTCGCTCTATTTCACTATTGCGCATCGTTGCAAGCAATCCATGCGAAACGATTGCTGCATTGTTCACGAGTCCATAGATCGCACCGAACTCTTTACGCAAGGCACGGACGAAGTCGGGAATTTTGTCGATCTCAGCGAGGTCAAGCGGAACAAAGCACAACGAGCCAGTTTTGTTGCGTTCAATTTCCGCCTTTGCAGATACAAATTGGTCGGTTTGCTTCCGCGCAGTGGCGATACAGTTATAGCCGGCTGTTGCTAATTTTCGAACGATACTGAGACCAAGACCGCGGCTCGCACCGGTGACAAGAATGCTACGCATATCGGCGCTCGAGTTTACCGTTTGCCGTAACTTTAAGCGCAGGCACAAAACGAATTAGGGCTGGAACCTTATGCCGATCCAATGCAGCTTGGCAGCATCCTAAAATCTCGTGTTTGAGTGCCTCCTTTTCGTCGCCAAGATTACCGAAGCCTTCTCGCAAGACCACCTCAGCGACAACGATGGAGCCGGTAACTGGACTTTTTTGTGCACGTACTTGGGACATCCATACACATCGATGGCGATTGATGACAGCCTCGACTTCTTGCGGATGGACCTTGAGCCCACCAACATTGATAATTCCGTCACTCCGGCCAACAAAATAATATCGGTCTCCTCGCCGCTCGACCACGTCACCGGTTTCGACAAAGCCGTCCTCGGCGACAAGAGGCATACCTTGCGCGCCGACATACCCTTGTGCTGCGCGGGGCGAGCGGACACGTAGCACCCCATCCTTGATCGCAAATGTCGCTTCGCCGGCGTCATCGATCACGCTCAAGGGGAACCCTTCGCGACAATCAAGGACCTCGAAGCCAACGCCAGCTTCAGTTGATGCATAGGCATGCACAATTCGTGCTTCGGGATAGGCCAGACGCAGATTATCGAGAATTGGCTGGTCAGCAATTTCACCAGAAAGCCTCACATAACAAGGTCTAATTGCATCCCTTTGCGGGCTCATGAGTGCCCGTCGCCAATGTGATGGTGTACCGGAAATATGTGTCAGTCCCCTCTCCCCCAATCGAACGAGATGTTCGCCGGCTGGCTCGGCAAAATCAGAAAGCACAAGCGACGCGCCGTCAAAAATTGCACGCAAGAAAATCTGCAAACCACCATAGCGGCGGATATCGTAAAATGTGCCCCAGACAATGGGGCGATCGACCTTCGGCGAAGCTTTTATTGCGCCAGTTAAACCAGCTAGAGAATGCCTAACCATTTTTGGGGTGCCCGCGGTACCAGACGTGAACAACACCCACTCAGTCTCAATTCTCTCGAGCTTCGGTGCGATGACAGGCGTGATGGTCGGACTGCTCACAGAACGAACCGGTATGGGCAGCTTGTTCAGCTCATCCATCTTGCTGCTAGTTATGACGGCGTCAATTTCTGCTGTCGCGACGACTTGAGAATAATAATCGCGTGGCACATCGGTAGGGCAAAGAACGATTCGACTGGCAACACCATCGAGCTCGATCAATGTCAAAGCAGAAGTCAGCTGATCCTCGGTCGAAATAAGAACAGATCGTTCGTGAAGCGCCGCGAGCGGAACGTTAAGGCTAGTCCCTTGCAAAAACGTTGTCAGATTAATGCTTGAGCGGTTCCCATGCAGGTAATTGTCCTGACGGTCAGCCCACAAGGCCAAGCGATCGCGCAGCGATGTGCTATTGGCGCGTGGCATTATCATAGGCGCGCACAAATTCGCCGAACGTATTCGGAATTATATTATTATCGCCCTCTGTAAACGGATCGCACCCAAGTGCGTCTTCGAGCCGAGCGATCAAAATCGCAAAGCATAGAGAATCAAATCCAATCTCTTGCAGTGCCAATTCGTCCGAAAGAGGCGCGAGAGTTTTTTTCTGCTCGACCGCAATTTGTTTGATCTCTTCGACTATCGTTAACCTTACCGGCATCGTGATCCCGTCTATAACATCTCAAAGATATACAATTTATATATTGGTTTTGCTTCGTCACCAGCTGGGTCGCGAACTATGGTCAACATAACAGCCGTTGCCGAATTTTTGACTAAATACCTGGCCGGCCCGCGCTCATCCGACCGAGCCACCAGAACAAACACGGACGCCACTATAGCACCAAAAGCCGACGAATCGTTTCAGGAGATCGCAATGAAGCCCTCGCGACGTAAGTTTCTAAAGTTTTTGGGTGGCGTTGCGGCCGTTCCGATTACAGCGCGTAGCGCACAGGCGGAGAATTATCCGACAAAGCCGGTGCGCATCATCGTTGGGTTTCCGGCAGGTGGCGTGTCCGACCTCGGCGCGCGCTTAATGGCGCAGTGGCTATCCGACCGACTCGGCCAGCCTTTCATTGTCGAAAACATGCCGGGCGCTAGCACCCAGGTCGCCGCCGACGCCGTGGCTCGGGCCGCCGCCGATGGCTACACACTCCTCATGGTGTCTTCGACTAACACCATCAATGAGTCACTTTACGACAGGCCAAATTACAGCTTCGTCCGCAACATTGCGCCGGTTGCGAGTATAGTCCGTTTTCCCCTCGTTCTCGAAGTAATTCCCGCCGTTCCGGTCAAAACTGTTCCCGATTTAATAGCTTACGCTGAGGCCAAGCCGGGCATGGTCACTTTGGCTTCGTTTGGCACTGGCACCGGAAGTCACTTGGCCGGCGAACAATTTAAGATGATGGCGCGCATCAATATGCTTCATGTGCCCTATCGTGGCTCCGGACCTATGCTAAACGACTTGCTTGGGGGGCAGATCGAGGCCGCGTTCGATAATTTGCCATCTTCAATTCAATACATAAAAGCTGGCAAGTTGCGTGCACTTGCAGTGACTACGGAAAGACGCTTGGAAATGCTGCCAGACGTGCCGACCTTGGCTGAATTCTTGCCGGGTTATGAGGCCAGCTCGTGGATTGGCATCGGTGCGCCGAAAGATACACCCAAGGACGTCATCGAAAAGCTCAGCAACGAAATTGACTCTGGCCTTCGCGATCCGAAAATCAAGGGACGGTTCGCTGACCTTAGTGCAGTTGTCTTCACAGGCTCTCCAGCCGATTTCGGTAAAGTTATTGCCGCAGACATCGAGAAATGGCGCAAGGTGATGCGCGCTGCAGGCGTAAAAATCAACTGAGCTCGGTTCGACCTTATCACGATATTGGTCTCGCGCGAGGTAGCGCCAGCCTATTCCTAGTTACGATCGGTCCTCGTCCAGGAAGACGGGCGTTTGCCCGACAAAAGTTGGCGGTAAATCGGAATCTTTCCAAGGATATATGGAACGATTGAACCAAAGGCGCTTGGCGGCAGGATATCGCGACCGAATTTCAACCACGACAGAAAAATGGCCAATGCGAAAAACACGATAGCGGCCAAGCTTATTACGAAAGGCACCGGGGTCATACCGACGAGAGCTGCAGCCGCAGCGATTGACATCATCCCGACAAGCAAAAGGACTAGAAGAGACAACGGTGGGATAGCCGTATCGAGAGTTAGAACTAAGAGATTGAGATTTTTATGCGCAATTGATTCTAAGATGTAGCGCGGAACAATTGAGAGAATGAGGCTAATATGGCCCTCCTCCCACCGCTTTCGCTGGTTTTTGGCACCAGCAAGCGACTGCGGAAATTGACTTGTCACACGCGCAGCAGGACAAAATATCGGGGCGGCGCCCGATTGCGCTAAATCAAGCCCGAGCTTTAAGTCCTCCACGATCGATCCTGTTGCAAGATTGGCGGACCGAATTAACGGCCAAGGAAAGGCCATCCCTGTACCCATTAACTGACAGGGCAAGGCGAGATGATTGAGTCCCAGTGGACGTACCCAATTCTTAATTCGCCACGCAAACTCAGCAACCCGATAATTGATTGGCGATTTATTTGGCGCAGTCATCAAATCAAGCCCTTGGACGGGCTGCCCTGTGGCGATGCAGGCCGTTGTCAATCGTTCGATCGCGCCCTCGTCAATTCTGCAATCAGCATCGATGATTACTACAATGTCCGGCGGATTTAGACTGAGATGCTTAAGTCCAAAATCCAAAGCGTATCCTTTGCCCAATCGCCCGGGTTCATCACGTTGGACAACTTCTGTACCGGTTGCCTCAGTGATGCTCGCGGTGTCGTCACTACAATTGTCAGCTACGACGAGCAAACGATCGCTTGAAAATAACTGTGACTTTATATCGGCAATAGTTGAAAGGATGCCTACGCCTTCGTTGTGAGCCGGTACAAGGACAGCAGTCACCGCAGTGCTCTGTCGAATATGTCTTTTTGTGTACCCGGTTGTACCCGCGCGCCTTAGGGTTAGTGCCGCCATAACCTCAACGGCCAACAAGACAGCCGGCACGGCAAGCAGCAGTGACACAAATACCAATAAATAAGAAACGAGAGTCACCATTTGTCGTACTCTTCGTCGCGTTCATTCTGATCGACTAACTGGTCCACGATCGCAGCAGCCAGAAATTAAAAGCGATCCTCAACGCTACATTGAAAACCACACTGTAGTTCGAGATGTTTTGACATGTATGATTGTTAAACCGAGACGAGGTGGCTATCAAAGCCCGCTCGGTGTTTTGAGGCCTAGTTCCCCAACACCTTCCTGGGGGGTGCCATTACGCGACTAACCGCTCTGGTATTCCGCGCCGGAGAGCGCCAATAGCCAAGTTGTAACGCAATCCCCGCTACCAGCCCGGCGTCGAGCGCAAACATGTATTGGGTCTGGAACATAACAAAGATCCACTCAAAATAGGAATGAGTATAAACCATTAGCAGCGACATACCGAGGCCAAGCAGCAGGTCTCCTCTTCGGTCGTGTCGATTGCGCCAGCCGCATCGAAAGGCGACGATTAGCGGCTGCAGCAACATAAGAACGAAGGTGATGAGCCCAATATATCCTGTCTCAGCAGCGACAAGATAATAGACGTTGTGGACATTTGCGCTTTCGCTCCCAACGGTCCAGGCAACTTCTGCATGGGAATTATATCCTCCAGTATTGGCCGCTACGACGTAGTAGTTTGCGCCCACCCCGAACGGATGATCTGAAATCATATGTCCTGCCGCCTTTTCAAATGCGGCACGTTCGTCGTATTTAGAGTCGTAACCAGGTTCTTCTTCCTGCTCATGAAACCGCGCATTGAACGATGAAATGATAACAGGAACAACTACGCAGAGGCTCGCCACACCGACCGCTAATATGGTTCGCTTACGAACCGTCCACCGACGCAATGCGGACAAGGCGAATAATCCGCAATAACCTGCACCTAAAAGTGCGACGGTACCCCGTGACACCGTAAGTGCAGCAATAATCACTCCAGTGAGCGGACCAACGACTGGAAACCACCCCTTCTCACCGGCTAAAAGAAGCGCGAGCCATGGAAGGGTCACAAAGTGCTGCATCAACCCGAGAAAATTCTGATGGCCCAATGTGCCGCCCGCTTGCAGTACCCCTAAGCCAAATCGTTCCCACAATGCAAAGCACGCTTCGAAGCACAATCCAATCGCCATGCCCGTAAGCAAAGCAGGCGCCACTCTTTTGTCGTCCTCGCATGCTTTCGTAACGACTGCAAAGACGAGAAACATTCGTGCAATTTGCCAAGCATACAAAATCGTCGCCATTGGAACCGGCGTCTGAAGTGCAGACAACAAAACCGCAAAAAAATAAAGTATCATCGAGAGGCGAAATGGCAGGGAACGTCCCGATCGAGGCAGACTGATGTACATCGCCACCGTCAAGATATCTAAGACCGAAATCTCAATTCCCTTGACGTAGCCTGGCCACTGCGCCCAGGAAATGATCGCCATATACAAATGAAATTCGCCAATTCCGAATGGCAAAAAGCCAATTAGCATCCATATTTTCGGAGCCTGGTTCGGATTACGGCGCAGCCACTGAGCCAAAGGCGCAATAGCCATCAGACAAACTGCAAGAAAGACCCACTTCACCGAAGTTCCACCCTTAGAGATTCAAAAACCGCCTAGTTCGCATTTCTAAGCCGTGCCATGTAGTTGATCAATGCCATGGATTTTACACGGTTATTTTTCGCAAGCGGCCCGCAACGACTTTAGAAATTTGGTTTATTAACCTCAATACAAAAAGGCAATATTACGATTCGCTCAGATCGACGGTACAACGTTCGTAAGCAGTTTGCAGGTTTCAGCAATATCGCTTCAGACATCTTAGTCTTGGCTACCGTCCCGGACGCCGTGCGTGCAAGCGTAGTGCTTGCGATTGAAGAACGAATGCTGTCTCGTGGCACAAGTATTGATTCTGTATTTCACCGGAAAACGATGAAAATTTCGCAGATCTTGCTTTTAAAGGGAGCGATTTGGACGGCGTGTATCTTTGCCGTCGGTCAGATGCTCCGTCTTGGGACCAATATCATTTTAGCACGGCTTCTTGCCCCTGAACTGTTCGGCATAATGCAAATAGTATACGGCTTGCGAACCGGCGTCGAATTGATCTCGGATGTCGGCATCAGCCAAAATATCATTCACAATAAAAATGCGAATGATCCAGATTTCTATAACACAGCATGGTGCTTACAACTAATTCGCGGGATCCTTTTGTGGATCGTTTTTTGTGCAGCTGCTGTACCTGTTGCCAAATTTTACCACGCGTCAACTCTGGTTTTTGTGATGCCGGTAGCCGCCTTTGCTCTTGTACTTAGCGGCTTTGCATCAGCCAGCTACTCACTGATCCGAAAAAGAATGAAATACAGCACGCTTGCTTTATTCGATACATTTGTTGCGCTTGTTTTCTCTGTGACGCAGATCATTCTCGCGTATATAAGCCCGACCATTTGGGCATTGGTCATCGGCTCCCTCGTCGGGACAGCAACATATGCGATCGGAAGCCATCTTCTACTCCCGAATGTCCGCCACAAGATTTTCATTTCAAAACGCTATGCGGCAGAAATATTGTCGTTTGGAAAATGGATTTTTGCGTCGTCTGTTATCTATTTTTTATCAAACAACTTTGACCGGCTTTATCTAGCGAAAGCCATCCCGCTTGAGCTTTTGGGGGTCTACGGTATAGCGCGGACGTTCTCCGAATTACTAAGCGCAGCGGTTATGCAACTTGGGAGTACCGTAATTTTTCCTTTCATTTCATCTCACTCGCATATGCGGCGCAAAGATCTCCACGAACAATTGGCGCCAATTCGCATGAAATTCTTGCTCATTGCAGGCATAGGATTTTCAATTTTCGCAGTCACAGCAGATTTTGTGATTGGAATTCTCTATGACCAGCGTTATCACGCCGCAAGTTGGATGCTGCCCGTGTTAATTCTTGGCGCGTGGTTCGCGATCTTGTCCTACCTCAACGAATGGACACTCATGGGGCTTGGTAGACCAAATTATAGTGCCGTCGCCAATAGTGCAAAGTTCGGCTTTCTCGCTGTCGGTCTGCCGATTGGTGTTGCACATCTTGGCGTACTCGGAGGCGTTCTGGTCGTCGCCATCAGCGACCTCTGCCGATACGTCCCCATGCTCGTCGGACAGATTCAGGAGAGATTTTCGTTCGGTAGGCAAGATGTTTTTGCGACTGCTATCGTATTTGGCCTTATTGCGCTCTGGGAATGGGTGCGCTGGGCTGCCGGATTTGGCACCTCTTTTGATGCTCTCCCTATACACATTTTTTAAATGGTTGGGATAGGCTAGTTTTTTCGGGTGAATTCGGGATTCTGCGGCTAATAAAAATTAAAGCCACTAGTTGATTAGCTCTTAGTGAGCGGGCATCGCTCGATTAGACTCAGATATTACATTTGGTACTTGCACATGACCTGAAAGCGACGATCGTTAAATTCGACGAGCCGCTGCGATCGATTGACACAGGGAGAACAGCTAACTTGGACGTTATGTGTCCCAGAAGTCGCTGGACGATCACCGTTGATTCGGATGACAAGAAATGAACAACCTGCCCAGTTTTTTTGGAGTTTCTTATCTGATCAATTTGCCAGAACGGGCAGATAGGCTTAAATCAGCCAAGAAGCAATTTAAGCGCGTTGGCTGGCAAATTGGTCCCCTAGAAGTCAACATTTTTCAAGCACTACGATACGTGGAACCAAAAGGATTCCCGAGTGCACCCGTTCGCGGATGCTTTCACTCTCATCTCGAGTGTTTGCGTGCCGCCCATGCGAGAACTTGCCGCAGCGTTCTAATTCTGGAGGACGACATCGCCTTGAGCACCTCGTTACCTCGACTGACTCCGGCGATATGGCCTCGGCTCGCAGCCGAAGATTGGGATTTTGTTTACTTCGCATATAGTGGGATTGATCCTGTCCCAACGGCCGATCGTTATACAAGGGAAAGAGAATTCAGGTTTGACGAGTGGACGGGCACGTTGGAGACCACCTCCTTTTACGGAATAAATGCCCGAATTCTTCCAAGATTAATCGCCCACCTCAGCAACCTCTCGAACGGTCAACAGGGTGACCAAGAGGCGGGACCAATGCCCATCGATGGCGCATATAATATTTTTCGCCGCAACAACCCTCGCGTTCGATGCTTGATCGCGCGTCCCGCATTAGGTTGGCAAATGCCATCTCGAAGTGACATTAGCCCCCACGCTTTGGATAAAATCGCCTTTCTTCGGCCAGTCAATAGCGCGGTACGGAAATTGAAGCAGGTGGGCCGTCTTTGGCGTTCCTAACAACATTTGGCGCCTCTAAATGCTTTGGAACCGTCTCTAATTAAGCATCGGCCTTGCCTGCGAGCGCACCGTGATGACACCAGATGAGTATGCCGCAATTGTAATAGGACGCAATGAAGGTGACCGGCTAATCGACTGCCTTTCATCATTGCAATCAACCGTTGATTTCATTGTGTATGTGGACTCGGGGTCCACCGATGGCAGCGTGTCCGCAGCAGAACGGCTGGGCGCAACCGTGCTGGCTTTGGATATGACACAGCCGTTCACAGCGGCAAGAGCGAGAAACGAAGGATTTGCGTTGCTTAGAAAACTTAGGCCTAATATTGAATTCGTCCAATTCATCGACGGCGACTGCATTTTAGATAAGAACTGGATGAAGCTAGCGACAGATTTTATCGCGGTGCGAGATGATGTCGCGGTTGTCGGCGGACGTCGGCGAGAGCGGTACCCAACAGCGACATTGTATAACCGCCTATGCGACATCGAGTGGAATACTCCGATTGGCCAAGCTTTGGCCTGTGGCGGCGACTCACTTGTGCGCGTAAGCGCCTTTGAGGCACTTGGCGGATTTGCTGGTCAGTTGATTGGCGGCGAAGAATCCGAGTTATGCGTCAGACTCCGCGAAAAAGGCTGGAAGATTTGGCGCCTCGATGCTGAAATGACGCGCCATGACGCTGCGCTAAACCGATTTGGTCAATGGTGGCGTCGTGCCACAAGGTTTGGATACGCAATCGTCGAAGTGTCTCGACTCCATTGGCACTCGCCATGCGCGGTCTGGAAAACCGAACTTAGGCGTGCGGTGCTTTGGGGTGCGGCCTTGCCGGCAATCATCAGCCTTTCCATTTTAGTGAATCCTGCAGCGCTTGCGGCCATGTTAATTTATCCGTTTCAGGTGTGCAAAATTGCGGTCGCTCGCGGTGCAACCTCTTCCGACTCGTGGCTTTTTGCTTCTTTCGTGACGCTGGCCAAATTTGCCGAATTCCAGGGTGTATTGATGTTTTATTGGCGAAGATTGAAACGACGGCCCGTAGAATGGATTGAATACAAATAGGCGGGGCAGATTTTGTACTGCATCAATTCCTTTATCAATTACCGCGAAAGTGCTTTTGTCTGTTTTGTTTTTGCAGGAAATCTAAATGTCATTTATTCCGCATGGGGCGGTTGTTAAGCTAAAAGCTCATCAGACCGCGATAACAAACTTGGGGGTTTCGGCCTTCATCAAATACCATTTGCAGAAACGATTTGGCCGGTCGAAAGAATTTCGGCTAACTTCAAAAGGTCTAAAATACCCCGTGCTCGTCCGAAGGGAAAGTAGTGACATTTGGGTTTTTCATCAGATATTTATTGAGCGCGAATATGGCTGTATTGATGGAATTAAAGATGCAACTTTGGTAATCGACTGTGGTGCAAATGTTGGCCATTCTTCGGCATACTTTCTTTCCCGATATCCAAATTGCAATCTCATTGCGGTCGAGCCAGACCCTGACAACTTTTCAATATTAGAACGAAATCTGGCTCCTTATGGCCCTCGCGCTCAGGCGGTCAAAGCCGCGGTATGGCCTTGCAATCAAGCGTTGCATTTCACAACTGCACCAACGATTGGGTCCGAGTGGGCCAGAAGGGTCGAGACCACCTCGTCTGGTCCTGGTGTCATTAGCACGGTGAGCATCAACACACTGCTAAAGATGGCCCCCTTCAACCGCGTCTCAGTTCTAAAAATCGATATCGAAGGAGCTGAAGTCAGCCTATTTGAGAACGACGTAGAGTGGCTCGATCGTGTCGACAACATTGTGATTGAGCTGCATGGGGACGTCGCTAAACGGAATTTTCTAAATGCCATGAAGAATAGAGCATTTGACATAGAAACCTGCGGCGAACTCACCTGTTGTCTTGGCAGAAAGGACCGAGCGTTACATGCAAATCAACGATTAGTATAGGATTGTAAAAATGAGGGGACCGATCGTATGATACCCTTGGCTTATTGCAAATTGCCTAATCAACTGAAATGCGCTCCCATCTTGCATGAAAATATCGATTCTATTCCTCGGACGAAATTCGAAGTCGGGCGTAATAAGGTGCTCGTCGCGTTACGATTCCCTCGCTAGCACCATCGCCGCTCAAACGAACTATGTCTGATCGTGTCGGCTTTGTGATTTTATCGCATAATCGACCGAGACAATTGGAAAGACTTGTCCGACGACTCCTTGCATCTTACGATGAACCCCCAATTGCCATTCACCATGACTTCGGTCAGGCTCCGATCCGAACGCAAGACTTTCCTTCCGAAGTTAAATTCGTGTCACCGCACGTATCAACAAGGTGGGGGCAATTTTCGCTCGTCGATGCAGCGTTGCGCGCTTTGGCCTTGCTGTATCGCAATGCAAATCCCAATTGGTTCTTTCTCTTAAGTGCAGCCGATTATCCTACAATGCCGGCTGACGCTGTAATCGCAGAATTAGATCGTATAAAAGTCGACGCGTTGCTCGACTACAGAGTCGTAAGTAAAGAAGCGGTGCGTAATTGTCCCCCGCCCGAGAACCCATGCCTTCAACATTACGCATCCCCGGACAATATCGAACTCGCATGGCGACGCTACGTCGGCATGAACATTTGGATTCCAATTTTTCGCAAAGGCCCCCGGATCGGCCGTCTTACTTTATATCTTCCGGTTAAAGCCTGGCGTTCGCCATTTTCGGCAACCTTTAAATGCTACTTTGGCGATCAATGGTTCGGCGGTAGTCGAAAAGTCGCGGAACGTCTGCTGAACCCAACTAATACTCACCTTCGACTGCAACATCACCTTCGCCTAAGAGTGGTGCCCGACGAGTGTTATTACCAAACCATCATAGCGAACGAACCGGATCTATCGATCGTGAAAGCGACAAGGCGTTTCACAAATTGGATGGATGGCGGTTTCCACCCAAGATTCTTAACGCTTAAAGACTTACCCTCAATCATCGAATCAAAGTCATTTTTTGCTCGCAAATTTTCTCCCGATTCTCAAGTATTAGATGAAATCGATAGAATGCTTTAAGTTCAAAGGCGCCGCACGGCCGAATTGGTGTAAGGTCTATCGATGTAGTGTAGAGATTAGGTATTACGGCTTACGAAACTGAAAGCTGGTCGGACGCAAATGCGAAATCTTGCGAACAAACAGGATATCGATTTGTACCAATTCCATTCCGAAGGGACGGATAAATCCAGAAATATCGAAGATAGCGAACCCGCGCTGGTCCATAAAGGACACGACCTCACTCGAAGTCGGCGCTCCTTCATTGTACGCCAAGAGCGGGACCTCGAGTTGGACCACCTCAGCTTTTTCCATCGTCACACTAGCCCCACGCAAAATATCGAGTTCTGCCCCTTGGACATCTAGCTTGAGAAATAACGGCGCACACAACGATTCAGGCAAGACTCTATCGAGGGTCGTCATCGAAAGCCGAGTACGTGAATGCTCGATGTCACTGCGCTCGTGATAAATTGATGAACCGGATCCCTGAACGTAAAATTCTACGCCATTTCGCTCTTGCGGTCCGAGCAATGCGACGACATATCGGACGTTCGAATTATCCATTGAGACTTGTTTAAGGATCGGTTCCATTTCGGAGCGCGCTTCAATCATAAAAAATTGTGCGTCAGGAAAGATGTCCGCGCAGTGTTTAGTCCAGTCGCCGCAATTAGCACCGATATCGATGATCCCTCCGGGGCGGAAGCCACCGTCTCTCAAACGTGAGTAGGCTCTTTCCTCGAGCTGCCATAAAGCCGCATCAACTATCGCAGTCCTCAAAACAATAGGGGCTCGACTAATTACCGAACCCGCCACGCGTCGACAGGTTTCAAATAAACGCCGGGACATCAGTTACCCTCTCATCGTATGAACCACATGACAAATTCGACCAACTAAGGCAACTTGCCGCATCGAACTCCTGCGCTAAAGAAGGCTTTGCACCACGCGAAACTGAATCACAAACGCTCTCGGCGATCCGTAATATTGATTCAACCTGCGGCGAAAATATTATACAAGTTTTCAATGACACGTGACCCCGATTTCAAAGCTGATCTTTCACGCTACCCGCCACGGTCTTTTCTTAGAGAACAATCTATTTGGGCAATTTTCGTCTACCGTCGTGGGCGTCGTTTGCTGAAACAAAGGCCTGGGCATTTGCGATCCTTTCAACTGAAATTGCACTCGCTAGTATTTCGACTAACAGAGACAATCACGGGAATCAGCTTGCCTATAGAAGCAAATATCGGCCCCGGTTTGCGCATTTATCACTTCGGAAACATTTTCGTTCATCATCACGCTTTTATCGGACGCAATTGTACACTTCGCCAAGGCGTAACCATAGGTAATCTCGGTGAAGAGGGGCCAGTGCCAAAGATAGGGGACGATGTCGAATTTGGCGCGTACGCACAGGTGTTCGGCGGTGTCCGCATTGGAAACGGCGCCCGAATTGGAGCGCTGAGCGTGGTATTGACTGATGTGCCGCCCGGCGCAACGGTATTTGGCAATCCTGCTCGAATTTTACCACCCAGTGCGAATCAAAATACGTCATAGAAATTAAATTCGAAACGTGTGTCGAAGAAAGAAGCTTAAGATGAATAGTAGGCGAGCGTCCGTATTCCCGTCTTAACGTCTAAAAAAATGCTTTCCAAATCGCCATTCTGCGAGTCACTCACAAAGCCGCGGCCGTTGAGACGCGCATGCGCGTAGCATATTTTATAAATCAGTATCCGGCAGTCAGCCACACTTTCATTCGGCGCGAGATACGCGCAATGGAGTATTTAGGGGTAACAGTAGTTCGCTACGCGTTGCGCCCGGGTGTCAGGCTTGTTGATGTTGAAGACGAGGTCGAGGCGAAACGAACCCGATTCGTTTGCCAAGCCAGCCTAGGTCAATTACTTCGATGCATAGTAGTTTCCCTCAGACGCCCACTTGCCATTGTCGCGGTCATAAAGTGTGCGCTGGTGATGGGATGGCGCTCTGATAGAGGGGTTTTGCGTCATTTGGCTTATGTGGCCGAGGCAATCATTCTTGCAGGTTGGTGCCTTAGCGACGGAATCCAGCACTTACATGCGCATTTCGGCACGAACTCTGCTGCAATCGCAATGTTTGCATCGCAGCTTTCTGGAATACCCTACAGTTTCACAGCGCACGGTCCTGAGGAATTCGAAAAAGGGGCTCTCCTTTCCCTGGAAATAAAGCTCCAGAAAGCGGCGTTCGCGGTATGCGTCAGCTCCTTTGGGCGAAGTCAGCTCATGCGATTGTCCACGCCCGATCAATGGGAAAAAATCACCGTTGTCCACTGCGGAGTCGATGACGCTCTCCTCACAGGAACTGTTCGTGGACTTCCTTCTGCTCCTCGTTTGGCTTGTGTTGGTCGCCTGAGCCCGGAAAAAGGACAGATGCTGTTGGTATCAGCAGCAAAGATGTTGCAGGAAAGTGGAACGAATTTCGAAATTGTTTTTGTAGGGGATGGGCCGATGCGAAGAAAAATCGAAGAAGCTATCCAACGATCGGGGCTAGAAAATAAAATCACAATCACAGGCTGGGTTCCTGGGGAACGCGTGAAGGTAGAAATTGAGAGTGCCCGCGCCCTCGTACTTCCAAGTTTTTCTGAAGGGCTGCCGGTGGTAATAATGGAAGCAATGGCGCTGGGCCGACCAGTAATATCCACTTACGTGGCTGGAATTCCTGAACTTGTTCAAGCCAATGGAACTGGCTGGCTCGTACCAGCTGGCGATGTGGTCGCTCTCGCAACGTCGATACGCGAAGCACTTACAGCGCCCTTAGGGCAACTCGAAGCGATGGGGCTGGCTGGTAGATGTCGCGTGATTGAGCAACACGACGTTCTCAAAGAAGCCAAAAAGCTCAAGGCTCTCGTCGAACGAGTCACTGCGAAATATAATGAGAGTGGCCTTGGCGCATAGCGTATTGCGATTCCATCCGTGCCGAGAAACTCGTATGAACCTTCTCGAATCCCAATGGCTCGGTAAGCGGCTATCTACGATGCCCGATACCGACTTGTTCCCCCTACTCAATGTTGGATCATCCACGTTCGATTTTCGCACGCGGTCTCAACCCTATATCGATCAGCACATTTTTGCGCCTCTACGCGCTCGCGGCGGCAAAATTTATCACCTTGATTTGAAACAGGCGCCCGGTGTGGACATCGTTGGTGATTTGCTTGACCCCGCGTTTTTGAACAAAGTGGTAGCTTTTCAAGCCCGCGCGATTATGATCTCAAATCTCCTCGAACACGTTATAAACCGACAAGAGATATGCGATGTAGTGATGAAAATTATTCCGCCCAGCGGATATATTTTTGTCACCGGTCCGCATGATTACCCTTATCATCCGGATCCGATCGACACCATGTTTCGCCCCACAATAGATGAGATACACGCCCACTTCCCTGGTACATCGATCATCGATAGCGCCATCATTGACTCTGGCAATTGGCGGCAGTGGAATACAGCTGAACGTGGCCGCTCACTTTGGCGGACGCTTTTGAGGCTGCTTACGCCGTTTTATCGCCCTATAACATGGTGGGGGTTGGCGCGGCAGTCACCGTACATTTTCAAACATATCACGGCTTACGTGCTAATCTTGCGGAAAGCGCCGCCGTCAACCTGACCAGCGACGCTAAACGCGCCGACATAACTCAATCTACCTTTCGGCGACTCGAATTAGCGACGACAATTTCCTGAAGGAAGGTCCGATACATTTCGGCAATTTTTGTCCAGGAGAAAGTGGCCGCCCGCGCAACTCGCGGACCTTGCCTGCCAAATGCGGAATCACGCGCGAATTTAATTTTTCGCGCAATATCAGCCGGATCGTCTGTGTCTGTCAGAAACTCGTCGTCGCCAACGATCCACCGTAGTCGAGCCGTATCATGACCGACTATCGGAAGACCACTCGCCATCGCCTCGACAAAAACGTTTCCAAAAGGTTCGTCCTTCGAAAGGTGTAAGAAAATGTCGGCAGATCGATAGAGTTCCGGCATTTGGTCCGATTTTACAGTTAGTCGTGTGAACCTGCCTGGCAACATACGTGAAGCTTTGGCGTCGAGCGCCTCTCGCAATGGTCCGTCACCGGCGACTACCAAATATGCATCGGATATCCGACTAACGGCCTCGATGCCGACATCGATCCGTTTCGCGGAAATCAGTGCGCTGACCATCAGGACGATCAAACGATCATCGGGAAGGCCGAACGCTTGGCGGCTCGCGGTGCCTGGGTAAAAGCGGCCGATATCGGCACCATTGGGAATAATACAGGATTTCCATTTAGTGCTATTTCTTTCGTAGAAATTTGGATTTGTGCAGATGAGGCCTTCACAGCCAAACAAGCGATATTCTGATTTTTTGGCGTATGCTGGCCAATCCCCATTCTGCGTGACAAATACGTGGGGCGGCCGAATGCCGTTCAAGACAGGACGTCGTAGCATCCAGTTGGTGAACGGATAGCTGCAGGTGAGAGTAACGTCATAATTCTGAGGTCGATAAGTGAAGAAGAGGCCCGGAATGAAGGTTAACTCTTCGTACGCGTATTCATTTCGGAGTACCGGAAACGAGGGAAAGGATTCGAAGTGAGTACGCCCGACACTTCGAACACGTAAATATCTATATTGTGCGGTACGCCTGGGTCCTGACCCAATTAGCGTCACATCGTCACCCACCTTGGCCAATTCTGTTGCGATAGAAATGAACGCTATTTCAGCGCCACGGTCGTACCGATGAAGACCTGGCAAAGCGAAGAGTATTCTCATGCGCTGTATGGTGAAATATAACTCATAAATGACTTCATGCGGCGTAGATCAGAGATTAGAGCGGGTCGGATCCATCCGATTGCATATCCGAAATCAAATCGCAAGGATTACGCTCTTGTCTCTATGTGGCGTTTGTCCAGGCACTAAATCGGTTTCGCGCGAATCTTAATTTCGGCTTCTCTACACCACAACACATCACTCACGTCTGCCAACCGAAGCGGATGGTTACTCGCTGCCGCAAGCCATCGGCTACTCTGCAAACTTGTTGATTCAATCCCCGACACCAAGGCCTTATGATCTAAGCTTTTCCTTATCGCGTTTTAGGTGTTGCTTGAACTAAAAGGTCTGTGACGAGTGCCGAGCTTAGACAATTGATATAGCTAAATGAGTGTGCGTGTCACTAAGACCATATCGCCAGTCTGCGCAGTTAGATCGCGTGCATCACGAATTTCGCTTAGGCGCCCGTATTCGTTACGAAAATTGGTCACAAAATACGTCTTAAATCCATGCGTGTATAAAAAATTAAGGACTTCATCGGCGCTGCTGCCGAACTGCGGCAAGTGATGCGAGTGAATTTCAAGCAACATCTCAAAATCGGGCTGCTCGAGAAACCGGCTCATCCCTTTTAAGACTGCCATCTCAGCGCCGTCCACGTCGACCTTCATGAAATTTGGTAGAACAGACATATTCGAGAAATACGTATCCAAAGTAACGGTCGTTGCCGTTAGCTGCACTTGGAAAGGCTCTGTTCGTAGTCCGGTCACCGGCTCGACGAATTTGAACGCATGAGGACTGTAGTTTACAGGAGCGCCGTTATTGTCTCCGACCGCAGCACTCACGACCTTGGCACTTTTATTGCCGTTTAATTTGAGATTAAGTTCGATTAGAGGGGTGAGAGTGGCGTCCATTTCGAAGGCAAATAAAGGTGCTTCCTTGAGTATCACTGAAGCGATGACGGTAAAGTAGCCGAGGTTAGCGCCGACGTCCACGAAGCCGCGCGAGCCGTTTAGGCGGTCGACAAGCAATTGCGTAATGGCCGGCTCGTAAACGCGTTCCTCGTTCTGCGGGCCCCAAAACCAATAGTTACTGTAGAAATCTCCCGTCGAATAGACCGCATGCACTTCTGCGAAGTCCAATATAAAAAACTTATGCCGCTCCCAATAGCGACGTACTAGCAGTCGCTTGATATCGGACCTCGCGGAAAAAACACCAAATACGGTCCTGATCTTTTGCCCGACGGTCATTCGCATTCGCCAAACCTCTCGGTAAGAGAACGACGAAATAAGAAAATTTGTCAACGAATCGGTGTTCGGATAAAAGCTACAGGTGTGGCGATATTTCCCGCTATCAATGTCGAAACGTACGAAACCGCAAGTGCAAGGCATCATAAAAACTAAGACACGATACGACTATTCTCGAAAGGTGAATTTTTCATTTTTTCGCCCCATGGTTTTAGTTTCCACTTGGTGAGACCATGCAAAAGGGTGTCCGACTCTATTACCTCGCTGGCGCGGCCGACATCGCAAGCGACTATAAGACATGGAAGGAAAAACAATCGAACGCGGTTTCGTTTGGCGGCGGCGTGTTCATGGAACAATTTTTTCAATTTTGCCACGAGATCGACGCCCACGCTAAATTGGTTTCAACTGCGGATGGGACGAATTTGCGGGCCGGCCGTTTCACTCTCGAATACCGCAATCCAAATCCAAAGGGTTTCGCCGGCCTTAGGTACCACCTTAGACTTATCGGCTATATGTTTGGTATTATGGCTTCAATTACCCGATTCAAACCAGATTTAGTGTTGCTCGGGATCGCAGAGCGTTATTGGTTTATGCTCTATATATTTTATTTCTCGCGAATTAAATTCGTCCCATTCCTTCATTGTACTCTTTGGCCGCGCATGAAATCTTTCGATCAGCTGACTTTGGCGCAAAAGTTCCTATTCCATCTAACAGGCAATTTTCTGGAACACAGATGCGAAGCCGTGTTGGCGATATCCGACGCGATTGATTCGCAAATAAGTAAAATTACAAGGCATAATGGGCTGAAGATTTTTAAGTTTAGGCCCATCTACGAGCCTACATTATTCAACGAAATATCCTCCCCGGATTGGAATCAATCGCCGTTTAGAATAATATATGTCGGCCGCGTGGAAGTTAACAAAGGCATTTATGATCTTTTGAAAGTTGCTAAGCTCCTCAAAAAGCGAGGTGGCGGTGAAGTTTTCTTCGATGTTTGTGGTACCGGAGATGCTTTGTTGGATTTGAGAAATGCCGTAAGACAGGATAGTCTAGTAAATATCCATATACACGGACATTGCGATCGGAAAAGGTTGAGCCGACTTTATTCTCAATGTCATGCCGTCATTGTTCCCACGACTAAAGATTTTCCTGAAGGGTTCAACAGGGTTTCCATCGAAGCGATACTTTGCGGTCGACCCGTAATAATTTCATCAGCCGCCATAGAATCAAAAATTGCGGCTGCAGCCCTCGAGGTTTCGCCATCTGATGCAGGGGGATTTGCAAATGCAATCGTTGAGTTGCGCGATAATAGAAACACCTATGAGCGTCTTTGCCGTGGAGCGGTTGCCGCGCAAGAATATTTCTACGATAACGATGCCGGGTGGGAAAACGCCTTACGAAATATAATGATAAAGGCCGGCGGGCTTACCGACGTCATGCGGCCATGACGACAGTTGAGTTCCGGATAAAATATGTCATTTGACGTTCGTCGCCGTGTAACAAATAGGTCATTCCGGATCGGAATGAATATACTTGCCCGTGGTATGCGAGCCTTGATGCGGGCAAATAGAGTGAGTGGGTATTTTTGTGTAGGCGCGGACAAAACACATTACTATTGGAACGGGCTGCGGTTCGAATACCACTTTTCAGAATTTGGCGTTGCCGGGAATATCGACACTGGCGGCAGCGCCGAAACCGAGACGATCGAAAAGCTTGCCCAAATGCTAACGGGGCAAATAGTTTTCTACGATATCGGAGCGCACGAAGGGCTCTATAGTTTGAGTATAAAACAAAGGTTTCGCAATTCAACGATTTACGCCTTTGAGCCAGATGCAACGGCTCTTCGTGTAAACCTCGGTCTTAACGATGCAACTGAAATTGAAATCTTCGAGTGTGCAGTAGGTGAACAGGAAGCAACTGTCACAATGACCATCGGTCACCGGTCTTCAAACTACATCACCAGCGATGAAAGCGCTGGAAAGAAATTTGAAATGAAGACAGTTGATCAGTTGGTAGCCACTCGGGCATTGGAAATCCCAACGGCCATGAAGGTTGATATCGAAGGGTATGAATACCAGGCACTTAGGGGGGCCTCAAGGACCTTGTCTGCGTCCCGGTCCATCGTGGTAACCGAGATTAATGAATGCTTCCATAGATATCACCAAGATCTCGGACCGTGGCGAGATTTCATGGGCACACTCGGTTACAATTTGCACTTCCTCGACGCTGGACGGCTTCAACCCGTTCCTCTTGACATTGCATTGGTCAGCACGCTTCCTCCGAGCGCCGACGGAAACTATTGGTGGCTCCCCAAAAACTCATAACGCACAAATTGCAACGGCGGCCAACTAAAATAATTCCGTCACCCAGGTATCAGGCCATCATCCTCTATTCTTTATTCCAGTTTAAGAATAATCTCGAACTATCGAAGCATCTGCACAGGGGTAAAAATTTGCAAGCCTCCCGAAAATCTGGAAAAAATGATTAAATCACACTTTCTAATTAAGAAACGACCATGGTCGTGAACGGTCCTTCTATATCGATTGGCGTTCTAGCGCACAATGAGAAGTTGAATATCGAAAAGACGTTGAAGTCCCTATTTATGCAAGACGTTTTTGAGCGATTTTCGACCGAGGTCATAGTCGTCGCAAATGGTTGCACAGATGGTACTGCCACGCTAGCAAAGCAGTCATTGCTAAATAATCAAGCCCTCTGGTCTAAACTCGGCTCAGCGCAGGTCGTCGAGCTGACTATGGCAGGAAAGACCAATGCCTGGAACGAATTTGTTCATAAGCTCAGCGCGCGCAGTGCGCCAATATTAGTGCTCATGGATTCAGACATCACTCTTTTAAACAAAAACACCATTTCCTCACTGGTAACAAGCTTGGCAGATAACTCCGAAGCTGCCGTGTGCGTGGACAGGCCAGTGAAAAATATTGAGATTGGCACAAAGCGTACTCTTTTTCAGCGGCTTCTTGTGGGAGCCACACCGGCCATCGATGAACATAATGCGCCGCTGTGCGGCCAACTGTACAGCATTCGTAGCGCCGAAGCGCGTCAGATAACGTTGCCGCGCGAGCTCCCGGTGGAGGACGGTTTCCTGCGTGCGTTACTGCTCACGCATGGCTTTACGAGACCCAATAATGCCCGGCGAATTATTTTGGATTCCAGCGTGGCGCATAGGTTTGAATCTGTAGGAACGCTTCGGGAGCTCTTCAAACACGAGCGCTGGATAGTTTCATCTTCAATTATTAGTATGCTGTTGTATGAACGCTTTTGGAGAGAATGCGCTCCCGACCGCAGCGCCATGGAACTGATAGCTCGTTGGCAGAAAGAAAGCGCGGACTGGCTCCCAAGATACATTCAGACGGAGGTACAAAAGAGAGGGTGGCGTCTATTGCCTAGCTATTGGTGGACAAGGCGATGGAGTCATCTTCGGCCACTTTCCTGGAGTAAAAAACTGAAACGCCTACCGATTGCTGCAATGGCCACAGCGATGGATATGTTTGTGTTTATTACCGCGATCAGAGATGTGCGCAAAGGACGCGCATTCCGATATTGGGGGCGTTAATGAGGAGACATAGAAGCGTGGGGAAACTAACTTCTCCGCAAGTCGCTAGTTCTCACTCGTTCGTGGTCGTTATTTAGGCCTCGGCATAGGCTGACTTTTGCATTCTCGCCACTCTCATTCAAGGCGTGATGAGTTCGGCAAACCAGATCGCTGTCTAGAGATACGCTGCGTACAAACTGGCCCAGCCCGCCTCCTGCCCCATCAAAACAACTAACTCTGTGTCGTCTGAACAGGGGCCAGGCCAATGCCTCTTTTTACACGCCTGATTTGATAGTAGATTTGTATATACATGAGTTTTAATAAGGATGGCGCTCCAAAATTGTCAGGAAGGTCGACGATCAAAGGGCGCGCCCACTCACAAAAATTGCTCGTTGTCATACGGACATGTCGCGGTGTGAGGTTTTCAAGATATCTCTCCCACGCATTCGTCTCCCATAAATGATTTCCGTAAGCATGATTCTCGATTTTTGACCGGCCAGGTTCATAAATAACTTTTAGATGCGACTCGTACCACAATGGCCAACAAAAAGAAGTATACGGCAATACCGTTACTTCTTGCGGAAAACGTTTTGCCAATTTTAACGGCAAGCGTGTTGAATGCTCGGCCCAAAACTCCCATCTGTCCCCTCTGAAAGACCGATATTCCTGAAACCATCGCTTTGCAAACGGGGAAGACGGTTCAGCCAGCATGACGGCATTAGAAAGACTCAAGATCTTATCGGCATTTTCTGCTTCTGGACTAATAACGAACGAGTTATCAAGCAGATCATCAAAATCGCGGTGCACGAGTACATCGCAATCTAAGTATATCCCACCATGTTCGATGAGTTTTGCGAGCCTCACTACATCCGCTCGGTGTGCAAAATGTTTGAGCGGTCGCCCAAATACTTCCCGCGGAGCTTTGATCTTCACCGGCTCCAAGAGCGGTTTGGTCAATTCCCACCACGGCCCCGATGGCTCATACTCGTAGTATAAATATGCTCTTTCCGGACGAATGTTGTTGATTGCACTTCTAACGCAAACATGGTGCACGAGGCTCCAAGGTTTGCGGCCAAAATTGGAAGACAATCCAAAACAGTAGTGAACAATTTTCGGAATTCTTTGCTTTTTCAATCCGCGCTCCGTGGTGATAAACCAGCCCGTGGAGCCACTCCTAAGTTCGTGTCTTGATCGGTCAAGGGGTTATCCCGTTTTTTGTCAAACTTCCGGTCAAGGTTCGATTACTACTAGGCAGATTGTCGGTTCGACGCGGTCGTCCATCTTGATAGCGGATCAGCCTTTCTGGAAAAAAGTGTCATGTGCGAAAGATCTTGTAGCTTCGTCTTTGGAATACTTCTCTTCATTATAGCGTCGGCGGTCGTTGGACCCTGCTCGGCACGGGACGAGACCGCAGGCGGCGGTTTAATAGCGCACTGGAAGTTCGGGGAAGGTGCCGGCAATGTGGTCAAGGACTCTTCCGGTGAAGACAATAATGGGGCAATTGTCCCTGCTAATACGCCCGAGCAGAAATGGGGCACCGGGTACTTTGCCGGTTCGGTCTCCTTCAGCGGTGGCAATGGTCATTTTATTCGGATTCCACCTTCAGTATCCCTCAACCGCTTGAAGAAACAAATCACCGTCGTGGCGTCAATTTACCCCAAGACCCTGTGGACTCGAGGCTCCACGCTTCAACGCGGATGGAAAAAAGCAGTCAAGGTGGCCAAAAATCTGCTCGGCATAGCTCAGAGCCCCTCTCCAACAGGCTACATCGCGATTGTGCAACGTCAATGGAGAACAACGATGCATCCCGATCAATACTATCTCGGGTACGGGCCGGAAAATAACGTTCTTCATTACAAGTGGCACATCGGCTTGATAGGCGATGAAGTGAGCCTTTACAGGCTTCCAGAGGGTCAGGATAAGCCACGAGTTGGAGAATGGGTGGAGCTGGCCGGTACCTACAATGGGGAAACGGGAGAAATGTCGCTCTATGTTGATGGCGAACTAATAGGTACGCAGACACATGTCGGAGAAATCCGGCTGGATCCGGAAAGTTTAAATCGGCCGCTCACGATCGGAGCTGAACTTAACGGGCCGAGCATCGACGACCCCAGCGGCGAGTTTGTTGGCTACGTTCGTGATGTCCGCATCTATAATCGCGCTCTTTCGGTCGAAGAAGTCAAAACCTTGGCTGAGGAGGCTAGGAGGCAGGTGACAAAATGATTCCGCGTCCCGAGTCATGGCTTCTATGGCGCTCGCATATCGATTTCAAGATCACCGGCCGGGCCGCAGCGAACGCTGGACACATTTTTCGCTCATGAGCACACGCGCACACACCCTCCATCTTTTCTGTTCATCGTAAGTGTTGCGTTGCAATCATGCCGCAGAGCCTCGCTTCGGACTTCGCGAGGACCCAACCATCACAAATGACGGTTTCAAAGTGCGCGAATTCGTCTCGGATTTGATGATCTATCGCCGACAAACGACGTTGGACAGCGTCGACGAAATTGGCCGGCCTCGTCTCAATTTCGTCTAGAAGTACTTTGTCCAGAGAATCTAGATTGTCGTTTTTCGCGTGCTCATTCAGATAGCTATTCCCGATCCGGATAAGCGATTGCAGATCTGACGATAGGCCCCCCTCTACATCTTCATGGTTGCATGCCTTAAGCGCGCCACGCCCAACAGCGGCCATATAAAGCGATGTAGCCGCCAACACAGCAGCGCCACTGACAAAAAGACGACGGTCCAAAACGAATGTGCTATCCTTCATCACTTACGGTCCGCCCGAAACCTCATCTTCAAATGATCGGCAAGCCGAATTGAAGTTGCGACAATCGTCAGTGTCGGATTTGACCACCCGCACCTTGGAAAAAGGGAGCTTCCCGCTATGTAGAGATTGCTAGTGTAATGTACTCTTGCGTTTCCGTCAGTTACTCCGCGCGCCGGATCGTCGTCCATGCGGGTTGTACCCATCTGATGGCCGGGCCCCGCTGCCTTATCCAGGAAGTCGTTTGCGCCCTCTCCCATTTCAATGCGCATTCTGCCAAACCCTGATCGTCCGACCTCATGTGCGATTAAACGCTGGGCCGCGATCACGGACTCTTGGTCCGGTGGAGAAAGCTTCCATTTCAATTGCGGTTGTAGTCGATTAAGTGGGTCTCTTTTCACCGAGAGGGTCACTCGGCTGTCAGGGTTCGGCGTTTGCTCCACATGATTTATCAACAAATACGCCGTAGGCGGCGTGTTTGATTTGCATCGCGCTACGGTACCCAGGCCAACCGGATCGGACATTAACGCCAAGACGTCGCGAACCGAAACGTCGCTTTTTATCGCCTTTGCGAGTCTAAATGAAGATGATCCCGATCCCAGTGCAATTTCAGCCCGGAATTTTGCTATCTGTAGTTCTCGCACTTTCTCGCTCGGCAACGCTAGATGCGCCCGCACACCAATGTCACCATACGGCCATTCCCGTAGATAGAACTTGAGAATGGGATTCTCAGTATTCGGCACAATGTAGCCACTTGGGTACCAAAGATGTTCTTGAAAAAACCTACCAACAAGACCGCCGTGATTGCCAATTCCTGAAGGTCGATGGTGGCTTGACATCAGCAAGAGCCGAGCATTTTCAATTGCGCCGCAAGCAATGACAAAGCGTTTTGCTCCTACATAAAATTGATTGCCTGCGATAGATTTCACTAACACACTGACGACGTTATTAGCTGCCGAGTCAGCCATCATAATTTCGGATGCATCCGAGTATAAAATTACCTTTATGTTTTTTGCCCGATCAAGTTCATCGCCATATCTAATGCCGAAACGAACCCGATTATATCGGGAAATCGTTGTTGCGACTATTTTTCTGTCAAACGGAAAGGTTTCGAACCCGAGGGCCGAACCGATATTCTCCGGAGTATAGTCAAATTCCCCAAGCCCTAGAACGCCATGTGCTCGGATATAATGAGGACGCAATTCATTGTAGTCATAGGGCCACCCTGAATACGCAATCCAGTCCTGCTTTTCGAAGTCATCCGGTTCAAGCGGGGCACAATGTCCGCCCCAATGATTCGTGGTTCCCCCAAAATATCGCAGTCGATTCGAGCCTTCCTCTCCCGGTAGGCGCCCCACATCATCGATCTCGGAAAGCTTGTTTACGGCCGCTTCAAACCGCAAGCCGCCGGACTCAAGAAGACAGACACGTACGTTGGTATTTAGAAATTCGCGCGCGATCGTGATACCAGCCGCTCCAGCACCAACGATGCATAGATCAAAGCCAAGTTTAGTCTCCGGCTCTATCTCACGTGCATCTAGAAAGTTTTTGTATTCCATTGATCTGCTCGCATAGGCACCGCTAGGCGATGTTCGTTGTAAGGCGGGCAGGAAGTTCTAGGGCCCGTCATCAATAGTGCAAAATGAGTGATGCGGACAAGCCCTGTAGACTGTCAATACTAAGCGGCCGACCTGCGAACGTCACTGTGGTTTGGACTTACAAATTAATTCAATAGAGTGCACCTTGAAGGGTTGCGGCAGCAAGGAGGGTTCAGCCGAGTTTGTCGAGGCGCGGAGGCTTGCTTAGGAATCAAAATTACCATGATCCAGCAATAGAAGGGCGTCGAAATCGCCGAGAGGCCTTCCATTATTTTCCAAGAGTACCATATGCATAACCTGATCCACCAAATCCGATGTAGACCGTGCCGTAAACATTTTTGTCGCCGTCGATAGTAGTCACAATGTCAAGACTGTCATTGGGAAACCGACCAATTTGAACCCAGGATTGGGCGCCATCATCGGAGCGCCATATTCCGTAAACTCGATTGACCCATCCAACGATGAAGATTGTCGGATAGTCCTTTAGCGCCCTGCCGAAGCCGAATGCTTGGACCTCAAGAGCACTTAAAATTGCCTTCCATGTTGCACCGCCGTCGGTCGATTGCATCAATGGATTTGAAGCAGGATGACTGCCCTGGCCTCCTTGGGCCCCCGCCGTGAAAAAAAGATGCCCGGCATGATCTGGCACCGCTTTAAGCGTAGCGCTGACCGTCGACCAAGGTGCGATCTCACCGGCATGACGAAGCTGCCAGGTCGCGCCGCCGTCGGTCGAACGATAGAGTCCCCTTAAATAATTGTAGATGTAGAACGTTCGTGGGATCACGCGGTCCGCAGCTACAATACGTCGATTGTTATAATAGGCCCATCCCCAACCGTCTTGGCCATTCTCGGGGACACCATCAATCAGTATTTGCTTCCACGTCACACCAGCGTCGTTGGTAAAATACGGCGATGATTTATTTGACGGCGACCAAACGAAATTAGTCGGCGTACTAGCCGCTATGCTACCCCCGATTTTTCCTTTTATCGGAGGGTATGACGCGAAATGCTTCCAACTCCGACCACCATCGGTCGAAAAGCCCGACTGCTCATCGGTCCACCAGTCCGCAATGCCTACTATAAAATGCGGGTCTGATGACGCGTAATCCAATGACCAGCCCATATTTAATGAGCCATTCACCGGACCATAGCTCTCAGGGAAAGTAGAGGGATTATCAATATAAAAGAACGGACGATCCCACGACGCTAAAACAGGTTTTCCATCGGGTGGCGCGAATGCTTGATTGGCCACCAGTTGTTCGATCCCGATGCTCTGATCATTCCAAATAATGGGTACAGTTAATTTGGAATATGCGGTGGGTAGATCTGTCTTCCAAACACCAACACCGTCCGAGACCCAAAGCTCGTTCGGCGTTGTCGGGTCAAATAAGGTTCCGCCGACCGACATATACAGACCGCTACGAGAAAGCCACGGAATATCGGCCGATTTTAATTGAAGCGTCCTAAGAACGCCGCTCCAAGTCGTGCCCTGGTCGTAGCTTATGTCTAAGCCACCGCCCGGCGTCTGGATTACGATTTCTTTGGGATCGAAGGGGTTAACCGCGACTGTCTGAACTCCGTCCCCCACTGTATGGAGATTGGTCCAAGTTCCACTTTGATAGCTCCATAAGGAATTATCATCGCCGGCGACGTAATAGGCGCCCGTAGTCGAAACCGAAGCGCACGTGATATTTTTTGGCCCGCCGGTCGCTGTCCAAGAGGCGCCCCCGTCGGAACTATTATAGACGCCTTCGCCGTAACTTGAAGCGAAGACAGTACTTGTCTTTCCGTTAGTGAGACCTGACGCAGAATCAAACGCAATGCCAGAAATGCCTGGATATTCGTCACCAGCCTTTTGACTCATCGGCACAGCACTTACTCTTTGCCACGTATTCCCGCCGTTATTTGTCACGAACAGACCGTTCTGCGGCGTGCCAACATAGACGACGTCAGGGTTGACAGGATCAATTGCCATCTTTTGGCCGCGCGTTCGGAATTTGTCGTTGGCGTCCATTGGGACTTTGGCAAACGCTGTCCGAACCCAATGTGCTCCCCGGTCGTCGCTCCTGTATACTGAACCTCGGTAAGCCATAAAGATGCGCGTTGGAAGCTTTGGCGCGACACGAATTTCATAGACTCCCGCATTGTTGCCAATTTTGACGTCGATCGGTGGCATAGAGCTTGCGGTGACGAGCTGCGACCACTGAGCGCTCTCGCGGTCCCAAACATATGCACCGTAAGTATCGGTGCGTACCAGTCGCGTCGAACCGTCTTCCGAAATATCCAGGCCTGTAACATAG
>Ga0207071_1013_pt1 | contig 37928 bp, 34 predicted proteins | sample Alteio_BWMinHeat_67_FD_153531 | JGI IMG/M metagenome (GOLD analysis project Ga0207071, IMG submission 153531) | Enriched cells from forest soil in Barre Woods Harvard Forest LTER site, Petersham, Massachusetts, United States -... | ecosystem: Environmental > Terrestrial > Soil > Temperate forest >...
GGACATTGGCCACCTTTATGTTTTTCTAAAACAAAAGCGAGTTTATTAAAGTCTTCTTGTTTTTCAGGTGATAAACAGACTTTTAAATATTTCGCATGCCGCTCACGCGCTTGATTCATGGAAAACATTTCTCGACTCAATAAACGATATTGATTGCTAAATTCATCAATGCCAATCTCGCCGCTGACAATGACTAAATTATCTTTAATTAATAACTCGCGATATTTCTGATAATTTTCGGGAAAGATAACAACATCTATTTGCGCAGAATTATCATCCAAGCCAATCACTGCCATACGATCGCCGCGTTTTGTTTGGATTAAACGAATGCTAGCAATAATACCTGCAACGGTGACAGATTTGTTACCTTCAGGACGTGCGTCTGCTAAACGGTATTGGATAATATGATTTAATTCGTTGAGGTAACGTTGTATAGGATGTCCGGAAAGATAAAGTCCTAGCGTTTCTTTTTCGCCGAGTAAGCGTTCGTAATCATTCCATAGGGGAACTTTTACATAATCGATGGCAGGTGTGATATCCGTCAATACAGCAAATAAATCTTGTTGTCCTGCAGATTGATTACGCGAATGTTGGTCCGCGTTTTGTAAGGCAAGATCAATGCTCGCCATCAAGCTTGCACGATGCGTGCCAAATCCATCAAATGCGCCTGCTTTAATGCAAGCTTCAATGACACGACGATTGACTTTGCGTGAATCCACACGTTGACAAAAATCAAATAAATTTTTAAATACACCATCTTTATTACGCGCAGCAATAATTAAATCTAACGCGGCTTGTCCTGCGCCTTTGATTGCACCTAAGCCATAGGCAAGATTTTTTTCGTCTAGCGCTTTGAAAAAATAATCGCTGTGATTAATATCAGGCGGTGCGATTTTTAATCCCAAAACATCGCAGTCTTCAACAAAATGCACGACTTTGTCCGTGTGGTCCATATCAGCCGATAACACCGCAGCCATATATGCTGCGGGATAATGTGCTTTTAGCCATGCAGTTTGATAAGCAATTAATGCGTACGATGCAGAATGGGATTTGTTAAAACCATAACCTGCAAATTTTTCCATAAGATCGAAAATATAGGTTGCTGTTTCTTCAGAGACACCACGTTCGATAGCACCTTTACAAAAAATTTCTCGTTGCTTGGCCATTTCTTCCGGTTTTTTCTTACCCATGGCGCGACGTAATAAATCAGCAGCGCCTAGCGAATAACCTGCGAGCACTTGCGCAATTTGCATCACTTGTTCTTGATATAAAATCACACCATAGGTAGGACGTAAAATCGGTTCGAGCTGCGGATGCGGATACATTACTTTGGCGCGTCCGTGTTTACGATTAATGAAATCATCCACCATACCAGATTGCAATGGACCTGGGCGAAAGAGTGCGACTAGCGCAGTAATATCTTCAAAACAATCAGGTTGCAAACGTTTCACTAAATCTTTCATGCCGCGGGATTCTAATTGGAAGACGGCGGTGGTTTGGCAAGATTTTAGTAGTTCGAATGTTTTGGTGTCATTGGTGGGTAGTAAGTGAATGTTAACAGCTGCTTCGCCATTTTTTTCGCGGAATTGATTAATCGTTTTGACTGCCCAATGAATAATTGTCAGTGTGCGCAATCCTAAAAAATCGAATTTTACTAAACCAACAGCTTCTACGTCATCTTTATCGAATTGCGTGACAATATGTTCAGGTTCATCCGCTTCACAGTATAAAGCGGTGAAATCAGTGAGTTTACCTGGGGCGATGACAACACCACCTGCGTGTTTACCGGCGTTACGTGTAGTGCCTTCTAATTTTTTAGCGAGGTCGAAGAGTGTGCGTACATCATCTTCTTTTTCGTAGCGTTCGCGTAATAAGGCTTCTTGTTCTAACGCTTTATCTAACGTCATTTCTAATTCAAAGGGAATTAATTTTGCTAATTTGTCGACATGACCGTAACCCATGCCTAAGACGCGGCCTACATCGCGTAATACTGCGCGTGCAGCCATCGTGCCATAAGTAATAATTTGTGCGACACTTTCACGGCCATGTGTTTGCATCACATAATCGATTACGCGATCTCTGCCTTCCATGCAAAAATCGATATCAAAATCAGGCATAGATACACGTTCAGGATTTAAAAAACGTTCAAACAATAATTCATGTGCTAGCGGATCTAGATCAGTAATATTTAATGCATAAGCGACTAAAGAGCCAGGACCTGATCCGCGTCCAGGGCCTACAGGAATATCATTACGACGTGACCAGCGCGTAAAATCAGCAACAATTAAAAAATAGCCGGCAAATCCCATTTTATTAATCACATCTAATTCTAGTGTCAAACGTAAATCATATGATTTACGTTGAATATTAAACGTAGGTGAGCTTGTATCAAAAGTAATATTGAGTCGTTCTTCTAAGCCTTTTTGTGCTTCTGCGCATAAATAAGTTTCTACGGTGTCATTGTTGGGGACGGGAAAGTGCGGTAAATAATTTTTCCCTAAGGTTAGGGTGACGGTGCAGCGTTTAGCAATTTCAACCGTATTTTGTAGAGCTTCTGGAATATCAGCAAACAAAGCACACATTTCTTCAGGACTACGGAAATACTGTTGTTCACTGTATAATTTAGGTCGACGTGGATCGGCGAGAATAAATCCATCGTGAATGCACACGCGTGTTTCGTGTGCGTCGAAATCATCGCGTTCGATAAAACGTACATCGTTGGTGGCAACAATAGGTAATGCTTTTTTTTCTGCAAAATCTAGAGCGAGTTGGTTGTAATGTTCTTCTTGTGGACGTCCGGTGCGGCGTAATTCTAAATAATAACGATTAGGAAAATGTGTTTGCCAAAAAGTTAAGGATTTTTTAATTTGGTTTTCTTCATGATTTAATAATGCTTGACCGATATCGCCTTCTTGCGCGCCGGATAAAATAATTAAACCTTCGGCGTATGTTGTTAGCCATTCTGTTTTAATCATGGCTTTGCCGTGATGTTGTCCTTCGCGGTAGGATTTTGAAATTAAATTCATTAAATTTTTGTAACCCGTGTTATTTTGGCAGAGTGCGGTGATGCGGTAGGGATGTTTTTCATGATGCAGCCATAAGTCGCTGCCTATGATAGGTTTAATACCGTATTTCAATGCTTCCTGATAAAATTTGACGGTGGCAAATAAATTTCCCTGATCAGTGATAGCAAGCGCAGGCATTTTATATGTTGTTGCGCGCGCAATGAGGGCTGGAATTTGCACAATTCCATCGATCAAAGAATATTCGGTGTGTAAACGTAAGTGTATGAATTTTTGAGTCATGGGCGTTATGGTAGCCGATTATTTTTTTTGTGCTAGTGGAATATTTAAAATCGCGTTTTCAAAGGTGTTGTTGCATAAATATTTGAACGTTTCTCAAGCCTTTCGTGATCCTGGATACTCATAGCTACGCGCTCGAATCGCGCCATCCATGGCGCTTCGGATTACATCCTGTAATCCACTCGCGACTACGCTATGTGTATCCAGTCTCACCGGCTTGAGAAACGTTCAAATATTTATGCAACAACGCTTTTTAAAAGGGAGTATCAAAAAATGCGGTATTATTTCTTGTCTTGACTGGTCTGAAATGATACACCCTCGTTTCTAGTAATCAATTAATAGCACGAGGAAACTTTCTCATGAAAAAAACTCAAATAATTCTTACTGTTGCAGCAATGTTAATGAGTGGCATTTGTTCAGCTGTGTCATTAGATCTTGTTGTGAAATATCCGCCTGTGGTTATTCCACACGGTGACCATGTTGTGTTTGATTTAACCAAAGGTTCGCCTGCAGGTATGCAAACAGGCACATCTTATTTCATGACATGCCAAACATCAGCGGCTTCTGATACTGCTATGACTTTAGAAACTTATATGTCATCGGGCGCTACTTATTTTGCTTCTTGGTACGGTGTGACAGTTCCACCTAAACCAGAATATCGTACGACTGGAAATGTGCAGTTTTCATTACCCGCTAATGCGACGTTTACTGTAGATAATATGCATTTTAGTAATTCAGGCGCTGCTGCATATCCTATTTCCGGGGGTATCTTTGTTGTGCATAATCTAGATAACCAAACTGACGTAACCATGACTTGCTCAGCGGTACCAGTGTTGTCTAGCATAGCGAAGTAGTGCTGACCCCATAACTCATGCCAGTTTTTGCTGGCATGAATTTATTCGCTTTGTTTTCTCAGTAAGTAAACACCTTGTGCTAATAACATTTTCATTAGTGATTGGTAAGGAACATCTTCTTTGTTAGCTAATATTCGGATTTCAGTCAATAGGCTTTCAGGTAGCCGAAGAGAGATTGTTTTGGTCGAAGGTTTTAAGTTGGGTAGGTGAGCTAATTTTGCCTGTGACCAATCAATGTAATCGGTAGAATCATGTTCCTGCCAAAACTGAGATTCTTCAGTTTTTGATTTAAAGCGGGGGATCTTTTTATATTTTCTCATAAAGGTCTCTCTCTTTTCGGCTCATGGTTCTGGCAGAAATCACTCTGATAAGGTGATTTCTTATTGTAAAAGCTATAAATAAATTTCTACCATCATCTGTATTTCCCAAGGCAAACCATCGATTTTCAGAAGATGAATGTTTTTTATCATCAAATAACAGCAATGGTTCATTGAAAAAAATCTGCTCACATTCTAATTGTGAAACGTCGTGTTTTATCCAGTTTTTTTCGTGGTTACCCTCGTCCCATTCAAAACCAGTGCATTTATCTAGTGTTATTATTTCATCCATACCATGTGTTTCAAAAATGAAGCGGTTAATCTATATCTTATATTGTATATGATGAACATATACAAATCAAGAGATATATGTGAAAAAATATATTTTTCAGCTATTATACCTACTCTTTGCTCAAACGGAATGATGTCATGAACCTGAATTTTCTAGATTTTGAACAACCGATTGCGGAGCTCGAGGCTAAGATTGAAGGCTTGCAAAGTGTGAGTGCAGATACGGATTTGAATATCCAAGATGAAATTAATCGGCTACGGAACAAAAGCCAACAATTGACCAAAGATGTGTTTGCCCGGCTGACGCCTTGGCAAATGACGCAATTGGCACGCCATCCGCAGCGGCCGCATACGATTGATTATATTCCTTTGTTATTTACCGAATTTGATGAATTGCAAGGCGATAGAGCATTGTCGAATGGTCCCACGATTATTGCAGGAATCGCGCGTTTTGAAGGGCAGCCGGTCATGGTTTTAGGTCATGAAAAAGGCCGCAAAACACAGGAAAAAATTGAACGTAATTTTGGTATGCCCAATCCAGAAGATTATCGTAAAGCGTTACGTTTAATGCGCATGGCGGAAAAATTCAAATTACCTATTTTTACTTTTATCGATACACCGGGTGCTTATCCAGGGATTGGTGCTGAAGAGCGTAATCAAAGTGAAGCGATTGCGCGGAATTTATTAGTGTTAGCACGATTAAAGACACCGATTATTTGTACAGTGATTGGTGAAGGTGGTTCGGGTGGTGCTTTGGCGATAGGTGTAGGCGATAGAGTATTGATGTTGCAATATTCGATTTATTCTGTGATTTCACCGGAAGGATGTGCGTCTATTCTTTGGAAGAGTGCGAGTAAAGCGGCAATCGCCGCAGAAGCCATGGGTGTTTCTGCGAACAAAATTTTTGAATTGGGTTTAGTGGATGCGGTATTGCCGGAGCCTCTAGGTGGTGCGCATAGAGATTATGCGGCGACGGTTGAAACCTTGCGTAAAGCTTTATCGCAGCATTTGGCGGAGGTGAAGAAGTATCCGTTGGAGAAATTGCTGGAGGCTAGGTATCAGCGGATTATGGGATATGGATTGTAAAGTATGGATCAAGCTGGATGATAGTCCCCTCTCCCGCCGGAAATATATCATGTTTTTTACAGCTATGGCGGCGGAAGAGGGAGCAATGTATACCCATGTGATAATAAAAATATGTAGCTCTCTCAATCCACAAAGAAAGATAGAGCTTACATCTGTGGGATATTTAGCATGATATTCAAGAGTTCTTTGTTTGAAACTATCCGCCAATTTATTTCGGAGCAAGGTGTTGAGAGGAATTATTGGATTGCCTTCAGCGGCGGCTTAGATTCGCAAGTATTATTGCATTTGTTTGCAGAAGTGCGTTCAGTGTTACCTCTATCATTGCGAGTAATTCATGTGAATCATGGATTGAACTCACAAGCAGATAAGTGGGTTTTGCAATGCGAACAACGTTGTCGTGAATTAAACATTAATTTTATCACCAAAAAAATTTCAATTCAATTAAACAAAGGTGAAAGTTTAGAAAACGCAGCGAGAGAAGTGCGTTATGCTGTTTTTTCCGAATTCATCAAAGACGATGATATTATCGTCACAGCACATCATCAAGACGATCAAGCAGAAACCCTGTTATTACAATTATTGCGCGGTGCCGGACTCAAGGGACTTGCGGCGATGCCAATGATTAAACCTTTTGCCAAAGGATTTTTAGCAAGACCGTTGTTAAATTATACGCGCGATGAATTAAAAAAATATGCGGAACAAAATAAGCTCTCTTGGATCGAAGACGATTCCAATGCTTCGCAAAATTTCACACGCAATTTTTTGCGGCAAGAAATTTTTCCTTTGTTAAAAAAACGTTGGCCTAATGTCGCAGAAGTTTTTTCACGCAGTGCTTTGCATTGCGCAGAAGCACAAGCGATGTTGGATGAGATAGTTGAAAAAGAATTGGCAAGCATACAAGGTTCACAGCCGAATACCTTATCGGTTAAAAAATTATTACAGCAAGGATTGGCTCAACAAAAATATTTAATACGTGCGTGGCTAGGTCAGCAAGGTTTTTCGTTGCCTGCAACTGTGAAGATGAAACATATATTGCAAGACATGTTGCACGCAGGTGCAGACAAACAACCTATGGTTGCTTGGCCAGGTGTTGAGTTGCGGCGTTATCGGGATGATCTTTTTGCAATGCTGCCTTTATCTGATCATGATGCGGGGCAGGTATTGGTGTGGGACTTGAAAAATCCTTTGTCTATTCAAGGGGTTGGGATATTGGCAACAAAGTCAGTACAGGGGAATGGTTTAAATCCAGCATTGTTGAAAAATGTGACTGTCTGCTTTCGCCAAGGAGGTGAGGTTGGTGGTCATCATGCGTTGAAAAAATATTTTCAAGAATGGGGGGTGTTGCCTTGGATGAGGGACAGAGTGCCGTTGGTTTTTGTGGATGGGGAACTGGTTGCAGTGCCAGGGAGGTGGGTTGCGCGTAAATATGCTGCGGCGGGGCATGAGGGTGGGGTGGAATTCGTAATTTTTAAGTCTTCTTAAGCGTCCCTTAAGGTATTACAGTTTATAATCCGTTCACTATTAAATATATTGAGGATTTTAAGCCATGGCGCAGTCAGGTAAATCATTTAAAGTAGCGGCGTTTGTGAATATTGATCCATTGACTTTTCCAATGCAAGCCGGTGGAGCCTTGGATGCTAAGATGAATTTCATGGAAATAGCTACTCAATTAAGAAACCGTGAAGTTAAAGATGTTTACATTTTAGATGAACGTTATGGCAGTGCTGATGATTATAAACAAGTTGATCAAGCTAAAGCTGCGATAACAGCTCAAGGATTGGAATGCAAAGGTGTTATTACCCCGCGTGATTTGACTGCTTTTGTTGAGAGTTCTGAATTTTACAATCGTGTTAATCCAATTTCTTTAAAAGCACACTATGATAAAAAAAATGAAAAGGGTGCCAAAATGGCAGTGCAAACCTATTTAGGAAAAATTAGGGAAAGCGGCTTTTTGTCTCAGCAGCCAGTGTTAGGTAATACCTTCTATGGGAAAGCTGTACTTGTCAATAATGAAAAGGAAGTGGGTTCATGTAGACAAATACTTAATGACTTCGATGAGAAAGCTGTACGTGTTGTTCTGAAGACAGAGGAAGTGCAATTATATAGAAAATTAATTAATGAAATAGTTACTGGCGATAGTATTATAGTGATTAATAATAAACACGATACAATTCACCCGGGAGCAAATCAACACTGGTCTTCACTGAGTTTATTGTTAGCTGCATTTATTAAACAAAACAAAGAATATGATGGATTTGTGATATTTCATACTAGTCAGCCGTTCTGTAAACAAGTAGAGAAATTACGCGCTTGCTTAAATGATTCGCAAAAACTGCATTCTACTCAGGTGACAGTAGGTACTCATTATAGCGATTTACCAGAAGATTTATCTCAATACTATGGCTTTGGGCATCAATTCATGATGATGTGTTGTATGCGCACAGCGAAGCATGCAGAACAGCCAATTTTGACATTGGATGACTATAAATCGTTAAGTGGTGATGAGGGTTCAGAGTTAGCTAACCATAACAAGACGTCAAATGGCGCTGTTGTTGTGAGCGGAATTGGCGGCAGTGTTGCTGCAACTGTATCAACGACTACGACCACAGATGCAACTTCTACAGCGACTACATCAACAGCAGCTGTCAATACTAATAATGGAGCACCAACGACTAATACAATTCCTACATCAATGAGTCCACACAAATAACAGAGGGTTTTTATCATGCTAAATGCCGCGATTATTGATTTATCCGATGAATTTTTTAAAAAAGCGCAGCCGGTGTCTGTTGTAAGTACAGCCACCACAACAGCAACTATTGCCACAACATCTACTGCTTCAGTGGTAACTAATATCGTTGATAGCAAAGATGAAACTTTAGTGTTAGCTGAAGGTGTTGTGAAAGCATTGAGTGATAACAAGATTACAGATGTTTATGTTCTTGCGGATACTTATGCAAAACCAGAAGATATCAAAAAATATAAGCAAGCAGAAGCAGCGCTTATGGCTAAAGGGTTAAATGTGAGAGCTATTGTGACGCCTATGGATTTAACTGCACAGATGGAATTCGATTACAACGAAATGGAAGGATATGTTAGAAAGTTTAAAGCTAGGGCGGAGATGAAAGAGGGTGGTTCGAGTAATTCTCCTTCGCTTTCGATATCGGTTCCGGGAATTGAACATTTTGTTGAAAAATTTAATAATCTTAATGATTTAAAGTCAGCTGTAAAACATCTTGGGTATGTTTATAGAGAAAATTTACGCAAGCTTAGTAGTGTCTCAGACATTGACAGCGTTCAGTTGCTAAGTAATGTTAATCATGCGATTACCTCTGTCGTATCTGAGAGAGTAAATCTAGGTACAAAATCTTCTGGTTATGCTAATTTACCTCCCCAATATTTGATGTTACCTACGGTTGCTCAGGTATCTTCTTATGCGCGTTTTTTTGTATTCGTACGTGATAATAAACTTGCACAATGGATGGAAATTATTAACTTGTGTTTAGATAAGCAAAAGTTTTTTGCATTGTATCCGCAAATGTTGACGGGTCAGACGTTAGCTTGCTCTAGTTATAGTTCAATGATTCAAGCTCAGCTTAAGGTAATGGCAGCAGATACAAACTCTACGAGTTGTTTCGCGCAAGTGTTTGCATTTTTCAAAAAATGCAGTCCAGAGAATTGTTGTCCGTCCGATTCCGATAACGTAGTGGCAGCAAAGAGTGCAGGTTATCAGCTTCTTGGTAACGACGCCGGTAATAATTGGAAGGCGTAGAACTTTGTCTGGTGATGGCGGCGGTGGTGGAGAGTAGTGCTGCGGAGATGTCATCCTGAACCGCGTTTTTTGCGGTGAAGGATCTCCTGCTTAGAGGGAGATCCCTCGCTACGCTCGGGATGACGCTGTATTTTTGAACAAAATTGATGGGGTAATCAAATGAAATCTACAAGTGCTGGCGTCATTGTTAATTCTTCTGCAATTGGGGATAACGTTGACAGTGATTTTGATAGCAGTCTGACTGGTTTAGATGTACCTACTGATACGGATGCTAATACCCAGCCTACTGTGCCAACTACAGCATTGAGCGAATTTTTCAATGATGCTACATCATCTACAGCCTCTAATGCATCTGCTACTTCTCAGCCCGGTATTGTAACAACTTCTACATCTGCTACTTCTCAGCCTGGCATTGCTACAACTTCTACGTCCGCTGCGGTAGTAACATCTTTGAAAGCAGCAACTTCCCCGCTACCTTCTTCTCCACATAATGGCGACATTAAATCTGTTGGTTCAAACAAATCAGACGGGCCTCTTATTCGTCGAATAGATGAACGTTCCGACATGGGCTTGATTGCGTTTGATGATTTATTTGTGGAAGAAAAAGGAGAATACATACTTAATCAAAAAATTTTTAATGTTTTAAAAACAAAAAATATTACCCAATTGTATGTGCTTCTAGATAATGCGGATGAGAAAATTATTAGGGATCACTGTCCGCAAGGTTTAGGAATGCTACCTGAAACTATATATCGTACTACTGTCATGCCAACAGATTTAATTTGGAATTTTAATAATCAAACGTTTGTTGCTTACCACGATACTGCAAAGCAGAAGGGAGATGAAACGGCATACGCAGGCCTTTATAATAAAATTATTGGTAACGATGAGCTTCTTGCTCAATTCGATGCAAAAGATCTAGGTAGTACATTTACTGCTATCGAGATTAGCACGGGTGATAAGCCACCAAAAACGACTCCCGATATTAGCGCGGGTGATAAATCACCAAAAACGACTCCTTTTAGTAAAGAATATTTTAAGGCATGTTATTTTATCGTGGAAAAATTTGTCAAAAATAAAAAATTGGAACACAACTGGCAGTTGATGTTGCATATGTTGATGAATTCCAGTAGTACTGTGGAACGCTTTTATTTGTTTTCTTCGGATGAAAATGTACTTGATTATGCGGAGTCGCTATCAAATGAGTCTGCTAGTAGGATTGGTTATTTTATTGCTATGCCTATATTACCTGCTCTTGACCCGAATCAAAGTTCTCATCATGGCGCAGCATCTGATGCTGATCAAAGCTCGGAACACGGCGCAGTATCTGCAAATACCAGTCGCTCATCTTGTCTTGCTTCCTGTTTCTCATGGTTTACGACGTGTTGTAATAAATCATCAGAGCCTGACGCAACAGCTTCGCATGATCCTGATAATTCAAATGCGGACTATCACAATATGGTAGATGGTACTCCCACTATGACCAGAGCTAATAAATAATTTTAAAAGACGAGGTGATCAACCGTGGTTGCAACAAGTACTACAATGGTAAAATCCGCAATAAGCACTAATACAAAAGCTATGTCGTCATCGGTTGACCTAAAAACAGCCGCGCCTACGCACGTTGTTAAGAAACCTTATCGCGCAGCATTGATTTATGTTAATGAATTTTTAGTTGAAAAGAGTAAACTTGTTTTTGCAATCGAATTACAATCAGAAATCCTTGCTAGTTTAAAAGCCGCTAATATTACGAAAATTTATGGCTTCATGGATCACTTAGATCCTAGGTTGCAAAAAAAAGGTATTGATATTCGCCCGCTTGACGGGTTTGAATTTATTATGGTGACATCTCTGGATCTTGTTTGGGGATATAAAAATACTGACATAAAGAAAATGTTTCCATCTTATTCTGAGGCTTGTGGTTTAGGGGCGGATGAGGAAAATCTGAAAACAGATTTTCCAAAACTGTATAGCGATTTCTTTACATTATTTGATTCTACTGAAAAACTTATTCAAAATACAGAGAGAGTAGGAACGTTAGGTAAAACAACACATGCTTATTATACGGGAATTAATGACAGTGAAGATTGTTATTATTCCGCCTACAATTGTGTAGTAGGAAAAATTGCTAAACGACTTCAATTAAATCCAACCGAATTTATGCTTACTATGTTATTAAGTCAAAAAGACAGTCGTCGGGTGAGTCAGTTATATTTTTTCTCCGTTAATGCTAACTTGCATGCAGAGGCTATCGGAGTAGAGGGGAAAAATAAGAGTTATAATTTTTTTGTTAATATCCCTGTTGTTAGAGATAATGCATTGGCGGCATATCGAAAAAATATTGCAGAATTTGGATATGAAAAAGCTGTAAAAATACCCTATGCTATTCCCTTGGCTAATCAAAAAACACAAGGGGCTGTGAAACAACGCAGAAGGTCTGTTGATTCGAATTTCGTACTCTTTGCAACGGCTAGCTTGCCCACCAATGCGTCGCTTAATGGCGATCTGGATGTATATCATCGATTGCCTGAAGGTGATGATCAGTGGATAACTCACGCTATCATCGATACGCCTGTTACAGGTAGGGCAGCGGCGGCTAGAGCAGCGGCGAAAGAAGAGGATAGTTCTTGCTTGTCCTGTTGTTTCCCTAAATAATTTATTGTCAGTAAAAGGAAAAATTTATGAGTCACACAAGGGAATTATTAAAAGAAGCAGCGGTAATCTCTGTTAGGGATTTGATGGTGAAAGTTGTTGATGCTAATGCCTATTCTGTTGATGATGCTATTCTTGATGTCTTACATATCAAAGATATCAAAAAGATTTATTTGCTTGTTGATGAGAAGGATGCCATTTTTCTTGCTGATGGAAAAGATACTATCAAGGATAGAATTCTATTCTATCATACTATTTATGAGAGCCTCACCAACGGCGATGTTAAAAATGATACCGGTTCGGTGGTAGATAGGTATATCTTTGAAGTTTGTTTTGTTTTTCCCACGGATTTAATTTGGGGGTCGCATACATTATCCGATCAGGATTTATTTACTTATCATCATACTAAAAAACCTTTAAGTATCGATTCTAAAGATGCAATATCTACTTTTCTTGAGTGTGCTGATGCGAAGACTTTAGGTGAAAAACACCCTTGTTATTTAGGTGCGACATTTGATCGGTTATGTTCTGACTATGTTCTTGATGATTCAGATCGCACTAAGAGTCGTATTGTCACTAGCAAATATATAAGTGAGTCAACCAATACGGATGCAAAAAAAAATGCAAGCAGCCATAGTCTAATCACGAATCAATTGCCACCTATTATGGCAATCATATGTTTGGCAGAAAAATATTATGCTGCGTGTCAGTTTTTGTTAATAGAGCTTGCACGAAAATTAAAATTAGATATGATGGTTCTCATGTCTTTATTAGTGGCAAAAGAACAAAACATCGAGAAACTGCATTTTGTTTCTAAAACAGTCGAACAAAATGATTGGGTTGCAAAAATAACGCCGTGTCTGTCAACCATCAAACCTAATTTCTTAGTTAATTTACATATTTCAGAAGCAGAAGCAGTATTGCCTAACAATTCTAAGGAACTTGGGTTAAATTTAACACGTATTAGTACAGTTCTTGATTTGTCCGCAATTGCTTTATTAAGCAATCATGCTGGTTCGGCAGCGAGTACTTCGCATCTGCTTGAAGTTACTTCACCAGATTCAGCGGCTAACACTCCGCGTCAGCCTGAAGTTACGTCATCAGACAGTAATGCTAGTTCAGTAGCTAATACTCCGCGTCCAACATCTTGGTGTTCTTGTCATTGCTTGTTTTGTGCTTGTGGGTCTACAGAGGAAGAGGATAATTCATTTATGGAGTTACCGGGCAATGAGCCTGGTTCTAATAAACCTAACGTTCCTACCGCATTACGCAGTTAAATGAGTGAGGAGATTGTATGAGTTTTACAAGACAAGAAGCAGCAGTGCTATCAGTTAAAGATTGGTTGTCTGCGAGCGGTAATAGCAGCAATATTAATACGCAAATTACCCAGGCTTTGCTGCAGAAAGGTATTAAGACTATCTTCCTATTGGTTGATGATACGCTTGATGAGGCAAGAAAAAGAATAACAGTTTATAAGGATATTAAAAATAGCTTAGAAAGTGCAATCAGTTCAGATTCAACTACGAATGCCAATTTTAGTGTTTATATTGTTTTTCCTACAGATTTAATCTGGATGCAGATTTTGTCTGAAAAAGATGTGTGCGCGTATCATAGAGCAAACGGAGTTACGTCAAATGTAAATGATAAGGTAGCTTCGTATCTCACATCTCAAGCACTATTACAAGAAATAGGTGAAAAACCCTTAGCTGCGAATAGACAGGAAACATTTGAATCTTTATGCAATAAATACACCGCGGATAGCAAGGCAGATACCACATCGCAGGTTTATCTCTCTCCTGCTAAAAATTTAAAAGCCGAGGATGTGCGCAGTGTTATGTCTCAATCAGGGTGGGGAATAATTAAAGATATGGAAGCTTATTTCCCTGCCTGCCGATTTATTGTGGGAAAAGTTGCTGAAAGATTTATGTTGGATATGAGAACACTCATGTGCAGGTTTTTGGTACATAGTGATAAGTCTATTAGTCGATTTTATTTTTTTTCAGCAGATGATTTTTCAGTGCAAGCGATTAATAAAACGTTTTCGAAAAAATCAAAAGATTTTTTTGCGCACGTGCAGGTGAATAAAAATCTCTTAGCAAAGGATTATGCGGAGCAAATTCAGGTGGTGAGAAATCGAGAGTCTTTTTGGAGTTGTTTGACTTGTTGCTTCTGGGCAACAGAGTGGGTATTGCCTAAGACGGCGCTTGCTAGTACGGAAGGGTATATGTTGATGAAGGATGACGAATATCCGCCTAATACTTTGCAGAGTCAGTTGGCTGCTGCTAATAAGTAACATCAGCAGTTCTATGTCCGTACAGTAGGCCTGTGTCATCCCGAGCGTAGCGAGGGATCTCCCTGTAAGTAGGAGATCCTTCGCCGCAAAAAACGCGGCTCTGGATGACAGCTACGCCCTGATCTCAGAAATTACTTTTTGCATTCCTTATTAGTGCAATTCATGGAACCACAAGAACCGCATTTTTTACCGCAGCAGCAAAGGTATTTAATCAAGGCACCAAATGCAAGAATTGGTAACGATACGTCAAAGAATTCACGGAACACAACCAATTGCACGACTTGATCGCGTGGTAGATAAACCGCCAACACACCTACCGCAATAGCCAATAACACAATCAAAGTCACAAAAATTTTGCCCACCATAACTTTCTCCTAGAGTTAAGTAACCTAGCTAGCGTAAAACGAGATCAGCTTAGAGTCAAATCCTAAATCTGCCCCCCTTTTTTCAAAAGGGGGCATCCCGAGCGTAGCGAGGGATCTCCCTGTAAGCAGGAGATCCTTCACCGCAAAAAGCGCGGTTCAGGATGACATAGCATTTTCCCCTTTGAAAAAGGAGGATTTATCAACGCCACGCATAGCGCGCCTATCAGCAATTGCGTCCCTACCTCGATTTTGATACAGTGCGTTCTTGTAACAGTAAGGTCAGGATATGACGCAATACATCTTTATCACTGGCGGAGTGGTATCTTCTTTGGGCAAAGGTATCGCATCTGCATCATTAGGCGCCATTTTAGAAGCGCGAGGCCTCAAAGTCACTCTGTTAAAACTCGATCCTTATATGAACGTCGATCCAGGCACCATGAATCCCTCGCAACACGGCGAAGTTTTTGTCACTGAAGATGGTGCAGAAACAGACTTAGACCTAGGGCACTATGAACGCTTTGTCAGAATAAAAACAACAAAAGCCAATAATTTCACTAGCGGCAGGGTTTACGCCAATGTATTGCGTAAAGAACGTCGCGGTGATTACCTCGGCGCCACTGTCCAAGTCATTCCTCATATTACCGATGAAATAAAACGTTCTATTGTCAAAGGCGCTGATAATGCCGATATCGCATTGGTCGAAATTGGCGGTACGGTGGGTGATATTGAATCGCTGCCATTTCTAGAAGCCATTCGACAAATGCGCATAGAGTTAGGCGCACAGTCAGTTTTATTTATTCACTTAACTTTAGTACCTTATATTGCAACAGCCGGTGAAATAAAAACAAAACCCACGCAACACTCCGTCAAAGAATTACGTTCCATCGGTATTCAACCTGATATTTTGTTATGTCGTAGTGATAGAGCACTCGGAGAAAACGATAGGTCCAAGATTGCTTTATTCACTAACGTAGAAAAACGTGCGGTGATTCCATTATTAGATGTGGATTTTGTTTATCAAATTCCATTAGAGTTACACAAACAAGGTTTAGACGATATCGTGGTTGATAAACTTAATCTGAAAGCGAAAGCAGCAGATTTAAGCGAGTGGGAAAAAGTAGTCGATGCATTTCGCCATCCACAAGGTGAAATAACCATTGGCATGGTAGGCAAATACATGGATTTAAAAGAATCCTATAAATCACTGATTGAAGCGATTGTCCATGCAGGCATACAAACACGATTACGCATTCATATTCATTTTATTCATGCCGAAGATATCGAGAAACAAGGCACAGCGATTTTAAAAAATTTAGATGGGATTATTGTTCCCGGTGGTTTTGGTAAGCGCGGTGTTGAAGGGAAGATTCTCGCTGCACAATTTGCACGAGAAAATAAAATGCCTTATTTAGGTATTTGTTTAGGAATGCAAATTGCCATGGTTGAATTTGCACGGCACAAAGCCAATATGCAAAATGCCAATAGCACAGAGTTTGATGAACACACACCGTACCCTGTGATTGCATTAGTGACAGAATGGATTGATCGTTCGGGTAGTGTAGAAACACGTAATGCCGATTCTGATAAAGGTGGTACCATGCGTTTGGGTGGCCAAGCGTGTTATCTCGCGGAAAATTCTTTAGCTCGTGTTATGTATGGTAAAGATAGAATTATTGAACGGCATCGCCATCGTTATGAAGTGAATAATAATTTGCTGCCAGAAATTGAAGCCGCAGGATTATTTGTCACGGGTCGTTCGCAGAATGGTAGTTTAGTGGAAATGATAGAGATTAAAGACCACCCTTGGTTTGTCGGCTGTCAGTTTCATCCGGAATTTACTTCTTCGCCGCGTGATGGCCATCCTTTGTTTTCAGGATTTATGTTAGCTGCAAAAAAATATAAAGAGCGACGATCATGATGAAGATTTGTAATTTTGAGGTAGGTTTGCAACAACCGTTTTTTTTAATCGCAGGCCCTTGTGTGATTGAGAGTGAGCAATTTGCTTTGGATACGGCGGGCGAATTAAAAGAATTAACTACGCGTTTAGATATTCCTTTTATTTATAAATCATCTTTTGATAAAGCTAATCGTTCTTCGCGTACGAGTTTTCGTGGATTAGGAGTAGAAGAAGGATTGCGAATTTTAAGTGTAGTGAAAAAATCATTAAATATTCCAGTAGTGACCGATGTGCATGATGATTCACCGATTGAAGAAGTAGCGGATGTTGTTGATATGTTGCAAACGCCTGCGTTTTTGTGTAGGCAAACTAATTATATTGAACGTGTTGCGCGGCAAGAATTGCCGGTGAATATTAAAAAAGGCCAGTTTCTTTCGCCCTGGGACATGAAAAACGTAGTCGATAAAGCACGTGCGACAGGAAATCAAAAAATTTTAGTGTGTGAACGTGGTGCTAGTTTTGGATATAACAATTTAGTTTCCGATATGCGATCGTTAGCCGTGATGCGCGAGACAAAATGTCCTGTGGTATTTGATGCAACGCATTCGGTGCAATTACCGGGTGGTTTAGGCAATGCAACAGGTGGGCAGCGTGAATTTGTTCCCGTCTTAGCGCGTGCGGCAGTGGCTAGCGGTATTTCAGGATTATTTATGGAAACTCATCCGGATCCTGATCGTGCGCCTTCAGATGGGCCGAATATGTGGCCGTTGGCGAAGATGGAAGAGTTGTTGGTTTGTTTGAAAGAGTTGGATGTTGTTGTCAAAAAACATGGGTTCATCGAAGAAAATTCTTGAGTGTTATCTTGCAGGGCGGTTTTTGTTGCCGCAGGTTTCGCTGGCGGTAATGACAGTGCCTCCCCATAATCCGCCTAGTGTTGTGCCACCGATTACGCCACTGATCATTTCCATTAATGTCACGTTCCAGCCGCCTGCATAAACCGCGTAAGTGAATCCTAATATTGCACCTAGTTTTGAAAATATACGTAAACGGCGAGTGTTATCGGGTTTTGCGAATAGGGAGAGCAAATGTAAGCATTTGCCTTCATTTTGATTGATGTGGAGGTTTTGCATGGGGTTTCCTCGTGGTTTTTTTTGGGGATGATAGCATGAATTAGCTTAAGAAATACTTAAGAGTAAAATCCCCCTTTGATCCCCCTTTTTCAAAGGGGGATTTTTTCAAAATAAATTCATAGTCTTAAGATTTCCTTAATGTTCTTAGTGTATTATTTTACCAATATAGTGAGAAATTTTATAACGAGGAAAGTAAACATGCTTTATGATTTAGGCTCCACGTCTGATAAAGGTTATGTGAGTCTTGCAGATGAGGCACCACCTGTTGCGACTAGACCGCCATCTTTATCTACAGTGAGCAACCACCACCACCACAGTCTAAATATAATTGTTGTGGATTTAGTTTATTTGGAAAAAACAACAAAGCATCTGAGAGTAAGAGCTCTGCATCTATTACTAAGAGTCCTGTGACAACTTCGCAGATGACTAGAGACGATGATGAAAGTAGTCAAAACAGTAGCATGGCTTCTGTTGATAGAGATGATAAAGATACTCGTTGTTGCGGGTGTTTTGGGTGATTATTTGAGAGGTAAGATTATGTCGAAATCAGGGGTTGTTCTTAAGTCTAAGACTGAGATGCAGGATATGTCTTCAAGTACAGTACACTATGTGTCGCTAGAAGATGATGATTCTGGTATCGCTGCTATGGGAAGACCACTCAATAAAAAAGAAAGGGACGAAGTTAAGCGTGAAGAGAAAGAAGCTCGTATTGAATCACTCAAAGAGTTATCGGGCAGTAAGAAGAAGACAACAAGTTGTGGTTGTTTTGCTTTTTTTTCCTTTGGTAGTAAGAGTAATAAAAAACAGAGTGATAATGTGAATTCATTTCAGCATAGTAATGTTTTCGATAGTCCATTGAATACAAAGCGTGCTAAGACGAATGCTTTTGATGATGACGATAGTGATAATTCTTCTCTTGAATCGAGTGCTACGGATTATACCTCTAAGAAAGGCTGCTGTTTTTAAAATTACAACGCCGCAATTTTTTCGAGTTGTTGTTCTAGTTTGGTCAGTGTTGCTTTTAATTCCGCTAAGCGTGAACGTTCTTTGGTGACTACATCGGCGGGCGCTTTGTCTACGAATTGTGGATTCTGTAATTTTGTTTCCATGCGTTCGCTTTCTTTGTTTAATTTAGCAATTTCACGAGTGAGGCGCGCGGATTCTTCATCCTTATTGATTAACCCTGCCATGGGAATTAAAATTTCGAGATCACCCACTAACGCAGTCGCTGATTCTGGTGGTATGGCATAAAGATCCAACCAAGCGACAGATTCTAATTTAGCAAGCGCGTGAATTAAACTTTGATATTGTTGATAACGTCTTTTGTCAGATTCTGTGCCTTTGTGTAATAACACAGCCAATGGTTTGCCAGGCGCAATATTCATTTCGCTGCGTACGGTGCGGATTGCAATAATAATTGCTTTGACCCAAGTCAATTCTGTTTCAATCAATTCATTTTGCAAGGAAGGATCTACTTGCGGATATGCTTGCAACATAATCGTGTCTCCGCTTTTATCAGCAAATGGTGCTGCACGTTGCCAGATTTCTTCGGTGATAAACGGCATAATAGGATGTAATAAACGTAATAATGTTTCTAGTACGGTAATTAAAGTATGCCGCGTGCCACGTTGTTGTGCAGCAGAACTTTTGTCAGAAGTGAGTATAGGTTTAGATAACTCTAAATACCAATCACAAAATTCATTCCAAGTGAATTCATAAATCGCATGCGCAAATAAATCAAAACGATATTGTTGTAATGCCGCATGTGCGTCTGCGATAGTATTTTGTAAGCGTGATAAAATCCAGCGATCAGGTAGTGATAATTCTAGCGAACCTTGCTGTGGTTCGGTGACATTCATAAAAACGTAACGCGCCGCGTTCCATAATTTATTACAAAAATTGCGATAACCTTCAAGACGTCCCAAATCAAAACGAATTTCACGTCCATAAGAAGCAAGCGCACAAAAAGTGAAACGTAAAGCATCAGTACCGTGTGACGCAAAACCTTCAGGATATTGTTTACGTGTTTGTGCTTCAATTTGTTTTGCCTTGGCGGGTTGCATTAACCCATAAATTCTTTTTTCAACAAGAGCATCGATATCAATACCGTCGATTAAATCCAGTGGATCGATGACATTGCCTTTGCTTTTCGACATTTTTTGGCCGTCTTGGTCGCGAATTAAACCTGTGATGAATACTTCACGGAAAGGAATTTTGCCTGTGAGTTTCAAGCCCATCATAATCATACGTGCGACCCAAAAGAAAATAATATCAAATCCCGTGACTAACACATTGCCTGGATAAAATGTTTTAAATTCTTGAGTATGTTCTGGCCAACCTAAGGTAGAAAAAGGCCATAATGCAGAGGAAAACCAAGTGTCTAAGACATCATTGTCTTGTGTTAGCTGCACAGTATCAGCTAATTGATAATATGCTCGTACATCAGCCTCGCTTTCGCCAACATAAGCTTTGCCTTTTTTGTCATACCAAGCCGGTATACGATGTCCCCACCACAGTTGACGGCTGATGCACCAATCTTCAATGTTGTTTAACCATTGAAAATATGTTTTGTTCCAATTGTCTGGAATAAAACGTATTTCGCCGTTTTCAACAGCACGTATAGCGGGTTCAGCAAGCGGTTGCATTTTCATGAACCATTGTTCAGTGAGAAAAGGTTCGATGATGGCATTGGATTTTTCACCGCGTGGGATTTTTGAAATGTGTTTTTCAATTTTTTCGATTAAACCTGAGTTTTCTAAATCTTTTACAATTTGTTCACGTGCAGCAAAACGTTCTAAGCCTTGATATTGTTGAGGCGTATTTTTATTAAGATGCGCATCGCGGGTAAAAATATTAATAGGTTTGAGTTGATGACGTTCACCGACCAGGTAATCATTAAAATCGTGAGCAGGCGTAATTTTAACGCAGCCGCTACCGAAAGCTTTGTCTACATATTCATCGCTAATGATAGGAACGGTGCGATGTGTTAGGGGTAGTTGTACTTGTTTGCCGATGAAGTGTTGGTAACGTTCATCGTCAGGATGTACAGCAACGGCGACGTCACCTAATAATGTTTCTGGGCGTGTGGTAGCTACAACAATATAGCCTTCTTGATCTGCTAATGGATAGCGGATGTGCCAGAGTTTGCCTTCTTCTTCGTTGCTAATCACTTCTAGATCGGATATGGCTGTGTGTAATTTAGGGTCCCAATTTACTAAGCGGGTGCCACGATAAATAAGTCCTTCGCGGTAAAGATTGATAAATACTTTTTGCACGGTTGCACACAAAGATTCATCCATCGTAAAACGTTCTCGTGGCCAGTCTAGGGATGCGCCTAAGCGGCGTAATTGTTGGGTGATGGCGTTGCCGGATTGGTTTTTCCATTCCCAAATTTTTTCGATGAAGGCTTCGCGGCCTAGTGTTTCGCGAGTTTTGCCTTCTAGCATTAATCTTTTTTCGACAACCATTTGTGTTGCAATGCCAGCATGGTCTGTGCCGGGTTGCCATAATACATTTTCGCCTAGCATGCGGTGATAACGAATTAATATATCCATCAAGGTGCAACCAAAACCATGGCCCATGTGCAGCGTGCCTGTCACATTAGGAGGGGGTAACATAATGCAATAGGGCAGACCGTGTTGTTTAGGTGCGAAATAGTGTTTATTTTCCCAGGTTTGATACCAGGATTGCTCGATTTTGTGGGGCTCGTAAGTTTTTTCCATAGTATTTACAGTTTATGAGTGTTAATAGTTGCGCCTTGTGTTTGATAATAACGGTATCTTTCACGGGCTGCCTGCTGGACATCAGTTTCATTTGAGACTAATTCCAGGATACGGTTGAATTGTACATAAAATTCGGGTACTTGAGGACTTAAATTTATCAAAATATCGTGGTGTTTTTCGGGGGTGGTGTTAATGCCGATTTGGATGGGTGGTGCGGGTTCGGGGCCGTCGCCATAAATGTTGTGCGGCAAAAAACTATCGTCGCGGTAGGTCCATAGTAGTTCATCGAGTTGATGTGCTTCGGGTTTATTATCGGTGTGTATGTAAATGCGGTGGCGTTGTTTATAGGCCTTCTCTATCAGTTTGCAGGCGAAAGGAAGGCGATTATTGTCGGAAAGTACGTAGAAATCAATTTTTGGCATTTTTTTAATTCCTCTGAGGTGAGCGCTTGTGCGTGCTGAAAGTAGAGGAAGTAAGTATAGCTATTTTCCGCATGATTGGTCGGGAAAAAAGGCCAGTCCCTGGCCTGTTTTCCCTAAAGTCGACATCCTGTCGACTTTCCCAATCACGCTCCAAATACCTATACTTACTTCCTCTACTTTCAGCACGCACAAGCACTCGCTATTAAATTTTTTCCAATACGTTTTAGTCCCCACGAGTACGTTTACACTTATTGATTAAATACTGCATCAACAATGGCACCGGTCTTCCTGTGGCGCCGCGGTCGCTACTGTGCATCATCATAGCAGCAGTGCCGGCGACGTCTAAGTGGGCCCAGTGGAATTTTTTGGTAAAACGCGAGAGAAAGCATGCAGCGGTGATGGTGCCGGCAGCGCGTCCGCCTACGTTGGCCATGTCAGCGAAAGGGCTTTTGAGTTGGTCTTGGTATTCTTCCCATAATGGCATTTGCCACACGCGATCGAAACTTTCTTGACCTGCGGCAATTAATTCTTTGGCCAAGGGTTCATGATTGGATAATAATCCTGTTGCATGATGGCCTAGTGCAATGACTACTGCGCCTGTGAGTGTCGCAATATCAATGACTGTTTCTGGTTTGTAACGTTCGCAATAAGTTAATGCATCGCAAAGCACTAAGCGACCTTCTGCATCAGTATTTAAAATTTCTACGGTTTGGCCGGATAAAGTAGTGACGATATCTTCAGGTTTATCGCCGGTACCGCTAGGCATGTTTTCTGCTGCGGCTAATATGCCAACTAAATTAATGGGTAATTTTAATTCGGCAACTGCTTTGAATGTGCCTAAGACAGTTGCGGCACCGCACATATCATATTTCATGCCTATCATGCCTTCAGCGGGTTTTAGTGAAATTCCACCGGTGTCAAATGTGATGCCTTTGCCTACGAGTGCAATAGGAGATTTTTTTTTGCGGCTGCCTTTGTATTCTAGACAAATTAATTTGCCTTCTTGGGCACTGCCTTTTGCTACAGCTAAAAAAGCACCCATGCCTAATTTTTTCATGTCAGATTCTGATAGTATTTTGACTTTAATGGCGCGGTGTGTTTCGCCTAATTTTTTTGCTTGTGCAGCAAGATAAGTGGGGGTGCAGATATTGCTAGGTGTGTTAGCTAAGTTTTTAGTGAAGGTTATGCCTTTATGAATGCAGATGGCTTGATGCAATGTTTTTTGTGCAGCGGCTAGTTTGCGGTTTTCGGGTACATCGATTGTCAGTGTGTGCAATGTAGGTGCGGGTTCTTTTTTGCTTTTATAGGTATCGAAAATATATAGAGCATCTGCACTGGCTTCTGCCATGTGTTTTACTTTTTCAGCGGTGTCGCGTTTCTCAATGGGAAGTTCCGTGAGGGCTAGTGTTGCTTCTTTGATAGGGAGTTTGCTGATAGCCTTTATGCTTTGTGTGACAATATTGCGAAAATGGCGGATGTTGAGTTCACTTTTCTTGCCACAACCTACTACATATAAACGTTGGCAGGCTAAGGGTGCTAATGTATTGAGTAGGGTCGCTTCCGTCAATTTGCCGGAAAAACCATCTTTTTTTAACAAGGTAGAGAGCTGGCCGCGGGTGAGTTTGTCTAATATTTTGGCGGTTGGGGTGAGGTCTAAGCCTTCAAAAATACCTATGACTAGGCATTCGGTGGGTTGTTTTTCGATATTTCCGTTTTTTAGGCTGAATTTCATAGGGACTCCTATCCTGTGGTAGGGGGTTATTGTATTCTATTGATTAGGATTTTAGGAAAGGTTTTTTTAAGGTTATTATGATCATATTGCGGTATTTAACAAAAGAAGTTTTGAACGCGGTGTTAGGTGTGACACTGATTTTGTTGCTGATTTTATTGAGTGACCAGTTGGTGCGTTTTTTGAGTTATGCAGCAGCGGGTAAATTGTCTGCCAATATCTTATTGCAGTTAATGGGATTTGAGATTCCTTACTTGCTAGCGTTGTTGCTGCCGCTGGGGTTATACCTTGGCATTATCATGGCGTATGGACGTTTATATGCCGATAATGAAATGTTGGTTATTCAAGGCAGTGGTTTTAGTCCAAGACGATTATTGAATTTGACTGCATTATTGGGTGCTATTGCTGCCATTTTTGTTGCTATTTTAATGTTGTGGATGAATCCGTTGATTGCTAACAAGAAAGCACAATTAATGACTCATAGTCTTTCGCCCGATAATATTTTGGAAACCCTGATTCCAGGGCGTTTTCAAGTGAGTGGTGATCGCGTGATTTATGTAGAATCTATTTCGCGTAAACATAATATTGCAAAAAATGTTTTTATTGCCGAACAAAAAAAATCAGATACGAATGCTTGGTCAGTGGTGTCTGCCAGAGAAGGTTACCTCACTAAAATACCGAATGCAGCAGAAAATTATATGGTAGCGACAGATGGTTTTCGCTACGAAGGTGTGCCAGGTGAAAATGCATTTACTATTATTCAATTTAAAAAATACCAAGTACGTATACCGACGACTCTGCCGGTAACGCAACGCATAGAACAAGAAGCAATTCCCAGCGCGCAACTTTTACGGGAATATGAAAGGTCCGCAAATGCAGCAGAGTTACAGTGGCGTATTTCTATGCCTTTATCTGCTTTTTTATTGGTATTATTGGCAGTGCCTTTGAGTTATGTGCGACCTAGACAAGGGCGTTTTTTGCATTTTTTCCCGGCGATTTTATTATATATTATTTATATTAATTTATTGTTTGTTGCACGTGATTGGGTTACACAAAAAATGGTGCCTAGTTATATAGGAATGTGGTGGGTGCATCTGGTGATGTTAGTATTGGTGATTGTATTGCTTCGAAGACAATTGAATGGGAAATATCTTTAATGATTTTGCATCGTTATATAATTAAAAATGTTTTATTAGCAACACTATTTGTTGTACTGGTCATGTTAGGTTTAATGATTGCCATTAACTTACTAGGAGAGTTACGCGATATTGGTATTGGCGATTATGGTTTTTGGCAGGCGGTGGAACATGTGTTTTTGCAATTGCCTTATCATTTATATAATTTTTTCCCTATGTTGGTATTACTGGGTGGATTGATGGGGCTAGGGGCGTTAGCTTCGCATCAAGAGTTGGTGGTGATGCGTACAGCAGGATTTTCGGTGATACGGATTATGATTGCAGTCATGATAGCAGCGTTGATTTTAATTACGATTGCGACTGTGATAGGGGAGGCGATTGCACCTTCAGCGAATTTTTTTGCAAACAAACGCAAAGATAATCAGCAGAATGCAGGACAAGCAGTGGCAACTGCGGCTGGGGTATGGATACATCAAGGCAATAATTTTTTACATATTCGTCGGGTGATGGGTGCGAAATATTTGGAAGGTATTACTCGTTATGAATTTAATGATAGTCATCAATTATTAGCTGCTTATTATGCTAATTCAGCGAAGTATGAAAATCAGCAATGGGTATTACAAGATTTAGTTAAAACAACATTTAGTAATAATCAAACGAGTCGTATGCAATATCCAGAAAGCTTGTGGGACCTTAAGCTTAATCCTAGTCTGATTAATATTGGTTTGATTCAACCAGAAGAAATGACTTTACCACACCTTGTTGAACACAGTGAGCGTCTTGTGCAAAATGGTTTGCAGTCCAATCGGTTTGAATTAGAGTTCTGGAAGCGAGTGTTGCAACCGTTGGCGACCCTGGTCATGATCTTATTGGCTGTGCCGTTGATTTTTGCGGCTCCTCGTTCTGCCTCTATGGGTTGGCGTTTATTACTAGGCTTAATCGTAGGTTTAGTTTTCTATATTTTAAATGCGTTACTGGGTCAGATCAGTGTGGTTTATCAGGTTTCACCGTTTTTGGCGGCCATTTTACCGACTATACTTTTTGCTTTTGTAGGATTTTTGGTATTAAAGCAGAAAAATTTGTGAGATATCTCGCACAAACGTGTAGGATATTTCAGTGACTTTACTATGGCGATTGGATTACATTTTTCGTAACTTATTGATTTTTAATAAAATAATTTTCTAGGGCGCCAAATGCTACTCGAAATATGTATCGCAAGTACTTCAATTTTATCAGTTTTTGTGTAGAATGGAGTTAACCATGGATGGTTACGGTGATTGAAAGGATTCTACAACCACTCCTCGTTTTGCGTGTCCAAGGATGGGTTTTTTAGTAAGGATCGCTATTGAGTTGAGTATATTCAAAGGACGGCTTTGGTCGTCCTTCTTTTTTTCTGTCCCCTCTTTTCTTTTCAAATTTGAGCGTATAATAAAGAAATGGGCTTTGTCTTGCCTTCCGTGAAGGGGGTGTCAGATGATGCAGCAACGTGATGTACGAATTCTTGTTATTGATCAAAGTCCTGCAGCGCATTTGGACTTTATTAAGACGCTGACTTGCTCGCAAACTGCGGTCAATGCTCTCAGTTCGTTGCAGTCGGGCGCTATCTTACCTAAATTTTTAATTGACTCCGCGTCTTCAAGCGAAGAAGGCTTGCAACAAATTATGGAAGCTTCTAAGCATGGTAATTCTTATGCATTAGTATTTATGGATATTCATGCGCCCACCGTTAATGAAGGGATAGACACGATTAAGAAAATTTGGGGCTTTGACAAAAATATTCAAGTAGTGGTTTGTACTACTCCAGCCAGTTCAGTTTGGGAAAATTCGTTTGATGAATTAGGCAACACGGGTAATTTACTTATTTTAAAAAAACCGTTTGATAGCCTCGCTGTAAAACAACTTGCTTGTGCGCTTACTAAAAAGTGGCAGTTGATGCAAGACTCTTATGAAAATCTTCTTTCATCACGTATAGAGTTGGAAAAGAAACTTATTTTTCAAGCATCTCATGATGAGATGACTGGGTTATTGAATCGTTATTCTTTTATGGAATATCTGCATCGCTTACTACAAATAACATTAAAAAAACAAATGTTTGGTTTATTGTTTATTGATCTTGATCGGTTTAAGTTAATTAATGATAGTTTGGGTCACTCAGCGGGCGATGCATTAATCAGCGAATTTTCAAAACGATTACAAACATTGTTAGATGATGATCATATTGCTGCTCGTATGGGTGGTGATGAATTTGTTGTGTTAGTTAAAAACATTAAAGGGCGTGAAGAACTCTATCTCTATGCGCATAAAATTCTTAAAATATCCACTATGCCATTTGAAATTTTTGATCGAACGGTTTCTATCACTTCGAGTATTGGCATTTCCATGTTTCCATCGGACGGTGACAGTGGTGATGAATTATTGCGACGCGCAGATGCAGCGATGTATTATGCAAAAGAAGTCGGTGCTAATCAGATTCAGTTTTACTCAGAAGAGTTGAATCGTCATGCAGCAGAAGAATTGGAAAAGGAAACGGACTTGCGCAGAGCTGTTGTTAATCATGAGTTTTTTCTTTGTTATCAGCCGCAGTTTGATACCATGACTGAAAAATTGTTTGCCGTGGAAACATTGATACGTTGGTGTCATCCGAACAAAGGTGTTGTGTTGCCTATGGATTTTATTCCATTGTCAGAAGAAACAGGTTTGATTGTGCCTATTGGTGAGTGGGTATTAAGAGCGGCATGTAAACAAAATAAAGAATGGCAAAATCAAAAACTTGCGCCTATACGCGTGGCTGTCAATATTTCTGGGCAGCAGTTGAAACAGCCGAATTTTTATAAAACTGTCAGTGATGTTTTAGAGGAAACCAAACTTGATCCACAATATTTGGTATTAGAAATCACGGAAAATACGATTGTATCTAATCCTGGTGTTGTCAATGCTATCAAAGAATTAAAACAAACAGGGGTGAAAATTGTAGTGGATAATTTTGGTGCGGGATATTCTAGTTTAAATTGCTTGCGTGATATTCCTATCGATGGTTTGAAAATTGATCGTTCATTTTTACAAAATATTAAGCTTGATCGTGGCGATGAAGTTATTATTCGTGCGATTGTCAGCATGGCGAAAAGTTTGAATTTGGATGTGTTGGCGGAAGGCGTGGAATCCAGCGAGCAATTAAACTTCTTGAAAGCCAATGAATGTTCTAGTGTGCAAGGTTTTTATTTCAGTAAACCGTTGTTGCCGGAAGAGTTGAAGAAGTTTTTGCAGGAATTGTCTGTGAAGATTTAAAAATATTGAAGGCTTGATTCGATTTTCCCTCACCCCGACCCTCTCCCGCTGTCGAGTTTATTTTATTTCAGGGTATCCAGCGGCGGGAGAGGGGGCTGTTGATGCACATTCATTCTCCCTCTCCCGCCGCTGTAATAGCAGAGAAATATAATATATTTCCAGCGGGAGAGGATCGGGGTGAGGGAAAACGATAGTTTATCGCTTATTCCGCATCAACCGCTTTCTTTTATTCACTTGTCGTTGCGTCAACACATTTTTTTTGTGACGGAATGGATTTTCTCCGCTTTTGAATTCGACGCGTACAGGCGTGCCTACTAGTTTTAAGCGTTGTTGAAAAGTATTTGCTAAATAACGACGATAAGCCTCGGGTAAAGAGGTGACTTGATTGCCGTGAATAATAATTAACGGTGGATTATGGCCGCCAGCGTGGGCATAACGTGGTTTTACGCGACGGCCATGTACTAGCGGAGGTGTGTGTGTCAGTAAAGCTTGTTGTAAAATTTTCGTAAGTTGTGGAGTAGATAGTTTTTTGTTAGCAGACGCATAAGCTTCATCAATCGAAGTAAATAAATTACCTACACCGGAACCGTGCAGTGCTGAAATATAATGTATGCGCGCAAATGATAAAAAATTTAATTTTCTGTCTATACTATTTTTGGCACGATCTCTTTCATCGGGAGACATGCCATCCCATTTGTTGATGGCTATCACTAGCGATTTACCGCTATCAATCACAAAACCTAGTAAACGTAAATCTTGATCGGTTGCGCCTTCGTTAGCATCAAATAAAAATAATACGACATGACAAGCTTCAATCGCTTTTAATGTTTTAACTACGGAAAATTTTTCGGTGGCTTCAAAAATTTTTCCGCGTCGACGTACACCGGCTGTGTCTATAAGAGTATATTTTTCCCCATGTCTTTCAAGAGGGATAAAAATACTATCGCGCGTTGTTCCAGGGGCATTATAAACGATGACACGTTCTTCACCCAACATGCGATTTGTTAGCGTGGATTTTCCTACGTTGGGGCGGCCAATAATTGCAATTTTTATGCCAGTCTCTGTTGAAGTTTCGGGAGATTCTTCTTGGTGTGTGTGTTCGAAAATAGTGTGAATTAAAGCATCTACACCTCGATTATGCGCTGCTGAAATAGGTTCTGGTTTGCCTAAGCCTAATTGAAAAAAATCAGCAGCCAATAAATCAGGATCTAAATCTTCGCATTTGTTTACAACCAATGTGATATTTTTTTTGCTGAGTGTTCTTAGTTTTTTTGCAATACGTTGATCTCCCGAATGTATGCCTTGACGGCCATCGACGAGAAATAAGATATGGTCTGCTTCTTTGATGGCGAGTAGTGATTGTTGTTCGCTGAGTTGTTGTATATCTTCTTTTTCTTCGGTCATGCCGCCTGTATCAATGACAATAAAGTGATAGTCATCGATGTTTGCTTCACCATATTGTCTGTCGCGAGTCATACCGGGAAAATCAGAGACGAGAGCGTTTTGCGTTTTAGTTAACCGATTAAATAAAGTAGACTTGCCAACATTAGGGCGGCCTACAATGGCAAGTACCGGTATCATGACGATAAACTATAGGCAGCTAATTTACCGTTGCGAGTCACTACATATAAAATGCCATGATCAACAACAGGATTTGCAAAAATACCGGAACCACCTAGATGCGCTCTTGCGATGAAATGGCCATCTTGTTGGCTGATCCAGTGTAGATAACCCTCTTGGTCACCAACCACCAGTGTATTGCCCATGATGGCAGGTCCCGTGATGACGCGGTGTTCTAGTTGCAATTGTTCCCAATCAAGATGACCATTGCTGGCATGGAAAGCATGCACATGGCTTTTAGCATCTGTTACAAACACTTGTTGCGGTGTGGCAGCAATACCCGTGTAAGAAGAAATTTCACGCGTCCATAACGGATTGCCTTGCGTCCAATCGACTGCTGCGATACTGCCTTGATAGGTCGCTGCATAAATACGATGATTAAAAATAACAGGGTCTGCATCAATGTCTACCATGCGTTGGATAGCAAAACTGCCTTGTGGCACACCTATAGTTTGTGACCATAAAAGACTGCCTTCGTTTAATGTGAGTTTCGCTAATCCACCATTTGCAAAACCAGCAACAACATTATTGCCTGATACTTGTGGTGCACTGGAGGCGCGTAAAATCAATACGGGTTCTGTTTGACGATAATCCCATAAACGAAAGCCTTGCGTAGAAAAGACTGTTAGTTTTCCATCGATAGATTTAATTAATACGCGGTGTTGGCTAATGACTATAGGTGCTAAAATCTCGCTAGATACTTGTGCGGTCCATGCAATCTTACCGTTTTGTTGATTAAGTGCAACGACTTCACCTTCGCGTGTGCCTACGATGACTAAGCCATCACCGACACCAGGGCTGCCGCTAAGATCTCGTTTTGTGTTGGTTGACCATAAATGGTCACCTGAGAGTTTTCCGGTTGCACTCACTTTACCATTAGCATTTGCTGTGAAAATGGCTTGATCGCCTACCGCAGGCCCTAATCTTAAATATTCATTCTCTACACCACGACCTACACTCGCAGACCATAGCAATTGTGGATTTGCTTGTTGTGGAAAATTGACTAAGGGTGAGGGAGCTGGTGTATTGTCTTTGTCAAAAAAACCACAAGCAGTCAAACAGCTACTGAGTAGCAGAGCGATAATATATTTTTTCATGTGGGAGTATTCTCAACGGGTGCAAGATCATCGTATTTCATTTGTAAAATAGGGCGTTCGGATTCTGAGTCAGGTAATTCTTCCAGTGCGCGGCCGTAGGCTTCACGGGCTGTTTTTTGATTATTTTTTGCTAGGTATGCATCGCCACGCACTTCATCAATTAAACCAATAAAAAGAGCGTCGCTGGTTTTTTGTAAAAATTCTAAAGCAGCATCGGGTTTTTGGTCGGCGATTAAGGCGCGGGCTTTGCGGATTCGAGCAATTTGCTGTATGGCGTTATTGTTGCTATGGTCTATCACCCATTGCAGTTTTTCTGCGGCTTCTGTGAAATCTCTTTTGGAAACAAGGTCTTGCGCTAGTAAGAAAGCGGCCATTTGGGCGTAAGGTGTTTTTGGATATTCATAAACCAATTGTTTCGCTTGTGCCGTGGCATCCTCAATATTATTTTGAGCGCGTGAGGTCAACATGACGTCATAGATGTGGGAGGCGCGTAACAGCATTTGGTTTGCGGTGATTTTGCCAATAGTGCCAACCTGAGGTGACTGCGAGCGCCAAGAGAATACCTGCTAGGATGGTGGAGCCATATTGTTTTAGCCAGTTTTTGAGTTGCTGGATTTGCTCTTGCTCGGTCAAATAGTAGTCGTCACTCAAGGGAAGCTCCGCCTTTTTTGGTGAATGGAATGCGCGTATTCTAACGGATTTTTGGGGAAATGCACTAGGGGTGGTTGATATTTAATACCAACGGTTACATTAACTCTCCCTCTCCCGCCGCTATAACAATGAAAAATACAATATATTTCCAGCGGGAGAGGGTTGGGGTGAGGGCAAACAACAGCCAGGTTTTTCGTGGTCGTAGATTTTCCCTCTCCCTAACCCTCTCCCGCTGTGAAGTTCATTTTATTCTCATGACTTCTGGCGGCGGGAGAGGGGACTGTTTTCAAGTAAGCGATTAATTCTTCCTGAGTCAACAAACGTTGCGGTAAGTTTTCGCGCAGGTATTTAAGAGTCACAGCATTTTGTTGTAGTTCTTGTTCACCTAAAATTAAAGCTAATCTGGCACCGCTTTTATCAGCTTTTTTGAATTGATTTTTTAAGCTGCCGCCACCGCAGTGTAATAAAATTCGCAATGTAGGATAAGTCTTATGCAAACCGTGAGTGATGCTTAAGGCTTTTGCAAAAGTGTTTTCGCTGTCGCTCATGAAATAAATATCAACTTCAGGCGTGGTAATGGCTTGTAATTGTTGCATCAGTAAAATAGTGCGTTCCATGCCTAGGGCCCAACCTAGGGCAGGTGTTGCTTTCCCGCCTAATTGTTCAACGAGTCCATCATAACGTCCGCCGGCGCAAACGGTTCCTTGTGCGCCTAATTCATTTGTTACCCATTCGAAAACTGTTTTCGTGTAGTAATCCAATCCGCGTACTAGACAGGGATTGATAGTGAAGGGAATGCCCGCATTTTTAAGGTAATGTTGTAGTTTTTCAAAATGTTGTCGTGAATTTTCATCTAAATGATCGATTAATTTAGGAGCATTGTTGATGAGAGTTTGCAACGCAGGATTTTTGCTGTCTAGGATGCGTAGTGGATTTGTGGTCAAGCGACGTTGGCTATCTTCATCTAATATTTCTTTGTGTTGTGTTAAATAACGCACGAGTGTTGTGCGATAAGCTGTGCGTGATTCGGGTGAACCCAAGGAATTGATTTGCAGGGAAATATGCGGCATCAGCCCGAGTTTTTCAAAAAGTGTTGCTGATAACATAATTAATTCTGCATCAATGTCAGGGCCTTCTAAACCAAAAAACTTCTGCGCCAATCTGATGAAATTGTCGATAACGGCCTTTTTGCGGGCGTTCATAACGAAAGTTACTGCCTAGATACCAAAGACGTTGGATTTGATTGTGAAATAACCCGTGTTCAATGCCCGCGCGTACACAACCGGCGGTGCCTTCCGGGCGCAGGGTCAAGCTGTCATTGTTGCGATCTAGAAAAGTATACATTTCTTTTTCGACTATATCTGTCGCTTCACCGATACTGCGTTTGAACAATTCTGTTTTTTTCAACGATAGGCAAACGAATTTCTTGATAACCATAAGCATGTAACGTTTGGCGAGCAATGGTCTCCAGTTGCTGCCAGGCTGTGGTTTCTTCTGGCAGGATATCATTCATGCCGCGGATGGCTTGGATTGCACTCATTGTTTAATGAACTTCTGTGTCAGGATTATTTTCTGTGGTGGCGTTGTTGTCTGCACTGTCAGCAAGTGTTTTTGGTGGCGTCGCAGCGGGTGTTTCATCGTCATTTTCTGCCTCGTGTTTGTGGGCAGTTTTGGTGGCAGAAGATTTTGGGGTGGTGTTTTCGGGCGTTTTTTCTACGGTTTCGGGTGTAGTCATCGGTGTTACAGCAGGCTGTGTTGTGTCTGCGGTAGGTGTTTTATTCATGGCAAGGTCTGTTGCTGGGTAATTGCTATGTGTATTCCACCAAACGCTCACGAGTACAATCAACGAACAGGCAAGACCGTAACTAGCCCAGCGCATGTAACGGTATTTTTTGCGTGAAGGCAATGGACGTAAGTTGGGTGATGTTATTGCAGGAGCTGTTTCTGGCATTTTTTGTTCTAGTTGTTTGACGAAGGTTTCACTTTCTTGTTTGGAAAAACCGAGCAAACAGGCATAAGAACGCAAATATCCCCGCATAAAAGTGATTGGCGCGGCGGCGGATAGATCTTCATTGTCAAGCGCAATAATAATGCGAGCATTCAGGTTTAAGCGGCTGGCAACGTCTTTTTCGCTCAGGTGAAGTTTTTCTCTGGCGGCTTTTAGGCGTGTTCCAAAACTGATGTCTGCATGGGTGTTCACGGGCTGAGTCCTCTTGTCAACGTCCTTAGTCTCAAGATTCTAACACTAATGTTTCGAATCTGCGATGCGTTTTTTGTATCTGTCGCTGCGTCGTGTACGGTCCTTGACCTGGCCTACGAGTTGTCCACAAGCGGCATCAATGGCATCGCCGCGGGTTTTACGGACAATAGTATTAATATCAGCAGCCATCAATATTTTGTGAAAACGATCAATAGCGATAGGATCTGAACGTTGGTAGGTAGTATTGGGAAAGGGATTAAAAGGGATAAGATTGACCTTGGCGCGTACGTTTTCAAGTAATTTTATCAACTGGTGGGCGTGTTCGGGTTGATCATTAACGCCGGCTAGCATGACGTATTCCATAGTGACATAACGTCTTTTTTCATCACGGAAAAAATCTCTGCAAGCTTGCATAAGTTCTTTTAATGGATATTTCTTGTTAAGAGCAACCAATACGTTGCGTAACTCATCATTGGGTGCGTGCAATGATACGGCTAATGCTACATCGCTGATTTCACGTAATTGATACATAGCAGGTATGACGCCCGCAGTGCTAAGTGTTACACGACGTTTAGATAAACCATAACCAAGATCATCTAACATGATATCCATGGCTGGCACAACATTATCAAAATTCAGTAGTGGTTCTCCCATGCCCATCATGACAACGTTTGTTACTGCGTGATCATGTATTCCTTGTTGCTCGGAAAGTTCACGTGCTGCAATCCATACTTGTGCGATAATTTCAGCGCTAGTGAGATTGCGGCTGAAACCTTGTTTACCAGTGGAACAAAAATCACAATTCAAGGTGCAGCCGACTTGGGAGGAAACACATAAGGTGCCGCGGTTTTTTTCCGGAATAAAAACGGTTTCAATGCAGTTGCTATCACTTAGGCGTAGCAGCCATTTGTGCGTGCCATCGCTGGCGGTATTTTCATAGGCAATTTCGGGCGCTTGAATATACGCATTTTCTGCGAGTTTTTCGCGTAATGATTTGCTTAGGTTTGTCATTAATTGAAAATCGGTGACACCATTGAAATGTATCCATTTTAAGACTTGATCGGCGCGATAAGATTTTTCACCCAGCTGTGTGAGAAAATCTTGCATGGCTTTGCGATTTAGACCAAGCAGATTTATTTTTGTGTGCTGGGTGATCATGATTTTATGCCAATTCAGCCGTTTTGACGTAGCTGACGATTTCTTCCGGTTTGAAAAAGAAGGCGATTTCTTGTTTAGCATTGTCTGGGCTATCGGAACCATGTACAGCATTATGGTCAATGGATGCGGCGAAATCCGCGCGTATAGTGTTTGCTGCTGCATCTTTAGGATTCGTTGCACCCATAATTTCACGGTTTAATGCGATAGCATTATTGCCTTCCAAGACTTGTATCATCACAGGGCCTGAGCTCATGAAGCTGACTAAGCCATTGAAAAAAGGACGGTCTTTATGAATCGCATAGAATTCTTGCGCTTGTTTTTGGCTGAGACGTTGCATTTTTGCAGCAACAATTCTAAGGCCGGCTTTTTCAAAGCGCTGGTTGATGGCGCCTATGACATTTTTCGCCACGGCATCGGGTTTGATAATCGATAACGTTCTTTCAACGGACATGGGTTTCTCCTGGGTTTTTTATTTGGATTTAAGGGGCGGTATTATAACGAATTTTTTGGTTTTTTGATAGGGTGATTGACAGCGTGTTATATATTAGATTACAATGTCTAAATTAGACAGGATAATCTTGATATAAAAAAAACATTGAAAGCATTTTTTCCCATTGCTGAAGGCATTCAGCGCTTGTTGTATCCGCATGCTGAAGTGGTTATTCATGATATTAACAAAAATAAAATAGTAGCGATTTTTCATCCTTTTTCTAAAAGAAAAGTAGGGGATTCCTCCTTGTTGACTGAATCGGAAATGCAGGCTGTGGAAGATTGTATGGGTCCTTATGAAAAATTAAATTGGGACGGCAGAAAACTGAAATCTGTTAGCAGTGTGATTCGTGATGAGCAAGGTAAAGCAGTCGGTATGTTGTGTATTAATCTTGATGTATCTAAGTTAGAAAAAATGAATCGTTTTTTTTCTGAGTTTATGCAGTTTGTAAAAATAACAGATCAGTCTCATGCTTTATTTAAAGATGATTGGCAGGAAAAAATAAACCATTACGTGCATCGTTATTTGAATAAGTATCATTTATCTTTGGAATCATTAGATCGTGAGGAAAAAAAAGCATTGATTGAACATTTGCATAAAGTTGGCGCTTTTACCGGAAAAAACGCAGCTTTGTATATCGCGCAAATTCTGGGGGTATCGAGAGCGACTATTTATAATTATTTGGAGAAAGAAAATGTTTAATGTTAAAGAGGAGGTTCTCTCTGCGGAAAATCGCATTAGGAATTATATCAGAGAAACGCCTTTGGACTGTTCAATAGTACTGAGTCAACTCACAGGTGCTCAGGTTTATTTAAAACATGAAAATATGCAATATACGAATTCTTTTAAAGTGCGCGGAGCATTGAATAAATTATTAAGCTTAACAGCTGAACAACGTGCTAATGGGATTGTCACTGCGTCTTCTGGAAACCATGGTGCTGCTGTTGCTTATGGGTTACATCAATTCAATATTCCGGGGATTATTTTTGTTCCAGAAAATGCATCTTCTGCGAAAGTGAAAAATATTCGAAATTATGGTGCGCAACTAGAATTTTATGCGACTGATTGTATGCAAACAGAAATTTATGCGCGTGAGTATGCGAATACACATCATAAGACTTATATTTCACCTTATAATGATTTGCAAGTGTTAGGAGGTCAGGGGACTATTGCTATTGAGTTGATGAAGCAACTGGAAAAAGTTGATGTGATTTTCGTTCCGGTGGGTGGGGGTGGATTGATTTCAGGTATTGCAGGTTATGTGAAAGCAGTGTCGCCTACAACGAAAATAATTGGGTGTCTTCCGGAAACTTCTCCTGCGCTTTCTGCATCAATTGCCGCTGGAAAAATTATTGAAATTGAAACATTACCGACGCTTTCGGATGCTACAGCGGGTAATATGGAACTTGGTTCAATCACTTTTGAGATTTCGCAAAAATATGTCGATGATTATGTTTTGGTTTCAGAAGAAGAAATTAAAAACGCGATTGTTTTTTCATTAAAAGCGCAACATTGTTTGATTGAAGGTGCCGCCGCTGTCGCATTAGCTGCATTATTGAAAACGTCTTCACGATGGACTGGAAAAAATGCGGTTGTTATTTTAAGTGGCAGTAATATTAGTTTTGATACATTGAAAAAAATTATTTGCGAATGAAAATTATTGAATTAAATCAAATAAAAAAAATCATGGCATCGATTGATGTTATTCCTTGCATTGAGCAAGCTTTTGTTGCTTATTCAAAAGGCGATGCTGTGATGCCTTCCGTGGGCGAATTGATTTTTACTCATCCTCCAGGCGATGTGCATATCAAATATGGATATATTCGTGGTGGTGATTATTATGTGATAAAAGTCGCTTCTGGATTTTATGAGAATGCTAAAATGGATTTGCCGGTGAATAATGGGTTGATGTTATTGGCGGATCAAAAAACGGGTGTTTTTAAAGCAATTTTATTGGATGAGGGTTATCTTACACAATTGCGTACTGCAGCAGCAGGTGCGATTGCAGCAAAATATCTTGCGCCCCGTGTGGTGCATCATATAGGTATAGTAGGTACTGGCGAGCAGGCGAGATTGCAATTGTTTTACTTGCGTCATGTTGTCAAGTGTAAAAAAATCATGGTGTGGGGACGTGATGATAATAAACTTTTACAATTTAAAAATGAAGAAATGTTTAAAGGATTAGAAATTGAGGTGACTAGGGATATTTCAGAAATGGCTTTTTGTTGCAATTTAATTGTAACCGCGACACCTGCTTCTTCACCTTTATTATTTGCTAAAGATATTCAGCCGGGAACACATATTACGGCGATAGGTGCCGATAGTTCGCATAAGCAGGAGTTGCATCAGGATGTGTTTACTAAGGCAGATATTGTTGCTGTAGATAGTGTGTTGCAATGTATAGAACGTGGCGATGTTGCGCATGCGGTTCGTGATAATGTTATTAAACAAGAAAATTT